>Ga0306920_100005503_pt1 | contig 16394 bp, 10 predicted proteins | sample flu12Cox44000170_FD_204666 | JGI IMG/M metagenome (GOLD analysis project Ga0306920, IMG submission 204666) | Lab enrichment of tropical soil microbial communities from Luquillo Experimental Forest, Puerto Rico - flux4day.12C.oxic.44.000.170 (v2)... | ecosystem: Environmental > Terrestrial >... | reverse complement strand
CGGGGGCTCGGCCGACGTGATCGACGGCGTGTCCTTCCAGGTCTGCGCCTGCGAACTGCTCGGCCTGGTGGGGGAGTCGGGCTCGGGAAAGACCACCGTGGCCCTCGCCCTCCTCGGCCACGTCCGCCGCGGCCTCGAGGTGGCGGCCGGGAAGGTGCTGGTCGGGGGCACCGACATGGTGCAGGCGTCGGAGCAGCGGCTCCAGCGCTTGCGCGGCGCCGAGGTGGTCTACATCCCCCAGGACCCGGCGTCGGCGCTCAACCCGGCGCTCCGGATCGGGACGCAGCTGACAGAGGTGCTGCGGGCCCACCGCCAGGCGGCGGCGGCCAAGGGCCTCGGCGACCCGACGGCGAGGCTGCAGCAGACTCTCGAGGAGGTCGGCCTCGGGAAGGTCCCCCGGCTGCTCAGGGCGTACCCGCATCAGCTGTCGGGCGGCCAGCAGCAGCGGGTCGTCCTCGCCATGGCGTTCGCCCTGCGGCCGAGCGTGATCGTGCTGGACGAGCCGACGACCGCCCTGGACGTGACGACGCAGCGGCATGTGCTCGACACCGTGCGCCGTCTGTGCAGCGCCTACGGCGTGGCGGCCGTCTACATCTCCCACGACCTCGCCGTCGTCGGCGGCCTCGCCAGCGCCCTGATCGTGATGTACGCCGGCAAGGTGGTCGAGAGCGGGACCACTGCCGCGGTGTTCGGCCGGCCCGCGCATCCCTATACCCGTAGGCTCCTGCGGGCGGTCCCGTCGCCGGAGCGTTCTGAAGTGCTTGAGGGGATCGAGGGCCAGCCGCCCCAGCTGGCCCGCCGGCCGCCCGGGTGCGACTTTGCCCCCCGCTGCCCGCTGGCCGTGCCCGCCTGCAGCGAGGGCCCCGTCCCTGTCGTATCCCTGCCGGGCGGCCATCTGGTGCGCTGCCTGCGGACCGAGCTGACCGCCGGCCCCGACATCCGCGAACCGCTGGAGATCTCCGCATCCCGCCCGGAAGACCAGGATGCCCAGCTGCGGGTGGCGGGGCTTACGGCCCGCTACGGAACGACCGAGGTGCTTTCCGACGTCACCCTCACCGTCGGCCGCGACCAGTGCGTCGCCCTGGTCGGCGAGTCGGGCTCGGGCAAGACCACGCTCGCCCGCTGCGTAGTCGGCCTGCACGCCTCGTGGTCAGGGCAGGTGCAGTTCCGTGGCCAGGACCTCCCCCCGTCCGCCCAGCAGCGCCGGCCCCAGGTCCTCCAGGCCATCCAGTACATCTTCCAGAACCCCTACACCGCCCTCAATCCCCGCAAGACGATCGGCCAGATCATCGAGCGGCCCCTGCACCACTTCTCCCCGTCCTTGTCCCGCGCCGAGCGGGACGAGCGCGTGGCCCGGGTGCTGTCCGACGTGGCCCTCGGTCCCGATTTCTGGTCCCGCTACCCCGACCAGCTCTCGGGGGGTGAGCGCCAGCGGGTCGCCATCGCCCGGGCACTGGTGGTGTCCCCGGACCTCCTGGTCTGCGACGAGATCACCTCCGCCCTCGACGTGTCCGTGCAGGCGACGATCGTCGAGCTGCTGCGGCAGCTGCAGGCCGAGCGGCACCTGTCCCTGCTGTTCATCACCCACAACCTGGCCCTGGTCCGGTCCATCGCCCAGACGGTGACGGTGCTGTCCGAAGGCAAAGTTGTCGAGAGCGGCCCGGTCAAGCGCGTCTTCGAGCGGCCCGAGAACCCCTACACGATCCGGCTCATGGAGGACGTGCCCAAGGTGGTCAGGGGCGAGCAGCAGTCGCGCCTCCCGGCCCCATGAGCCGCTGCGATGACCGCCGACCTGCTCATCCGGGCTGCCCGCGCTGTCACCGGCGGCGCGGGTGAGGCGGAGCGCCCGCTGGCCGTGGGCGTCACCGGCGGCCGGGTCACCGCGGTGGAGCCGCTGAGCGGCAGCAGGCTCGGCGGCCGGGATGTGCTCGAGCTTGGCCCCGACACGGTGCTCATGCCGGGCCTGGCGGACTCGCACGTGCACGTGTGCGAGCCGGGGAACACCGGGTGGGAGGGGTTCGCCACCGCTACCAGGGCGGCCGCCGCGGGCGGCATCACCACCCTCGTTGACATGCCGCTGGACAGCGTGCCGGCAACTGTCAGCGCCGGGGCACTGCAGGTGAAACGCAAGGCGGCTGACGGCCAGTGTCACGTCGATGTAGGCTTCTGGGGTGGCGTCATCCCCGGCAACGGGCCGGAGCTGGCACCCCTGGCGGACGCCGGGGTCGCCGGCTTCAAGTGCTTCCTGGCGGACTCCGGGTCGCCGGGCCTCCCGCCGGTGAGTCCCCGGCAGTTGACCGAGGCGCTGCGCGTGGTGGCCGGGCTCGACCGGCCGTTGCTGGTTCATGCGGAAAGCGCCGAGGCGGCGGCGGCAATCGGTGCGGCATCGGGGCGCAGTTATGCCACATACCTGGCTACCTGCCCGCGGGGGCTGGAGAACCTCGCCGTTGCCCAGGTCATCGAGGCAGCCCGGGTAACCGGCGGCCACGCTCACATCGTGCACCTGTCCAGCTCGGACGCCCTGCCGATGATCGCCTCGGCGCGCCGTGAAGGCGTCCGCATCACGGCCGAGACGTGCCCGCATTACCTCGCCCTCGCCGCCGAGGAGATCGGCGACGGTGAGACCGCCTGCAAATGCGCCCCGCCGATCCGTGAGGCGGGCAACCGCGAGCTGCTGTGGGCGGGCCTGCGCGCCCGCGTCCTCGGGCTGGTCGTCTCCGACCACTCGCCGTGCACTGAGGCCATGAAGGAGCCGGGCACCGGCGACTTCGGGCGGGCCTGGGGCGGGATCGCCTCGCTGCAGCTCAGCTTGCCGGTGGTGTGGACGCAGGCGCGCGCTCGCGGTTTCGGCCTGGGAGACGTCGCGGCCTGGATGGCTGCCGCCCCCGCGCGGCTGGCCGGGCTGACGGCCAAGGGCAGGATTGCGGCCGGGTACGATGCCGACTTCTGCGTCCTTGCCCCGGACGAGCCGTTCGTCGTCGAGGAGAGGCAGCTGCACCATAAGCACCCGGCGACAACCCCCTACATCGGCCGCAGGCTGTATGGAGTGGTGCGTGCCAGCATCCTGCGCGGGCAGACAATCGATCTCGGCCACCCGCACGGGCAGCTGCTCGGCCGCGGCGCGGCCTGACCCGCCGGCGCCGGGAGAAGAGGACGCTGTGAAGATCATCGTGGTGAACGTCAACACCAGCGAATCCATGACCGAGGTCATCGCCGACGGGGCCCGGCGGTATGCCTCGCCGGGCACCGAGACCGTGGCGCTGCGGCCCTTCTTCGGCCCGGAGGCCGTGGACTGCAACTTCGAGAGCTACCTGTCGGCTGTCGGTGTCATGGACCGGGTCCTCGCCTATGACGAGCCGTTCGACGCCGTCGTGCTGGCCGGCTTCGGTGAGCACGGCCGCGATGGCCTGCAAGAGCTCCTCAGGCAGCCGGTGGTGGAGATCTGCGAGGCGTCGGCTCTGGTCGCGATGCTGGTGGCCCGCAGTTATTCGGTCGTCACAACGCTGCGGCGGTCGGTGCCGGCCATCGAGGACCGGCTGAAGCTCGCCGGGCTCCTCGACCGTTGCGCGTCGATCCGCGCCAGCGGAATGAGCACGCTGGAGGTCGACGCCGACCCGGCCGGAGCGGTACGCGGCATCGTCGAGGAGGCCAGGCTCGCCGTGGAAGGCGACCATGCCGAGGCCATCTGCCTGGGCTGCGCGGGCATGGCCGGGCTGGAGGAGGCGATCACGGCCGAGGTGGGCGTCCCCGTGATCGACGGCATCGGTGCCGCCGTCCGGCTCGCCGAGGCCATCGTGGGCCTAGGCCTGGCGACCAGCAAAGTGTCCACCTACGCCCCGCCAGACCCGAAGAAGATCATCGGGTGGCCGCTGTCAGCGGCGCTGCGGCTGCGAGCCGGAGCCGCCGCCAGCGAGACCGAGAGCTCCCCGTGACGCCCATGACGGACCTCGCGTCCCGGTGGCTTGGCGGCAGCGTGGTCGCGGCCAGCGACGAGTCCTTTGGCGAGAAAGAGAGCTTGCTGAACCCCGCGCCCGCGGCCTTCGAGCCGGGTCATTACGGCAACCGCGGGGAGATCGTCGACGGCTGGGAGACCAGGCGCCGCCGCGAAGGTGGCCATGACTGGGCGATCATCAGGCTTGGCGCGCCCGGCGTCATCACGTCGGTCGATATCGACACGAGCTTCTTCACCGGGAACTTCCCGCAGGCCGCCAGCATCGAGGCGTGCGGATGCGAGGGTTACCCGAGCCCGGAAGAACTGGCCGGCACCGGCATCACCTGGGAGCAGATCGTCCCAGTGTCGAAGCTCACCGGAGACAGCCACAACGTGTTCACCGTGACCAGCACACGCCGGTTCACCCATGTCCGCTTGTCCGCCTACCCAGATGGCGGCATCGCGAGGCTGCGGGTCCTTGGCCAGGTGGTGCCGGACCCGCGGGAGCTTGACCGGCTGACCATTGACCTGGCCGGCCAGGGGCACGGCGGGATCGTCGCCCGAAGCAGCGACGACTTCTACACCTCCGCCAGCCAACTCAACCGGCCGGACAGGGCGCGCACGATGGGCGAGGGGTGGGAAACGCAGCGACGCCGCGGGCCCGGGCACGACTATGTGCTATTCCGGCTCGCTTTCGCCGGGGTTGTCCGCAGGATTGTCGTCGACACCGCCCATTTCAAATACAACGCCTCGGCGGCCGTCGCGTTGTACGGCTGCGCCCGGGATCCGTGCCCGCCGGAGGACTCACCCGCGTGGTTGCCGCTCCTGAGCCGGACCCGGTTGCAGCCAGATACCCGGCACATGTTCCCAGCCGAAACCGCGCAACCTGTCAGCGCGGTGCGGCTGGACGCATTCCCCGACGGCGGGCTGTCCCGGGTGCGGCTGCTCGGCAGCATCACGGCGGAGGCGCGCCGCGCCGCGGGCTACCGCTGGTTCAACTCGCTGCCGGCGCCGCAGGCCATCGACTGCCTGGCCACCGCCGGGATCCCGGTGACGCTTGCCACTGAGATCGCCGGCCAGCGGCCGCTGCTGGCTAACCAGCCGGCGGGCCTGCACACCGGAACCGGGGACGGCGGAGCCGACGCTTACCGCCTGCTCGCAGGCATGCTCGAGGGTAACCCGCGCTGATAGAGACACAGAAGTGGCTGGTTGAGCGGGGATGCCCATCCGGCTCAGTTCGGGCCGGTGACGGCGGGGGAGTAGAACCAGTCGTGGAGTTGCTGGGGGGTCTGAACGGGATCGGTCGCCACGGTGAGAATGTCCAGGTGGGTGCTGGTCCAGATCATTTGACCCTGGTTGCCTGCGTTGTAGGAGCATGCCCACAGGCCGGGGCCCGGGCCGGTGGTGAAGTGGTAGGCGCCGCGCTGGCCTCCCTGGTCGCATGAGCCGTTCTCGGGCAGGCCGTTGGCGGCGCTTTCGAACGCGGCGTTCATGTCGGCGGTGTCGGCGAATTGGTAGTACTGCACGGTCTGGGGGCCGCCGGTCTGAGCGGCTGTGCAGGTGATGGCCGCGGCCAGGCCCGTGATCGCGGGCTGGGGGGTCAGGGCGCGGCAGGTGCTGGCGAAGGTTGCCGGTACGTGCGCCGCCAAGGCTGCGGCCGGCTGGCTGGCCGGTGGCGGGGATGGGGAATGGGCCGGCGGCGGGTCGGCAGGTGTGCTGCTCGCCGGGTGCGCCGTGAAGCCCGCGAGGGCTTGCTGGGGAATGGTGGTGAACATCGCGAGGGCTGCCAGGCAGACCATGGCGATGCTCGCGGCAATCGCTACGGTGACCAGCCCGCGGCGGGGTCCGCGCTCGCGCTGCAGTGCCAGCCTTGCGGAGACGTCCCGGACCCGGGCATTGGTGGTGGGATCGAGGCGGTCACGGAAGGCGCGGGCCTCTTCGGGGGCCGACTGGTCGGCGAAACTCAGCAGGTTGAGGTACCGGTTGGTCAGGTGCGGGTAGGAGGAGTACAGCTGCTGCAGCCGGGGCAGCCAGGCTCGGCGGACCAGGGCGGCCTGGCTCATCAGGCCGCTCATGCCGAGGTCGTGAGCCAGATCCTTGCCGACCAGCAGCCGGTTCAGGGCGATGACCGATTCGTCCAGGCTTCCGCAGCAGGTGGCGGCCACCTGGTCACCGGTGTAGACGGTGGCACGCTCCCACGGTGCGAAGAGGAAGTTCAGGAAGTGCGGGAGCCGGAGGGCGTTGATGGCGATGTGGGCCGGGGCCCATGCCAGCGTCTTGACCTTCAGCTTGCCGACGAAGGTCGCGAGGATGAAGTCCAGCTGTGGGCGGTTTTCCGGTTTGACCAGCTCGGCCACCAGGGCGCCTTCCATGAGGAGGACGTGGGTGCCGAAAAAGCTGGTGAGCAGGACTGAGTCGTCCATCTGGGCGAGGACGAAGATTTCGACCGGCTGGGTATAGTCCAGCTGCCTTTTCACCTCGTCGGCCGCCGCGCTGAGCACGGGAAACGTGTGCGGCGTGACCCGCGCGGCACCGCCGAGCAGCTTTGCCCGGTGAACCTGCAGCAGCCACCACACCGACCCGAGCGCCGACGCCAGGATGGCGGCAATGACGGCGATCTCGCGAACGCCGGCAAGCCGGAACGCCACCAGCAGGCCTAGGCCGCCAAGAAGTATCGATGACGAGGCGGCGAGGGCGAACCGGGAGGGCTCGGACGGATGCCGGAGCTGGCGGACATCGAGGGCAGGCCGGCCGCGGACGGCGCCGGGAACCTGTGCAGCCGGGTCCCGGACGGATCGTTCCGGTGCACCATGCGCGGCGGCGGTGGGTTGTGTATCCATGTGCTCGCCGGAGCTCACGGTCTGGGATTCAGGCATTACATCTCCTGTGTTGTGCGTGGGCGTGAGTCCGAGCCGTTGGGGAGCACTTTCACGCCGATCCTGGCTATTGGAGCCACGATGCGGCCTCCTTCGTTGGTTGTTCCGGCCTCGCGGATGGACGATGGCCTATGGGTACGAGCAACCCGGCCATGGCTCCAGATGTCCCTCCAACCTCCGGACGCGCGGCACGGGTGATCTGATACACCGGCCGGCCCACATTCGGCATCTGGTCATACCGGCAACTAGGCGCAGCGAGCCTTCCGGGCGTCCTGTTCGCCCGGGCCGTCGGCTTCGGGGTTGATCAGGGCGGCGACGGCCGGGTGGCGGCGTATCCTGTCGAGGCAGCGCCTGCGGCTGGGCCCGATGCTGCCGACCGGGATGCCGAGCCGGACGCTGATCTCCGCATACGGCACCGGGGGATCCTGAATTAGCAGGGTGATCAGCTGCTGGTAGCCGGGCGGAAGCTGGCTGAGCGCCTCGCGCAACGCCGCCCCGAGTTCGGCCGCGAGCAGATCCTGGTCTACCGCCCCGGTCTGGCCGGGAATATCGTCGGCGTCCAGCACCCGTTCGAGAGCACGCCGCCGGTCTGCTGTGCGCACGATCCGGCAGCATTCCCGCCGGGTCGTGGTGACCAGCCAGCCAGGAAGAGCGGCCGGATCGCGAAGCCTGTCAAGTTGCTCCACCAGCCGCAGCCAGACGTTCTGCCCGACGTCCGCGGCGTCAGCGCTGCTCAGCCGGTACCTGCGGCAGATCGACCACACCAGCGGCGCGTACCGCTCGACCAAGGCGTCCCACGCCTGCTTGTCGTCATTCCTTGCGAGCATGACCAAGTCGCTGACTGACGCGCTCCCATGCCCCCGGACTGCCTCAGCGGCCATCCCTTGCTCTCCTTTCTCGAGCTTGAAACGGGCGATCCAGCGCGACAATGGTTCGTATTGATCGCTCATGGCGCGCCAGGCTGCCTCGTCTCCTGCCTGGATTCGGCTAACAAGTTCTGCCGACTCACCGGCCAGCGCAGATTCGGCTGAGTCAACGGCAATCGCGCTTGTTTCTCGTTCCAGGCCCGAGGCTTGTTTTCCGTGCTGCATGGTTCGACAATGGACACCGGGTCCTGACAGTCCGCTGACACCTGGGGGAGGCGGACGATGCAGGTACGGATCCTTGGTCCGTTCCAGCTCGACGACGGCGGCCAGCGGATCATGATCGGCGGCGTCCGGCAGCGCGCCGTGCTTGCCGACTTGGTGCTGCATGGCGGCGAGGTCGTGCCGAGCGAACAGCTTCTGGTCGATCTGTGGGGCGAAGACGCCCCGCCTAGCGCGGCGAACGCCCTGCAAGCCGCCATCTCACGGTTGCGAAGAGCTCTTCCTCCGGGTCGCCTCGTCACCACGGCACCGGGCTATATGCTGCGCATTTTCCCGGCGGAACTCGATGTCAAGCAGTTTGAGCAAGTCATCTCGGAGGGCCGCGATGCCCTCGCCGCCGGGGCAGCAGAAGAGGCTGTCCAATTGCTGGACCAGGCGATGACGCTATGGCGCGGCCCGCCGTTAGCCGACTTCCGCTACGAACCGTTCGCGCAAGCCGAGATTGCCAGGCTGGAGGAGCTGCAACTGGCCTGCCTGGAGGAGCGCAACGAGGCGCAGCTGGCTCTCGGCTCGACGGGTGCACTCGCGGCCGAGCTAGGCCGGATGGTCACCGAGCATCCGCTGCGAGAGCGTCTTCGCGGCCAGCTCATGCGGGCCCTCTATCGCGCTGGCCGGCAGGCCGAAGCCCTTGAGGTCTACCGCCAGTTCCGAACCGTGCTAGGCGAAGAGCTTGGCTTGGAACCGTCGTCGGCACTGCGTGAACTCCAGGCGGCGATCCTGCGCCATGACCCGCTTCTTGCACCTCGCTCGGCCGCCCCCAGGATGCCGCTGGCGCGCAGGCCGGTGACAGTGCTCTGCGTCGTATGGCAGACAGAGCCCAGCTCGGGCGTGGCATTGGACCCAGAAGCCCATGGCGTCGTGACCGACCACGCGGTCTCTGACCTGGCAGCAGTGCTTGAGCGGTACGGCGGAAAACTGGTGGCCAGTGACAGCGGGCGCCTGATGGGCTTGTTCGGCGTCGCCACCTTGCACGAAGACGATGCACTCCGGGCGGTGCGGGCGAGCCTGGAAGCGCGAGACGCACTGACCGCCGAGGCGGGCGTTCTGCCGCGCAGTTTCGGCGCGAACCTGGTTTGCCGCTTCGGTGTGGCGACGGGTGAGGTCCTCGTCGGTGGTTCTGGCCCGCTCGGGTTCGCGGGAGACGTGGACACGCGGGCAGTGCTGCTCGCGGAGGCCGCCGGGCCCGGCCAGATCCTCATCAGCCAGCAGACTCAGCAACTTGCTGCCGCAGCCATCGAGACGGACAGCGCCGGCCCGGATCAGTTCCTCCTGCGATCGGCCCACGCTGGCGTGCGCCCGCTCGCGGTCCGTCTCGATGCGCCGCTGGTGGGCCGCGACGAAGAGATCCGCCGCCTCGAGGCAGCCTACGCTCGGGCCGCCCGTGACCGGGTGACGATGACGGTCACCGTACTGGGTGAGGCGGGCATCGGGAAGACGCGACTAGTCCAAGAGCTTGCCCGGCGTCTCGGTCGTGAGGCGCAGGTCCTTACCGGCCGGTGCCTCCCCTATGGCGAGGGCATCACGTTCTGGCCGCTGCGTGAGGTGGTTCGCCAGGCGGGCGGCGGCGACGACTCGCCAGAGAGGATCACTGCCCTCCTGGATGGGGAAGAGGACGCTGCGGCCGTCGCCGAGCAACTTCACCGCGCTCTCGGCCCAGGTAACCAGGGCAGGGCGGCCGCTGCGGAGATCTTCTGGGCGGCCCGGCGCTTTCTTGAAGCGCGTGCGCGGCACCAGCCATTGCTGGTCGTCTTCGAGGACCTGCACTGGGCCGAACCGACCTTCCTCGACCTGGTTGAATCGCTCGCCCTTCAGCCGGGCCAGTCGCCGATCCTCCTGGTCTGCATCGCCCGCCCCGAACTGCTGGACCAGCGTCCGGCCTGGGCCGCCGAGGCAGACACGTCGGTTTCCATCCAACTCACCCCGCTCGGCGAAGACCCTGCAGGAGCGCTCCTTGACTCCCTGTCGGCGGATCAGCGCATTCCGCCGTCCACCCGGGCGAGGCTTATCGACACCGCCGACGGCAATCCCCTCTACCTCGAACAACTGGCAGTCTCCCTCAGTGAGCAGGACGGAAGTGACACCCGCCCGGCGCTGCCCCCTACGATTCAAGCGTTGCTGGCGGCACGCCTTCAGCGCCTCGGACCGGGAGCCGGCAGCGTCCTTGCCCGGGCCGCCATCGTCGGCAAGCACTTCGGCGAAGAGCCGGTCCGAGAGCTACTCCCGGCCGAGGCGCGTGACCCGCTGGGCCGCAACCTCCAAACCCTGGTCAGTAAGGGGCTGGTGCAGCGCATGGCGCCCGGCGGAAGCTCGGTGGACCAGTACAGCTTCCGGCACATCCTCATTCAGGAAGCGGCATACCGCGCGATCCCCAAGTCCCTGCGAGCCGAGTTGCACCATCGTTTCGCCGACTGGCTGGAGTACGTCAACTCCGAACCTTTCCCCGGGCGCACGGAGATTCTCGGCTACCACCTCGAACAGTCGGTCCGCTACCGCAACGAACTATGGCCCGCCGATCCGGAGTCCGGTGCGCTGTCGCTCCGGGCGTCCGCGCACCTCGACACCGCGGGGCGCGCCGCGCATGACCGCGGCGACGACGTGGCGGCAGTGAACCTGCTGGACCGTGCGGCTGCGCTACTCCCAGGCGAAGACCCGGCCCTTGGGCGGCTCTATACGAGCCTGGGCACAGCACTCATCGAAGCCGGGCAGTTCGAGAGGGCAAAGGCAGCCCTCGACCACGCTGGGCGCATCACCGCTGCCAATGACGACGACCGCCAGCACGCTCACGCGCGGGTCCAGGCTCTCCTCCTGCATCTCAAAGTGAACCCGAACGAGGCAGCCATTGAGATCACTCGCGCCCTTCCCGAATTGCGCCGCGAGTTCGAGGCAAGCCAGGACGATCTGGGAATCTGCCTCGCCTTGCAGATGGAGGCCGCGCTGCACTGGGACCATGCCAGGGCTGGTGCCGCCGAATACGCCTGGCTACGCGCCGCTGACTATGCCCGCAAGGTGGACGACCGGAGGCAACTGGCCGATATTCTCGCCTGGCTCGCCTCGGTCGCGCTTTGGGGCCCAACACCCGCGGCGGAAGGGATACAAAGGTGCAAAGACTACCTCGATGAGATCGGAAACCATCCGTTCGGAAGGGCGGTCATTCTCCACCACCTGGCGGGCCTGCATGCGATGCAGGACGACTTCGCGGCGGCGCAGGAAACCCTCAACAACGCGAAGGGCCTTCTTGACTCCCTCGGTCCCACGATAACGGCAGCGGTTACCCAGCCCGCCGCTCTTATCGCGATGCTCGCCGGCGATCCAGCGACCGCGGAGAAGCGCCTTCGCCTCGAATACGAAGCCCTCGACCGGATGGGTGAGCGCTTCCTCCTTTCCACCACCGCGGCAAAATTGGCCAGAGCTATCGCGGCACAAGGGCCGGATAGATACGACGAAGCCATTCAGTTGATCGTCATAAGCCGAGAAGCCGCAGCCGGGGAGGACCTGTCCGTCCAGGCTGTCAGCCAGGGAACGTTGGCCAGGGTACTCGCGGACCGCGGGCGCCACCAGGAAGCCGAGGAACTGGCGCGCGCGGCGGTGGCCCTTGCTTCGCAGACCGACCTAATCAGCGAGCACGCCGACATTCTGCTCGATTTCGCGTACGCCCTCATGGCGGCCGACCGGGTCGCTGAGGCGCACGCCGCCGCTGCCGAGGCCTTTAGCCTCTATCAACAAAAGGGCAATCTGCCCGGGGCCCGAGAATCGCTCCGGTGTCTTGACCGCTACGCACCCGCCTGAAAGGAGATCGTATTCCCGGGGAAGAGTTAATCCCACCGCCTGAAAGGATTTCATGATGAGCAACAACTGGGCCAACTCGCACGTCACCACGGTCAATCTAAAAGATGACGATACGATGGAAATCATCGTTCAGTTCAATGGTTTCGGCTCCGGTGAACTTGTCGAAATATCTGGTTACGTCACTCAAACCGAAGGGGCCTACTCCTCCTTCTATCGCCAATGCCCGGTTCCCCCTGATGCCAGTCAACCTCTAGGTACCGTGGAGGTGCCGGTTACCATCGCGAAGATGGATAACTTGCAGGACCAGGATGCTATGACAGTCGTCACTAAAGTGGCCAAGGTCTGGCCGACAGTGCTGAGTTCAGACCTGGCTTCGGGGGTCACGCCCGAGATGCTTCCGGCGGGAGTCCTGGCGAGGTGGACTGCCGAGCCCGCGCCCAAAGGAGCGAACTGGTAGCACAGCCCATCGTTTCCCCTCCATCCGCCGGCCACGTGGCACCCGGCGCGCAACTGCGGGCCCGGCCGTGACCGGTTCGCCAGGCTTGACGGAGAAGGCGCTCAGGACCCGACGCTGGGCTCTTATCGGTGACCAAGCTCTCACAGGTCCCGTTTGTAAAACAATCTGTCGGTTCGCCATTGGGTCTCCTGCCGCGTGCCGATGAATTGCAATCGTTTTCTGAACGACAATCACGGCGCCGGAGGTTGCGGATACAAGGGTTGACAGCGCCCTCGAGGCGGGTCACAGTATGGGTGGCCGCGCCTTGGCGTGCCGTTGCCGGCACCGTCACGGCTTCGCTTTTCAGTACAGGGCAAGGGGGAATCATGGAACTGGCCGCAGACTTTTCTTTCCAGCCGCTGCCGGCGCTGGAGAGCCCGGTTGATTTTCCGTTTCCGCAGATCGCGAACCCGCTCGGCCCACTGGCTGGGCTTGTTGGCAAGTGGAGCGGCCGGGGCTTCAACGTCATCTGGAGGCCCAATCACACACCCGGGCAGGACCGTTTCCTGGAGCTTAACCTGACCAGTGAGCAACTCGAATTCACCGCGATCCCCGGGCCGATACCAAACCGTGGCCTGCTCCAACCGGACATGAACATGTTCGGCGTGACCTATCTGCAGCAGATCTCCGACGCGAACCTGAACGCAGGCTTGCACGTCGAGCCGGGCCTGTGGGCGGCAGTCCCGGCGACCACCGACCCGCTAGTGCCCCCTACCGTGGTCCGGCTGGCGTCCATTCCGCATGGCACGACCATTTTGGCCCAAGGCGTCTCCGGCACCTCGGCCGTCCCCACCCTCCCCGACACCAGCATCAAGCCGTTCCCCATCGGCAACTCGGCTAACCGGATCGACTTTCCCGAGCAGACCCTGGCCACGCCCACCACCTTCCGGACCTCCGGCGCCGGGCTGACTGGCATCACCCAGACCATGGTCGACAATCCCAGCACCGTCGTCCAGCAGGCGATCGTGGGCCAGCACATCCAGGCCACGACCAGGCTGCACGTATCCAGCAGCGACGCCGCCGTGCCAGGCGGCGGGACCGCCAATACCGCCTTCCTGGCCGGAGCCGCTGATGGCCCAAACGCCGACGCAGCAGAGGTGCGCGCCACCTTCTGGCTGGAGACACTGCAAGGCAACACCAGCCCCACCCAGCTGCAGTACATACAGATCGTCCTGCTGAACTTCAACACGATCAGCTGGCCGCATGTCACCGTCGCCACACTGCAGAAACAAGCCTGACCATCCCGCGGATACAGGAGCGCCGCGTGAGGAGGATCTGCGACGCCAATTCCAGGGCCCGGTAGATGCGGGTGTTCGATCGCTTTCCCGGGGATCGCGGGCGAAACAGCAAGATCACGTTGGTGGCGAACCGGCCGATCGGCATTTCTGCCGCGGCGGAGGTATCAGGCACCGTCTTGGCCAACTCCGTCTAAGTGACCGCGTCTGGCCTGAGGCGCCGCCGGTCCGGCTCGATCGGCGACGCCGCATGCCAACAGATCCGCCAAACGGCCTACGGGTGGACCAACCGGGCCCGATCGGAGGAAGAACCATGAGCGACATGCATCTCGAGCCAGCCTTTTCACTGCCCAGCGGGTTCAGATTCGGGGAGGTGCCGAGCGACACCGCATTCAGCGATCAGGTCTCGTCGGTACCCAGCCTGGGCCCGCTGACCGCATTCGCCGGCACGTTCCGCGGCAGCGGCTTCAACACCATCTTCCGGCCCGACCAGGGGTCGCCGACTCCGCTGCCCATACCGGCCACCGGCGACAACCTCCTCGAGCTAAATCTCACCCGGGAAACCCTGTCGTTCTCGCCCGCTCTCGGCAACGTCCCCAACCGCGGGGAGGTGCAGCCCGACGCCTTCCTGAACGGCGTTCCCTACGTCCAGGTGATCCAGGACGTCACCGTTCCCAGCCAGCCCGTCGGCATCCACTTCGAGCCGGGGCTCTGGATGTCCATGCCGAAGACCACCGACCCCCACGTGCCGGAGCCCACTGTCTTTCGCATGGCCTCGATTCCCCACGGCACGACGATCGAGGCCCAGGGAACCTTTCTCACAATCAACGGCAAGCCCGACATCAAGCCCGTGGACATCACCCCGTTCCCCATCAACGATCCCGCCAACAAGATCAAGTTCCCCAGCCAGGACGCATCCAAAAAGGACACCGTGCGGATCCCGCAGGACCTGACGTCCTTCGTCACCGCCGGCACCATCACACAGGCGATGCTGGACGACCCCAACACCTTGCTGCGCAACCACATCGCCTCGCAGACCATCACCTCGACGACCGTCATCCTCATCTCGACCCAGCCGGCCACCCCGTTGTTCGGCGGCGGGACAGACAACGTCGCTTTCCTGCTGGGCGACCCGGCCGGCAACAATCCCAACGCCAATGCCGTGAAAATGGAGGCCGTGTTCTGGATTGAGACTGTCGAATTCTCCATCGAGGTGCCGATCTTCCAGCCGGGCCAGCCCCCGCTGATCATCCCGGCTGAAACCGGCAGCGCGGGACAGCCCGTTCCCCAGTTTCGGGTGAACCCGCCGATCCCCATCACGGCGCCGCGCACCATCAAGGTCACTGCACCGCAGATTCAGTACTCACAGCAGGTCTTCCTGAACTTCAACGGCCTGACCTGGCCGCACGTTTCCGTGGCGACGCTCGTCCCGGCCAGGCCCCTCCCGGTCCCGCCCTCCGCCTGGGCCTGAGCCAGCTTGACCCGGCACTGCGAACCCACCTGGTCGCCGCTGCCCACGATGGCAGCTTCGCTACCTCGCTGGCGGGTGGCGCCACTCTATGGACGGTGACCTAGCGACCCTTGGGGTCGATGACTTCGACAGTTGAGCTGAGTCTGTCAGGCTGCCATCGGCAGCCTTGCGGCGGCGAGCCGGTCGTCGATGTGGCTCTGAATGGTGGTGAGGGCGGTGCGTAGCTGCGGCGGGGCCTGGGGCTGGCCGGTGGCGAATAGCGGGGCCAGGACGCGGTCGTGGACTTTGGTGTAGAAGATGGCGAAGGCCAGGCCGTCGGGGGTCAGGTCGTAGGTGTTGGCGTGCGGCCGCCGGGCGATGAGCCCGTTGCGGGCCAGCCGGGCCAGGTCGTAGCTGGCCTGGGTCATCGTGTAGGGGGCGCCGAGCAGTCCGGTCATCAGGGCGCGCAGGCTCCTGTTGGTGATGCCGGTGACGGCGCACAGGGTGACGCACAGGGCGCCGGCCAGGGCCTGGACCCGAGAGTCGCCAAAACGCATGGCTGTAGCTCTCCGCCCCGCCGCGTCGACGGTGGGGTGCGCGATCCGCTCGAAGACTGGATTCGCAAGGACGCAGCCCTGGCCGGCACGTTCAGTGTGCAGCAGCCGGGCGTTGATCGCACGCGCCCGGTCCTGCAGCTCGTCCAGGTTGTGCAGGCGGCGCTGGCAGCCGATGTCATAGGCGTCGTTCAGCACGGTCTCGATCCGCAGCGCCCGCCCGTCCTTCAGGACTCCTGACATAGGGCTGCGGATCATCTTGGCCGAATCGGCTTGATCTGCGTTTTCGGCGTGTTGCCGCCTGTCCGCCCGCCCGGGGTGTGAGAAAATTATTGAAGTGATTTTTGGCGCTGCTGGTGGGGTGGATGATGGGTCGCGTGCTTGCTCAGCCGGTGCTTCCGTTCCTGCCCGCCGGGGCGGTGGAGATCGCTCCCGGCGTCGGCCTGGTGGCGGGCGCGGATGGCGGCGGGCTGGTGAGCGTGCATGGTCTGGCGACGTTCGCGTGGGACGCCGGGGATGAGGCGGGCCGGCGGCTGGCGGCGGTGCAGCTGGTCCGGCTCCGCGCCGCCAGCCAGGCCCGGGTCGCGGAGGGGTTCGGGGTGGGCCCGGTCACGGTCTGGCGGTGGGAGCAGGCGCTGGCCGGCGGCGGGGTGGCCGGGCTGATCCCGGGGCGGCGGGGGCCGAAGGGCGCGTCCAAGCTGACGCCGGAGCTGGCGGCGCGGATCGGCGAGCTGGACGCCGCTGGCCAGACGCTGCGGCAGATCGCGGCGGTGACCGGGGTATCGACGTTCACCGTCCGCAACGCGCTCGGGCGGGTGGCCGCCGCCCGTTCCGGGGAGCCGGGCGAATCCCGGGACGGTGACGTGGTTCTGGCGCCGCCTGGCGCCGGGGAGGCCGGCGGGCCGGAGCCAGGTGAGGAAC
>Ga0306920_100005502_pt1 | contig 16394 bp, 14 predicted proteins | sample flu12Cox44000170_FD_204666 | JGI IMG/M metagenome (GOLD analysis project Ga0306920, IMG submission 204666) | Lab enrichment of tropical soil microbial communities from Luquillo Experimental Forest, Puerto Rico - flux4day.12C.oxic.44.000.170 (v2)... | ecosystem: Environmental > Terrestrial >... | reverse complement strand
GCCGGTGATCGCGAAGGCGATTTCGGAGAGGCTGGAGAAGGTCTTGCCCTCCCAGGCAAAGCCCTTGTCCATCACCATGACCCGGTAGGTCCTGCGGTTCCAGGTCCGCACCAGCTCCGAGCCCGGCTTAATCTGGCGGGGCAGTTCGAGCCGGCCATTGGGCTTCGCCCGAGCTGCCCTCGCCAGCTGATCGAGCAGTCGCTGGTGCTTACGTGACAGGCCGCCATAGGCTCGCTCCTGGATTCTGTGCGCGATGCTGCGCCGGAGTAGGTCCGGGCCGAACGCCTTTGGCGGTTCGGTCCGGAACAGTTCGCGATAGCGGCTGCGGAGCTCCGCGATCAGCATTTTGGGTAACCTCTCCAGTTCGGCCTCGACCTCCGGATCGGCTGCCCGGTCAACGGCGCACGGGCGCTCGTCCCTCATGACGAGGACCCGGTCTTGGCGATCCGGTAGATGCGCTGCTCCCCCACATTTTCGGAATCGAGCTTCAGCTTGAGCTTCTTCTTGACCACGCCGGCGAGGAAGCCGCGCACCGAGTGCGGCTGCCAGCCGGTCACTTCCATGATGGCGGCGATGGTCGTGCCCTTTGCCTGGCGCAGCATCCCAAGCACGGTGTCTTGCTTCGAGGGCCAACCGCTGCCCGGCTGTGCTGACGCGGCCTGTGCTGCCGCTTTTGGCTTGGTCGTATTCTTGGTTGGACGTGGAGCCTTGGGCCCCCGCTTGATGCCGCGAGACGGCTTCGCGATTTGCCTCGTAAGCCTCGACTGCAGTTTGCTGGTGGCCATCCGGCCCTCCCTCTGTCAACGACAGCATGACGTACTGCCACTGCCACGAGCCCCGCGATCGGGCAGGGCGACGGGAGGAGGAAGGCCAAAGTGCGCGATGGCGCCCTCAGGCCACCACACACGCTCCTTTCGGCGCAGAAGTCGAGCGAAATGTCGACCAATGTTGTGGCTTTTTGCGCCGACGAGCCAAGCTCACGAGCCTTTGACCTACGCCGCGCAACCGCATTGGTGAAAGGCAGATCCTGAGCCGAGTCTGCCATTAGTTTGCCCTAGTCCGCACCTGAATCCTTACGCCGCTCACCCTCTGAGTCGAGTCAGATAGCGAGGGCAACCCTGCAAAGGGTAGCCCCAATACTGCTGTTCAGCGCGGGTGAGGAGCGTATCGCCAACTTGAGTAAAGGGAAACATGATGATCTACCCCTCCAAGGGACCAGCAAGAACCGCATCAGGTCGGCGCAGTGCGGCGACAAATGCTGGTTTGATCGAGATTCAGATCCAATATCGTTGCGTGAAGGATCTTGTTCTGGATTCCCGCAACCCCCGACAGCATTCCGAAAAGCAGGTCAATCAAATCGCGGACAGCATCTGCGAATTCGGTTTTGTCATGCCGATCGTGATCAATACCGACAGCCATGTGGTGGTCGGCCACGGCAGGGCTCTCGCGGCCAGAAAGCTCGGCATGACCAGCGTGCCAGTCGTCGAGATCAGGCACCTGTCATCCGCGCAGCTGAAGGCACTTCGGATCGCAGACAACAAGCTGGCTCAGAACGCCCACTGGGACGAGCGGCTGCTTGGTGAGAATTTTCTGGAATTGAAAGAACTCGACCTCGATTTCGACCTGTCGATTACGGGTTTTAGCCTGCCAGAGGTTGATCTGGTGATCCAGAAACGCAACGACGGAGTGATTGCCGAGGCCAACGACGAAGCCGATGCGATGACCGGAGTGCCGGTTTGCCAGCTCGGCGACGTCTGGCAGCTTGGCGACCACCGGATTCATTGTGGAGATGCGACCTCCGAGGCGGCTTTTGAGATTCTGATGAAAGGTGAGCAGGCTCATGTCGTGTTCGTCGATCCACCGTACAATGTCGTCATCGATGGCCCCGTCTCGGGAAAAGGAAAAATCCGCCACCGCGAATTTGTCCAAGAGTCTGGCGAGCTCAGTCGGGAAGAATTTACTAGCTTTTTGAGGGGTAGCTGCGAGTTGCTTTCGAAATATTCCGTGAGCGGCTCAATTCACTATGTGTGTATGGATTGGCGTCATGCCGACCAACTGCTCGCGGCCGGTCGGGAAATCTATGCCGAGCTGAAAAATATCGTGGTCTGGGTCAAGAGCAATGCTGGCCTCGGGTCGCTCTATCGCTCCCAACACGAACTGATTTTTGTCTTCAAATCCGGTGACGGGCGGCACACCAACAATATCGAGCTCGGCAAGTATGGTCGCAACCGCACCAACGTGTGGCAGTACGACAGCGCCGGCACCCAGGCGCGCAAGGGCAACAACCTGCTGGAGCTGCACCCCACGGTCAAGCCGGTCCAGTTGGTGATGGATGCGCTGCTTGATTGCTCGAACCGTGGCGAGATTGTTATCGATTCCTTCCTGGGCAGCGGCACCACATTGCTTGCCGCCGAACGAACCGGTCGCATCTGCCGCGGGATTGAGCTTGATCCGCTCTATGTCGACACGGCGATCCGGCGCTGGCGGAACCTGACCGGCGGCGACGCCGTCCGGATCTCGGACGGAAAACTCTTCCGCGACATCGAGGCAGAAAAGGAACAGGACGATGAGCAGTAACAAGAAGAAAGACTACGAGATCGGCTACGGAAGGCCGCCGGTCGCGACGCGTTTTAAGAAGGGCCAGTCTGGCAATCCCAGCGGGAAACGGAAAAAAGTTCCTCAGATGGTCGATCCCGGACTCATCCTCGAGTCCATCGATAACGAAGAAATAGTCGTGATCGATAACGGCAAGCGCATGCGAATGACGAAGGCAGAAATTGAATTTCGGCAATCGTTCGCGAAAGCAATCAGGGGAGATCTTGGGACGGCTCGACTTCTTGTGAAAATGGCCACGGAATACTTCGCGCCTGAGGCTTGGGGCGCCTCAGAGTACGAGGTCATCGGCGAGACCGAGGCGGCACGGCGTTTCGGGCGCAACTGGCAACAGCGGATCGACGAACTGAATGCGGCACTGAGGTATCCTAGATGAGCACTGGGTACCGAAAACCGCCGAGGGGCAGCCGGTTCAAGAAGGGCCGGTCCGGCAATCCAAAGGGACCACCAAAGCGGGCCGCGCGGCTGGTATCGACCGCCTATCTGTTCCGCAAGGTTGCAAATCAGCAGGTCGCGATCGAGGTCGACGGTCGCACCGTGATGATGACACGCTGGGAAGCACTTCTGCGCCAGATCCACACTCTGGCTCTGAACAAGGATGCGGGCGCTGCGCGATTGCTCCATCAGATACGAAAGCAATTTCCCGGAAACGGCGCGTCCCGCGAAAAGATGATCATGGTCTTTAGCGACAGCCAAATGAAATATTAAAACGGACAACGGCACTCGCATTCGCGGAATGAGCGGTTATGGAATAACGCCCCTTGCGATTCCAATCAGGGGTTTTGGCGACGCGGCTCAGGGCGTGCTAAGTTGCTCTCCTCGGGCTGAAAGGTGGCTCGACGTAGCGACGGTCCGAAATGACACTGCCAGCACGAAATTTCCAGCCGATCTGCAAGCGCGCTACAGGAACTTATAGTTGCGGATGTACCCTGGAAAACGTCGGGTGAAATGTGACCAAGGCTCCCGATTTCTCGCTTGCTGATCGCAAGGCCGAGCTTCTGCGCTGGCTGAGCGAGGAGGGACGTTTTGCGCCCGATACTGGTAGGCTTCTCGAGATGCTCTGCGAGAAGCTCACCGTGCTCGGGGCGCCGATAGGCCGCGCCACCGTGCATGTCCGTACGTTGCATCCAGAATTCCGGGGAGTAACGCGTATCTGGCGCCGTGGACAGAGTACCGAGATCCGAACGTCGCGGCACGGTATCGAGTACACTTCTGATTACCAGAGCAGCCCTGTTCAGTACGTCATCGAAACCGGACAGTGGCTTGACACCGTCCTTGGCGAAGCTACCGATCGGCGCTTCCCGATCCTCGCAACGCTGCGGGCGCAAGGCATTACCCATTACGTGATGGCACCCCTTACCTTTTCGAATCGGATCGTTAACGCAATATCGTGGGGAAGCGACACTCCCAGCGGGTTTAGCGAAGCGGACGTTGAACTCTTTCGTTATCTCGTGCCGACCTTTGTCCCAGTTCTCGAAGTGACGGCGGGCCGGCGGATCTATGGTGAACTTCTTGCCACTTATGTAGGTCGAGATCCGTGCGCGCGGATTATGGCGGGCGCCGTCCGGCGCGGCAACGTCCACCACATCAAGGCGGCAATGCTGCTCGCCGACTTGCGTGGTTTCAGCCGACTGACAGATGAGCTTCCGGAGCAAAGAATCATCGAACTCCTAAATAGCTTTTTCGATCTGGTCGTCCCTGGCGTCATCGGCAGCGAAGGTGACGTCCTGAAGTATATCGGTGATGCGGTTATCGCGATCTTTCCAGTCACCGGCGATGATCCGGCGCCGGCCTGTGAGTCGGCCCTGGCCGCAGCGCAGGCAGCGCTGGCGGCGCTCCAGGCTTCACCGCCCGAGGTCCAGCAGCATATTTCCATCGATATTGCCCTGCACTATGGGGATGCCGCATACGGGAATATTGGCTCTGGCAATCGCCTCGACTTCACCGCCATCGGGCGCGACATTAACATCCTCAGCCGGCTGGAACTCCTCTGTAAGGATGTTGGCCGGCCACTGCTCATGACTGGTGCTTTTGCCGCCGAAGTTGCGGCACCGGTCTTTGAAATCGGCCATTTCGAATTGCGCGGCTTTCGTCGGCATCAATCCTTGTACGGGTTGTGCCAAGACGGCGAGGTGCCTGCTGCGCCCAGTTGGACGGATGGCGCGTAGCAGGCTGTCCGGACTGTTGAAGTAAACTTTTGCCTTAGCCGACTAGCGCCACGGTCTGCGGTGGCCAGTCGGCGTGATTGCGGGCGACCAGCTCCGGCGCTGTTTATACAAGGAGAACCAAAATGCCTCGACCGCATCAACCAGACGAGTCGACCTTCAGGGCGATCCTGCCGGAAGACATCCATTGGCAACCTTTCCCCGCGTTTCCGCCTGCGGCACGTTTGGCCGTCATGGTTGGCGATCCCTCCGAGCCCGGTCCTTACGTGATCAGGGTAATGTTGCCCAGTGGTACAAAGCTAATGCCACACAAGCACCCGGAGGACCGTATCTACACGGTCATGTCGGGTGTGTTCTATATCGGGCTAGGCAAGGAGTTTGACGGTGACAAGGTGAAGGCTTATCCACCAGGCAGTGTCATCGTTCTGCCCAGCGAAACCTGGCACTTCCATTGGGCTAAGGCCGGAGAATATGTAACGCAGGTCACGGCGATAGGCCCGCTCGGCCTTGATTATCACGACCCCCACGACGATCCCCGCCTGCAGAAGAAGTCATGACCGGACACATGCTGTATTTTGCCTAAGCGCAGGAGCGCACAGAAATCCGCGCGGGGCGGCGCCGCAGGAGGCGTAACCTGCCTATGTACGATAGAACGGCTTGTCGCCCGCGACAGTCACGCGCAGCCCGTACCGGCGGCGCGGAAAATAATCGAAAAGCGCGTGATGCTGCGTTGAGCGATTGTCCCAGAACGCTACCGAATTCGTTTCCCAGCGGAAGCGGCACATGAACTCCGGCGTTTCGCAATGCCGATACAGCATCTCCAACATCGCTTCGCTCTCATGCGGCTTGAGCTGCGTGATGCGCGTTGTGAATCCTCGGTTGACGTACAGCGCCTTGCGTCCAGTCACCGGATGGGTGCGCACGACCGGATGTACTGAGCGCGGAAAACTGATGTCGGTTCGATCAACTGCCTTAACACGATAGCGGTGCGCCTTGGCGCTGTCGTGGATTGCAGTCATGCCTTCGAGCAGACGCTGCAGCGATGGCGACAGCGCCTCGAATGCCGCGTACATATTGGCGAACATGGTGTCGCCGCCACCATCCGGCGGCACCGTATGCAGATGCAGGATCGAACCCATCGGCGGCTCCTCGTCGCAAGAGACATCGCTGTGCCATTCCTCTCCGGCGACGTGCTTGGAGTTTTCGTCGGCCTTGATCACCAGGATCTCGGGATGGCCGGCAATTTCCTGCGGTGCGTTCGGATGCACATGCAACTTGCCGAAGCGCCGGCCAAAGGCCTTGTGCTGCTCAACGCTCATTTCCTGGTCACGGAAGAAGATCACCAGGTTCTCCATCAGCGCGTCATGCACCTCCTTGAATTGCTGGTTACCAAGGTCCTTTGAAAGATCGACGCCGTGAATCTCCGCGCCGATCACCGGGTTCAGCTTGCGCACTTCGATCGTCTGGTATGGCATTCGGTTCTCCCGTTGTTTCGGCTGGGCATTTTCAAATGCTGAAGCGCAGCAGCAACAGCACGAGCAGCATCAGGAAAAGGGTCTCGGCGAACATGAGCGCGATCGGCTTTATGCCGATGGTTGCCAGCTCGCGCAGCCGCGTTTTTGTACCGAGCGCGGCCACCGCAGCGACAAGGCACCATTGCGACACGTCCGAGCCCAACGCGACCATGCTGCTCGGGATGAGATTGAAGCTGTGCAGCAGCACGAGGCCGGCAAACGCGACCACGAAGCCCGGCAGTAGAGGCGGCCGCTTCGCTCCCGGCTCGGCTCCGGTATACCGGTAGCTGATCACCGTGATGGCGATGACCGGCATCAGCATGGCGACGCGCAACAGCTTGACAAAGGTCGCAACGTCGCCGGTTTCAGGCGAAATGCTGTAGCCGGCCCCGACCACCTGCGCGACGTCATGGATAGTTGCTCCGAGAAACACACCGGCTTGCTTCGCATCGAGTCCGATCACATGCACCAGCATCGGATAGGCGATCATTGCAAGCGATGACAGCGCCGACACGCCAAGCACGGTGAACAGGGTGGCGCGCTCCTTTAGCGGGTGATTGGGCAACGCCACGGCAATTGCAAGCGCGGCGGAGGCCCCGCAAATTGCGGTCGCGCCTCCGCTCAACAGCCCGAAGCCGGTTCTGAAACCGAGCAGGCGCGCCGCAACAATCGCGGTCCCGATGGTTATTGCGACCGAAAGTAGAACCAGAGCGACCGGCTGCCCAGTGCGGCGATCTGCACCAGCGTGATCCGTAATCCCAGCAGCGCCACACCGCAGCGCAACACCGTGCGCACCGTGAACTCGATCCCCGGCACGCAGACCCCTTCGGAAGAGAGAAAGTTCATGGCCATGCCGAGCAGCAATGCCAGGAGCATCACCGGGGCGCCGTAATGCTGCGAGAGGAACGCGGCGGCTACAGCCAGAACACCGCTGGCGATAAGACCGGGCGCCAACGTGCGGCCCCTCGTCAGCCAGCTTTCGCCTTCGCAAGAGAGCGCGATGGAACGGGCGTTCATGCGAAGGCTCCCTGGGGGCTGCGCGCCGGCGCGAGCTCATGACGGTGTTGCCGGTCCGCTTGATATCCTTTCCTCGCCATCAGGAATGCGGTCGCGGCGAGAGTGCAGGCCAGCGGAGTCAGCGCGAGCGCGTCAGTCAGCCCGATCGCATCGGACAACAGGCCTCCGACGAAAGGCCCAACGGCAAGACCAAACAGGTTCTGAAACAGCGACAGAATGGATGCACCGGTCGAGCGCACACCCGGGTGGATCACATCCAACACGATTGCCGCCGCGGGACCAACAGTGCAGGTCCCCAGAAAACCGCCCAACAGGATCGCGCTGAACTGACCGGTCTGGCTAAGTTCGATGCCGATGTGCCTGGCGCCGAATGCAAACATCAGCGTCACCATCGATAACAGGCTCAGAATGGCCACCGCGACGAACTTGCCGCCGGCCTTGCGGAGACCCGCGCGATCGACCACAAATCCGAGTAGAAGGCTGCCGAGCGCGCCGGCAAGCACGACCAGCGCCGCCTGGATACCGGCCTTGTCCGGCGCAACGCCGTAGGTACGATTGAGAAAGCTCGGCAACCAGGACCAGAGCGCCGACACGGTGATCAGTTCCGCGGCGGCCCCGATGCAAATCCAGCGCACTGTCCAGGAGCGGAAGATCGAGCCGAACAGCTGGCGCTTGGTGGGGGCCGCCCCGGAGGTCGCTGACCTTACTTCGATTGTCTTGTAATCGCGTACAAAGAGATAGAGCAGCGCGATGATGAGGCCAGGAACGCCGACGACACCGAAGGCCGCCTGCCAGCCGAACCTTGACGCGATCACGCCACCGAGCACGACGCCAAGCACCGACCCTGCCGACGCCGAGGCAAAGAAGCCGCCGAGCAGGCCTGCCCGCATGCGCTGTGGAAAATGCGCTGCGACCATTGCGGCCCCGACCGATCCATAGCCCGCCTCGCCTAGGCCCACCACGGCGCGAGCGGCGAGAAGTTGCGTATAGTTCTGCGAGAACATGCAGGAGATGCAGGCGATGCTCCAGACCACCGCCATTACGACGACGCTTTTGACCCGGCTGATGCGGTCGGCAATCCAAGCCACCGGGATGCCGAATACCGCGACCGTGATCGAAATCACCGAAACCAGCAGGCCAAGCTCCTTGTCGGAGAGGTTCCATTCCGCCTTCAGGAAGGGAAACATCGAAACGATGACCTGGCGGTCGACATAGTCAAAGATCATAAGCGCGATGGTCATGCCATAGGCAAACCAGGCCGCGCTACGCCCGAACAGAAAGGTATCCCTCGTATTTGCGACAGGCAGGTCCATGACGTTTCCTCTGGTGTAAGCGATTGAATGAAATCCTAGCGCGCTCGACGCAGTCGTTGTGATCGTCCGTACGCCCGGATTCAGTCGGGCCGTGACCAACACGGTTCGCACGCGCGGCAGCCGCGAGGCCAACAGTGTCCGCCAGTGCTGGGGGACATGGCCCCCAACCCAGACACGATCAAAACTGCGACCTCGCGGGTCATTGGCTACTCCGCAGCCTGGAGGAACGCGCGACTGCTGTTGCGGTTGGGCGCAAAGCCGTTCTTGGCGAGCGTCTCCTCGATGCTGTTGTAGAAGGTGCCGATCTTGAGGACCTTGCGTGCTTCGTTGCCGGTCGCGATCTCGCGACCGAACTCGCGCGACAATCGCACCAGCTGCTCGATCTGCTTCACGGTGCCCATTTTGGACTTGCGGTCCTGGGTCCAGAGGTTGTCCTCAATGCCACAGCGCACGTGCAAGCCGAGCGCGATCGCCATCATGTTGACGGGCAGGACGTTGCGCATTGAGCTTTCGAGCGTCAGCATGGCGCCATCCGGCGTCGCACGCAGGAAGTTGGCGAGGTTGTAGATATTCGGCGCGTCCATGCCGCCGCCGATCGCAACCCAGTTCATCACCAAGGGCCCCTTGTAGACGCCGCGACGGATCATCCGTTCGACGGTTTCGAAGCTGTTGATGTTGTAGAACTGGAACGCGCTCTGGATGCCCTTGGCACTGAGACGCCTGACATGCTCCTCAGCCCAAGTCGGTCCCGCTGGCACGATCATTTCGCGGAATGCCTGGGTCATAGCCGGCTCGGCCAACGAAGTCCCGGCATAGTCGGCTGGCTCCATCTGCTCGAGGATGTTCATTTGCGCGGTGTTGACGGTGACGGTGACCTGGTCCGGCGCGGGCGTCAGCTCAGCGAGCATATGGCGCGTGTCGTCGGACAGCCACTTGGCCGCATCGCCCTCGTTCTCGGGTGCGAAAGAGATCGACCCGCCAACCTGCAGGATCATGTCGGGCACAGCCACGCGCAGCCGCGCCAATAGCTCGTTGAATTTCGACAAGCGCTTGGAGCCCTTGCCGTCTGCCTCGCGAACATGGACATGCAGTACGGTGGCGCCTGCGTTATAGCAGTCGACCGCCTTCTGGACCTGCTCGTCCATGGTCACAGCGATCTCGCCGGGGAAATCCGAAGGCAGCCACTCGGGTCCATAGGGAGCGGCGGTGATTACGAGTTTGTTCTGGTTTTCGGGAAAAAGTGCGCCATCGAGGAAGTTCATCGTCTCGTCCTTTCGCTGGATAATCGGTAGCCATGCGCATTCCGAACCCGGGTTCGTGTGTTTTCCGGGTCTGGCGTTGGCGCTTCTGGCTTGCAACGATCAACTAGCGGAAGCGGACGGGACGCGTTTGACCGATTGGGACAGCCGGTTTAACATATTGGGACAGCGGGCAAGTTCCGGTGATCCATCCCTTGCGCGAAACTGGCCTGGGGCGCACAGATGCCACGTCTGATCCGCAGCGCGGTCCTGAGCAATTACGTCGAGGTGGCGCGGTCGGTCGGCCTCGACCCTTATCGCATGATCACCGAATTCCGACTTCCTCCCGCAGCGCTGAACGATCCTGAGGTCAGGGTGGCGACAGGCTCGGTCGGCCGGCTGCTCGAGGAATCGGCCGCGCGCTCGGGCAAGCTCGATTTCGGCCTTCGCCTTGCCGACAAGCGCACTGTCGCAAATCTTGGTGCCCTCGCGCTGCTCGTGCGCGAACAGCCGACGATCCGGAAGGCGCTCGACGTGATGGTCGGATATATGTTCCTGCACGGCGAAGCGCTCCTGTTGAACATGAAGGAACATGATGGCGAGGTGAAGTTAAGCCTCGCTTTCGACGTCAGCCGGCCCGTCCCGATCCGACAGGGTGTGGAATTGGGTATCGGCTTTCTGCATCGCAGCCTGCAGCAGTTGTTTCGCGAGGGCTGGAAACCGCAAAAGGTCTGCTTCACGCATGCCGGGCCGGCGAAGAAGGATGCCTATCGAAAATTCTTTGGCACCGACGTCCTCTTCAATCAGGACTTCAACGGGATCGTCTGTCGCTCGCGTGACCTCGACGCGGACGTGCCGGCGGCAGATGCGAAAATGGCGCGGTATGTACAGCAATATCTCGACACGATCGCTGCGCGACGCAATACAACGATGACGGCCAGGGTCCGCGAATGCATTTATACCATGCTGCCGTCAGGCTTGTGCTCGGCGGATAAGGTTGCTGCCCGGCTTGGCGTCGACCGCCGCACCGTGCATCGGTACCTCGCGCGCGAAGGCCAGACCTTCTCCTCGGTGATGGATTCGGTGCGTGCCGAACTCGTAACCCGTTATATTGAAAACCGCGACCGTCCACTGGCCTCAGTCTCGGAATTGCTCGGCTTCTCCGCGCTGAGTGCGTTTTCACGCTGGTTCAAGAACCAGTTCGGCTGCAATGTGACGGACTGGCGCGCCGGGAAACAGGGACCTCTCCGGGCCAATGCGGCGCCAAATGCGGCAGCGGGATAAACGAGTGCACAACGGCGCGCCCCCTGTCCCAAAAAGCTAAATCGTCTGTCCCATCCAGTCAAACACGCAAGCCAGCCCATTGTTATCTTTCTCCGCATATCGGGCGAACTGGCGCCCTCTTTTCGGAGACGACAGATGTGGAAGGGTCTTACGTCGGATTGGTCTATCGAACCCTGCTGGCGGAAGCCGGCGCTGCGTCCGAACCGCGCAGAAATGTCGCCTGCGGCCTTCTTCGGCCTAGTCGGGATCTGGAGCGGAATGCTGCTGAGCATGCTGTGTGTCGCGATCCTTGTCCGTGTTTTCGGTTAGGAGGACAGCGTGATCGTTTGTTCCTGCAACGTCCTCAGCGACGCCCAACTGCGATCGGCCATTGCAAGCGAGACGTCTCGTTTGCGCGTGAGCCGCGTCTATGCCGCGCTCGGCTGCACGGCACAATGCGGCCGCTGTGCCCAGACCCTCAGAGTTCTTCTTGAGGAAACCGATCGACGCGGGCCCTGAAGGGAAGTCAAGCACCTTATTTGCTGTGACGCCCAAGGTAGCTGTTGGAGTACAGCTCGGCGTCGGTTCATTGCAATCCGATGTCTGTTTTTGGCCCAAAGCGGACCAGCGTGACGAACCCTTTGATGTCCAGTTCTGGGGGTAAAGCGGACTCGGAAAGGGCCTGCTCTGTGCATTTGCGGGATCTTCCGTGGAAGGCACAGGCGTGCGGCCCGCCGCGCCTCCGCTTCGGTCGGATTTTCGCATCGCCTTCACGGTTCACAAATCGATGACGACGTCACCGATCGGTTGTGAGCAGCAGACGAGAAGGTTGCCGTCGGCAGGCTTCTCGAGTGGCTGCGGTTCATAGGCGACCGAGCCCGAAACCAAACCGCTCTCACAATTGTGACAAACACCGGTCCGGCACGACCAACGGACCGGGACGTCGCACGCTTCGGCAAGCTCCAAAATGCTTTGGTAAGCTGACGCGTTCCAGTGCGCGGCGATGCCACTTCGCGCGAAGGATACCAGCAGACCAGTGTTGGCGTCGTCTCTGGGCCGATGTGGAGCTCGCGTCGCTGCGCCGACGACACCGGGAGTCATCGACTCGCTACCGTTGAAGATTTCGACATGAATCTGCTCCGGCGCGACGTCCAAGGCAGCGAGGGCCTCTTTCATGTCTGCCATAAAGCGAGTTGGCCCGCAGAGGTAGACATCCGCCCCTCGCGGGATGCCGATTTCGTCGAAGGTTGATCGCGACAGGTGACCGGTCGCATCGAAATCGTCGCCCATCTTGTCGTGCGAGCCCGGCCTGCTGTAGCAAACATAGCTGCGGCCGTGAGCGAGCGAGGGTATGAGGCGGCGGACTTCGGTGGCAAATGGATGATGCTGCCCGTCGCGAGCCGTGTGCAGCCAAAAGACCTGCCGTGTCGAGCGGTCCGCCGCCAGCGCGTACAGCATCGCCAGAACAGGCGTCGCCCCGATTCCTGCGCTGAGCAGCACCACTGGCCGTCCCCCGGATTGCAGGATGAAGCTTCCGCGCGGCGAGCTGACGTAAAGAACATCGCCCACCCGGACGTGCTCCCGCAGGTAGGTCCCAGCTGCTCCATTCGGCTCGACCTTCACGCTGATCCGATAGCGTTCTGTAGAGTGGGGACCCGAGAGCGAGTAGCTGCGAAAGAGTGGCGAGCCGCCGGCCTGTCCAAGACGCAAGACTACGTACTGACCGGGCAGAGCCGGTTGCAGCGGCTGGTTGTCCGGATCCCGCATCGACAGCGAGAAAACGTCTGCGGACTCCTGTTCGACGGCCGTCACCTCGAGCGGCTGAAATCCCGGCGCAGCCGGATGCGCCGCTGCTGCCGGCGCGAGCCCAGCGTTGCCAACCCCCACGGCAGTCATTGGGCTCTGCAACAACGCCTCAAACGACGCGCGCCATCCGGGCGAAAGCGCCTCGATCCGCAAGGCGCGCTCCAATCGATCGCGCGCATGATTGGGTGAATAGAGAAGCGCGTTGATCTCTGCGACGGTCATTCGCTCGTTCGCCTCTCCCACCTTCACGATTTCGTCGCCGGCGCAAACCTCGCCTGCCTGCAGGACGCGGAAGTAGAACCCCGGCCGTCCGCTGGACGTGAGCAATGCCGGCATCCGCGGCTCGTTCATCCGAATGCCAACGCGATAGCAGGTAACGCGAGGTTGAGTGACTTCGAACAGTGCGCCGCCGATTTGGTAGCGGTCGCCGATGCAGACGGCATCGTCGGGCAATCCTTCGACCGTGAAGTTCTCGCCGAACTGTCCGTGGGCGAAGTCGGTCCGCTTCAGCCGCTCCTGCCAGTAGCGATACGATTCGATCTGGTAGACAAAGGCGGCTCGCTGCTCACCCCCGTGGCCGTTCAGGTCGCCTTGGCCGTCTCCGTCCAGGTTCAACCGGCCGACCCGACAGCGGCCACGCACAGGATTTTTCCAGATCCCGGTGTGTACGGTGCGACCGTTCCATGCGATGTCACGCGGAAGCCCCACATTCACTGTTAGCAGTCGCGCCATGTCCTGCTCCGCTTTGATGGAGGCCGGAAGTCCTCTCTAGCCGCTTGCTGCCGTTGCGGGCCCGCTACCAGATGCTCGCTCGCGGACGACCTCAGCCACAAATGGATAGCGGTCTGGTTCGAAGAGCAGGAGGAGCTGCTCGCTATCGGCGATCCAGCTTCCCCCAAAGCGCACGCGCATCCGCTCGACGTCTTGGGCAGCGGTTCGGGCATGAGAAACCGGCCGATTGCTCCGGTTGAGAGTGGACCTTGTTGCCAGGACAGTCCCACGCTCACTCCCCAGGTTTTGATGATTGAGGTAGAATAGTGCTCAGGAACGCGGAGCCCGGCGGCAAGGTTCCACGAAGGGATTTGACTTCCGGTCCCGGCTTTGGCGCTCGCCTGCGCCGGCGTCCAAAGACCTTCGCAAAGCCCACAAGCAGACTATACAAGGTTGCTCAAGCGTCGACCTTTTTTCTCAACGACTTTGGGTGATTGAAGATGACTCAGACTTTCGATGCGATCGTGATCGGGGCGGGGCAGGCGGGGCCCTCGCTCACCAGCCGCCTGACCGTGAGCGGCATGAAGGTCGCCCTAATCGAGCGCGATAAGTTCGGCGGCACCTGTGTCAACACCGGCTGCATGCCGACCAAGACGCTGGTCGCCAGCGCTCACGCGGCTCACCTGGCGCGGCGCGGCGCGGACTATGGCGTCGTGCTGGATCAGCCGGTCAGGATCGACATGCGCAAGGTCAGGAGCCGGGCGGCGACAGTCACGGCAAACTCTAGCAAAGGGGTCGAGAACTGGCTGCGTAACATGAAGGGATGCACGGTCTTCCAAGGCTCGGCCCACTTCGAGGGGCCGAAGGAGGTGAGGGTCGGCGAAGAGCTTTTGTCCGCTCCGCGCATCTTCATCAATGTCGGCGGGCGTGCGATCGTGCCTGATCTGCCGGGCCTGAACGAGATTTCCTATCTCACCAACAGCTCGATCCTGGAACTTGAGCGCGTGCCGGAGCACCTGGTGGTGATCGGCGGCAGCTATATCGGGCTCGAGTTCGCCCAGATATACCGGCGCTTTGGTGCCGAGGTGACCGTCGTCGAGATGGGACCGAAGCTGGTCGGCCGCGAAGACCCCGACGTGTCCGACGCGGTGCGCGATATCCTTGAAAGGGAAGGCATCCATATCCGTACGTCCGCCGAATGCATCCGATTTGCCAAGGGAAGTCCCGGCGTGCGAGTCGGCGTCGATTGTATGCAGGGCGAACCGGAGATCCTCGGCTCCGATGTCTTGTTGGCCGTCGGGCGCCGGCCCAATACGGACGATCTCGGCCTCGACCGCGCCGGCGTTGCGCTCGATCCGCGCGGCTACATCATGGTCGACGAAAGTCTTCAGACAAACATCACCGGCATCTGGGCGCTCGGCGACTGCAACGGCCGCGGCGCGTTCACCCACACCTCTTACAATGATTACGAGATCGTCGCCGCCAATCTGCTCGACGGCGATAAACGGCACGTCAGTGATCGTGTCCTTGGATACGCACTCTTCATTGATCCGCCGCTCGGGCGAGTCGGCATGACCGAAGCACAGGTGCGTGCCCGCGGCCTGCCTTATCTTTCCTCCACCCGCCCAATGACGCGTGTCGGCCGCGCGGTCGAGAAGGACGAGATTCTCGGCTTCATGAAGGTTCTTGCCGATCCCTCAACGAAGCAGATCCTTGGTGCGTCGATTCTCGGCACCAGCGGCGACGAGGCGATCCACGGCATCCTCGATGCCATCAATGCAAAGACCCCTTACGATCAGCTCCGCTGGGCGGTGCCGATTCATCCGACCGTGTCCGAACTGATCCCAACGTTGTTGCTCGGCCTGCAGCCGGCATCAGCCGCCTGATGTTACGGGCCCCTCCGAGAATCCGCTTGGGACTCATTGCGGAGGTCGCCCTTAGTCCAGCAGTGGCGCGATGCTTTGATGCGCTGGAAAAAATGACAGGTCTTAGGGGTGACCTTTGGCCGGCGAGCGGATTGAACGGCGACTGGCGGCGGTATTGGCGGCGGATGTCGCAGGCTGTAGTCGCCTCATGGGCGGGGATGAAGAAGGCTCGCCCTCGCTACGCCAGACTGCGGCCTCTCCCTCGTTGCGCCGACGCAAACTCCCGCGATCGCCGCTTCTCATCCGGCGCGCGGAAGAAAATCCCGAATCGCAGCGGCGATCTCCGCGCCGTGGGTTTCGAGGGCAAAATGGCCAGTATCGAAGAAGCGCACTTCGGCTCCCGGAATATCGCGTTTGTAGGCCTCGGCGCCCGGCGGCAGGAAGAACGGATCGTTCTTGCCCCAGGCCGCCAGGAGGGGCGGCTTGTGCTTGCGAAAGTAGGCCTGAAACTCCGGATACATGGCGACGTTGCTCTTGTAGTCGCCAAAGAGATCGAGCTGCACGTCATGGGCGCCGGCACGCCCGAGATAGAAATTGTCCAGCGAATATCCGTCCGGAGACACCAGGGAAGGATCGGCCACTCCGTGGGTGTATTGCCAGACCGTCGTCTCAGGCGACAGAAAGGCCCGCAGCGTCGCGCGGTTCGCCTCCGACGGGTCCTTCCAATAGGCGCGGATCGGATTCCAGCCGTCGCTCAGTCCCTCCTCGTAGGCGTTGCCGTTCTGCGAGATGATTGCTGTGATACGCTCGGGATGACGAACGGCGATGCGAAAGCCGGTCGGCGCGCCGTAGTCGAAAACGTAGATCGCGAAGCGCGAGAGACCGATCA
>Ga0306920_100005501_pt1 | contig 16396 bp, 15 predicted proteins | sample flu12Cox44000170_FD_204666 | JGI IMG/M metagenome (GOLD analysis project Ga0306920, IMG submission 204666) | Lab enrichment of tropical soil microbial communities from Luquillo Experimental Forest, Puerto Rico - flux4day.12C.oxic.44.000.170 (v2)... | ecosystem: Environmental > Terrestrial >... | reverse complement strand
ATCTCCTTCACCATGCCGCCTTCACCGTCCAGCGTCATCAGCACATAAATCCCGTCCTGGAAGTTCCGCACGAGGTAAGCCAACCGGCGCTTGCCCATACGCTCAATACTCTTCACCGTTCCACCCGCCGTCTGCACCTGATTTTCCAGGTTGGAGATCAGCTTGTCCTGATCTTCCTCAGGCATGTCAGGACGAAGGATGAACATCAATTCATAAGTACGCATGTCTTCTTCTCCTGGCTGGTATAGCGGACCTTCAGGTCAGCGTTACACCATCCAACTTCGTTTCACATTCGAACCTGCTACGCTCTTATGAACTCGCCATCCTGAGCGCAGCGACGCCGCTTTCGCGACCGAGCGGAGTCGAAGGATTGTCCGAAATTCCTGCCGCCGCTACGCGGCTCCGCCCAGTTCTGTTTTTCGCTCACCCCGGGCTTGCGCCCGGGGCTCACACTATCTCGCCGCATTCGCGGCTTATCTGTTTTCGGACTCGAACTCTCTTGCAAAGCAATTAGGTCAAAAGCTAACAGCCAAGGGCTAATTACTAATTGCTAGCTGCTTCCTTCCGGTTGAAGCGATTCATGGCCGCCTCAATGCCGTCCCTCAAAACCACACGCATCGCATCAGCCGCCGAGTCCAGCACTTGATCGAGCACCGAATACTGCGACTTCTTGAACTGCGACAGCACGTACCGCGCGCCGTCGTCCACCGGATGATCCGGTCCAACTCCCAACCGGATACGCATGATCTCCTCCGTGCCCAGTGCCCCGATCACCGACGCAATGCCGTTGTGTCCCGCGGAACTGCCTCGCGGCCGAATCCGTATGGTGCCGAAAGGAAGATCGAGCTCGTCGTAAACGACAATCAGGTCCTGCTCCGGCTGCGCCTCGTACTCGCGAACCAATTCGCGAACCGACATGCCACTCAGGTTCATGTAGGTTTCCGGCTTGGCCAGGACTACTTCCTGGCCTTCCAAGATGGCCCGCCCGGTTTGGGCACGGCAGTTCCGGTTGTTCACCCGTATGCCGGCTTGGTCGGCAATGCGGTCCACCGCCAGAAAACCCAGGTTGTGCGGCGTGAACTGGTACTCGATGCCCGGATTGCCGAGCCCGACGATCAGCTTCACGACGCTTACTTCTTCTTCTCGGGCTTCTCAGACTTCTCGGCCTTCTCGCCGCCTTCGGCAGCTTCGCCCTCGGCTTCGGCTTTGCCCTTCTTGATCACCTCGGGCTCGGCAGGAGCGGCCGCGGCTTCGGCACCCTCGGCAGGAGCCGGAGCAGCAACTTCCTTCACCGCCGTCACGTGGGCCACGGCCTGGTTGTCGTCGGTGAGAAACTTGATCTTGTCGCTGTGCGGCAGGTCAGCAACGCGCAGCGTCTGTCCGAATACGAGCTGACTGACATCGGCGTCAAAATGACTCGGAATGTCGGCGGGCAGACACTCGATCTCAACCTCGCGCAACATCTGCTCCAGAATTCCACCCTGAATCTTTACGCCGGGGGCCTCGCCCTTCAGCTGGATGGGCACGCTCACCTGAAGAAGCTTGTCCATGGCGATCCTCTTCAGGTCTGCGTGCAGCAGCGCGCCATTGATGGGATCGGCCTGCCAGTCCACGATCATGACCTTGCCGGAGTCTCCGCCTGCGGCCATGTCGAAAATTGTGTTATGTCCCTGCTCGGAGTGCAGAATGCGGTTGATCTGCTTGGGATCTACCGCGATAGTCAGCGGTTCCAGACCGGCTCCGTACAGGACGGCGGGAATCATTCCGCTCTTGCGCAGGCGGCGGGCATCGTTCTTGCCGCCTGACTTCCGCGGCTTTGCTTCAACGTTATTATCTGCGGTTGCTGTAGGCATAATCTGGTTCCTTTATAAAAACAGCCGGCTGACAGAGGTCTCTTCGTGTATCGACTGAATGGCCCGGCCAATGAGCCCGCCAATCTTCAACTGCTTGATCTTGGGCTCGGCCTTCGCCGCCTCCGACAGCGGGATGGTGTTGGTCACAACGCATTCGACCAACCCCGATTTAGAAATCCTCTCGATTGCCGGGCCCGAGAGCACGGCATGGGTAGCGCAGGCATAGACCTGGCGCGCGCCCGCATCGAGCAGCGCCCGGCAGGCCTTCACCAGCGTGCCGGCGGTATCGATAATGTCGTCGAGGATGAGACAAGTACGGTCGCGCACATCACCGATGACGTGCATCACCTCGGTCACATCCATTTCCACGCGGCGCTTATCGACGATGGCCAGCGCCGAATCCATTTTCTTGGCGAAGAAACGCGCCCGCTCCACCCCGCCCGCGTCCGGAGAGACAACGGTCAAGTCAGGGAGCTTCAGTTCCCTGAAGTGGCTGACCAACACCGGCGAGGCGAACAGGTGATCCACCGGGATGTTGAAAAAACCCTGGATCTGCGCCGCATGCAAATCAACTACCAGGGCGCGATCGGCGCCAGCGGTCGTCAGCAGATCCGAAACCAGCTTCGACGAGATCGGTACGCGAGGCTTGTCTTTGCGGTCCTGACGCGCGTATCCGAAGTACGGAATGACGACCGTAATCCGTCTCGCCGAGGCGCGCTTCAGAGCATCGATCAGCAGCAGCAATTGCATCAGGTGCTCGTTAACCGGATCGCAGGTCGGCTGCACCAGGAAAACGTCGTTGCCGCGCACGTTCTCCATAATCTGCACGTAGGTCTCGCCGTCAGAAAACTTGTCGATGTGCGCCTGGCCCAGCGGAAGGCCCAAATACTCGCAGATTTCCTTCGCCAGCGCATCGTTCGCAGTACCCGAGAAGATCTTCCACTTTTCGTCGTGCCTCGCGCGCACCGGCTTCTTTTCACCCTTGGCATCGGGATTGGGCGAAGCCAATTTCTTTTCGGAGGTGGGCGCAACCACGGTAGCTGCTTCGCCCGTGGCGGCCAGAGGAACGATACTGGTCTTGGTTGCTGCTTCCATCGCTTCAAATACCCCGCAATACCTGGTTGAGTAACCGCTGGGTGTTGAATGCCGCTATTCGCTTTTGGCTCTTTCCTGCCAGTCGCTAGTTACTAATTGCTAATTTGGCTGGGCGGCTAGGATTCGAACCTAGACAAAGTGCTCCAAAGGCACTTGACCTACCATTAGTCGACCGCCCACCTTCGGTGGCTAGTGATCAGTGGCCAGTAAGAAGCCACATGGAATCTTCTGGGATAACGAATTCGTCCACGCGCGCCTTAGCTGGCCACCAGCCACTAGCCACTAGCCAGTGCTTTCCAATACTCTTCACGTCCCAGGCTCGTCGTTGCTACCGCGCTGTAGCCTGCTTCGGATATTCGCTGTGCCGCGGCACTCGCCTCTGCAGCCGACGCAAAAAGGCCATATAGTGTTGACCCGGAGCCCGACAAGGACGCATATCGCGCGCCCTCGCGTTCCAAGACACGTTTCGCCTCGCGTAACTCGGGATGCTCAGGAAAGACGACTCGCTCGAAGTCGTTTTCGATCCCGGCTCGGACAAGGTCGAGAAGCGGCGTCTCGGCCCGATCCCCGCTCGCGGCGGGAACACCGGAAGACAGGAAACCCCTGCTCAGCCAGGTATACACAGCCTCACTGAACGTATTTATTGTACCTGCCGCTCCGGCATGGGTCAATTCGGGCTCGCGCGCGATTAGAGCGTCCCAGTCGGCGAATGCCTTCGGAGTAGAAACGCCTATTGCAGGCGTGAGTATGACCAGGTTGAGCGTGGGCAGGTCCTGCAGCCCATAGACTTCCTGCCCGCGATCTACTCCGAGTACGGTCCCACCAATCAGAAACAGCGGAAGATCGCTCCCGACCTCGGCAGCAATGCGCAGCCGGTCTTCGGATTCGAGTTGTACACCCAACTCACGCTCCAACCCTACAAGTGCCGCTACCGCGTTGGACGAGGCTGCGCCCAGCCCGCCCTGTACTGGCAACTGCTTCTCGATCTGGATGACGAGCCTTCCTCGACCGTGCAGTCTCCGCATGACTCGCTCGCCGACCCGATAGCATGTATTCGATTTATCCCGTGGAACGCGAGGGTGTTCGCAGCGAATCTCGATACCCGTGCCGCGCCGCACATCTACACTGATAACGTCGTGCAGCGCGATGGTCTGATAGATCGTGCGAAGGTCGTGGAAGCCATCGGACCGCGCCGGGCCGATCTTCAGTCCCAGATTGATCTTGGCAAAGGAGCGGATGCTGGTTGGCATGGAAGAAGTAATCAGTGGCTGGTGGCCAGTGGCTAGTGTAAAGCTGTGAGCTTTCAGCCATCAGCCTGCAGCCGCGAGCCGCCAGCCACCAGCGAAATAAATCCTCGTCATTCTGAGCGGCGTGAGGCCGCACGGCGGCCGAGCGGAGTCGAAGGATCCCTCTCGTCGCCCAAGGGTATGGGGTCCTTCGACCGCGATCACTACTCGATCACCTCGCTCATCAGGAAATCCTTGCCCCATTTGGCCTCGTGTCCGGCTTCGCGCAGCGCCGTCGCCAGTTGCGCCCAATGGCGAACGCCATGCAGCATGGCGTGCGCAAACATCTTCCGCTCGCTGGCGCGGAAGGTGCCTGCCGAGCGCGTTGGAAACTCCTGCACAGACTTGAGGTCCTCGTCCGTCGCACGCGCCAGGTACTTGCGATATCCATCGCACGCTCGTTCCCCGATTCCAAACAGTTCGGCAACGCTTCCGGTCGGCAACTCCTCATAGGATGTTACCCGTTGATCGTTCAACCGCTCGGCGTACCGCAGTTCGACGGCAAAGATGTGCAGGAGGAATTCGCGCACGTTGTTTGTCTGCGCAACTTTGATGGGCACATCGAGCACCGCTGATGGTTGCGCCTCGAACCATGTACGCCATTTCGCGGTCTCGCTCTCGTTCCAGGCGAGCAGCTCAGTGAACGAAACCTGTGCAAGCGCGGCGGTCATTGCTTTTGACTCTCTTTCAGTTTCCTCGACTTCGCTTCCACACCCTTCGCCAGCTTCTCTTTATAGGCTTCGAGCTTTCTGGCGACCTCCTCATCGTGCAGGCCAATCATCTGCGCCGCTAGGATTCCGGCATTCGTCGCTCCTGGTTTGCCGATTGCGACTGTCGCCACCGGAATGCCGGCAGGCATCTGGACCATCGCCAAGAGCGAGTCCAATCCAAGCAGCGCCGTGGAAGGAATCGGCACGGCGATCACAGGAAGCGTGGTTTCCGCGGCGATAACGCCCGCCAAATGAGCGGCCCCACCGGCTCCGGCGATGACGACCTCGATGCCGCGCGCTTTCAGTCCGCGCGCATACTCGCTGGTGCGCGCCGGCGAGCGGTGCGCCGAGGTGATGTCGATCTCATGCGAAATGCCGAACTCGGCGAGCGCCTTCGCAGCCTCGTTCATGACGTCGAGGTCGGAGTCGCTGCCCATAACAATGGAGACAAGAGGATGGGTTGCCATGGGACGTCTCACTTCCCTTCCCTCAGATGTTTCAACCCCCTGGCGGCGATGTCCTTGCGGTACTGCATGCCCTCGAAGCGAATTTTCATCACTGCGTCATAAGCTTTGTCGACGGCTTCGGGCAGGTCCACGCCGCGCGCGGTCACGCCCAGCACACGCCCGCCTGAGGTGTAGTACGCATTATCGCGACGGTTGGTCCCGGCGTGGAAAACTTTCACTCCGACGATGCGGTCAGCTTCGTCGATGCCGTTGATCGCCTTGCCCGCCTCGAAAGCGCCCGGATATCCGCCCGACGCCATCACGACACAAACCGCCGGCTCGGGCGACCAGCGGAAATCGCCTTCGCTCACCCGGCCTTCCACCGAGGCTTGCAGTGCGTCGAGCAGGTCGCTTTCCATGCGCAGCAGGATAGGCTGCGTCTCGGGATCACCGAAGCGACAGTTGAACTCCAGCACCATCGGCCCTTTGGCGGTCATCATCAGCCCGCAATACAGGATGCCCTTGTACTCCGCGCCTTCGGCTTTCATCCCGGCGATCACCGGCTTCGCGATATGCGCCACCAGCCAGTCGCGCATCTTTGCGTCAATGATCTGATCGGTGGAGTACGCGCCCATGCCGCCGGTGTTCGGTCCCTGATCATTGTCGAAGACTCGTTTGTGGTCCTGGCAGGCGACCAGCGGCGCAACCCGCTCACCATCGCTTATCACCAGGAACGATAGTTCATCTCCTCTTAGACACTCCTCAAAAACGACACGCGAGCCTGCCTCGCCCAACATCTTGCCGCTGAGCATCTCTTCCGCCACACGCTGCGCCTCGTCTTTGGATTGCGCTACGACCACGCCCTTGCCCGCCGCCAATCCGTCGGCCTTGACTACGACAGGCGTATGGAAGTGCGCGAGCGCCTCTCTCAACTCTTCTTTTTCCGTGCAGACGGCGTAACGCGCCGTGGGAATGCGGTGCCGCTGCATGAACTCCTTGGCGAAGCTCTTGCTCGACTCCAATTGCGCCGCGGCTTTTGTCGGCCCAAAGATCGGCCACCCGCGCCGCTGAAATTCGTCCACTACACCCAGCGTCAGCGGAAGCTCGGGGCCCACGACCGTGAGATCGGGGCTTAGGTTGGTGGCAAGCTGCACCAATGAGTCCAGGCTCTTAAGGTCGGCAGCAACACACTCCGCCTCAGCGGCGATTCCGCCATTGCCGGGCGCGCAATAAAGCTTCGATACGCGCGGCGATTGCCGCAGCTTCCAGACGATTGCGTGTTCGCGACCGCCGCTGCCGAGGACCAGAACTTTCATAGGTGAGGGTGCCTGTCTTGTTGTATCAGACGCAAAGCGAAAAGAAAGAGTAGGGGCCGCGCGCGCCGCGTGTCAAACGCACGCCGCGTGCCACAAGTTCGCCCTTCGGTTGGACTAGCCTGGGTCCGCCGGGAAAGTCACGGTGCGCGTCACTCTTCGTCTTCGCGCGGCATAGCCCCCGCAAGCATGAGAACGGCGCCGCAAAACATCAGGGTATCCGCCATGTAATTCAGGCCATTGTCGAGGCTGGCGCGTTCCACCACTGCGATCGGCAGATACACTACCAACTCCACCAAGAGCACGGTCACGCCCAGCCACATCGCGGCCGCGCGAGTTTTCTTGCCAACCAACAACAGCGCACCCGTGACCACGTAAACCACAGCGGCCAGGTAGGTCCAAATGGCGTGTCCCACGACATACTTGGGCGTCAGCGGCTCCAGCGGAACACCGGGAACATGATCGCCGTGCAGGAACTGTTCGAAGCTGAAAAACAGCACGGGAATGGCAACGAAGTACCGCGCAATCGTCGCCAGGATGTGCGCGCCGCGTCTGCGCCTAGGCTCGCTGAGGGTGACTGCCAGTGCCAGCGCGCCGCCGCTGAACGATATCTCCCGCAGCACGAACGTCAGCCCAAACCGATTTCCCGGATGCCGTGCCCAAGCCGGGATGTGCATCAGCACGACGAAAAGGAAGAACGTTAAGGCGAGCAAGCTCGCCGCCAGGCGCGCCTGAATTCCTGTCACCAGGCTCAGAGCAGCGGCGATGAAACACGCGCCGACCAGGTACACCCAAAACGAATGCCACGGAATCCACGCCGGAATGATCGACGCAATCGCCTTGGTCAACGTGAAATGTTCGGTGCCGAAGGCCGCCAGTGGCGCGGCATAGAAAACCGGCCCGAGCAGGATCAGCTTGTCGAACCCTCGCGTCCTTCGCCAATTGCCGCGAAGAACAATCGCGACCAGCCCGATCACAAACACCACGCCAAAGGCAAAGTACGACCAGATCACCTCGCTGGGAATTACGAGCAGAGCCATGCTTGCCTGACAATTCACGAAGCTGCCGCTCACGACAATTCCTGCCTCCAGTTGCGCGTTAACCCAAAGCGGCTGGCTTCCTCTCGCCGCGGAACGCCGTAATGTGGCGGGACTCTGTTGCTCCTGTGGCTGCCGGGCCTGCGGAGATCACATTTGGGCGCGCAAACTGGTCGCTCCGAGGCCAAACCTGACGTCGCGCCGCCCCTCCGTTGTAACCTTGTGCGTACACTCCAATGCCCGAGGACACCACCCAACCCGGCTCGCTTTCGCTCGAGGGCATGCACAGCTCCGTCGAGGTGCCGCACCATCGTGCGGGTTTCTGGGAGCAATGGCGCGCGTTCGTCGGGCCCGCCATCCTGGTCAGCGTCGGATACATGGACCCTGGCAACTGGGGCACCGATCTGCAAGCGGGAGCTCAGTTCAAGTACGGGCTTTTGTGGGTAGTCGGCCTTGCCAGCCTGATGGCGATTTTCATGCAGGTGATCTCCGCCCGGCTGGGCATTGTCACCGGCAAAGACCTGGCGCAGGCCTGCCGCGACTGGTACCCCGAATGGACGCGCTGGCCGAACTGGCTGCTGAGCGAATCGGCCGTCGGCGCCTGCGATCTCGCTGAAGTGCTGGGCAGCGCTGTCGCTCTGAACCTGCTGTTTCACATTCCGCTGTTCTGGGCAGTTATTATCACCGGCCTGGACGTACTGTTGCTGCTTGGGCTGCAAAGCCTCGGTATGCGAACCATCGAAGCCGTCGTGCTGGTGCTGAGCTCCACTATCGCAGTCTGCTACTTCATAGAGATCTTTGTATTGCCGCAGACCAAGCCTAGTTTTTTCGAAATGGCGCACGGCATAGTACCGAACTTCCGTCACGCCGGCATGATCTACGTCGCCATCGGCATCATCGGCGCTACGGTGATGCCGCACAACCTCTATCTGCATTCGGCGCTGGTGCAGAGCCGCAAGTTGCAGAAGGATGAGGCGTCGATGCGGCGCGCCATCCACTTCAACACCATCGATTCGACCGTTGCATTGACGCTGGCGTTCTTTGTCAATGCCGCGATTCTGGTCCTCGCTGCGATGGTCTTCTTCGGCAAAGAAAGCGTGACCACGGCTGGTGGGCAGGTTGTTCACTTCAGCCCTGACAGCGATTGGATCCGCGTTGCTTTCCTCACGCTGGCGCCGTTGCTGGGAACAACGCTGGCAAGCACATTATTTGCCGTCGCGCTGTTGGCCAGCGGTCAGAGCAGCACGATTACGGGCACGCTCGCCGGCCAGGTGGTGATGGAAGGCTTTATGCGGTGGCGCATCAAGCCGTGGGTGCGCCGACTTATTACCCGCAGCCTCGCAATTCTGCCGGCGGTGTTTATCATCGGCGTCCGTGGCGACAGCAGTGTGACGGAACTGCTGACGTTAAGCCAGGTGGTGCTGGCACTGCAGCTTCCATTTGCGATGTTCCCGTTGCTGCACTTCACCTGCTCACGTAAACGCATGGGGATGTGGAAGAACGGCAGGTTCCTCACGATTGCCGGGTGGACCAGCGCTCTTCTGATTACTGCATTTGATTTGTACGGGCTGCCGGAGTCGATCGGGACAGCGTGGCACATCGTGATGGGTAGATAGACAGAAATGGCTGAAGTATGCTTTGAAGCGTGCAGCCAATTCCAGCCCAGCGCGGGAGCGCTGGGTTCTTGGGTCAGGAAAGCTGAATGAGCCGGTTTCAACCCGCGGCACTCAGAGGCCGACCAGACACAAAACATCTGTCGCCCCTGAAGGGGCTCGGATTTCATTTGAGAGATCTGTGTCCCAGCGCTTCCGCGCTGGGCTGGAATTGGTCGGAACGATTCCGGCTGTAGATGGGAGTCCCGCTATGTACGACAAAATTCTTGTAACACTGGATGGCACACCCACCGACCGGGCCATCATCGAGCATGTAAAGCGGCTGGCACAGCTCGCCAAGAGCCACCTGGTGCTGCTCCATGTTGCCGACGGCTGGGCTGCGCGCACCTACGGGCCCGATGCCGTTAGTCCGGAGATCACCGAAGACACCGCGTACCTGGAAAAGGTGCAGTCGGAATTTCAAGCCGAGGGAATTCCGGTCGAAACTGAGCTGGCGTATGGCGATCCGGTGAATGAGATCGTGAAGTGGATCAAGCAGAAGGGGTGTGATCTTGTGGCCATGAGCACGCACGGCCACCGGTTTCTTGCTGATTTGTTTCTCGGAACCACTGCCACCCGAGTACAGCATGCCATCAGCGTGCCGGTGCTGCTGCTACGGGCGAAGTGAGTGCAAAGTTCCTGTATCTGACCAGCCATACAGCCGTTTCCAATCGGCTGCGGCATCTGCAATTCAAAGGACCGGTTGAACCCGGCATGAAAGCGCCCGTAAACTGGACAATATGCAGGTACGCGCCAACGGCGAAGGAATAGGGCTCACCTCCCGGATCCTGCGGATATCGCTGGTGGTCACGGCGGTGTACATTGTCCTGCTGGTGGTGGCAGGCCTGCGCGCGCACAGTCTGGCGCTGCTCTCCGAAGCCGGCCACAACCTCTCCGACTTTTTCGCCCTGTTGCTGTCCTGGGGAGCGGTTTACCTGCAAGGTCGCGGTCCTACTGCGCGCAAGACCTTTGGCTACAACCGCGCCGGGGTCCTCGCAGCTTTCATCAATGGCCTCTCGCTCGTATTGATCTCGTTCTACATCTGGTATGAGGCGTTCAAGCGGTTGCTTCACCCGGTGGATGTTCATGCCGGGCTGATGATCTGGGTAGCCGCCGCGGGGGTGGCCATGAACGGGGCAATCGCGCTCATTCTCATGCGCGGTCATCGCGACATAAATTTGCGCAGCGCCATCCTTCACGAGATCGGCGACACGTTGTCGACCACAGCCGTCATCGCGGGAGGTATCGCCATCGCGCTCACCGGCGACCGCTGGATCGACCCTGCCCTTTCCATTGGTATCGGCGTGATGATCTTATGGTCTTCGGTCGGCATCATCCGCGAAAGCCTTGACATCCTGTTGGAGGGCATACCCAGGGGCATGACACTGGAGCGCATCGAGGAGTGCATCTGCAACATTCCGGGCGTGAACAGCGTGCACGACCTGCACGTGTGGAGCATCGGCAGCGATACACACTCGCTGTCATGTCATGTGGGCATTGACGACATGCGAGCCTCGGAGAGCGAAACCATCCTGCGAACGATTCGCCAGGAATTGGAAACCCGCTTTCATATCCACCACACTACAATTCAGTTCGAGCACGTAGTTTGCGAGGTGGCGCACGGCTGCATAATTCCGGTCAGCCCCGGCCACGAACACAATCACTAACACCCCTCGAAGAACCGGCTAATCTCCGGCCAGAACCTGCGTATCACACGATCGGTACTCAGGTGCCCGCCGCGGGCCAGCAGCTTCAATCTAATGCCGGTACGGGTTGCGAATTTGTGAACAGATTGCCAGGGAATGTTGGGATCGTTCCTGGCGTGGAACATCATCACCTTTGCGGGATCGATCTCGCGAACGTGATGTGCCGGATTGTAGAAGGTACCAGTGTAAAGTTTCTTCCAATTCTTCTCCGGCAGGCGGTAAGCGTTTCCGAAGGCTTTGCGGATGTACGCTGCGTAGCTTGGGTTGGAGGTCTCGGCTTTTTCGGCGCGGCGCAGAATCGACCAGTCCACCACCGGGCAATTGGCAATGACGCGGTTAACGCGCGGGTCGAGCGAACAGAGGATCGCGGCCGCGCCACCGAAGCTGCCACCGATCACAGAAATCTGGTGAGCCGACACTGAGAATGTCTGGCCGAAGGCGGCTTCCTTGATCGGGCTCTTCAGGCCGTCAATCACCTCGAGAATGTCTTCGTGTGGAGAGCGTTCCAGAAACTCGCCGGTGCTCTCCCATGCGCCGCGATACCGTGGGTAGAAGACCCAATATCCCTTCTTCGACAAAAACTCCGATAATGGCTGCTTGCGCGGGATGGAAGGCATCCCGTCGCACAGGAGGATTACCCGCTCCCGCTTGCGTGCTCTAGCAGGAGGCAAGAATTCGGTGACGATGTCCTTGCCGAATCGCGTGCGGAACATGCCCGCAATAGTAGCAAGCGCCCGTGACCATTATCGATACGCGCGGCTCGGCCCCCGCAAAACACGCGCCGGGAGCAGGATAATAGCCTTGATCAACTCCAGTACGCCTTCTACAGCGATACCCAGCAATCGGAATGGCAGCAGAATCAGCCACACGATGGGGTAAAGCACCAGAAACAGTAATGCGATGGGCCAGCAGACGATCAGCAGGATGCACCACAGCAGGAAGGTAAGCATAATCTCGACTCTGCTAACGATACGCAAAGTCACGCGCCGATGTTCCTCTGTTGATGACGGGGCGGGGTGAAAACAGCGGCTACATTACGATATCTTTCGCTTGGCGCGTGATCGGATGCTGCATTTCCTGGAGGTCGCTCTTGACGAGGTTGAGGCCGTAAACGCAGGATTCGAACTCGCGAGCCAGCTTGGCGAAGAGCGGCGCCAGCCGGGCGTACTCGAACTGATCGAACTTGGAGACTATGTAGTAGCTCTCTTTGCCCGCCTTCACGAAATCCACAAAGCTCTCCAGACGCGCGCGGCGGAGGCGGAACCGATTGATGCTTTCGGGAAACATGCCTGAAAGGAACAGCGTGTAATCACCGATGTGCTTGCGCACCTGGCGCTCGCGATCGAAGGATGGCGCCGGCCCGTAGATGGGATCGGCTTCCAGCAGCATCTCGCCCACATCCTCCAGTGGACGGTTATTGGCATTGCAAATCTTGAAGAGCTGCTCGCACTCGCAGAATTCGGTTAGCAAGCTTGCAATGTAATCCTGCACCCCGTCGTCGCGTATGCCGATATCCCGGTCGAAATGGTGGTGAATGAGTTCCGAGAAGAGTTCCTGTAAGGGGTGCGATTCCGGGATCATGACCTGACGTTCGTTCCTTCCGTCCCTACAGGGACTGTCCACATCTATCAACGGCAAAAACCTTGAGCGACTTCATAGCGCAGTTCTCATCCAGGCGCAAGACTTTCCTGCATACCCGCAACTGCGCAGGTACTAGGCTTCGACCGCGTTGCGGCATCGCGACCCACATCACTGGTTCGACACACCTGACTGCCTATTGTTTTGAACACAATTTCTCCGCGCAGAGTTGCTGTTGTGCCGCTCAGGGTACGCGGATCGCAGATGGTTGTCAGCAGACGGTCCAGTCGACTGCCAAAAACAGTATGCAGGCGCGGAAGACGTTGCAGGTCTGGTCATGGCACAATGCCTGAACCACGAGAGGAAAACATGGAACGTCAGAATATCTCCGGCAATTCTCCCTATGAGGCCATCGTGGGCTTTTCGCGCGCGGTGAAGATTGGGCCCTTTGTCACCGTTGGGGGCACGGTAGCAACCGGTGATGACGGCCAGATCGTCGGCGGCAACGACATGTATGCGCAAGCCGTGCAGACGCTGAAAAACATCGGACGCGCACTGGAGCAGGCCGGCGCCAGCTTTCGAGACGTGGTGCGCACGCGCATGTACGTCACCGACATCAGCCGCTGGCAGGAAGTCGGTCGTGCTCACGGGGAAGTCTTCCGCGACATCCGCCCCGGAGCCACTATGGTCGAGGTCAAGGCGCTGATCGCGCCTGAGATGCTGGTGGAGATCGAAGTGGAGGCGATCATCGCCGGCCAACTGCCGTAGCCATCTGTCTGCTCAGACTTGTTCCCGTTTCAAGATACCCGCCTCGGGTGCCGATGAAAGCTCTGTGCGCGCCCCGGTGCAAAACCCGGCCCTATTCGGCTGCATGGCGACGGCAGGCGCCGTCAGCACAACCGGCTGTGCGGCGCCCTTAGGCAGCAAACTAGAGCTTTCTGATTGCGGGATCAACGCCGGCTTCAGGCTGCGCGCGAGGCACAGATGCGAGTACTCGACAGGCTGCCCCTGGGCAAGAAGCTAATCCTGATCATCACGGGAATCAGCGGCACTGCGCTGCTGATCGCCTGTCTGCTGGTGATCAGCTACGATGTGCATCGCTTCCGTGTCAATCAGATCGAACAAGTCAGGCTGCTGGCGGATGTGCTGGGACAGAACAGCGCGGAGGCCATGGCATTCAACGATCGCCATGCAGCGGCAAATGTTCTTGCTTCGTCGCGGTTCGCCTCGTCGGTGTCTGGAGTGTGCCTATACCTGGCTAACGGTTCCCGCTTTGCCCGCTACAGCCGCGACGCTTCCTCGAGCTGTAGCGAGATCCAGCCTTCCGACGGACTAAAGTCCTCTTTCGCCGAACTCACCCTGGTGCGGCCCGCCATGGTAAGTGGCGAGCGTGTGGGTACCGTAGTCGTGCACTCGCATATGCGGGAATTGAATCCGCGTCTGCTGCGCTACGCCGCCATCATCTTCTGTGTCCTGCTGAACTCTTCCATCATCGCTTTCTTCCTGGCAACCCGTCTGCAGCGGGTTATAACCCGGCCTATTCGGCACCTGCTGCGAATTGCTCGTGCCGTGTCACGTACCGGGAACTACTCACTGCGAGCGAAGGTGGAGACGCAGGACGAAGTCGGACAACTCGTAAACGGGTTCAACGAGATGCTGATGGAAGTCGAGACCCGCGACCGCCAACTGGAAAAGAACCAACACAGCCTGGAAGACGAGGTAGCGCGACAAACGGCCGACCTCCGCCGCCTCAACGCTGACTTGAGGAACGCCAAGGAAGCAGCCGAGGCGGCAAACCGCGCAAAGAGCGAGTTCCTGGCCAACATGAGCCACGAAATCCGCACCCCGATTAACGGCGTGATCGGCATGCTCGAGCTCACGCTCGATTCCGAACTGACGCCGGAACAGCGTGAGTATCTGCTGATGGCCAAGGGCTCCAGCGACTCGCTGCTGAACGTCATAAACGACATTCTCGACTTCTCCAAAATCGAATCGGGCAAGCTGGAACTGGAGGAGATCCCGTTCAGCCTTCACGATCTGGTCCATGACACGGTGAAGGTCATGGCGATACGGGCGCAGCAAAAAGGCCTGGAATTGGTTTGTGAGCTGCATCCCGATCTGCCTGACCTGGTTCGCGGCGACCCATCCCGGTTGCGCCAGGTGCTGTTTAATCTTCTCGGCAACGCTATCAAGTTCACTCCCAGCGGGGACGTCATCATTGCAGTCAGCACCTCGCAATCGGGCGATACACAGGCAGAACTGTTGTTCAGGGTAACCGATACCGGGATTGGAATCGCTCCGGAGAAGCAGGCGACGATCTTCGACCCATTCTCACAAGGCGACAGCAGCACGACACGCAGGTACGGCGGCACTGGCCTCGGTCTTACCATTGTCTCCCGCCTGCTTTCCATGATGGGGGGTCGCATCTGGCTGAAAAGCGAACCGGGCATGGGTAGTGAGTTCTCCTTCACAGTACAGGTTCAGACCGTCCCAAGCTCGGAGCAGAGTGCGGCAACTCCGCTACCATGCGACATTGCCAAGTATCCGGCCCTAGTGGTGGATGACAACGCCACGAATCGGCGCATTGTGCAGGCGATGTGCGCCAGTTGGGGAATGACATGCGAGGCAGCGGCTTCGGCGAAGGCGGCGTTGGAGGTCCTGCGCAAGGCACACGCAGCCGGCACCGGATGCCGCGTTGTAATCATCGATTCCCAAATGCCCGAGATGGACGGCTTTCAACTTGTGGAGCTGCTGCGCGCAGACCCTTCGTTCGCGCAGCTGATGACGATGATGCTGACCTCAGCCGATCGTCCAGGCGACGTCGCACGCTCGCGTGAACTTGGCATCAACTGCTACCTCGTCAAGCCGGTGCGCAAGTCCGAGCTTCGCGATGCCATTCAGATGATGCTGCAAAACCGGGCTCAGCCTCGCGCGCGTGGCCCGCTTACCCCCGGATTGATCGGCACGAGTACCTGCCCTTTGCGGATTCTCATTGCTGAAGACAACGCGGTGAACCAGACGTTCCTTCAGCGGGTGTTGGAGCGCATGGGACACGTCACCGTGACGGCTGTAGATGGATTGCAGGCCGTACAGTATCACCAGAGCGGGAACTTCGACCTGATCTTCATGGACGTGCAGATGCCCCAGATGGACGGATACACCGCAACCATGGCAATTCGCGACCTGGAACGAGGGACGGGCAAGCACATTCCCATCATCGCCATGACCGCTCACGCATTGCAGGGGGCCCGGGAAAAGTGTCTGGCCGCTGGAATGGATGACTACCTGAGCAAGCCGGCCAAGCTCGCCCAAATCCAGCAGGCAATTGAGCAGATCCGGCCGGCCGCGATGAAGAGTACCGATACGCTACTTCGGGGCCCCGATCTAGAGACGCAAATCTGGGACCGTGCTGCTGCGCTGAAGCGCGTAGGCGGTGACGAATCGTTGCTCAACGAGCTCGTCGAGGTGTTCTTCCGGGATTACCCTGCCATTGCCATGCGGCTTACGGAGGCGCTCGCGAGGAGTGATCTCGCGTCCATGGGGCAACCGGCACACACCTTGAAAGGCAGCCTGGCCTACCTCGGATTTCCGGATATTGCCAGCCTGGCGCAGAAACTCGAAGCGGCCAGTCAGGCCGCCGATGGCGCTTCCGCGATGCAGCTGGCTGACCGGCTCATGTGTGAACTCGACAGGCTTCAGGAACTGATGCGTCCCGCGGTT
>Ga0306920_100005500_pt1 | contig 16398 bp, 14 predicted proteins | sample flu12Cox44000170_FD_204666 | JGI IMG/M metagenome (GOLD analysis project Ga0306920, IMG submission 204666) | Lab enrichment of tropical soil microbial communities from Luquillo Experimental Forest, Puerto Rico - flux4day.12C.oxic.44.000.170 (v2)... | ecosystem: Environmental > Terrestrial >... | reverse complement strand
CAGGGGCCGGCGTTGGTCCATGGCGGCAGCGGCGCCGATCAGATCTATCTTGGTGGCGGACATAACACGGTATTTGGTGGAAGCGGCGCCGATACCATCGACGGCGGATCGGGCCAAAACCACATCTTCGCCGGGACCGGAGGTACGTTGATCCAGGATAGTGGGACGAGCGGCCACGATACGGTTGTCGGCTTCAACCAGTCCCATGGCGACGGGATCACCTTCTCGGGCGAAAATACGAGCACTGTGGCCCATGTGGTCGCGACAGCCACGGTCAGCGGCGGGAGTACGACAATCACCCTGCCCGACGGCTCGACCATGACCCTTGTGGGCATCTCGCATATCGACAGCACATTCTTCCATTAAGCCCGGGTTTTCCCGGCTGATGCAGTCGACGCGGGCGGTTCCTTAACCGCCCGCACGCCGCGTTGCGGATGCTTCCGACCAGTACCTTCCTTAGCGCCGTGCGAGATCAGGCTACGGCTGAATCCGGTCGCGCAACCAACTCTCAACTATTCTGCGCTACTCCTCATCGCCTAGCGGCGTCAGCCACGATGGAATGACATGACCGACGAGCCGGCCATCTTCTTTCTTGCGAATGATCGAGTGTTGGAGAACACGCTACGATTGCTGGCAAGCATAAAATTTCACCGGTTTTCTAACAAAATTTATTATATACCGTTCAACGATGACGTCAAATTCACCGCGAAAGTATTTTCCGCTTATGGCGGTGAATGCTATGATATGAATCTCAAAGAGATAGACACAATTAGTCGACGCATCTACGATAAAGATCCGCCGGCTAGCCCCTACCCCTATTGCCTGGGAAAGCTGCGGAAACTATCATTTCTAACCTATCCCGGGCGCGCGGTCTACCTTGACACTGACTGCATCGTGACCTCGCGGCCCGAATTGTTCAACGAGGTGTTCGGACTTCCGGTGCCCGGTATCGGGTACATCAATACGAGCCCCGATGGGGTCTATGAGGATGTCCCCGAGGCCGCCGAATTGCGCAGCCGGTCGACCTATTTGACCTCGGGGATGATCGCCAAATCGGCGGTCCAAATGTGCATAGCCGACATCGATCGCCTGTTCGACAAGGCCACTGCAACCCAATATCTGGCAGTGCGTCGGCGCAGTGGCTATGTCGACCAACCACTGTGGAACTTCCTGGTAGACATCGGATTTCTACAGGCCAGCGACTTACTGGCGGGTGGTCGGGCATCTCGGGTCACCAGTGTTGCCACGGAACTGACGCTCGCTGCGGATGGCTCGGCGTGCGTCGGCGATCTACCGGTCCTGCTGCTCCATTTGGCAGGGCCGGCACTGAAGGACACTCCGCGTTACCGCTTTCTTCTCGACGGCATGTTGGCCGGCGGGCTACGGCACCTTGCAAATGCGGCCGCACTGGACTTCGCGTCGATTTCGACGGCGATCCTCGCACGCTAATAGGCGCGCCTCCACACCTTGAGCCGATGATGCCGAGCGATTTGACGGCCCAAATAGCGCTGTTGGAGGCGCGCGTCTCGCTGCTCGAACGCCAGATCCGGCGCAATAGCCCGCCACGAGTGATGGACGAGAAGCTCACGCGATCGAGAAGCGGGCCGATCTCATATGCTGTAGACCAGCCGGGCCTGATCATTTCCGACGCCTACGAAATCGAATGCGACGATTCGGGCCGGCCGTTCTGCTGGGTTGGCGGGGCGGAGCGCCTGCAATTCGTCTTCCCGCACTATGCCGACCGGCGGCAAATCTGCAGCGTTCGCCTTCTTCCGCATCCTCGCGTGGATTTCACTGGACTGCAAGTCATGGTCAACGACGAGCTGCAGCAACATTCGCTTGTCCCTGCCTCGCCCGATTTGATGCAGTTGAAATTCTCCGTCGAAAATTGCGGCGCTCCAAATCTCAACGTCCTCCTCCTCAATGTGCATGGCATCAGGCCCGACGCGACCGGCGAGAATCACGACGACCGATTGTTGACTGCGCGTTTTTATGGTGCCGAGTTCGTCGATGCCTGAGTTGGTCCAATGAAATCGCAAGTCACTGTCGTCATTTGCACCTTTAACCGTTACGACTTGCTGGGAAAGGCAATCACCTCGATCGAGCTGCAAGACTTTCCTGAAGATAGGTACGAGCTCGTCATCGTCGATAATTCCGACGATTTGGCAGGGCGCGAAAGTTTTCTCGATGGGCTCGAAATAGCTTGCAACCACCGCTACTTTATTGAAGAACGTCCCGGTCTTTCCCGGGCTCGAAATGTCGGCGTCGCTGCCGCAGCCGGAGAGATCGTTGCGTTTATCGACGATGATGCGAAGGCGACGCCCGACTGGCTGGCGCACATCGTCGACACGTTCTCACAGCACGAACGGGCCGCCATCGCCGGCGGCCCGGTTCGCCCTATCTGGGTCACGCCGCGGCCATCCTGGCTGCACCCGCGACTCGAACCTTATTTTTCGATCCTCGATCGTGGCGCAACAACCCGAATTCTGGAACCAGACGAATGGCTCGCCGGTACCAACATCGCATTCCGCAAGCAGGCGCTTAAAAAGGCCGGATCATTTCCGGAAAATCTCGGCCGCATTGGCGGACTGCTGTTGTCAAATGAAGAATTGAGTGTCTCGGAGAAGATCCGGGAACTAGGGTATGACGCTGTCTATAACCCCGAAATTGTCGTGCATCATCGAGTCCATGCCGAGCGGGCGAACCAGGCATGGCTGCGCCGAAGAGTATTTTGGCAGGCGATTTCCGATCTTTTTGCGGAGAGCAAAGCGACAAAACAGGTCGTCACGGATTCCGATGCCGACATACACCGCATCCTCGATTTTCTCGATCGACTGGCACCAAAAAGCCGCGGGGTGATGGGGTTGTTTATCGATCTCGACGACCCTGAGCTGTTTGAACTACAGACAGAAACTGTCGCCGCGCTTGTCCGGCATCTTGCTGGCGATGGCGGTGACTGGCGGCGCATTCTGGCCACGGCAGCTGATGACCGATGAGCTCCCGCGCAGGTCGGTGGTCATTCTTTCCACGACACCGCCTATCCCGCGTGATTACGGCAATCGCAACCGGGTGTTCCAGACACTGTCACTATTCCGAAAGCTGAATTTCGAGACCTCGTTCCTGCTGTATCCGCTCGACAGGGACTGGGCGAGCGGCATTCCGATTTACTACAAGGAACTGGTCGGCAGCTTCGAATTCTTTTCGGTGATTCCGAACAGCAAACCCCTCCATCAACCGGCGCGGGGCTACCACCATGACATCGACGAGTGGTGGGACGATAACATAGCTCAATGTCTCACCTGGCTGTTCGCGCGGCGCCGCTTCGACGTCTTTCTCGTCAATTACACGTTTCTATCGAAAGCGTTCGTTTACGCGCCGAAGAGTACATTAAAAATCTTGGATACTCATGACTTATTTTCAGGACGCCGAGAAATATTTGAAAAGAACGGAGTGGCAGCGGAATTTTTCTATACCAATCAGCAGCAAGAAAGTATCGGGTTCAACCGCGCCGACTTGATTATCGCGATCAAGCAATCGGAGCAGCAGACCATTCAGGCAATGACCGAAAAACCGGTTGTTTGCCTGCCCTATTGGGATGACCGAGCCGTAACCCGGTGCGTTCCCCGGACCGGCACTCATAACTTTGACCACGAGCGGCCGCTGCGGATAGGTTTTATTGGTGCGCACAATTCAGTGAACATCGTCAATTTAGGGCGCTTTCTCAAGACCTTTGCTCTGTACGCGCGGCTCTACAATTTACCGGTCGAAGTGCTGATTGCTGGGAATGTTTGCGACGGCATTGACCGGCAATATCCCTTTTTACGAAAAATCGGATTTGTCGATGACATCGCCGAGTTTTACGAGCATGTCGATGTTATCGTAGCACCGCTCGAGTTCTCGACTGGAATAAAGATCAAGGTCGGGGAGGCCTTGGCAAGAGGCGTGCCTGTAGTGGCGACGCGCAATGGCTTTGATGGGTTCCGAGCATATCATTCGATCCAGAGCCTGCCTGACCTTGCTAGTTTGTGTGAAGCCATTGCCTGCATAGCCTGCGGCGAGCTGCCATGGGCAGAGCTCGCGACTGCCGGGCAGAAGGCAGCGATCACGGCTGCGCGGGCGCAAGACAACGCGTTCGCGATCATTGGCGATCATGTGGTCGCCGCCTTGCGCCGCCTGTTGGTGATTGTCGACCGCCCGTTCTGGTACCGGGAAACTTTTATCGACGAGATGATCAGTCAGTCGATCGAGTTGCTTTCCCAGATAACGCCAGTAATTGTCTGTTATATCTGCGAGGAGGTGGTTGTCACTCAGCGCATTTGCGCCAAGGCCGACTACGTCCGCATTACCGCGTGCAATGAATTGCTGCCGAAATTGCGCGATGTTGTGTTTGCCAACTATAAGGTTACCGAAACGATCATAATCGCATGCGCGCCGCGGACGGAACGGACCGTGCTTAGCCACCTCAGACGTTTTGAGGTGACGACATGGTCACTGGCGCTTGCACACAATGGCATCAATACCAGGGCTGTGCTGCGCAATACGATGGGCTCGCAAGATATTATCGAACTTGCACCGTTGCGCTATCTGCCTAGCAGCTGGCCGCCGGACCTTCGAAACGGGGACCATGTCAGCCTCTTCGTTGCCGAGAGCAGCGATGAGTGGGCTGAGCTTGCCCGCGACTATGTCGAACTCGTCGCCGCCGATTTTGGACTTGCAATCCACACTATAGCCGTGCCGTCATACCACGAGTTTGACTCCAGCTTTTATAAGCTGATGCGCGATCGCATCGGGGTTAAATCGATCCTCATTGCTTGTGAGAATTTCTATCCGACGTTTATTATACAAACATTGACCCTCTGTCGTGTACCTTTTCTCTTGATACACCCGAATTTTATCTGCCCGGAACTGATGGAATCGTCAAGGATGCCGTCGCTTGAGGGTTCATTACGGGGATTTTTAGACGGCAAGCACTGGGCACGAGCGCTAGCAGGCCCGGATACCGGCTGGTCTGCCGTGTTTCGCCAGCTCAGTACACCCGTTAAGGTTTACGCGTCCTTTTCCCTTACAAAAGAGTTAGTTTCTGAGGTGCTCACGGTGGATGATCGCGATGCCATCGGCGAGCCCCTTGAGCTGGGCGAGAGCGATCTCGCGCATGATGTAGTTCACGCCGCACCTGCAGTACAGGTTGAGCAGTTTTAGATCGGCTTCAGTTCCAGGTAGACGATGGCTCAAGCATTTGGTGCCGGGTATCGCACGGCAATAGCTAGCGGATTGCTAAGCCGGTTCGGCCGCCTTTGTCGTCCCGGCCCAGGTCGGTACTCATAGCTGCCCTAGATGCCGGCCTTCGCCGGTTTGACGAGGTGATGCGACAACCGTCAAACCATCAATATGGCGGTGTGGCAGCTGGGCGCTGAACCTGACTTGGGACGCGGATGATCCGGGCAATGTCGCCGATAATCCAGCGTTAAGAATTATGGAAATACTCTGGGTCGGCATAAAATTTCAGAGGTCTTTCGATGGCATCGACCGAGAACCAAGGCCAGGGAAACGATCATGGCGGAAGCTCTTCCGGAAACAATCAGGGTCACGGAGGAGCAGGAGGCCACAATCCTCACGATCCCGACCATGACCATGACAATGACGGCGGTCACGGTCATTCGGACCATGACCATGATGCGCCCTGCTACTGTCGTGGGACATTGATCCAGACGGAATGCGGCGAGGTCAGAGTCGAGGATCTTGCTATCGGCGACATGGTAGTGACGATCTCAGGTGAAGCAAAGCCGATCAAGTGGATCGGCCGGCGCAGCTATGCCGGGCAGTTCATCACTGGCAACCGCGCGGTGTTGCCGATCCTCGTGCGCGCTGGCGCGCTGGCGCCCGACATCCCGGCACGCGATTTGTGGGTGTCGCCGCGGCACGCGCTATTTCTCGATGGTGTCCTCGTGCCGGCCGAGCACCTCGTCAATGGGCAGACCATCCTGCAGGCAGAAGCAGTCGATCAGGTTGAGTATTTCCATCTCGAGTTCGAAGCGCACGAGGTGATTTTGGCGGAGAGCACGCCGGCGGAAAGCTACGTCGAATGTGACAATCGCCAAGGTTTTCATAACGCCCACGAGTTTGCGGCACTTTACCCGGACCACGCGCGGGCTTCGTTTGCCTATCATCTGCCCCTGTTGGAACCGGGAACGACTGAGCTCGCTACGATCCGCGCCCGGCTATTCGAGCGGGCTGCGGCGCTCGGGTATGAGACAACCTCCGATCCTGGCCTCCATCTGGTCGTCGACGGGACCATCGTGGCGGCGCAATCGGTTGCTGATGGCCGCCACACCTTCCGGATCGATGCAGCGGCGGATCAGATATGGCTCGCCTCGCGTTGTGGCGTCCCGGCCGAATTGCAGCTGCTGTCGAGCGACCGGCGATGCCTCGGTGTCTGCGTGGAGCAGCTCGTTTTGCGCAATGATCACCTGCGCATCGCGATATCGCATTCTCATCCCTCGCTTTGCGAGGGCTTTCATGAAGACGAAGGCGTGCGGTGCTGGACCACTGGCATGGCACGGATTCCGCAGTGCTTCGTAGGCGCGTTTGGCGGCGGTTTCACGATAGAGGTGCACTGCCTGCCTCCGTTGCCGCGCTATCTCCTCCAGTCGCAAATTGCGTCCATCCCAGAGCATTTCGCGCGTTCGACGGTTCCACAACGAAGCCCTCACGCCTCTCGGGCTTCCTCGCGAGCCATGGGCGGGCCCGGAGGCCCTATCTTAACCGCCGGCCAATTCGCGGCGGACGATGGCAGCGCCCTCGGCCAGCGCTTTGAGCTTGGCGAAAGCGATGTCGCGCGGGATGTACTTCATGCCGCAGTCGGGGGCAGGGATTAGCCGCTCCGGCGGGATGTAATCGAGTGCCCGGCGGATGCGCGCGGCGACGGTTTCCGAAGTTTCCGGCTGTGGGTCCGCCATGCTGATGACGCCGAAGATCACTTGCTTGTCGCCGAGGCCCTCGAGGGTGCTGAGATCGAGGTTGGGCTGCGCCGCTTCGATCGAGATCTGTCCGGCGATCGTGCCGGTCAATTCGGGCAGAAACGAATAACCGCTCGGTTTATTGCGAGCGACATAGGCATAACCAAAACAAAGGTGCAGCGCCGTCGGCCCGGGAATGCCTTCGAGCGCTCGGTCGATCGCCGGCAATGCGAGGCGGCGCGCCTCGTCGGGACGGGCCTGCACCCAGGGTTCGTCGAGCTGGATGACATCCGCCCCGGCTGCCTTTAGATCGCGAACCTCGGCATTGACCGCCGCGGCATAATCCATCACGAGTTCTTCTTCATCTTTATAGAATTCATTCTTTGCCTGTCGCGACATCGTGAACGGACCGGGGAGTGTGATCTTGACCGTGCGGTCGCTGTTACGTCGCAGGAACTCGACATCGCGCACCTCGACAGGCCGCAATCGCCGGATCGGGCCGACGATCCGCGGAACCACCACACTTCCGCTGGAACGCCCAGGAACGCTCGCGGGATTGTCGAGATCGACACCGGAAAGCGCTGTCGCGAACCGATTGGAGTAGCTTTCGCGGCGGATCTCACCATCGGTTATGATATCGATGCCGGCCCGCTCCATGTCGCGGATCGCGAGCAGGGTCGCATCATCCTGCGCCTGTTCGAGCCACGGCTCCGACACCCGCCACAGTTCGCTTGCGCGCACGCGCACTGGCGGCAGATGGGTCAGCTTTTCACGATCGATCAGCCAGTCCGGCTGGGGATAGCTGCCAACGACTGTGGTCGGAAGAAGAATTTCAGTCATCGCTCGGGTCCGTAGATGGTCATGAGCCTCTGTCCTTGGCGTCGCGAAGGAGAAGGAGGACCCCGCGCGAAAGGTGAGGTGACTAGTCGATCGGTCGAGCGTAGCTCGGTACTCGCCCGCTGTCCTGGTGAAATCGAGACCGTTTGGGTTTGAGTCGCTTCTTTGTTGATTGCGCACGGAGGCTTGGCCATGGTGCGGATGCGGGCGGGAGGCGGGTGATGCCAAGGGTTGCGGTGATTGTCGCGGTGGTCGCCGGTGTAGCTGGTTGTAGCAACGCTCCCTCGTCCACGTGTCAGTGTCCACAACCAGTCGCCTATGACGATGCGACGTTGACTAAAATTTCGCAGGCGCTTCGCGCGCTACCATCCGATAACGTCCTTCATCAAGCGATGGAGGATTATGAGAACGAACGAGACGACCTTCGGTTCTGCCGCTGAGTGTTCTGCCCGTCGTCGATTCGTGACGTAAAAGTTTGGACTGGGCTCGGCGAGCTAATTGCAAGCGGTACTTAGAGGTCGGGGAAGACACCCTTCTGGCTGGTATGGGCAATGATCCGAGAAGTTCTGCCGTATGTGCTCGCAAAATGTTCCTTGCCGGCTTAAAAAGGGTCTGTCCTTTGCCACCGAGCTGTAATGCCCGAACACTTCTATCGGATCAAACGCCTGCCCCCTTATGTCTTTAGCGAGGTCAATGCGCTAAAGGCAAAGGCGCGTGCCGCAGGGCGCGATATCATCGATCTTGGGATGGGCAACCCAGATGGCCCGACGCCACCGCATATCGTCGCCAAATTGATCGAGGCGGTGCAGAACCCGAAAACCCACGGGTATTCCGTCTCGCGCGGCATCACTGGCTTGCGTCGCGCTTGTGCCGGCTATTACGCGCGACGTTTCGGCGTCGAGCTCGATCCCGAACGCGAGATCATCGTCACTCTGGGTTCCAAGGAGGGGCTCGCCAATCTCGCGCAGGCGATAACCGCACCCGGCGATATCGTTCTCGTCCCAAACCCCTGCTACCCGATCCATGCTTTTGGGTTCATCATGGCGGGGGCGTCGGTCCGCCATGTCCCGGTGGGTCCGGAATTCGATTTTCTCAGCGAGCTCAAAAAGGCGGTGCGTCACAGCGTGCCGCCGCCGCTTGCGATCGTTCTCAACTTCCCCGCAAATCCCACCGCCCAAACCGCCGATCTCGATTTTTACGGCGAGATCATCGAGTTTTGCCGCCGGCATGATATCGTTGTTCTGTCCGACATCGCTTACGCCGAGATTTATTTCGACGGCAACCCTCCGCCCTCGATCCTTGAGGTGCCGGGCGCTCGAGATATCGCGGTCGAGTTCTCCTCACTCAGCAAGACCTATTCGATGGCCGGCTGGCGCATCGGATTCGCGGTCGGCAATGCGCGGCTGATCGCGGCGCTGACGCGAGTCAAGTCGTATCTGGACTACGGCGCCTTTACGCCAATCCAGGTGGCAGCGACTGCGGCGCTCAATGGTCCCCAGGATTGCATCGCCGAGACCCGCGAACGCTATCGCGCCCGCCGCGACGTCCTGATCGATGGTCTTCGGCAAGCTGGCTGGGAAGTGCCAACGCCCGGTGCAACCATGTTCGTTTGGGCGCCGCTTCCGCCAGCCTTCCGGGTGGGGGGGAGCTTTGCTTTTTCGAAGCTCTTGCTCGAGCGGGCCAATGTGGCAGTTTCGCCGGGGATCGGTTTTGGGGAATATGGCGAGGGTTTCGTCCGGATAGCCCTCGTCGAGAATCGCCAGCGCCTGCGCCAAGCGACGCGCAACATCAAGGCCTTCCTCTCGGGCCGCAACGACATCGCGGAATTCCGCGGGGGCGAACGTGATCTCGCGGCTGTCGCATCCTAACCGAATTGGCCTCGGGTGCGACGCAGGCAAATTTGACTTCGCCGGACCCGCTCCCTATCTTCAGATGCCTTGAGAGATACGGGAATGAAGATCGTCAATTCGCTAAAGACATTGAAGAAGCGCGACAAGGCTTGCCGCATCGTGCGCCGCAAGGGGCGCGTTTACGTCATCAACAAGGCCAATCCGCGGTATAAGGCGCGTCAGGGCTGACCTACGGTATCGCTGTCGGGGGTAGAGCCCACCGATGCGCATGCCAACGCCTGAGGCCGCTGTCCTCAAACGACAAGGCGAAATCGCCGATGCGCTCCGGCAAATCGTGCCGGGCGAGGGGGTCATTGCGTCGTTGGCGGAACGCCAGGTCTATGAGAGCGATGGGCTGACCGCCTACCGGCAGCTTCCGCTCGTCGTGGCCTTGCCCTCGACGGTCCAGCAGGTCGCGGCAGTGCTGCGCTATTGCAAGGCCGAGGGGATCAAGGTCGTCCCCCGGGGTGCCGGCACCTCGCTCTCGGGCGGCGCATTGCCACTCGCTGATGGCGTCCTTCTTGGCATGGCCAAGTTTAATCGCATACTCGAAATCGATTACGATAATCGGTGCGTGGTGGCCCAGCCCGGCGTCACCAATTTGGCGATCACCAAAGCCGTGGAACACGCCGGCTTTTATTACGCGCCGGACCCGTCGAGCCAGATCGCGTGCACGATCGGCGGCAATGTCGCCGAGAATTCGGGCGGGGTGCACTGTTTAAAATATGGCCTGACCACTAACAACCTACTCGGTATCGAGATGGTTTTGATGGATGGCGAGGTGATCCGCCTCGGCGGCAAGCATCTCGACGCCGAGGGCTATGATCTGCTCGGAGTGATGACCGGCTCCGAAGGCCTGCTTGGGGTGGTCACCGAAGTCACGGTTCGCATTCTCCCCAAGCCAACCGCAGCCCAAGCATTGTTGATTGGCTTCCCGACAACCGAGGATGCCGGCAACTGTGTGGCCGCAGTGATCGCCGCGGGCATCATCCCTGCGGGAATGGAAATGATGGATCGGCCGGCGATACATGCGGCGGAAGCCTTTGTCAAAGCCGGCTACCCGCTCGATGTCGAAGCGCTGCTGATCGTCGAGTTGGACGGTGCCCCGGCGGAGGTCGACCACCTGATCGATAAGGTCGAGAAAATCGCCCGCGACCATCATGCGGCCACCCTCCAGCGCAGCCGTGACGAGGCGGAGCGGCTTGCCTTTTGGTCTGGGCGGAAGGCGGCGTTTCCGGCGGTTGGGCGGATCTCGCCAGATTATTATTGCATGGATGGCACGATCCCCCGCGGGCGCTTGGCGGAGGTTCTCCACCGGATGCGGGTCCTTTCGGAGCAATATGGGCTCGGCGTCGCAAATGTTTTTCATGCCGGAGACGGCAATCTTCACCCGTTGATCCTTTACGATGCCAACAAGCCCGAGGAAGTCGACCGCGCCGAGGCCTTCGGCGCCGATATCCTGAAGTTATGCGTCGAGGTCGGAGGCGTGCTTACTGGCGAGCACGGAGTCGGTGTTGAAAAGCGCGACCTGATGAGCACGATGTTCAACGAGACCGATTTGGCGCACCAGCAGCGGCTGAAATGCGCGTTCGATCCCGAGGGCTTGCTCAACCCGGGCAAGGTCTTCCCGCAACTACATCGCTGCGCCGAACTGGGCCGTCTTCATGTCCATGCCGGCCGTGTGCCGTTTCCGGAATTGCCCCGTTTCTGAAGCCCGTGGGTTGTGAGCCACCTCGCCCCAGTCGATCTCGTCGAGCTGCGTGATGCCGTCGGGGAGGCGCTCTCGGCGGAAGAGCCGCTGGAAGTGATTGCCGGAGGCTCGAAACGCAATCTCGGCCGACCACTGCAATTGCCCCATACGCTCGACTTATCGCGGCTCAGCGGGATACGGGAGTACCAGTCCAGCGAACTGGTACTGACCGCCGGTGCCGCTACTCCACTCGAGGAAATTGCTGCAGCACTGGCTCCGATGCAACAAATGCTCGCCTTCGAGCCGCCGGATTGGAGCGCTCTCCTTGGAGTACCGGAGACGGTAGCCAAAGGGCGCACTCTAGGCGGTGCGCTCGCCTGCAATCTGTCGGGACCTCGCCGCATCAAGGCAGGTGCAGCACGCGACCATTTTCTCGGTTTTCGCGGTGTCAGCGGCCGCGCCGAGGTGTTCAAATCAGGTGGGAAGGTCGTCAAAAACGTTACGGGATACGATCTTTCAAAATTGATGGCGGGCTCTTACGGGACGCTTGCTGCACTCGAGGAACTGACGGTCAAGGTGCTGCCTCGGCCCGAGACCGTCACTACGGTCTTGCTCTACTCGGCGGATCCTGCGGCAGCAATCCTCTGCTTAAATCGGACGGTTGCTTCGCCTTATGAGATTTCCGGCGCCGCTTATTTGCCGGCATCCGTGGCCGCGACATTGACATCCGTCTTTGGGGCGTGCGGCATTGCGGCACTTCGCCTCGAGGGGCCGGCTCCTTCGGTCCTTTTCCGGCGCGAGCGGCTGTTGGAGGAGTTCGCTGCGGGTAGCGAATCGGCAGTGCTCGACGATGGAGATTCAGCGGCTTTCTGGCAAGGGATCGGAAACGTCTTACCGCTCGTTGATCTGTCTGATCGAATCGTCTGGCGCGTTTCGGTTGCGCCGAGCCGCGGCGCCGAACTCGGCGAGATGCTCGCCCGCCGTCTGGATACGAGGTGGTATTTGGACTGGGGTGGCGGTCTTCTCTGGGCAGCGGTGGCGGGCGCTGATGACGGCGGCGCTGCAGTGATCCGCGCTGCGATCCGCGGGACAAATGGGCGCGGCACCGGCCATGCCACCTTGATCAAAGGTCCGCCGGCGCTCCGCCAAGCCGTTCCAGTTTTTGAACCGCAGCCGGCTGCGTTGGCGGCGCTCGCCATGCGGATAAAGGAAGGCTTCGACCCTCACCGGATTTTGAACCCCGGGCGCATCTTCGAAGCGAGCTAGCTCGTGCGGACCGATTTTACGGCCGAACAGCTCGCCGATCCGGGAATCGCCGAATCCGAGAAGATTTTGCGGACTTGTACCCATTGTGGATTTTGTACCGCGACCTGCCCCACCTACGTCCTACTCGGCGACGAGCTCGATAGTCCTCGCGGGCGGATTTACCTCATTAAAGAAATGCTGAGTAATGACGCGGTTACCCACGAGACTGTCAAACACATCGACCGCTGCCTTTCTTGCCTCGCGTGCATGACGACGTGCCCGTCGGGGGTCAATTATATGCACCTCGTGGACCACGCCCGGCGGTGGATCGAGCAGAAATATCGACGGCCATGGAGTGAGCGAGGACTGCGAGCGATGCTCGGGGCCATCCTGTCGCGTCCTGCGCTCTTTCGTCTAGCGCTGCGCTCTGCAGTTCTTGCCCGTCCTTTCACTCGGTTTCTGCCGAACCGGCTTATGCCGTTGCTGGCACTCACGCCAAACGAAATCCCACCTCAGCCGCCGACCGATCGGCCACAGATTTTTCCGGCGGAAGGCGCCCGCCGCTTGCGAGTCGCGTTGCTCGCGGGTTGCGCGCAGAGGGTCTTGGCGCCTGAGATAAACGAGGCGACTATCCGCCTTCTCACTCGCCATGGTTGCGACGTGGTGATGGCACGCAGCAGCGGTTGCTGCGGCGCACTCGTCCATCATCTCGGACAGGAAACAGCCGCACTCGCCTTCGCGCGGGCCAATATCGATGCGTGGGAAGCTGAGCGCATCAGTGCCGGACTTGACGCTGTCATCGTCAATGCCTCGGGTTGCGGCACGACAGTAAAGGATTACGGTTTTATGCTGCGCGAGGATCCGGTCTATGCCGAGAAGGCGGCTCGGATTGCCTCCATGGCTCGCGACGTCACCGAGATGGTCGCGGAGCTCGGCCTCGTGATCGTGTCGAACACTGACCCGGCCAGCCGGCCGCGTGTGGCGTATCATTCAGCGTGCTCATTGCAGCACGGCCAACGGATCGATGCCGGGCCAAAGAGGCTCCTCGCCGCAGCAGGCTTCGAGCCTTTCGACGTACCGGAGGGACATCTTTGCTGCGGTTCGGCCGGGACCTACAATATCTTGCAGCCGGTGATCGCAACCGCTTTGCGCGACCGCAAGCTCGCCAACATTGCGACCACCGGGGCGGATTACGTCGCAACCGGCAACATTGGCTGCATTACCCAGCTCGCTGGTGATTCGCCCGTGCCAGTGCTCCACACAGTCGAGCTTTTGGATTGGGCCACAGGCGGTCCGATACCCACAGCCCTTTCAGCTGCCGCTCAATCGGCGCGCCAGCGAAAATGGACGGAAATCACCAGCGACAGCACAATCGCTGCCAGACCGATTAAAGTCGGCTCCAGCCAGCCCGCCCCGCCCAGCACCAATTGCTCCCCGGCAGCGCCGAGATCGACATAGGCGATCGTCATCGGCAATTGGCCAATCAGCGAACCGAATGCATAATCTCGCAACGGCATCCGTGTCAGCCCGAGCGCATAATTGGCAAGGCTGTGTGGCATAACCGGGATCAGCCGGACCAGCGCTACCGCTCGCCAACCGCCGGTCTCTATCCGCGCCAAAATCGGCCCAATCCGAGCGGTCCCACGAAGATCACCCAGTCCCGGATGAACATAGCGGGCAACGAGAAATCCCACGACCGCGCCCGCGACACTACCGATTTCGGCCCAAAAGATCCCCCAGTGGCTGCCAAACAATAGCCCCGCGACGATCGCCAGCACTGTACGCGGGATGAACAGCAAACTCGCTACTATGTGGACGGCGAGAAACCCGAGGGGAGCCGCCGGATAACTGGCTATGGCCGCGGTTATCGTGACGGGATCGAGACCCCCTCGCCAGTGCCATGCCATGAAACAAGCGACCGCGATCAGGCCGAAGACGAACACACGCCCAGCGCGAGGAACCCCTGCGGAAGGAAAATCTAAGGAAGAAGCCTCTTTGTGCTTGGCGCTCATCGGGACGCCGAGACTTCGCGACAGGACGGGGCTTTCCTTCCCTCGCTCGCCCTTTCATCCAGGATATGCGGCCGAGTGGCCCGGCGTTGCAGCCACATGACGCCTAAGAGATCGATGATCCCGACCCCCAGCCGGTCTAGGACACCGTATTTCGACACCCCACTTCGGCGCGGGCGGTGATTGACCCGCACCGAAAGCACGTTGCCCCCTTCGCGCAATACGAGTGCGGGTAGAAATCGGTGCATATGGTCGAAATACGGCAGCTCTAAAAAGAGCGATCTCGCAAATAGCTTCAAGCCACAGCCGGTATCGCGCGTGTTGTCGCCGAGCAGCCGCCTACGCGTCGCGTTGGCGATCCGCGAGGCCAGGCGCTTCGACCAGTTATCCTGCCTTTGTTCGCGATATCCTGCGATCAAAACCCGCTCGCTTGGCGAAGTTGCGCAACCGATGCGCCACAAATCCGGGATATCTGCGGGATCGTTCTGGCCATCACCGTCGAGCGTTGCGATCCAGACCCCGCTTGCTGCTGTTATGCCGGTGCGAATCGCTGCGCTTTGTCCATAGCTCTCGTCGTGACGCAACAGTCGCAATCGCGGTTGAGCGGCCGCGAGCGCCAATACCTCGGCTGTCGTGTCGTCTTTGCTGCCGTCGTCAATAAACAAAACCTCGTAGTCAATAACCCCCTCGAGTGCGGCCCGTATCTCCTCAAACAGCGGTGCGATGTTCCCCGCCTCGTTCTTTACCGGAATAACGACCGAAAGGTCCATGAGGATATATTAGTCCGACGCGGTTCTGCCCGAAATGGTCACACCGCAGGGGCAAGACCACACGACATGGCCGCGACGTCGTCAGCGGTCGACCCAGGCAATCCTCAAGACATTCGTAGCACCAGGGGTGCCGAAGGGGATGCCGGCGGTAATGACGACGCGTTGGCCTGGTTGGGCGATCCCTTCGCTATGAGCGATGCGAACCGCCTTCTGCACCATATCTCCGAAATTCTTGACGTCACTGGTATGGACGCAGTGCGCGCCCCACAAAACAGCCAAGCGCCGCGCGGTGCTGAGGTTCGAGGTCAACACCAAAATCGGGGCCTCGGGCCGCTCCCGAGCGGCGCGCAAGGCTGTTGCGCCCGAGGTCGTATAGGAAACAATAGCGGCCGCCCCAACGAGGCTCGTGACTTGCCGTGCGGCGGCGCTGATCGCGTCAGGGGCGGTGTGCTCATGTTCGATCCGCGTGCCCTCCAACGTCGAGTAGTAGAGCGGATCCTCCTGCACCCGGCAGGCGATGCGGTTCATGATTTCGACGGCTTCGACCGGATAGCGTCCAGCTGCTGTCTCGGCTGACAGCATCACCGCATCAGCACCCTCGTATACGGCGGTCGCCACGTCCGAAGCTTCGGCGCGAGTCGGTGTCGGCGACGTTATCATCGACTCGAGCATTTGCGTCGCAACGATGACTGGTTTTCCGGCAACTCGGCAAGCATGGACGATTTGCTTCTGGACGCTGGGTACGTCCTCAGGCGGCATTTCAACACCAAGATCGCCGCGTGCGACCATCAGCCCATCTGCAAGTTCGATGATTTCGGGCAGGTGTTGGATCGCTGAAGGCTTTTCGAGTTTGACCATGACGCCCGCACGGCCGGCGACGAGCTTGCGCCCTTCCGCAACATCAGCGGGACGTTGGACGAATGAGAATGCGATCCAGTCGGCCCCCCGATCGAGAGCAAAGGCAAGATCGGCGCGGTCCTTCTCGGTGACTGCAGACAGCGG
>Ga0306920_100005499_pt1 | contig 16399 bp, 13 predicted proteins | sample flu12Cox44000170_FD_204666 | JGI IMG/M metagenome (GOLD analysis project Ga0306920, IMG submission 204666) | Lab enrichment of tropical soil microbial communities from Luquillo Experimental Forest, Puerto Rico - flux4day.12C.oxic.44.000.170 (v2)... | ecosystem: Environmental > Terrestrial >... | reverse complement strand
CCGAGAACTTTCTGGGTTTTGTTCAGCTTGCTTGCCTCGTTATCCTCCTCCGGCAATTTTGAGATAGGTTCTAGTTTGATCGCAAATGACCCACGCCGGCATGCAAAGTGGACGCCAGCTGCTTTGAAGCAGTGCGCGCGCATCTTCCAATCTGGGGTCAGTCTTAGACTGCAGGTGATGAATGCAGGTGATTTGCCTGCATTCATCAACTTATCAGTCGACGATCGCTTGATAAACGAGCTGGCGTAGCAATCGCCGATACCCTGCGCGCGCGGGACTCGGCGCTTGCGTCATCAGTACGGCAACGAGATCTTGGGCTGGATCCACCCAGAAATACGTGCCCGCATAGCCTGCCCAATTGTAGTCCCCCGCGGTGCCTGGGAATGCTGCGATACCGTCAGCGATACGCACAGCAAAACCCAATCCGAACGTGTAGCCTTTGCTGCCGAGGAGAAGTTCCCCCGGCATCTGAGGGTTAGAGACGACGCCTGCAAGATGGTCGCTCGTCATGAGGCGCACGGTTGTCGGGCTCAGCAATCGCGTTCCATTGAGGGTCCCACCATTTAGCAGCATCTGTATAAAGCGCAGGTAATCAATCGCGGTTGATACGCCTCCTGCACCGCCGGAATCATTGCCCGGCTGTTTGCTAACATCGATGAGCGGATACTTGTTGCCTAATACAGGGTCTGTCTCAAACGCCTCGGCGAGGCGCGCCTGCTCGGCCTGAGGTACGAAGAACCCCGTATCCTTCATTCCTAGTGGCTTGAAGACTCGCTCTGCGAGGAAGTCGCCTGCGCGTTTACCGGTCACAGCTTCGATGATGCGGCCTTGAACGTCGACCGCAAGGCTGTATTCCCACAAAGTTCCTGGTTGATTGACTAGCGGAATCTTTGCGAGCCGCTCGACCTCCTCCGCTCCTGTCATATTGCGGCTGTCATATTCAGTGCCGGTCGTCACGATTCCTGCCCTTGTGAGCGCTTCCTTCACCTTTTCGTTCTTCGTGATTTCTCCGTATGCCAGGCCAGATGTGTGCCGCAACAAATCTTGGACCGTCATTGGCCTGTCCGGCGCAACATCCCCATTGGGTGTAGAGACCTTCACATCCTTGAACGGCGGCAAGTACTTCGACACCGGATCGGTCAGTTGCACGACCCCGTCCTCGACAAGGGTCATAAGGCCGACTGACATGAGCGGCTTTGTCATGGAATAGATACGGAAGATGGTATCTACGCCCATTGGATCGGATTTTTTTGGATCTCGTAGACCGAATGCGTTCTGATAAACGACACGTCCCTTGCGCGCGACGATGACAACCGCGCCAGGAAGCTTCTTGTCGTTGATTTCCTTGGTGAATACGCTCGTGATCTTGTCGAGCCTCTGAGTGGACATGCCGACTTCTTCGGCGCGGCCATCACTCAGGGTAACCGGCGTTCTTGCCTGAAGGAGGACGGCAGACGGTGCAAAAACAAACGCGCTGAGGAGCGCGACGGCCAGAAGGGCCCGCAGTTTGAATTGCATTTTTCCTCCCAACAGATTGGTTGTCGCTGCGCCAGCGTGCACGTGTCTCAGCAGTGCGTCAAGGAACAGGATGTGTTGCTGATGGCACGCTTTCTTGCGCCGCACACACGGCGGATACGATTGCGCCGGCCGCTATCCTGGATGGTGCCAGATCGATTGTTTGCTGCTGCGCATGAGTTCGTTTGTGGTGTGCGTCGTGACAAGGCGGCGCTTTCCAATGGGTGCAAGTCCCGCCCGGCAAACGCTCCAGCCGGAAGCAACCGGAGCGCTATGGAGGTGACGAAGTGGCTGAAGCCTTCGGATAGCGGTTGACACCGCCGCAAGTTCTTGCTGAAGGCAATGAGTTGTGGATCCGTCAGATTTTGCCGATGGAAGACGACGACAAGCCGCTCGCGCCACGCGGCTTCGATCTATCCGCTTTGCGGCAACGGTTTCGACGCGTCGGCACCGTCGATTTCAGCACCCAATGGGGCGTCCAGGTTCTTGATCGATATAGCCATCGGCTGTCTCTCGATGCTTTCGATGTGGTCAGTTATCCTAACCAAACCTGCTAAGCCCCCGCCTATGGCGGGGCGAAAACAGGAAGTTCTACAGCTGCGGGAATCAGGTCATGGAGTCTCCTTGAACCGCCAAGAACCCTCAAGGAGACCATGATGGAAGTGGAGTTGAAATCACGCGACCTGGGAGTGCAAGTACCACGTCGTATTCGCGCCGAAGTATCGCAAGAAACTGCTATTCGGCAAAATAAAACGGCATCTGGGTCAGGTATTTCACGATCTCGCGCGCCGCAAGGAATGCCGGATCGAGGAGGGGCATTTGATGCCTGATCACGTCCATATGTTGATTTCGATACCTCCCAAATATTCGGTGGCACAGATCATCGGCTACATGAAAGGGAAGAGCTCGATCTGGATCGCGCAGAATGTCGAACGCAAGATGCGGAATTTTCTCGGGCACAAATTCTGGGCGCGGGGATACTTTGTCACGACCGTTGGTCGGGATGAGGAAGTGATCCGAGCCTACATCAGAAACCAAGAACTGGCCGACGAGCAACTGGATCAGCTTGAGCTGAAGATCTCAGCCGCCCCAAGATCCAATCAATCATCCTAACATCCCTTAAAACCGCCTTTGGCGGTTCCCAATCAAACCTCCAGCTTTGCTGGAGGTTATTGGCTGTCACATGGCTAGTACGGCGGCGACAGCGACGCCGGTCAAGCCGTGTTGCCCTTCAGCCGTTCGTTACGCCGGCGCAAGCCTTCCATGGTGATGAGCAGGATGACTGACACCGTCGTCAGGATCACCGCCGCCGCTGTGATGGACGGGCTGATGTTCTCGCGGATGCCGCTGAACATCTCGCGGGGGAGGGTGCGCTGCTCCGGTCCGGCCATGAACAGCACGATCACCACCTCATCGAAGCTGGTCGCAAAGGCGAACAGTGCGCCCGAGGCGAGGCCCGGCATGATCAGCGGCAGGATCACGCGGCGGAACGCGTAGAGCGGCGAGGCGCCAAGCGAAGCGGCAGCGCGCGAGAGATTCATGTCAAAGCTTTGCAGCGTCGCGCCGACCGTAATCACCACGAAGGGCGTCGCGAGTGCGGCGTGGGCCAGGATCAGGCCAAGATAGCTGCCGGTGAGCCCGATCGGCGCGAAGAAGAAATAAAGACCCACCGCGGTGATGACGCCGGGCACGACCACCGGCGACAATACGAAGGCCAGCACAAGCGGCTTGAACCTGCTTTTCCACTGCGCGAGGCCCAGCGCAGCCAGCGTGCCGAGTACCATGGACAGCACGGTCGACGCGATGCCGATGATCATGCTGTTTTTCAGCGACGTCATCCAGCGCGGCGAATTGATGAAGTCGTCGTACCAGCGAAAGGAGAGGCCGGGCAGCGGATAGGTCAAATAGGAGCCGGAGCTGAAGGACAGCGGCATGATCGCTAGGATCGGCGCCATCAGGAAGATCAACACCAGCGCGGAGACGACAATGGTCGCGGTCCACGCGATGCGCTGGCTGGGCGTCGTGAGGGAAGCATTGTCGCTCAATTCTTCATACCTCCCGTGACCTGCTGGCCATGCACCAGCTTCCCGTAGACGACCGCGAGCAGCAGCGTAGCCAGCAGCAGCACCGCACCCAGTGCCGAGGCGAGACCCCAGTTGACCGTTTCGGTCGTGTAGAGAGCGATGAAGTAGCTGATCATTTGATCGGCTGCGCCGCCGACGAGAGCCGGCGTGATGTAGTAGCCAAGCGCCAGGATGAAGACGAGCAGGCCTCCCGCCCCGATGCCGGGCAGGGTCTGCGGCAGGTAGATCCGCAGGAAGGCGGTGACCGGCGGCGCGCCGAGCGAAGCGGCGGCACGCATGTAAGCCGGCGAGATCGCCTTCATGCTGCTGTACAGTGGCAAAATCATAAAGGGCAAGAGAACGTGGGTCATCGCCACATAGACGCCGAAGCGGTTGTAGATCAGGCGCATCGGCTCATCGATGACGCCGAGCCAGCGCAGGCTGTCGTTGACCACGCCATTGCTCTGCAACAGCACGATCCAGGCGCAGGTGCGGACCAGAAGCGAGGTCCAGAACGGCAGCAGGACGAAGATCATCAAGAGGTTCGACCGGCCGGGCGGCAGCGTCGCCAGCAGGTAAGCGACCGGGAAGCCAAGGATAAGGCAGAGCACCGTGACACTGAGGCTGATCGTAAAGGTGCGGGCGAAGACGTTGCGGTAGATTGCCTGATCCGGCGGGGCCGTGACGATCGCGCCGTCGACGTTCCGCATCAGGTCGATCGCCGCCAGCAGGTAGAAGCTGGTCACCGGTCCGCTGGCGCCCTTGATCGCCGCCCAGGTGGCGTGTTCGCGCCAAGCCGGATTGATCTTGCCCAGCGTCTCCCTGGCCGTGCCGGGCTCCGGCGCTGCCTTCAGATTGCGCGCGGTGCTGGCGAGGATGGCGCGGAAGCCGTTTAGCGCGTAGTTCAGCCGCTTGGCCGCAATCGCGATGGTGCCGGCAGCGCGCGCCGCCAGGATGTCGTCTGCCAACGCCGCGTGGGCCTTCTCGTCCGGCAGGTCCTTGCCGTCCCAGTCGGCGAGCGCGGCTACGGTGTAGGGCAGGACCTGGCGCACCTCCCAGTCGTCGACCGCACGCCAGAGCATGCCCGCGATGGGACCTGCGAAGGTGAAGAGCAGAAACAAGAGAAGCGGCACGACCAGCGCCAATGCCTTGATCTGGCGCGCCCGCTCCGCCCGCTTCAGACGGCGCTTGAGCGGCACCTCGGTTGGAGCCTCGGCGCTGGTCAAAACGCTTCCGTCATCGCTCGAACCTCGCGGGCGGCTATTTCGCCGCCCATTTGTTGAAGCGCTCGGTCAGGCGATCGATGTTTTCGAGCCAGAAGGCCACATTGATCTCCACCGCGTTCTTCATGTTATCCGGCGCCGTCGGCAGGTCCTTCAGAACGACCGGCTGGAGGAGGGCGGCAGCGTCCTTGTTCGAGGTCCCGTAAGCAATGTTCTCCGACAGTTTGGACTGGTTCTCAGCCTTGCCGGCGAAGTCCAGGAACTTATAGGCGGCGTCCTTGTTCGGGCTGCCTTTCAAGATGACCCAGCTATCGAGGGTGTAGAGCGCCCCGTCCCATACCATGCCGAAATTCTTCTTCTCGTTTTTGTTCGCGGTGTCGATGCGGCCGTTGTAGACCGATGTCATCGCCACCTCGCCGGAGGCGAGCAATTGCGGCGGCTGGGCGCCGGCCTTCCACCAGACGATTTCGTTCTTGATGGTGTCCAGCTTCTTGAACGCGCGCTCGACACCCTCGTCGGTCGCCAGCACCTTGTAGACGTCCTTCGGCGGGACGCCGTCGGCAATGAGGGCGATCTCCAGCGTGGTCTTCGGACCCTGACGGAGGCTGCGCTTGCCCGGATACTTCTTGGGGTCGAAGAAATCGGCCCAGACCGTGGGGGCGTCCTTCAGCTTGTCCTTGTCGTAGCCGAGAACGAAATCGTACACGATGGCGCCGACGCCGCAGGGATTGACCGACGGCGGCAGATAGGCGGCCTCGCCGCCGATCTTGGAGTAGTCGATCTTTTCGAACAGACCTTCCTCGCAGCCGACCGCCAGTTCCTCGCTCTCGACCTGGACGACGTCCCAAGTGGCCGCACCGCCCTGCACCTTGGCGCGCAGCACGCCGATGCCGCCGTCCCAGGACTCGTCGTTCATGGGAACGCCGGCGGCCTTCTTGAACGGCTCGAAATAGACTTTCTTCTGGGCATCCTGATAAGCGCCGCCCCACGACACGACCGTGAGGTCACGCGCCTGCGCGGATGCGGCGAGCGCAATGCTGGCGATGAACGCCGCGGCGAATCCCGGGGCTACGTTGAGCTTCAGCATCGTCTTCATTCCTTCTCGATGTGAGTTTTACGTCTTGGTGATGTGTCCGGCTCGATCGCTTGAGCCAGTGGGTTCGATTACACGGGGTCAAGCGCCAGGCAGTCCTCGGGGCGGAAAGTGATGGACACGCGTTGGCCATGGCTCAGGTCTCCGTGCGCGCCCGGCTGAAGCTTGACCATGAACTCCCCGTTGTCGGCGGCCTGGAGCACGGCCAGCGCGTGGTCGCCGAGGTAAATGGTGCTTTGCACCACGGCCGGCAGGCGGTTCGGTCCCTCGCAGGCGGCTCCGTCTGTTACGATGGAGATCCGCTCCGGCCGCACCGACAGGGAGGTGGCGGCGCCTGGGCAGGCAACGTTGACCGCGCGGGCCATGACGGAGCCGCCGGCGACCAGCACAACGCGGCAATATCCCTGCCCGATCGTCTCGACGGTGCCGGTCAGCACATTGTTCTCGCCGACGAAGTTGGCGACGAAGCTATTCACCGGATGCTCGTACAGCGCGTCGGGTCTGTCGATCTGCTGGACGATGCCATCGTTGAACACGGCGATGCGGTCCGACATAGTAAGGGCCTCGCTCTGATCGTGGGTGACGTAGAGGATGGTGATGCCCATCGTCTCGTGCAGTTGCTTGATCTCCAGTTGCATCTGCTCCCGCAGGCGCTTGTCTAGGGCGCCGAGCGGCTCGTCCATCAACACGAGCTGCGGGTTGAACACCAGCGCGCGGGCCAGCGCCACGCGCTGCTGCTGGCCGCCGGACAGTTGCCCCGGCCGCCGGTGCGCCAGGGCTTCCATCTTGATCATCCGCAGCGCCGCCCGCACGCGCTCCTGCTTTTCCGCCTTGCTGATCTTGCGAACGGACAGCGGGAAGGCGACATTCTCCTCGATCGTCAGGTGCGGAAACAGAGCATAGTTCTGGAACACCATGCCGATGTCGCGCTTGTGCGGCGGCATGTTCTTGATCGGCCGGTCGGCCAGGTAGATGTCGCCACGGGTCGGAATCTCGAAGCCCGCCAGCATCATCAGCGTGGTCGTCTTGCCCGAGCCCGACGGGCCAAGCAAGGTGATGAACTCGCCCTTCCTGATGTCGAGGTCGAGGTTCTTCACTACCAGGTGCTCGCCGTCGTAGGTCTTCTGAATGCCGGAAAAGCGCACCAAAGCTGGCACGGCCGCGACCACGCCGCATTCCATGTCTTCCTCCCGTCTCTTTGATGAGCATCGAGTTGGGATTATCATTAGCCCGGATTTCCAGAAGATGTGGCGTCGACTTTGCGACGGTGCCTGAGCGCTACATCCGGGACCAGATCAGCCCACGAAGACCATCGGCAACTGTGAATGTCGGACTCGGTCATCGAAACTTTCTTTGCCACTCGCCATGCGCGGTGTTTTTTTCTTCGGGAAACGTGCTCGACAATGCAACAAACGGCGCGCTGACGTTGCGGGTCAGCTCGATCAGGCTGTCGGCACTCATCCAGGTAGCGAGCAGCAGCTTAGCATCCTCCGGCGAGAATACTAGCGGCGGAACCTGCCAAGAGTTCGTCAGGACGCGCCGGAGCCGTCCTGCGCGAGGCAAGAATCCCCGGCGGCGCAGCGACCTCGAAGGGCGACGAGCCGGCTGCAGCAGCCTTCGTACCGAACGATCAGGTGAAATAAATCGGCCCTTTCCCAGGCTGCAAACAGAGCCGCGATATGGTCGGCAGCGAGCCGGTGGCACCACACATAACCTGGATAGCCCCGCGCGAATTGCAGCTGTCTGATCTCGACGACGCTGCTGCTTCGGTGGTTACACATTGGGTTACGTGTCGTCCCACTTGACGATTTTCAAACGACGAATCTCTCAAGGAACGTCTTTCCACGTTCCAGCGTGACTTGAGGCGTGAATAGTCTCGACGAGCGTTTGGATGCGCAGGCCAGCGTGGAAGTTGAATGGCTCCGGTCGACGCCCAGCGATGGCGTCAAGGTATCCCGCGGCTTCGATCGCCTTCAGGTCGTTGAAGCCAAGCTGGTGGCCAGGCGCAACGCAGAACAGGCCGTATGGCCGATGATCCGGGCCTGCCTCGATCCGGCGGAATCCCTGACGGCCAGGGCGGTCATCGGCCGAGAAGAAATGCAACTCATTGAATCGTTCCTGGCTGAAGGCGAGGGCGCCTCTAGTTCCATAAACTTCGAAGTCGTGTTGCATCTTCCGCCCTGTCGCAATCCAATTCGCTTCGATCGAGCCGGAGGCGCCGTTCGAGAAACGGACGAACGCCCGGCCGACATCGTCGACTTCGACGCGCCTCCGGCCGCCTCTGCCATCCGGACGTTCCTTGATTATCGTGACGCAATCGCCCAGGACCCGGGTGATCGGTCCAGCCGCTGGACCCAACAGGAATTCGGCCGTGGCCAATGCGTGGCTGCCAATGTCAACTAGTGCGCCGCCGCCCGCCGGGTCATGCCGAAAGGTGAACGGCCCAGCACTGTCTGCCATGTAGTCTTCGGCGTGGACACCGCGGTAGCCGCGTATCTCGCCAAGCTCTCCGGCCGCGATCATCTGGCGCGCGAAGCCCAGCATGGGGTTGCAGAGGTAGTTGAAACCGACCTGCGTCTTTACTCCTGCCGCTTCAGCAGCCTCCGCCATTTCGCGGGAGTCTATCGCAAGCGGCGCCAGCGGCTTTTCGCAATAGACATGTTTACTCCTAGCAATGGCGGCCAAGGCCATTTCCTTGTGGAGCGCGTTGGGCGCGGTGATGTTTACCACGTCGATGCTGGGGTCCGCCACGAGCGAGCGCCAATCCGAGGTCGCGCGCGCGAAGCCTAGGGACGAGGCGGCTTTGGCGGCCGTATCGTTGCTAATTTCCGCGATCGTATGCAGCTCCAACTCGAAGGGAAGGTCAAAGACACGCGCCGCGATGGAGTAACCGAAAGCGTGAGCCTTCCCCATGAAGCCGCTACCGATGAGGCCGATGCGAAGCTTCGGTTTAGTCATGTGAGAATCCTTATTCACGATGAGGTCGCAGTTGAGGTGACTCGCGGAGAAATCGAGCACGTTCAGAATGGAAGAGATTGTCGTCGACGGCCGCAACGCCAGTCTGACGGACTCTATGGATGGGGCTGACGCTGTCGTGGTTAGCAATTATTGTTGCGGAAAGATCATATTGTCAATATTTAATGCAAGAGGTTATGTTTGCTCGCAAACCGTCGAGGGAGGAGACCACATGACCGGTGCCACAATCCGACTCACCATGGCCCAGGCCCTGGTGCGATGGCTGACTCAACAGTTCACCGAAATCGACGGTGTTCGTTCGCCCCTGTTCGCCGGTGTCTTTGGCATTTTTGGTCATGGGAACGTGACCTGCCTGTCCGAGGCCCTAGAGGCGGTGCAGGATCGTCTGCCGACATGGCGCGGACAGAACGAGCAGTCGATGGCGTTGGCAGCCATTGGTTTCGCCAAGGCCAAGCTTCGGCGGCAAATCATGGTAGCGACGTCGTCTATTGGACCCGGAGCTCTGAACATGGTGACGGCGGCGGGTACAGCTCACGCAAATCGCTTGCCCCTTCTTCTTATCGCTGGTGATACGTTCACCAACCGGCTGCCGGACCCGGTTCTCCAGCAGGTCGAGCATTTTGGCGACCCAACCGTCACCGTGAACGACGCTTTCAAGGCGGTCTCACGTTACTGGGACCGGATCACCCATCCGGCACAGATCATTTCTTCGCTTCCGCAGGCGGCGGCCGCCATGCTTGATCTGGCCGACTGCGGCCCGGCCTTTCTCGCGCTGCCACAGGACACCCAGGAGGTGGCCTTCGACTACCCCGAGGTTTTCTTCGAGCCTCGAACCTGGGCCATCCCGCGTCCGCGCCCCGACCGTCGGAAGCTCGCGGAAGCAGCCGCGCTGCTCAAGACCGCGAAGAAGCCGATCCTCATCTCTGGCGGCGGCGTGCGCTACTCGCTAGCGGGAAATGTCGTCGCGGATTTTGCGGTCAAGCGGGGAATTCCCATTGTGGAGACGATCGCCGGCAAGGGCGCGGTGACCCACTATCACCCGGCCCATGCGGGGCCGATCGGAATTATCGGCTCAACCTCAGCGAATGCGCTCGCAGCTGAAGCCGATGTTATCCTTGCGGTGGGTACGCGCCTTCAGGATTTCACGACGGGCTCATGGACCGCCTTCAGCTCGGACACACGCTTCATCTCGATCAACGCTGCGAGGTTCGATGCGGTGAAGCATCGCGCGCTGGCGGTGGTGGGCGACGCGCTGGAGACGGTTACGGAGCTCGATGCGGAGCTCGGCGCGTGGCGCGTCGACCCCGCCCACATGGCGCGTGCTCAGATGCTCTTTAGGGAATGGGATGCGTTGCTCGAGTCATTACAGGCCCCTAGCAATGCTCCGGTGCCGACCTACGCGCAGGTGGTCCAAGCTGTGAACGCGTCCGCGGGCGACAGAGACACCCTGATTTCAGCCGCCGGCGGCCTGCCTGGCGAAGTGGCAAAAGGCTGGCGCGTCAAGGCGCCAAACACCTTTGACCTCGAGTTCGGCTTCTCCTGCATGGGCTACGAGGTTGCGGCCGGTTGGGGCCACGCGATGGCCAATTCCGGGCCCGGCGGGCTCGGCGGCACGCCGATCGTCATGGTCGGCGACGGCACCTATTTGATGATGAACTCGGACATCTACTCGACAGTTCTGAGCGGTCACAAGATGATCGTTGTGGTCTGTGACAATGGCGGGTTCGCGGTGATCAACCGGTTGCAGCAAGCCAAGGGCGTACCGGGTTTCAACAATTTGTTGAGCGATTGTCGCGTTCAGAATCGCGAAAATCCTCTTCGCGTCGACTTTGCCAAGCACGCCGAGTCCATGGGGGCGGCTGCACGGCATTGCGAAAGCCTTACCGACCTTGTTGCGGCGCTCGAATGGGCCAAAGGCAACGACCGCACCACTGTGCTTTCGATCGTCTCGGACGCGTATTCGTGGGTTCCTGGCGACGCCGACTGGGACGTAGGCGTACCCCAAGTATCTTCGCGCGACTCGGTTCGGAGCGCGCGCAAGCAGCAGGACGAGATCCGCGCGAAGCAGCGCATCGGAGTGTGATGAGCCATGAAAGCGAAGCTTGGAATTGCCCCCATTGCCTGGTGGAACGACGATCTTGCCGAACTGTCTGATGACGTGAGTCTGGAGGAGTGCTTACGCCAAGCGAGCGTCGCTGGTTTTACGGGAATGGAGACCGGACGGCGCTTCCCCATGAACATGGAGGAGCTCGGGCCGATACTCGCCGGATTTGGCATTTCCGTCTGCGGCGGCTGGTTCTCCGGCCTTCTGCTCGACGGTGATATCGAACGGGAAAAGGACCGCATTCGCGCCCAGATGGACTTCTTCATTGCGGCCAAGGCGCCCTGCATCGTCTACGGCGAAACTGCGCGCTCGATCCAGGGTATTCGCTCCGCGCCGCTCGATACCAAACCCAAGCTTTCGGAGGAGGAGATCAAGGCCTATGGGCGTAAGATGACGGTTTTCGCGGAATGGTGTGCCGGGCAGGGAATGCCGATCACCTACCATCACCACATGGCTGCGGCGATCGAGACCGAAGCTGAACTCGACCTGCTCATGGCGAATTCTGGCGACGCGTTACCGCTGTTGTTCGATGCCGGTCACATGGCGTTTGCCGGCGGCAACGTCTTGCGTGTCATCGACAAGCATCATTCCCGCATCAGTCACGTGCACACCAAAGACGTTCGCAGCAGCGTCATCGACAAGCTCGACCGGGAACGGGAGAGCTTCGTCGACGCGGTGGTGAAGGGGGTGTTCACCGTGCCGGGCGATGGCTCGCTCGACTTTGCTGCGATCATCGCCCGCCTCGCGGCCTACGGTTACGAAGGGTGGTTCGTCGTCGAAGCGGAGCAGGATCCGAAAATCAGTCCGCCGTTGGAAATGGCCAAGAAGGGACACGTGGAACTGATGCGTTTGATGGCGTCGGCCGGATACGAAGTCGTGCAATGAACCGCGCGGCCCGGATGTCGCCGTACTCGAAGAAGGATTCAGGGCTCGCACTGGCTTGGCGGGTCACTTTGGCGCGAGGTTGGGAGTGGAGGTGAAATGAGCATCGGGATAGGAGTCATCGGGACAGGTGTAATGGGCGCCGAGCATGCTCGGATACTCCGACACGAGACTCCCGGTGCTCATCTCGAGGGGATCTTTGATGCCAACGCCGCTCGGGCGCAGGCAGTTGCCTCTGGAGCAGCCGTCTTTTCGGATCCTCATTCGTTAATCGCGTCGGATCAGATCGACGCGATAGTGATCGCGTCTCCCGATGCCACACATGCTCCGCTAACGCTCGCCTGCATCGCGGCGGGGAAACCGGTTCTCTGCGAAAAGCCCTTGGCATCTTCAGCAGCGGATGCCCTAAACGTCGTGCAGGCGGAAGTCGCCTTGGGTCGCAGGTTCATCCAGGTCGGATACATGCGCCGGTTTGACCCCGGCTATCGTGAGATCAAGCGCGTCAAGGACGCCGGCGGCTTGGGCGGAGCCGTGTTGCTGCACAACGTGCACCGAAACGCCCGCGCGCCGGAGTGGTTCACCGGTCCGATGGCTGTCACGAACTCGTTCGTCCACGAGATCGACATTAGCCGTTGGCTTCTGGGATCGGAGATGGTTTTTGCGCGCGTCGAGACGGGTCCCGGCGGCGAGCCTCTCATGATCACGATGAAAACCGACAAAGACGAGATTGTTTCGACTGAGGTTTTCGTGAACGCCAGTTATGGCTATCACGTCCACGTTGAACTGGTCGGTCGGCAAGGCACAATATCGCTCCTTCCGGCATCGCTGACGCTGTTGAATAGAGACAGAGTTGGTGGTCATTCGTATCCGGACAATTGGGTGCCGAGGTTCGAAGAGGCGTACCGCAGGCAGATGGCTGATTGGGTCAGCGCCGTGAAAGACGGAGCTTCGGTCGGAGCGAGCGCATGGGACGGCTATGTCGCCTCAGCCGTCGCGGAGCAAGTCGCCGAGGCTCTTGCAGGAAATGGTGTGACAACCCTGAAATACGGACCACGTCCCCCGCTGTATGACTAACGGATAGCAACGAGGCTAGTGGGAATTTGACCAGCCTCTCATGCGATCCGACGCGAATCCTCGGAGAGCAAATGATGATCAACTATGCAGTTGTCGGCGCGGGCTGGATTTCGCAACAAGCCTTCTTGCCAGGGGTCGGACAGTCCGCAAACTCAAAGGTTACCGCGATCGTGACCGGTGATTCGGAGAAGGCCGCGCGGTTGGCGGATTTCTATGGCGTTGATCGGATCGTCGGGTACGACGGATACGATGCCCTTTTGAGAAGCGCTGAAGTCGACGCGGTATACATTGCTCTGCCCAACCATTTGCATGCGGACTTCGCTGTTCGGGCGGCTCGGGCCGGCAAGCACGTCCTGGTCGAGAAGCCACTGGCCGCCAACGAACAAGATGCACTCGCCATGATCGCCTCGGCGCGCGAAGCCGGCGTGTTTGTGATGACCGCGTACAGGCTCCACAACGAACCGGGAACCGTCGCTGTCCTCGAACATATCCGCAACAACGCGATTGGCCGACCGGTTTTCTTCCAATCGGCTTTCAGTTTCCAAGCAGCGCTAGGGAACCACAGACTGAAAGCTACGAGTTGGGGCGGACCACTCCAGGACGTCGGGGTCTATTGCGTCAATGCGGCTCGTCACATCTTTGCAGAAGAGCCGATTGAGGCCATGGCAATGGTGCACCGACCGAACGATGATTCGCGTTTTCGCGAGGTGGACGCGTCCGTCTCAGCTCTGCTGCGGTTTCCTTCGGGCGGTCTGGCGCAATTCGTCGCCAGCTTCGGGGCCGCTGCCGTCGACAATTATCGGGTTGTCGGAACGTTGGGCGATATCGAGCTCGACCCGGGCTTCATGTTCGAGGCGGGCACAAAACTACGCCTGCGACGTGACGGTGAGGTCAGCGAAACCCAGTTTCCGCAGATCGACCATTTTGGCGGGCAGGTGGAATACTTTTCAGATTGCATCAAAGCTGGAACGCCGCCCGAGGCTGATGGCGAGGAGGGGTTGGCGGACTTGCGCGTATTGGTCGCAATTGAGAAAGCCGCCCTGACCGGACAACCGCAGTCCATCACGTCCCGCCCACGTGCCCGCCATCCAACACCAGACATGGTGCGATTCATCCCTCTAACCGATCGACGACTGGTCCTCTGAGGAGGCCCGCATCACCGGATGACGAAGGTGGAATTGCTTTATTGACTGGTGACCGTTGGAATCCGTGGATCGACGTCGTTCTTCTGTAGTCTCGCTGCCAGCGCCACCGTCAAGGCCTGGGCAAGGCACATAGGGGCGGCAAGCGAACGCGAAAACGTGTATTCATGCTCTGGAACCGCGAACAGAACGCGGGCGCTCTTGGCGAGCGGAGACAGCGTGCTATCCGATATCGCAATGATGGGAATGCCGTTGCGTCCGGCTTCCTCCACAACGTTGACGACCTCGTTTGCGTAGAAACGGAACGACACCGCCACGAGCACGTCCTTCTTGCGGACCGTACGTGCGATATGCGTAGCAAGTCCGCCGCCTGCGTCGAGCAGCACGCAGCGTTTGCCTAGCATGGTCAATATGTAGCGAAGGAACTCGACGACGGGCGCCGAACGCAATTGCCCGATCAGAAAAACCGAGTCGGCTCTTTCGAGGAAGCTCACCGCGTCCGAGAGATTTTTCGGCGAAATGTCCGTGAGCATGTCCTGAAGAGAGGCAATGTCACGGACCACCAGGTCGCGCAGGAAACCAACTTCGCTACGATCCGCACGGGCGCCCAACTCCAGCTCCAGGGCCTTGATGCGCGCCTCGAAACCAGGAGCGGCGGTCGACAAGCGCTTTTGAAACAATAACTGGAGTTCCTTGAAGCCTTCGTAGCCAAGCGACTGCGCGAAGCGCACGAAGCTTGAAGCATGGATGCCGCAGCGATCGGCGATGGCGTTGACCGATAGGACCGCGACATCATTCGGGTTCTGGGTCAGATAAACGGCTATCTTTTGATAGGACTTGCTCATGTCATCGTAGCGATCGTGGATGACACGGATCAATTCCTCATAGTCTTGCGGTGTCTTCACGTCCTGCATCTACGTGCTCTCACCATTCTCGTTTCATGGCTTGCGGATGCCGGAAATTTCGCACTGATTCGGGAAGCTACCTCCCTGAAGTCAACTAGCGGCACGAAGGCATCTCTGCGGATCAAGTCGCCGTCGACCGGTCAGAGACCTAAGAAGACCCATCCCGCCTCGCCACCTCGGCGGCGGAGCGGGACGCATAGATTGCGCAAGAGGACAATTATTGACATTTTGGATGTTGGCAATAAGTCTTGCAAATAAATTGAACGTTCGTGTGGATGGGAGGACGTGGTGGCGATCAAATTCGCATTGCTCGGGTGTGGCCGCATTGGCGTCCTGCACGCCCGCAATCTTGCGAAGGCGGACGGGGCGCGCCTGGAGACGGTATTCGATCCGAATACAATGGCCGCCGAAGCGGTCGCCAAGGCGCACGGCTGCAAGGTATCCACGAGCGTGGAAGATGCGATCGGTGAGGCCGAGGCGGTTCTGATTGCGACGTCGACTGCCACCCATGCCGATCTGATCGAGCTCGCGGCAAAGGCCGGCAAGGCGATCCTGTGCGAGAAACCGATCGACCTTGATCTCGATCGGGTGCGAGCATGTCGCAAGGCGATCGAGGGCTGCAACGTACCCATCCAGATTGGCTTCAATCGCCGCCTCGACCCTGGGCACCGGGCGGCGCGCGACGCCTGCGCCGCCGGCAAGATCGGAAAGCTCGAGCAGGTCGTTATCACGTCGCGCGATCCAGGGATGCCACCGCGAGGCTACACTGCGGTCTCGGGAGGTATCTTCCGTGACATGACGATCCACGATTTTGACGTGGCGCGTTTCATGTTGAACGACGAGCCGACCGAGGTCTTCGCGACCGGAAGTGCACTTATTGATCCCACCATTGGATCGGATTTTGGCGACTTCGACTCCATCATGGTGATCATGCGCACTGCTGACGGGAAACTGTGCCATATCAACAACTCTCGACGAGCTGCCTTTGGCTACGACCAGCGGATTGAACTGTTTGGCAGCGAGGGGATGGTCATCTCCGACAACAGGAAGGCTCACGAGCTGAAGTTTTACGGCTCGACCACGACTGAATCGGCAGAGCCCTACCTCAACTTCTTTATCGAGCGCTATGCAGAGGCATACAAGGCTGAGGTCGCGGCGTTTATTGCTGCCATTCGCGACGGCCGGCCGACCCAAGCCACGTTCGACGACGGCTACCGCGCGCTCGTGCTCGCGGAGGCAGCCGTCGAGTCTGCCAGGACCGGCAAGAAGGTCGAGGTCCGCAATAACGCGTGACGTTGAACGGAACGTGCCTGCGGACGCCAAGTAGCAGCGGGTCAAGCGATACAAAGTCTCAGATAGGACTGACAGCGCGTGTACTGATCGTTGGAGAACTTGTATGACTTCGATGCATGGAAAGATCGC
>Ga0306920_100005498_pt1 | contig 16400 bp, 8 predicted proteins | sample flu12Cox44000170_FD_204666 | JGI IMG/M metagenome (GOLD analysis project Ga0306920, IMG submission 204666) | Lab enrichment of tropical soil microbial communities from Luquillo Experimental Forest, Puerto Rico - flux4day.12C.oxic.44.000.170 (v2)... | ecosystem: Environmental > Terrestrial >... | reverse complement strand
GCCTGCTCGGGGTCATTGAAGCGCACTTCAGCTTCGACGGACGGCAGCGGCACGAGATGCTGTTCGTGTACTTCGCGCGCTTCGCCGACGCACGGCTCGAGTCGAGCACGGCGCTCATCGGCGTCGAGGCCGATGGCACCGCGATCCAGGCGCGCTGGGTGCCGCTGGAAGATGCGCGCCAAGGCCGACTGCGGCTGGTTCCCGAAGGACTGCTCGAGCTCGTCGACCGCACGGTTGACTGAGCACCCGCGAACCATCAGCACTGCGGGCAGCTCGGCCCACCGCCGCCTTGTGGTGGCGCAGCGATCGCGCTGAGCACCTGCGCACTGCGAGATCCTTCGCGGTAGTAGCTCATTGACTTGCATCCGAGTCGATGGGCCAGGCGGTACAGCCGGCCCACCGACTCCGCGCTATCGGAGGCTGGGCCATTGCAGGTCTTGGACACCCCGTTGTCGACGTGGGCCTGCGCCGCGGCCGCGACCTGCAAATGTTCGCTCGCGCTGACCTGCAGCGCATCGACGAAATGTGCCGGCAGTTCGTGCGCGCGCCGTGACACCCAATCGGCGGCGCGCGTGATCGAATCCTCGTCGTCCGGGTCGAAGGCGATGCCCAGCGATCGAGCGGCCAGGGGGTGCACCATCGCGCGCGAACCGATGAAGTCGCTGCGCCGCAGCGCGAAGGCGAAGTTCGGCTCGATGCCCGAGGAGGTCTCGGCCACCATCGCCACGGTTGCTGAAGGCTCGAACATGCAGGTCTGGTGGTTGCGCGGCGCGAGCGGCACGTCCAGCGGCAGTCGCAGTTCGTCGCGCAGCAGCGCGCCGTAAGCATCGCGGTTGGCGCGGTAGTCCGGGAACGGCCCCTTCTCACCGCCGATGAATGCGCTCGCGGTCCACGCGTGGCGGCGGGTGAACGCCGTAATCCGCTCCATCAGCATCACCGACGGCCCTGAGCCGTACCGCACGCCGAGCGCGAGGCAGGTATCGGCAAAGCCCATCAGACCGAGCCCGATGGGGCGAGTTTGCCGCACCATAGCCTCGATCTCCGGCAATGGCCACGCGCAGGTGTCGATGACGTTGTCCAGCCAGCGGATGCCGAGGTGAACGGTCTGCGCGAGACGCGGCCAGTCGATGTCTCGCAGTGCCGCGTCGACAAAGCGCGACAGATCGATCGATGCCAGGTTGCACGCACTGTACGGATGCAGGAACTGCTCCGCACAGGGGTTGCATGCTCGCAGGTCTCCGCACGAATCTCGCAGTCGGTTGCCGCGGTTGACCTGGTCGATAAAGATCACACCGGGCTCGCCGTGCGCGTGCGCCGCGTCTACGATGCGTTGCCAGAGGTCCGGCGCGAAGACCATTCCTGGACGCGGGGGGGACCCTGCGCACGCCGATACATAGTCGGCACCGGTGCGCGGATCGCGCACCGGCTGGCTCCACGGCCGACCCTCGAAGCGCGTGGCCAGCCAGGCACCGTTGCTCGCCGCGGACATGAACTCGTCGCTCAGCGCCAACGACAGGTTGAAGTTAAGAAGCGCCTGCGGGTCGGCCTTCACGTCGATGAAGCGCAGGGCATCGGGGTGATCGATGCGCAGCACCGCCATGTTCGCGCCGCGCCCCAGACCACCGCGTTTGATGACGTCGGTGACGCCATCGAACAGCGAGATGAACGACACCGGTCCGCTGGCGCGACCGGCGATGCCGCTGATTGCTGCACCGGCGGGCCGCAGGCGATCGAATGAGAAGCCGGTTCCGCCTCCCTGCTTCTGGATCGTGGCCACGTCGGTGGCCGTGCGCATCACGCCGGCCACTGAATCGGGAACGTCGAGCACGAAGCAAGACGCGAGCTGTGGCAGGGCGGTGCCGGCGCTGATCAGACACGGGGTGTTGGGCATCAGCTCGCGTGCGCGCAAGGCCGCAAGTGCCGCTGCGGCGAAGCGTTCGCGCGGCGTCCCCGGCCGTTCGGCTTGGGCTACGTGTGCGACCACGCGACGGCACACAGCATCCCAATCCTCAATCGGCTGTCCCTGGGGGTCACGTTGCGCGTAGCGTTGCGCGACCACCTGCCGCGCGCGCAGGCCGAGTCCGCTGATCCGAGCATCGGTCACGGATGGTCTCCACTATCGCGTTGTTAGGGCCACGACGCCGGCGCTGTCGATGCGCTCACCGGAGCCAATGCGCGCGCGCGCCGAGCGGTGCTCGTCCAGCGTGCGTAGCCAGAGTTCGATGTTCATCAGCATCCACACCTTCTTGCCGTAAAAGTCGTAGTTCAGCGGCTGCGGACGCGCCAGCAACGCGCGCAACGCGTCCGCGCGGAACAGTCCGCGCTGCAGCGTGCGGGGTTCGAGCAGGAGTTCGCGCGCACGGTTCTGGCCGCCATGGGCCAGCCAGTCGTCCAGCGGCGTCGGAAAGCCGAGCTTCTTGCGCACGGTCGTGGCCGCTTGCAGCCATCGCGCGCCCAGCCGCCGCAGCAAGACCTTGGTCGTGTCCAGCCGTTCGGACGCCGACGCTGCGCTGCAGCCGATGGCCCGCAGCCGCGACCACGGCGACTTCCACTCAAGCTTCAGTTCGTGCGGCATGTGGACGAAGCATTCGACGAGTTCGTGATCGACGAACGGGACACGACCCTCGATGCTTGCCGCCATTCCCACGCTGTCCAGCTTGTCCAGCAGGCACCCGAGGTGGAACTTCTGGAAGACGTGGAGCACGCGGTCGTAAGGATCTGCCGCCGATGCTGCGGCGAAGGCGTCGCGGAACAGCGAGCGCAAGCGCCGGTCGTGGTCCACGGCGCGCAGCGCGTCTTCGCTCAGCAGCGACCACTTCTCCTCGAACGGCATCCAGTGGTAGACGGCGAGGAAATGGTCGACGTGCTCCGCGCACGCGAGCTGCGTCAACGGGCCACCGAGAGCGCGGCCGATGGCTGCCGCAGCGCGTCCGCCAAGCATGCGATGCGCCAGACGAACCTTGCGCCAGTCCATCGGGGAGCGCATAACTCGTCCGTAACCTCCGAACAGCTCATCGGCACCGTCACCCGCGATGGCCACGGACACCTGCCTCTTCACTTCGCGGCAAAGATGGAAGAAGGCCAGCTCGTGCGGAATCGACAAGGGCCCGTCGCGGTGCGTAAGTAGCAGCTCCCAACCGGACTCGAACTGCTCGCGTTCGAGCACAAGATGGGTGTGCTGCAGCCCGAAGTGCTGGGCCACGGCCTCAGCGAACGGTCCTTCGTCGTAGGCCTCATCGCCGTAGCCGATGGAAAAAGAGCGCACGGGCTCGGTGTGCTCGCGCCGCATCAGCGACGCCAACAGACTGGAGTCGAGGCCTCCACTGAGGAACAGGCCGAGCGGGATGTCGGCAATCAGGCAGCGCTTGAGAGCGCGCGTGAGCAGTTCCTCAGCGCGCTCGAGCCACACCGATGCTGGCACCGAGACGTCCGCTCGCGGCACCGGCAAGTTCCAGTAGACGCGCTCGTTCGTGCGCCCACGGGCGAAGGAAAGCATGTGCCCGGGCAGAACCTTGTGCACGCCTCGCAGGTACCCGTGGTGCCAGACCGCCTGGCGGAAGGTTAGGTAGCTGGAAAGGCCCTCCAGATCGGGCTCGGCGACGAACGCCGGATGTTCGAAGAACGCCTTCGGTTCAGACGCAAACAGCAGATCACCGCCGCACCGCGTCCAGAAGAGAGGCTTGATTCCGAGCCGATCGCGCACCATCGTCAGCTCGGAGTGGCCTGGTTCCCAGACGGCGAAAGCGAACATGCCGGTCAGTCGACGCGGGGCTTCGTGACGCCACTGGACCCAACTGCGTAGCAGCACTTCGGTGTCGGATTCGGTGAGGAAGCGGTGGCCGAGTCGCGAAAGCTCTGAACGCAGTTCGCGGAAGTTGTAGATTTCACCGTTGAAGACTAGGGCAGTGCCCGTTTCGGCATCGACCATCGGCTGCCGGCCACCCGGACGATCGATTACCGACAGGCGCCGGAATCCGAAGCCGGCCGGTCCGCTGAGATGGATACGGGCATCGTCTGGGCCGCGGTGCGCAAGCCGCTCGCGCATGCGCACGAGCAGTCCGGTGTCGTTCATGGGCGCGCCGTGCTCGCGCATGACACCGACGATCCCACACATGGCGGCTCACCTTTCTCCGTGTCGACCGGAGGCGCCCGCGCGATCGGACCCGAAGACCCTGACCCGTCTCGTCCCGTTCGAGTTCGGAACAGCGTAGAAGTCCTGCCGAGCAGCCATCTCGACATCCGGCGGCGTGTCCAGCTCCAGCCATGGTGCGCCTCGCGTGGACACCGCGCTCACGGGCTCGCCGCGCCCGGCGAGGCGACGCAGCGCTTCGGTGTAGTAGTGCTGCGCAAGCGCAGGATCCGTGCCGATAGCATCGAGCTCACCACGCAGTGCTAGCGTGCCAGCAGCGCGGAATGCGGCCACGCCGACGAAGTTGCCGTGTCCGCCACCGACGCCGATGTGCGGGCCAATGTCGACGACGCGGTCGTTTTCCAGACGTACCCGCATCGTGTCTGGCCGGCAGGTGCTCTCGTCGACCAACAACGCCATCGGCGCGGAGTGGCGCACGAGATCACCCAGCGTCGCCATGGTCAGCAGCACGTCGGCGAAGAGCACGACGACATCGCCCTCGAGCAACGTGCGTGCGTGGTGCAAGGTGCGCAGGTTGTTGCCGCCCGCGTAGCCATCGAAGTGAATGAATTCGGCCTGCTCGCCGGCGGCGGCGCGCACGGCTTCGGCGCCGTGACCGGTGACGATCGTGACGCGGCCCACGCCGAGCTGATGCAGAGCGTCGAGCTGATGCTGCAGCACGCTGAGTCCGTGCAGCTCGAGCAGGCACTTGGGGCGACCTGCCGCGAGCGAGCCCATTCGCGTCGACAACCCGGCGGCGAGGATGATGGCTCGTGAATTTTGCACATTCAGCACACGGGCTGCGGCTGCATGCGCAGCGACTCGGCGAAGGCGTAGATCCCCTCGATCTCCCTCGCGAGCAACTCGCGTGCCGCTGCGGCGCGACCCGGATCTGGGCTGCACCCTTGCGCCGGCCCAAGGCGCAGCGACGCGGTCAGCGGCCGATCCAGCCGTTCGCCGATGCTGCTTGCCAGCCAGACGTAGACCTCGGCCAGGCCGGGCACCGCCTGATGGATTCGCGCCGCCACATGATGCGCGAACAAGGTGTAGATCTTCCCCACTGCTGCGGCCGGGTTCTTGCCGGCGACAGCCCCGGCGGCGAGCGGACGGGCGAACGAGTTCAATCCGCACGGACGGTTGCCACGTCCGACCTGGCCGCCATCGGCACCGTCGGCCGCTGTGCCGAGCACGGTCAGGTACACGCCGTCGGCCCCGGCGCCGCGGCGGTCAGCAGTGTTGATGTGGACCACCAAGTCCTGCACGCGCCGCTGCATCGGTGCCAGGTGTGTACGCAGCCGCTCGCAGATGGCGGCCTTGGCTTCGAAGTAGAAGCGCTCGCTCGGTACCCGTTCGCCGATGAATGCGAGCGAGATCACCAGATCCAGGCGAGAGCATCGCCGGACGCCGGTAACCTTCGCGTCGCAGCCAGTCTCCGGATGTTCGGCTTTGAACGCGGCGCTGTTGAGAAATCGCTCGGCGGCGACGATCAGTGTCTCAGTCTCGCTGAGGGGCGCAAAACCCGAGCCGATGCAGGTGTCATTGGCCCCGGCGCGTTCGGCGTGCACGAGCGCGACCAGCTGCGCCGACCCCGGACGCAGCTCGTTCTGGAACACGATATGGCGGGCGCCGTCGAGGTGCGGTATGAGTTGCTGCAGCACGCCCAGCGCCGCGGCTTCGGCGATGGCGTCCACCGCAAGCGGCCGGCCGTCGACATCGGTGGTGGCGTGGTCGCCGTACACGAAGCGCATCGGCCCAAGCACGCGGCCCCCGCCGAACGCCGGCTCGCTGCGCCCGGCGACGAGAAAGGCATTCTCGATGTTGTGGTGCAGCACCCGCCCGGCTACGCGCAAGTACTCCGTGCACAAGGCCTGCGAAATCGCCTCGGCCATCAGGTCGCACAGCGTGTCGGGATGGCCCAGGCCCTTGCGTTCAGCCATCTCGAGCGGTTGCAACTCGAGCGGGAGCTGAGTCGACCATTCGGCTGTTAGCAGATCCATCACCGAGTCCCTGCTGCTGCCACCTCGTCGCGGCCTGGTGCCCCGGCCCGCGGCAACAGGTCCGCTGCTTCGAAACGCGCGCGCAGCGCGGGTCGATCGTAGACGCGGGCATGCTCGAACACCTTGAGACAGCCGCGCGCACGGCGGATCAGTTCTTCCGGGCGCATCAGTTCGGTCCTTCCCAGCTCGAGCGCTGCCTGCAAGTCCGTACGCCATTCGCCGCTGTCCTGCAGCGACTGCGTCGCCGCACGCAGGTCGGGCTCGAGAAACAACTCGATGAAGCGCGGCAGGCGCATCCCCAGCCTGTGCTGTGACTCCGGTGCAATCGTCGGCCACACGCGCTCGAACACCTGCGAAAAGAAGACGTGGTGCTGCCACTCGTCCTGGTAGTGGTCGTGCACGAAGCCGCGCACGGCCGGATGCACGCGTTCATCGCGCGGCAATGCGGCAAAGGCGCGTGAGACCAGCGTCTCGGACACCACAGCGAAGAGCAGCCGCGCGAGTGCGCGCTCTCTCCCGTCGAGATCGGCCAATTCGTTGTCGAGCTGTGAGCGGAGCCTTGGCGGTGGCGGTGCGCGCACACCGGTGGCCTCGCAAACCTGGCCCATCAAGTCGGCTGCGGCGTAGGCGTGGTAGGCCTCGTCGCAGAGCAGCCTCAGCGCATCGGCACGGAAACTCGCCGCTGACGTGGGGATCCCAGGCGGCAGCACCGTTGCCATCTCCTGGGCGACTGGGACGATGACGCAGGTTTCGAGATGGACTGTGAACTCGAGGTAGGCGAGCAGTTCACTCGCGAGGAGCCGCCGCAACGCCTGGGATGAGAGGTCACAAAACGCGGCGGACCGCCAGCCGGGCACCAGTTCCGGAGCGAACAGCAGGCCCTGCTCGCCGAAGGACTGATCGACGACGCGGCGCGGTGAACACCGAACCGCGGCACGGCTGTCCCAGTTCCCGAAAGCCGCCATGCGCTCGCGCAACATCTCATAGTGATTACATCCCTTCCAGGCTTCCGAGGCAAGCGCGTCGCGCGCGAAGTGGCAACGCTCGCGGGGGCGCGTCGACGTCGACTCTGACCCACCAGAGCTCACGATTGCCAGTCCTGATGCACCGCTGAGCATTGAAGTCGCGGCCTCAGCGGTAGTGCCTGCATCGCGGCTAGTTTGCAGCGTACGTCACTCGGCAGGAACCGCAGAACTGCGCGCGGCCTCGCTGCGATGGAGTCGTTTCAGCTCCTCTCGCGTGAGATGATGCGTGGGCCGCCAACAGATATTGAGTCAACAGGGTAACCCGAGCTTGCGTGCGCCGAGGGTTACGTCGGTCCAAGGACGAACACCGGAGGTCGCTGATGGCTGCGAAACGGTCCCTCCTCCTTGATCGGGTCGGCGCCCTCGTGGGCGACCTGCGAGTGTTGCCCGGTCGGTCGCTGACTCAACTGGAGCAAGCGCGAATTGCCGTGGCCCGTGCCGTGGCGGCGGATCAGTCGGAGTCTGTCACCCGCTCTACAGCTGTCCCACTGCCTGTTGACCCGTACGCCGTCAGTGCAGCCAAGCGCGCGGATCTGGAGAGCGCCGTTGATGCGGTCATCGCGCAGCCGGCGCCGACTCCCGAGTTTCTGGTGGCGCGCCGCGATGTGCCCCTCGCTGCCAGCGGTGTTCCGAGCATCGCGCCCGGTTGGGCGGACGGACGTGCGGTGGACTCGACGATCGGACCGTTTGCCGACGCATTGGGGCGGCCGGTCTGGATCGATCTCTTCCGGATCGTTGTGCAGCCCCGACTCGTGCGCAGCCCGGGTGCGCCGCCGTTTCTGACTGTGCCGCTGTCAGCGGTGGCGATCAGCGGCGATCACTTCACGCTTGCTGCCGGCAGCGTCTGGATCGCGTCTCGAGAGATCGCGCCGGGGGCGCCGGCAGGCTCCTATACCGGTCTGCGCATCAAGGGCGGGACGCTGACGTTCACCCAGTCACTCACGGCATCGGCAGGTGAGTTCGTCGTGCCGGCTGCGGTGACGTGCACCCTCGCGCTCGAGCTGGGTCCGGGTAATCCGACTGCCGGGTCAGGCGCTGGAGAGGATGCGCGTCGCGCCGCTGCGGAGGTGCCGAAGTCGGTCACATTCGTCTTCTCTGTGTCCGGAGCGAAGATCACCTCTCTCGGCAAGGCGCAGGTGAGGGTGTACGGCTCGACGGTGAAGCTGGAGCCCACGATGGGGCCGTCGACCTACTGGTCGGAGGCCGGGCGCATTTTAGTTCCGCTGAAACCAGACGGAAGCACCTTCACGGTCAATGATGTCCGCTCAGACCAATTGGTCCCCTCGGGCCAGGCCGGTATCTCCGGCGCCGCGTGGTCTTTACCGGTGGCGGTCGTCTCGCCGGGCTCGCTCGGAAACGCGGCGGCTGCAGGCGGTCTCGCGCTGCTGCTGAAGGACGGGCTCACTTTCACGTGGAAGGGTCAGCCGACGCCCGCGCCTGGCGGTCCTGTGACACTGATCGTGGAGGCCGGGCTGATCACGCTGATTGCGCTCACTGTGCGCAGCTTCGGCGTGCGTGAGTCGATCCCGCTCTGGAGTAAGCTCCCGGGCGAGCCGCCCTCGTCGCGAATCGACCTGCAATGGGCGCCGCAGTTTGCGCTGCGTTTCTTCTCCGCGGCGAGCGGGGCCGAGCTGCTCGTGGCGGTGGGATCTCTCAGCGGCCACTTCGATCGGCCAGTGACGGTGGCCGGCCGGCGGATCTTCGTCGCAAGCCGAAATGCACTGATCTTGTTTCTGGAGTCGCCGCTGGTGACAGGCATCGTCATCGAGGCGCTCCTGGACCCACCACCCCCGCCGGGGCGGGACCTGGCCCTTGCGATCTCCAATGCGGTATTTCGCACTACGCCCGCAGCTACTCTGCTGCTCTTCGCGGCATACGATGGCGCGCAATCGCCCGCGGGGGCGGTGGCCATCGGATTCGGTCTGCGGTATGTGTTGCCCACGCTGCCAGACCCCTACGCGGCCAACATCGCGCTGCCATTGGAAAAACTTCGCGACTCGCAGCCGGTGGGGATTTTGGATGCACTGGTGTTCTGGAGGCCCGCCCAGTCACCTGTTCTGACATATACGCTGCCCACGGCCGCGCTGACCTCCATAGTCCCTGCGCCGATGGTATTCGGCACGACTGCAACGGGTGCGCCGCCTGCGACTCTTGCATCAGCACGTGGAGCGCTGATCCTTCTGGATCTCTCGACGAACGTCGATCAGTTCGGCATCGGATGGCTTCCCACACCGTCGCGCGAGGCGGCCGCGAGCGAACAGCCGATGCTCGGGGTCGACTCGATGCACCTGGTGAGCTCCGGAACCTCGGTATACGTACTGACCGTTCCGGCCGTCCAATGGGAGCCCGTATTCACGGAGACGCAACTTCCGCCTCCGTCGCCGTCATTTCCAACGCCCGTTACATTCGTCGATAATGGCGGTCCGACGGCGATCGGCGTGCAGTCAGTCAACCTCGTGCGGCTCGCGCCCGCGCCGGCTCTCGATTTCCTCGTTGAGAATTTCACCACGAGTACCTCTCCCGCTACGGCGCTTGCTCATCTCACGCTGCCATTCGGAATCGAAGCTTTCGCCACGCTGAACAGGCCTGGCGCTGCCGCTGCGCGCGGTGCCACGGTTGACTACAACCGACCCCAGTTCACATCCGAAGCCGTGGAGGGCGGTTATCAGATCAGTATTCGCGCGGTGGATCCGGCCTCGCCTGATTCGCCGAGCCTGGACGGCTGGACGCAGCAACGCAAGGACAAGCTGCTCTTCTTAGGCGTACCCGTCTCTGATCGCAGCGTTCTGGATACCGACGTCGACACGATTTTCAATACGTATCTCGGCCCTGGTGCCTCGACGGCGCAGGTGCCGGTCACCCGCATCGATCTGTCGGGCTATGGCGAAAGCCTGTTTAGTCATTGGGTGAATCCGGCGGGCGATGCGGTGGCGGTCAGTCAGGCGCGCTTTGATGTGCTCATCGGACGCACTTCGATGGAAGTAGTGCAGGTGCGCAGCATTCTCTATCCGTACGGCGTGCGCGTTGTGCGGACGATCACGATCCAGCGCAAAAATTCCGGCACTGTGATCCGGCGGGACAGTGGGTGGCAGGCGGTTACCGAGGGTGACTACGAGTTTCCGGTGCCCGGCCTGGTCACTCATCCCGGGGTGGTGCAGAAGATCCGCAACGTGGCGAACATTCGCGACACGGGCCAGATCATCGATCTCAGCGGCGGCGCGGAGGTGGCTGGGGTCCTGTTCGATGGTGACCTGGCGATCGAGAACCCTATCAAGGGCGCCACACCCGCTGGAGTACCTGCGCGGGATCAGATCGGCTATGTGCAGCTGAAGCCCACCGGCGGAGTGATTCTGACCGCCGCACAGTATCAGGAGTTGATCCAGAAGGCGGGTCCTCTGGGGGGCACGCTCGATGTCGTGCTTAACATCGGCAACTCCGGGCAGCTGATGAAGCTCGGGCGCGTTGGCGTTGGCGTGACGGCTGGGATCGGCGGACCCGAATTTGTGATGACGGCGTGGGGTAGTCCGCAGTTCCCGCAGGGCGGGCAGTGGTCTTTCCTGCGACAGACCGGGGCTGGGAGCGCGCCGGAAGTGCTCGACCGAGACCTCGGAGTCCCGCTCATCCGCGCCGGCGCGGCGCCCGCTCCACCCCCCCTCACTTCGCCGTATCGCTTCGCGGACCCGGTAGACCTGAGCACGCCCATGGCGCCCGCCTCGGACTACGGGATCGTGCACGCCACGGGCACGCAGCGGGTGTTCTTCCCGCGGCCGAAGATCGAAGCGAGTTCGAATCGCATCACTAGCGCGCGCCCGCCGATCCTCGCCGATCCTTACTCACTGGCCAACTCGGTCGGGTTCTTCCCGCGCACGGATGCCGCGCTCCCCTTCCCCGATGCGAACTACGGGCTGGTGATCTCCGGCGGCAATTACCGCTTGGAGCTGAGCTCGCCCACTTTCCCGATCACGGTCGGGCAGCGCACCTTAGCGGAAACGAACAGTGTGCGTGGCTACGCCGACTACACGGGGGCGACGGCTACGGTGCGGATCGATACTTCCGCGCCCGTCCCCTGGACGTTCCAGCTCAAGAACGTCGCCGCCGCAATGAGCTCGGGCTCCATGGGAGAGATGATGCGGGTCGTTGGGGATTTCAACGCCGATGCGCGCACTCCGACGAACCTTTCGAATTCGAATGTCATCTTCGGCGGTGCACTGGGAGTGGTGCAGGATGTGATGAAGTTCCTGCAACAGCTGGGCTTCCCGACGCCCATGAGTGTGGCGATGACCAATCTCACTCCCCAGCTGAAGATTCTCCTGAAGATCCCCCTGGATGATGAGCTGAACAAGTTGATGCCGCCGTGCGGACCTCATTTCGAGGATACGGACGTGGACGTCGGCTTCGACATCGATCTGAAGAGCGGGGAGGTCAGTGCGGAATTCGACGCTACGGCGAACATCTTCATTCCGACACCGTTTTGCACGTGTGTTCCTCAGCCGCCGCCGGACCTGCCGAGGATCACGGGCCTCCAAGCGGTCGGTCGGCTGGAGTTCGACGCCAAGATCAGCACCAAGGACGGCCAGATCATGACGCTGGCAATTGGTGCTGGCATCGGCGTCACCTTCCAATTGACAGATGCTTTCAAGGTTGTCGCCTACTACTCCGAAACGGAATTCCTGATCTTCGGTGATGTGTTCGGACTGGGCGTCGGTGCACTGCTGAAGGGGAGCGTCGATCTGGAGGTCGTCAGCATCGATGTCAGTATCGAGGCCAAGATGGCCGTGTTGAAGGTCGATACTTCTGCGACGTGCACGGCGGTTACGGTCTGGGCAGCCGCACAGGTCACCTTTGCGCTGGAAGTGACGATCGCCTTCGTTATCGATATCGACTTCGAGGTGCAGGCAGAGTGGAGTCGGAACTTGAACGGCGGCCCCTGCGCGCTGCCGGATGCGCTGTAAGAGGAGGGAATCATGGCATCACCCACTCGGCTGAACCTGCTTCCCTACCTGCAGCATTGGGACGGGGCAAACGTGCAGTTGCGATTGCTCGCGGTTCCGCGCGGCAGCCCACTCGACTCGCTCGTCGGGTCAGCGGGTCCATCGTTCGCGACGGCAGACTTTGTATTCGACGTGCGATTGGTCGCCGGGCTAGATCAGATTCCGAGCTTGGGCTCACCGGACACGAGCGTGACGATCGCTGCGCCGCATCCTCCCCAGGCACAGAACCTTTTCAATCAACTCGCCACCGTGTTTCCGATCGATCCAGCGCCACCAACCCCGATGCCGCGTCGGCCCGGAACACTTATCAAGAAATACCTCCCGCCCACCTACCGCGACGCAGTCGGTCTGTCGCTCTCGCGCAGTCCCAACACCTTTGTCGATGACACCTACTCGTGCCTGCTGCGATCGGGAACGAACAAGCCCCCGTACACGAAGCTAAAGCCGGACCCGGCGCCGAAGTTCCCCTGGGGAAAGGTAATTGCCATCGCGATGCGCCAGCCGCTGCTTGCCGAGGCGCTGGGGATCATCCGTCCGATGGCGGTGACGGTCCCGCCCGATTTCTTCAAGGAAGGTGGCTGGCTTTACGTCACCCTCGCACCCACGAGTGATGCCTTCGCACTCACTACGATGCCCGATGCGCTCAAGAGCTACGCCACACGGATCGCGCCGTTATCCGGATCGCGCACCTTGTTTACGCCCGTTCTCTTCCCGGTCGCGAGTGTGCCGCCTCCGGGGCCGTACGACGATCTCTTCCAGGAGGTGGAAGACTACGACGACGGCTTCGCCAAGGCGGTACATGCCGCCCAACCTCACTTTCTGGATCCGTTGAACGAAACCGATGACGGAACCCGCCCGGTCAAGGATATCGGAGTGCGTCTCGGCTGGGATGATGAGCAGGTGACGATATGGCTCAACCGTCAGATCGATCCGGCGGCGGCAGGGCTGGATGCGCCGATGGGCGTCTTGGGCTACCGCATTGATGTCCGCGAGCAGGGCGGGGGCGCCTGGTCCTCCCTGTGCCTCGCGAAATCAACAGTGAAAGCCGGTACTGTGACCGTCGGAAATTTCAATGGCGAGCTGGCGATCGAGACCATCCCCAGTCAACCTGACGGTGCTCAGAGCGGTGACTATTGGCTGCCCGCTTACTACACGCATTGGACGGGGCCTTCGCTGGTGGCCGTGGATACCCTGACGCGCCGGCTCATCGGGGACCCCGGATTTGCGGGTCCGTATCCGGTCGACGGTGTCGATCCTGCCGTCGTTCTGCGCTACGGCACGACGTATGAGTTTCGCGTCCGGCTCATGGACCACACGGGGGGAGGCCCCATCGGGACTGACCAGATCCAGAATGCGGGCGCGCATCCGATTGTCGCGCTCCCCTTCCGGCGGTGGATCCGTCCGCGCACAGTCCGCGTGCTGGATTCACTGCCCAACGTCCCTGATCCCACTCGGCCACCGATGCAGATTCATATCGGGCGGCCACTTCTCGGGCATCCGGAGTATGACTTAACCGGTGCTCCCAACGCGACGGCGGACCTCATCGCCGACATTCCGAGCGCAACAGCGGAGACGCGCGAAGTTGCCCTGCCCGACCCTGACGTGAGTGCGCTCACGATCTCTGTCCAGGTGCGTGCGCTCAGTCTCGATACCGAACCTGGCGGAGGAACGGCGTCGGGTTATCACACAGTGTTTACTACGACGCGCCCGTTCCCCGCTGATCCTACCGAACCGCTGACGCTTGACCTGAATTGGACCGATGTGCACGACGTCGATGCGCTGGCTCCACCGGCCGCCTCCGGGCCTCTCGTCGTCCCCACCGCGCGTGATGTTCGCCTGCTCCTGTCCGCTGTTGCCAAGGACGATGTGCGACTTGACTACTTCGGCACAGACGATGTGCGCTTCGGGCCGTCGGTCAATGTCAACCTGCGGCATGGGTCATCGGACGAACGCGATCTTTTCCTTCCGGCCACGCCGAGTGACTTGCTGCGCGCCAACTTCCTGCAACCTTCGAGCCTGCTGGATGCCTCGGTGGCATTCGCGCAGCGTGCCGCGGGACTCGGGGTCACAGCTCCCGCAAACCCGATCGGACGTCTGGCCGGGGAGTTGAATCTCTCGGTCAACGAGTTGACGCTGCACGGGCAATCGGGGCGCCGGCTGGTCTTCGGGGCCTCCGCGGGTCTGCGGCACGTTCTGGCACCCGATCACTCCAGTATTACCTTCGCCTCGGAGGCCGATCTCGCGCGACTTTGGATTGTCGCACTGCGCCTCACGATCGACCGGGACTGGACGTGGGATGGGCTTGCGGCGACCGGCATTTCGGTGACCCGGCAGGGAGCCGGGGAAGTAGGCCGCGTCGAGCCCCGCTCGACGATCGATGCGGCAGCACTGGTGCGCCCCGACCGAAGTGGCACGGATCTTATATTCCTCGATGTCATCGATCCGAAGCCGGAATCCGGCGCCTTCCCTGCTGAGCTGGATGTGCAGTACACGCTCACTGCGAGCTTCGACACTCCACCCTTGCAGTTGGATCCGGTGCTCACTGTCACGGTGCGTCTGCCCATGACCACTCCGCCCGCGCAAGTGCCGCGCCTCGTCTCTGCAGGAATTGCGTTGTCGCCCTATGTCCGGGTGGCGAACTACTCAAGTACCGAGCGACGTCGTCGCGTGCTGTGGCTCGAGTTCGATCGTGCTCCTGACAACCCAGGCGATCTGTATTTCGGCCGGATGCTTGCCTACGCTGCCGACCCGCTGCTGGTCGGGACGCTGCGCGATCCCGACGAAGCGGCCGAACCTCCTCTGCCCGTCGACCCGGAGCCCATCCGCACGATCGTGCCGGGACAATCGGACGACCGGGCGGGTTTTGCGGCCATGCAGCCGCTCACTCCTTCGGACTCGCCGGTGCACTTCATGCTGCCGCTACCGTCGGGTTTTCCGGAAGATGCGCCTGAACTGTTCGGCTTCTTCACGTATGAGTTTCGCGTTGGACACAATCTTGGGTGGAGCACTGCACAAGGGCGATTCGGTGCCCCGCTGCGTGTCACGGGCATCCAACACCCCGCTCCGTCGCTGACGTGTATGGTCTCTCGCACCAAAGCCGGCATCTTTGCCAGCGCGCCCTACGCTACTCCCGTGGAGAATGCACGGTCGATACGGCCCTTCCCGCCTGCCACCGCGATTTTCGTCATGATCTACGCGCAGGTGTACCAGAGCGATGATCGTGACTTTCGCAATGTGCTGCTCAGTCACAAGCGTGCGCGACCGCCGGATAAGGCGTTCAATGAGCCGCAGACTCCGGACGCGTTGTTCGCCGATGCATCGTGGTCTGCCACCGAGATTGGCTGGTTGCTGGAGGGCCTCACTCTCGGTCCGGACACGCCGCTGAGTTGCCTCGCGGTGGAAACGCTTCCGGTGGGTGCGGGGGTGGGCGATCCGCTGGGTGCTGATCTGGGGGAGGAGCGGATGCTGCGGACGTCGCCTTTGGTGCCGGTACCACCGATGTGCTGATTAACCTCTTCAGATGAGCTCGAATGCGCACGTCATCGGAGCGGCCAAACAATCGCTGTAATCGATGCATTCTCGGTGCGCTGTTGTACCTTGATCTACACGGTGTCCCAGCTGTCGCCAACGACTCGGGATTCAGATTGCCAACCAATACCGAGTTGGCCACCGGATAGGCTTCGGCCCGTTCTGCGGTGTCGGTTTCGATCAGTGCGAGGTTCGTGGTGTCTGATCTCTGCCTGATACCGCTCCCGCATGACGTCCGCAGGGCGGCGAACTGGGCGCGCCTTGGGCTCGAGGCCCGGCATGTGCTCGATGCCGGGGCGGGAGTTCGTCAGGTGCTTCCAGCGGGCGCGGTCGACCTGGTCACCGGAGGTCATGCGACACTCCATGCTGCGGAACTGATGAAGGCGGCACCTTGTTCGAGCCGAGGCGGCGGTTGTTCTCTCGGACGCTTGCTCATGGTGCGTTCTGCGCCGGCGCCAGGAGCGTCGGGCAGACGCCCGATGTATCGGGGATTGCCGCGGCCCTCGGAAGGGGGTACACGCGGTATGAGCGGCCAGCCGGTTACGGTTTCGCGACTTCCGCGGAACAAACTCATCATCGAATATCGGTTGCGGAGGCATGGCGTTACGGAGCCACATACGCCCTACGAACGCGGAGCTTGAACGCAGTGGCTTACCAGGTTGGCATCAGCGACACCGTCCGTCCGCCTCATACAGTCGAGGAGGAGGCGTTCCCGGAAGCTGAGTTTATG
>Ga0306920_100005496_pt1 | contig 16403 bp, 13 predicted proteins | sample flu12Cox44000170_FD_204666 | JGI IMG/M metagenome (GOLD analysis project Ga0306920, IMG submission 204666) | Lab enrichment of tropical soil microbial communities from Luquillo Experimental Forest, Puerto Rico - flux4day.12C.oxic.44.000.170 (v2)... | ecosystem: Environmental > Terrestrial >... | reverse complement strand
ATTCATTGACTCTCACTTGGGGCTGGGCGCCCTTGGGAGTGCGTATTCTCACCTTCTTCCCACTGGCACTGACAAGGCTGGTGCCTCAGTGGCCATCGGTATCAACGTACACGGGAAGGGCGGTGCTGGTATTAACTTCGGCCCCATAAATGCCACCGATATAGGTGTTCGCGTAAGGAGTCCCGCTGGCGGCAATCCCGCCGATGGCCCCCACGGGTGCGCTCTCAGAGTTCGCTTTAATCAATTCGCGTCATTAGTTTGTTACGTGGGCAAATCGATCCTTTCTGTGACGCTGATTTCTATCATGGGTCGTCAGCTGTCTCCTTTTCTTTTGCTGTTCTTGTCAACACAGGATCTCGCTGCCGGACTCGGATCTTACACGCATCTGGTTGTTAGCGATTCCGGCGCGCGTTCGCACGAGGGCGTGCGCGTGACTTATTTCGGCACGAACGGTTACCAATTCGAATTCGGAGGACGCGCCTTGCTGGTCGATCCGTACTTCTCGCGCGTGGACCTGCTGAACGTAGCACTTGGTTCGCACATTCAACCAAACCCATCTCGCATCAATGATGGACTGCTTCATCTCGCCTCCGGCAGCAGTTGCCGGACGGACGCGATCCTGGTGACGCACGGGCATTTTGATCACCTGTTGGACGTACCGGCGGTTATGGCAAAGACACGGGCGCATCTGATTGCCTCGGCAGCTAGCGTCGAGCTTGCTAAACGCGCGGGCGCTTCATCGGGCGACGCAGTAAAAGTCGGCGATGTGCGGCGAATCGGTCCATGGAAAATTCGCGTGTTATCTGCGGCGCACGATCGGCTGTTCGGCAAAGTGCCATTTGATCAACCGCACTCGCACATGGGCTCGCCTGCTGAAGCCTTGGCGAAGACGGGACCACCCGAACGCGCTGCCGAATGGATTTGCGGGGAACCGCTTGCGTTTTTGATCGAGGTGAACGGCCAGCGTATTTACATCGACTCTGGAGGAACGCTGGCGCAGTTGCCGCCTAACGAGCGAGTCGATCTGGCGATTTTGGGCGTGGCGTTGGCGGATTCGCGCGAACGACTCCACGCCTCTCTCGAGCGACTGCATCCGCGATACATTCTGCCGAGTCATCAGGACGATTTTTTCCGGCCGTTGAGCGCCGGATTTCAATTTGGGGCGCTCACGGATTTTCATCGTGTGCAACGCGAGTGTGCGAAGCAGAATTCTGGTCGCTTGATCCTTCTGGATTATTTTCGGCCATGGACGCTGCCGAAAGCAGCAAGCTCCAAAACCCAAATCCCAAAACGTGATCACGAATTGCATGGACGCATCGCACTCAAAAGCACTTGCGTGCGATATCTGTTTTGCCGCGCATTGTAAAGGCGTCACTGTTACGACAGAATCGTCATCGATGCTCTCGCTTTCGAAGATTGTCAGTTATACGGAGCGCTTTTTGCGCATTCGCGAAGTCGGCGACTGGGACAACGCGCTTAACGGCCTCCAGATTGAAAATTCCGGCCGTGTCACGCGTATCGGTGCGGCAGTTGATGTTTCGACGCGCGTTTTGACCAAGGCTGCAAAACGAGACTTCGATCTTTTAATCGTCCATCACGGTTTGTTCTGGGCAGGGCTGCAGCCAGTACAAGGCGCGTTGCGCCGGCAACTGCGGCTCGCATTTGAAAATGACGTTGCCCTTTACAGCGCGCATCTCCCTCTGGATATCCATCCGCGAGTTGGCAACAACGCACAGCTCGTCGCTGCGTTGGGTTTGAAATCCGCGAAAGCTTTCCTGGAAGAAAAGGGCCAGCGAGTCGGTTTAAAAACCCGCGCGTCGCTCTCGCGCAGCGAACTCGTTCGTAAATTAGAAAACGCGTTGAACGGCCCGGTAAAGGTTTTCGGTTTCGGTCCGAAACAGACGCGCGCGATAGGCGTTGTGACCGGAGCCGCGGGCTCGGAAATTTATCGGGTGGCAGACGAAGGAATCGACACGTTCATCACCGGTGAAGCGCCGCACTGGAGTGCCGTTGCCGCCGAAGAACTCGGCGTGAATCTTCTCCTCGGCGGACATTACGCGACCGAGGTGTTTGGCGTTAAAGCGCTCGCTGCGCATCTGTCGAAACGATTCGGGGTGCCATGGGAATTCATCGATTGCCCAACGGGCTTGTGAGCCGCCCCAACGCTGCAGCGTGCGCTGTCCTCAGCGCGCAATCCTATGCAGCCGGAAATCCGCTGAGGACAGCGGACCCTACGGTGACCGCTTTGGCGCTCGGCTGCCGAGGCAAATGTGTTCTTATCTTGCTTCTTTTCGCGATCGGCCCGCTCTCGATTTCCGGCGCGGCCAAAAATCGCTCCGCTATGCAGTTACCCGGATACCAAGCCGTGCGGGTGCACTACGGACCGCTGAACAAAATGATCATGTCCGTCCGCATCAATGGTCAGCCAGCCAATTTGCTGGTCGACACTGGATCGAACCAACTGATTCTCAACGCAGAAGCAGCAGAGTCATTCGGCGTCAGGCCGTCGCAACGCGCGCAGGCAGTGCCGCGGCCGACGTTTCAGGCTTTTCGTTACGTCCGATATACAGAAATCGGTGGCGAGCTATTGCCGGTTGGATTTGTACAAAACATATCCGCGGGCGGCATGAATTTTGGTGGCACTCTCGTCACGCTGCGTGGTTCGACTCATTCCGCCAGCGGCACTGGCGCCGGTCACGTGGATGGCGTGCTCGGGCTCGACATTCTGTTGCGGCACAAAGCGCTGATTAATTGCCGGACAAAACTGGTCTTCTTCAAAGTCGATCAAAATCGCCGAATCAATCTGGGCTCCGTTGCTGCTTCCGAAAAATTCACGCGCGTTCCCATTCGCCGGGAGGAAAATGGCGCGCTCACCGTGCCGTGCTCAGTCAGGGGGCAATCGACCCGACTGCTGGTCGATACTGGCGCGTTTGTCACGATCTTGCACAAAAGTTTCGCCGCATCGCTCGGGCTCGCCTCGGAACCGACGCGGATCACTGCACAATTTGCCCGCGGCGGGTCCAAAAAGATCAGCGCGGCAAAACTCAACGATTTCACCATCGGCGCGTTCAAGGTGCCGCCGGACAAATTTGGTGTCGTTCCTTTGCCTCAGTTCGCATTGCAACAGGGCAGCAGCAAAATCGGTGGAATCCTCGGCATGGACACGCTCTACATCTGCCACGCCATCATTGATCTCGACGGCATGAACCTCTTTCTGAAATAGGGCTTTGCCACGGTGAATCGTTAAAACGTTAAGACGTTAAATCGTTACATCATCTAAACTGTAGGGCGTCTGTGTCAGACGCTAGTTGTTGTAGAGGCGATTGATTCGCTCGCGCCAGCGAGCTTATCCTTCGGGCTTCCCGTCTAATCTCGCGCGTCCCCGCCGGAGCTTTGTGCCAAACGCTTGTGTCCGTGCTCGCCGCGGCGAGCGCCGCTACACGACAGGCTCTAATCCGCTGGGGACAACGGACACTATAGAGAACACCGGATCACGGAGAATTTTGTCGTCCACAGATTCAGATTCTCTTCGAATAAAGAAAACAGAAATCCTGAAATGGGCAGAAGGTTCCTGGATTCCTGCTTGCCTGATAAATCGTCCGTGTCCGTCTGCGGAAATCTGCGCTGCAACGGACGCGAAGCGACGGCCAGGCTTTCAAATCTGCGGATCTTACTGTGTCCTCCGTGTTTCCTTCGGTGAATTAACCTAAGAAATGTGCGGCTCGACATTTGTCCCGCGAAAATGGCAAAACCTTCCGTGCTGCGAGGACATGTGCGCCCCAGAAAAGCATTCCGCTAAAACACGGATCCTGATTTTGGAAGAGCACCCCACTGCTTCGGCACGGGGTCGCAGAGTATTTGAATTCGCAACCGGACATGATCGTGTGCGGCGAGAGTGACAACATTCGCGACGCGCGCGACAAGGTCTATGAATTCAAGCCGCTAAGGGTTGTCTCAGGTGAGCCCCAGAAAGTTTGGATTACCATAGACCAAGCGCTGAAGGCGCGTGTCAATCGGGCGGCGTGGATCGAACTGACGCTGGAATGAATCGCGCTTTCAGCGCGCTGGTCTCTTCATTTCACAAATCTTGGGGCCCTGCCCCAGCCTGTCGGTGAATATGCCCCTTTGGCGCTAAGCTGATTCAACGGTTCAACTCCGAATCGTTTCGCGATCACGAGCTTCCCTTGGGAAAAACAGCAATGTTCGATAAATCGGTTTTGACGTTTGATTCTCTTCGTGGTCCGCGCTTACAAAACTTTTCGCAGGAAGAAAAACAATTAAAAGCGGTCCGGAAATGGCGCGGCGACCGTGGTTCTTAAGAACCATCTTGCCTAGGTAAACAGCTGATCTGTTCACGCCTGTTCACACAACCCCCTAGGGGATCGTGGCCAAAAGATCTGGGATCGTGGCCTACCCGAAAGTCACCCATTTTTTTCTTTACAAAGCGTTTAAATTCGCTAAAACTCCGCGCCACGTACGACACAGGTGTTCCTACGCAGGCAAGCGATTCATTCGAATTTTTGGCTGAAGCGGAACCCTTTTGGGAGTTTCATTCCGCTTTTTCCAGGGGAGCAGGTGAACAACGGACGAGAAGAGAATTGTTCATTTTTTGAGAACTTCGCAGTTTTCGGAGAAGACGTTTAAACGGGGAATTTTTAACAAAAGAGAGGAATTATGGAGCTGCCCCGGATTAAGGGATTCGCATTTGCGACTCGGTTTCCCGTTGGCAAATGGCCTTCTGTTAGGTTCGCGATCCAACTAACAAATAAAACCTCATAGCTTGTCGCTGCTATCCTATGAGTTGGATTACCGTTCTCTGGTCGATAAACGTGGGTGCATGTTTGACGCTCGCGGTGATGTATCTGGCGGTTTGGTGCAGAGGGCGCGAGAGTTTGGTGCGTTTGCTATTTTCCTGTATCGCGGCGTCTGCTGCCCTCATTGCCGCATATGAGGTGCAGTTAATCCGTGCCGATACGCTCGAGGAATATGGTGCAATCCTGCACTGGCAACCACTGACGACGTGGGTGCTTGTTCTTTCACTCGTCGGTTTTACGCGGCTTTATCTGCGCGCGGGACGAATATGGATGGCTTTGAGCGCTTGCGGGCTACAGACCCTGACAGTGATCCTCAATTTTCTCTTTACGCCGAATCTCTACTCCGGGGAAATTACCGCTCTTCGGCAGCTCTCCTGGGGTGGAGAGACGGTTTCGATTCCGGTAGGTACTCCGAGTCTTTGGAGCTTACTCAATCAGGCAACTTTGCTGCTGCTCCTTGCCTTTTTCGTTGATGCCACGATTACCGCCTGGCGGCGGGGCGATCGGGAGCGCGCATTGATCGTCGGCGGCACCACAACCTTCTTCGGCGCGATTGTGGCGGCGCAGTTCGCGTTAGTGGTCTTGGGAGTCATCCAGGTCCCGTTTTTCGGCAGCTTCGCATATTTGGGCATCGTGGTCGCGCTTGGTTATCAGTTGTGCAACGACGCGGTCCGAGCGGCGCATCTCGCGTCGGAGTTGCAGATCGGCGAAGAGCGCTTCCGTCGGGTGGTCGAAGCAGCCCCGAACGCAATGATCATGGTAAATCAGGAAGGCCAGATCACTTTGGCGAATCAACAGGCGGAGAAGACATTCGGCTACCCGCGCGAGGAACTCCTTGGCCGTCCAATTGAGATGCTTGTTCCCGAGCGGGTCTCGTCTGACCACCGAGGCTTTCGGCACGATTATTTTTGCCACCCCCAAGCTCGCTCGATGGGCGCAGGACGGGAACTCTTTGGGCGACGCAAAGACGGAGGCGAGGTACCGGTCGAAATCGGGCTTAGTCCCATTCACACATCTAAAGGGCTGCTCGTGTTGGCTTCCATTGTTGACATCACTGAGCGGAAGCTGGCCGAATTAGAGGCGGCGCGTCAGCGCCACGACCTGGCGCACCTCGCGCGTGTGAGCACGGTTGGGGAACTTTCCAGCTCGCTTGCGCACGAGCTAACCCACCCAATCACCGCTATTCTTAGTAACGCTCAGGCCGCCCAGCGATTCTTGGCCAATGACGATGTCGATCTTGATGAGGTACGCGAGATCCTCAATGACATTGTAACCCAAGACGAACGCGCCGGCGAAGTCATCCACGGCCTGCGCCTGCTGCTAAAAAAAGGGGAACCTCAAAAGCAATGCAATGATGTCGATCTGAACGAAGTGATACGGGACGTCGTGAACCTAATGCACGGTGATCTCATCAACCGAAACGTAACCGTGGATACTAACCTCGCGGAGAATTTGCCCGCCGTCAGCGGCGATCGTGTCCAGCTTCAACAAGTATTGCTTAACGTTGCGCTGAATGGCTGCGATGCGATGGCCGGTTACGATGCTATGGAGCGCCGACTGCTCATCGCTTCTCAATGGGAGAACGGTGCAGTGCGGGTATCCGTTGCCGATTGGGGCGGCGGCATTCCGGAAGAAAAGATGGAACAAGTCTTCGAGCGTTTCTTCACCACCAAAAGGGAGGGAATGGGACTTGGTCTTTCGGTCTGCCGCACGATCATTGATGCACACCGCGGCAAAATCTGGGCCACGAATAATGCCGACCGCGGCGCGACATTTCATTTCAGTCTGCCCATCGTTGACGGTCGCAAAGGAGGCAGTGATCACTGACCAGGTAATGCCTTCCTCCGTCGGCCAAACCGTATTTGTCGTGGACGACGACGCCGCGGTACGAAAAGCCGTCGCGCGTTTGCTCCGTTCCGCCGGCGTTGCCGCGGCCGCTTTTGCGTCACCCAGGGAATTCCTTGCGCAGTACGATCCAGCCACACCCGGATGCCTCGTGCTTGATATTGCGATGCCTGGCTTTAATGGCCTTCAGCTCCAAACGACGCTCGGCGAGAAAGGTTGCATCCTGCCGATTATTTTTCTCACCGGCCATGGTGATGTTCCAAAGAGTGTGCGGGCGATGAAACGTGGCGCGTTTGATTTCCTTTCGAAACCGGTGAAGGACAAGGATCTGCTCACGGCCGTGCGCGCCGCTCTCGAAAAAGACGCTCTCGCTCGCTTGGAACAGGCCAGATTTTCCGAAATCCGCACCCGTCTCGACACGCTCACGCCGCGCGAGCATGAAGTGCTCGAGCATGTTGTCGCTGGCAAGTTGAACAAACAAATTGCTGGTGACATGGGCATCACTGAAGCGACAGTTAAAATGCATCGCGCCCGCGTGATGGCGAAAATGAAAGTGCAATCAGTCGCAGAGTTAGCGCGCTTGATCGAGCGTTGCGGCATTAACTGACGGATCGAAAAGGGAAAACGGGACGTGGGCCTATGGCCTGTGCCCGAGCGGTTGGCAACGCGCTGAACTAGAGCGGAAACGCTCAACGCTCAACTCATAGGGAGATGCTAGCCTAAAGTATAATATCCTTTGGTATAGTAACCTAAGGTCTAATTGCGCGGAGTGCCTCGACTGCCTTACCCTCGCGATGCTGTGACCAACACTCATCCGCGCGTCGCTGTCGTTGACGACAAAGAACCCGTTCGCAAAGCACTGATGCGTCTCATGCGTTCAGCCGGCCTGAGCGTCGAGACGTTCGGCTCCGGCGCGGAATTTTTGCAATCGCTCGAGACGCGCGTGCCCAGTTGCGTCGTTCTCGATCTGCACATGCCGGACATGAACGGGTTCAACGTGCAAGCACATCTCGCCCGGAAATACGCAGCGCTTCCCGTCATTATTGTTACCGGTCACGATTTGCCGACGACCCGCGAGCGTGCCATGGCGAGGGGCGCATCAGCTTTCCTTCGCAAACCAGTTCACGAGCGCACTCTTCTCGATGCCATTTCTGCCGCGACCTCATGCGCTCCCCTCGGAACAAACTCAACGACATGAAATTTTCTCGCGAACTTCACCGCCCAATTCCGGGCAAGGATGTGAGAATCAAGTTTAAACAACTCTAGAAAATTCCCCCTCCGAGCTGTTCCCCCCAGCAACCCCAGACAACCCTTCTCAAAAAAAGCCCCCAGATACGGAGCGGCGGTCTCACGACCGCCGTTCCTGCATTCAATGCTGGGTCGTTTTTATAATTTTCACGCTACGGGCCTAACAAAAGGCCGTCCAAAAATTTAGCATTACATTATTCTCATTAAACGATCGCAGCTCTTCCGTGGATACGATCTGAAAACGCGCAAAGCGAATATAATTTTTTCAGCAAAAATTTCCGCTTGCCAAACATTACAGATTTGTAATGATTGCGCATTCCTTCAAGAAGGTTAGGGCCGCGGCTAGTGACCGCGGCTGCAATGAAGTGGATGAAGTGGATAGGCCGCAGCCTGGTGGAGCGGGCTGCGGCCGCTGCTTTACCCGACCTGCGTAGACGCTGTGCTTAGCGGACAATAAAATGGCCGCCCAACTCTCCGCCGTGATCGAGCAGTCGACCTTAGCGGGATTAACGGAGAAATTCCAGCAGCTTCTTCTCGTGCGTGAAAGTCTGTTGTCCGCTTGCTCATGGAGCCACTATAGATACTGTATCTACATGGACACGGCGAAACTCTTTACCACTGGTGGCTCGCAAGCGGTGCGATTGCCAAAGGATTATCGGTTCGAAGGCACGGTAGTGTTCATCCGAAAGGAAGGTAAGGCGGTGATCATCGAGCCGAAATCGAAGCGACGTTGGCCACGGGATTTTTTTAAAAAGATACGTATCAGCGATCGCGCATTCCGGCGGCCTGATCAAGGCAGTCTTCCGCCAGTGCCGAGCCTCTAAATGCAGTTTGCATGGAATACCTGCTGGACACCGATACTTGCATTGATTTGCTGCGCAATGTTCCGGCGGTCATCGGCAAATTGCGCACCTTGGCGCCGGACGATTGCGGGATCTCTGTCATAACGAGTTTTGAACTCTTTGCCGGAGCTGCCCGCGCGCGGGATCCGCGTCGCGAAGCACAGAAAGTACAGACTCTGCTGGACGTTGTTGAAGAAGTTTCGTTCACTCCTGATGCGGCTCGCCGGGCGGGCCTGCTTCGCTTTGAATTGGAGACGGCAGGAGCGCCGATCGGGGCGTACGATCTGTTGATTGCCAGTCACGCGCTTTTTCTCGATCTGACGCTGGTTACGGCAAATGCCGAGGAATTTGGCGAGGTGCCTGGATTGTTGTTCGAAACCTGGCGGTGAGCTTCAATCCCTGCTCATTGTAGAGGCGTTTGATCCAACGATTCAACGGCGTCGACGCAATTCGTGTTCATTCGTGTTCATTCGTGGTTAATATCCGCCGCTGGCAGCGGTTGACGACCGGCGAATGAGCACCCGCGCGACGGGTGTTGTCGGCATCGCCATTCTGTCGAGCCGCGTTCTTGGTCTCGTGCGCGAGATGGTGTTTGCGGGGCTGTTCGGGGCCGGACGAAATCTCGACGCGTTTTTGATGGCGTTTCGGTTGCCGAATTTGTTGCGCGATCTCTTTGCCGAGGGCGCGCTTTCAACGGCGTTTATCACCACGTTCTCGAAAAAGATCGCGGCCGAAGGCGATCAATCGGCGTGGCGCTTGGCGAACAAGGTCGCCACGCTCACGGCGGTGTTTATGAGCGCGATCACGTTGCTCGGGATCGTCTTCGCGCCGCAGCTGGTCAACCTTTTGACGTGGGGCAGTTGGTCGCCGGACAAAACCGAGCTCACGGTTTTGCTCACCCGAATCATGTGGCCGTTCATGTTGATGGTCTCACTCGCGGCGCTGATGATGGGAATGCTGAACGCGAAACATGTGTTCGGTCCGCCAGCTATGGCGTCGAGCTATTTCAATCTCGGCTCGATCATCGCTGGCGTGGCGATCGGTTACTGGATCGATCCGCATTTCGGCGCTCGCTCGCTCGTGGGTTTGGCGATTGGCACGCTGATCGGCGGCGCGTGGCAATTGATAGGCCAATTTCCGTCGCTGTGGAAAGTCGGCTATAGGTTCCATCCCGATTTTCATTGGCGCGACGAAGGCGTGCGCATGGTGCTGACTTTGATGGGACCGGCGGTGATCGCAGCGAGCGCGGTGCAGGTGAACGTGCTGATCAACAGCGGATTTGCGGCAAGTCTCGGCAGTGGTCCGGTGAGCTGGCTCAATATTGCGTTTCGCCTGATGCAATTGCCGCTGGGAATTTTCGGTGTCGCCATCGGTACTGTGACATTGCCGCTGGTTTCGAAGAGCGCTGCGCTCGGAAACACGGCAGAATTTCGCGCGACGCTCGCTCGTGGAATGCGCCTTGCGTTTTTGCTGACGATTCCGTCGGCGATAGGACTGGCAATGCTGGCGTCGCCGATCATCAGCGTGATTTATCAGCACGGACGGTTCACGGCCGAAATGACCCGGCAAACTGCAGGCGCGTTGCAATATTACGCAATCGGCCTGGTTGCGTATGCGGCGTTGAAAGTGTTGACGCCTGCGTTCTATGCGGTCAACAAACGCAACACGCCAATGCTGGTGAGCTTTCTCGCGATCGGCGCGAATCTTTTTCTCAACTGGTTGTTCACGTTCAGGCTTGGATGGGGGCACCGCGGTCTTGCCTTCTCGACCAGTCTGGTCGCGACGATCAATTTTCTTTTGCTTTACGCGCTGATGCGCCGGCATACGCGAAGGCTTGAAACGCGCCAGATGCTGATGGCACTCGGAAAAATTTGTTTGGCTGGCGCGCTGCTGGCGCTCATTTGTTGGGCGGCCAATTACATGTGGCTGGATGCGTGGTCGGGCATGCGGTTCTTCCAAAAACTGGCGATATTGCTCGTAACGATTGCGATTGCCGGAGCCGGATTTTTCGCCGCAGCGTTTTTTCTGCGCATTAGCGAGGTGCAGGACATCATTGATGTTTTCCAGCGAAAGGTTCGCAAGTTGTAGAGGCGTTTGTGCTAATTGAATGGAAACGCCGAACGTCCTACATCCAACGCTCAACTTATCTGGATTCGACGTTGGGCGTTTGAGCGTTGGATGTTAAAAGCGTTTTATCCCAGTGCCTGCTCGAGGTCTTCGATCAGGTCATCGGCGTTTTCGAGGCCGATGGACAAGCGCAACAAGCCTTCGGGCGATGTTGTGCCAGGGCCTTCGATGGACGCGCGATGCTCGATCAAACTTTCCACGCCGCCAAGGCTGGTGGCGCGGATAAAGATTTTCGTTTTCGCCGCGACGGACATCGCCGCGTCGTAACCGTCTTTTACTTCGAGCGACAGCATCCCGCCAAACGCGGACATCTGTCCGGCCGCAATCTTGTGCCCGGGATGCGACGGAAACCCGGGATAATGCACGCGCGCCACTTTTGGATGTCGCGCGAGGAACTCCGCGACTTTCATCGCGTTCTCCGAATGTGCGCGCATACGCCACGGCAATGTGCGCATCCCCCGCAGAATCAGCCAGCAATCAAAAGGCGAGGGGACTGCGCCGCCCTCGTATTGGATGCTGCGGATCCGCTGGAAAAACTCATTCTCTTTTTTGGCAACGACAATTCCTCCGAGAACATCACAATGCCCGCCGAAATACTTCGTCGTTGAATGGAGGATTAGATCGGCGCCAAGATCGAATGGTCGCTGCAACACCGGTGCCCAGGTGTTGTCGCAAACGAAAATCGCGCCTGCGTCATGCGCGATTTCAGCGAGTGCGGCGAGATCGACAACTTTCAACAACGGATTGGAAGGCGTTTCGGCCCAGGCCAGCTTTGTATTTGGCCGCAACGCTTTCTTAACTGCGGCGAGATCGCTCATATCCACGAATTCGGCGTCGAGTCCCCAGCGCACAAATATTTCGCGGATCAATCGAGACGTACCGTAATAGGCGTCCACGTGCGCGAGGATGTGATCGCCGCCCGATAACGCCTGCAAAATCGACATGGTCGCGCCGGTGCCGGAGGCGAACGCCGCAGCCGTTTGACCGGCTTCGAGCAAGGACACGCCGCGTTCGAGAGTTTTCCGATTTGGGTTGTCGTTGCGCGTGTACATGAACCCGCGCGAGTACGTGCCTTCGATGTCGCGCTCGAACGTGGTGGAAAGATAAATGGGTGCGGCGACCGCACCCGTTGCGGGATCAACCGCGTGCCCAGCGTGAACCGCTATCGTTTCGATTTTCATTTGGGCTGCATTGAACCACGAGTGGACACAAATGGACACAAATTCATAAGATAAACTAGTCTGGATGTGGTTAACGATTCGACCAGCTACTGGTCTGTGAACTGTTTGAACAGACCGCTTCTCGATTCGTGTTGTATTCGTGTAAATTCGTGGTTACTGCCGTGGATTTTGCAGCGCAACTTTCGGAGTTGACGACGCCACGTGCCCAGCGCAAATAGCAGCTTTCCCATGGAGACCCAGAGTTGCGCTGATGTAGCGAGTCACACGATTTACGACGACGAAGTTTTTCAGATGGCTTGCGAGCAATTTCGCGTCATCGCTGATTATCTGAACATCGACCAGAACGACCGCGAATGGGCGACGTACCCCAAACGCGCGATTGCGGTCACGCTCCCTGTGCATATGGACGACGGGAGCACGATGGCTTTTCAGGGTTACCGTGTGCAACATCACATCGCACTCGGGCCGACCAAGGGCGGCACTCGCTTCGCGCCTTCGCTTTCGATGGGCGAAACGGCGGCGCTGGCGATGTGGATGAGTTGGAAATGCGCGCTGGCTCAGTTGCCGTACGGCGGCGCGAAAGGCGGCGTAGCCGTTGATCCCATGAAACTATCGCGGACGGAACTTGAAGCCGTGTCCCGCCGTTACATGCAGGAAATGATTCCGTTCGTGGGTCCGCACACAGACATCATGGGCCCGGACATGGGCACGAACGAACAGATCATGGCGTGGTTCATGGACACCTACTCCGTTTACATGGGCTACGCCGTGAATGAAATCGTCACTGGGAAACCGGTCGCCATCGGCGGAACCGAAGGCCGGCGTGAAGCCACGGGGCGCGGCGTAGTGTACCTCGTCGAGCGCGCGATGAACATGCTGAAGATGGATCCCGAAAAATGCACCGCGATTGTGCAAGGATTCGGCAACGTCGGTTCGGTCGCGGCTCTGTCACTCGCCTATAAAAGCGGCGTGAAAGTCGTCGGGATCAGCGATCATACTGCAGCGATTTACAATCCGAAAGGGATTGACGTTAAGGCAGCCGAGCAACACATGCTCAAGAAAAGGAACCTGCGTGCGTTTGCCCAGGACTATCATGTAAATCCTAACGAGTTTCTCACGTTGCCGTGCGACATTCTTGCTCCGTGCGCGATCGACCGCGTGATTACTGGCAAAAATGCCGGTCAACTCAAGTGCCGCATCCTGGCCGAAGGCGCCAACGGCCCGACTACACCCGATGCCGATCTGATTCTCGACCAGCGTTGGGACGAAGTCTTCGTGATTCCGGACATTTTGTGTAACGCCGGTGGCGTCATCGTTTCGTATTTCGAGTGGGTACAAGGTTTACAGGCGTTTCTGTGGTCCGAATCGGAAGTGACCGACAAGCTTTTCCGCATCCTGGAGCATTCGTTTGCGCAGGTGATCAGGCGCGCGAAGGACCATAAGGTGTCGCATCGCACAGCGGCGATGGCCATCGGTGTTGAACGCGTGATTAGAGCCAAACAAGTGCGCGGCTTGTTCCCATGAGCGGTTTTTGTAGCCACGCCCCTGTAGGGCGTTGATCGGTTTTGATGAAAGAGCGCAGACGGCGCACCGCGCCGTGGCTACAGCGCCTACGCTACCTGACGCAAACGCCATGAAGTTTTCGCACACAGAGGAAAACCGTGAGGGTCGGCATCTGGATGTTCTTACCGACGAAGAAGACGGCCTTCGCATCATTGTGTCGCGTCTGGGTGCGGAAATGATCAGCATGGCGCGAATCAACGAAGACGGGAACTGGATCGGTTTCCTTTATCGTGACAGCGATCTATCGGTGCCGGATCAGGGCTGGGCTAATCACGCCACGGTCATGGGTTATTATCTTCATCGGCTGAAGAATGGACGCAGTTTTTATCGCGGACACGAGATCAAAGGCGGCAACCACGGATTTCTTCGCTCGAAAACATGGCATCTCGCAGGATCTTCCACGGAGGGGAGCGGCGCGTCGGTGAAATACCAGATTACTCCCGACGATTTTTCCCCAGGCGAATATCCGCTGAAGGTGAGTGTGGATCTCACCTATCAGATCGACGCTAATGGCGTAGGCGTGCTCTTCGAGTTTCGGAACGATGAACCGGAGCTGACGGCGCACGTCTCGTTCGGGTTGCACCCAGGTTTCGGCGCGACTTCGTTCGAAAGCTTTCATCTGCAAATGCCGCGAGGATTGTACCGACGATATTTTTCGCCGGGTAATTTTCTGTCGGGCGAAACACGCGAAGTTGAATTTCGCGGTGGAGAGATGCCGTTTTCGACAGACGAATTGCCGGGCTCGATCATTCTTGAACTGGTGAACGTTCCGCGACCGCAATTTTCCTTCGTGGATCCGCCGAGTGGGCGCTGGGTGATAATGGATCTGACCGGTGTTCCTTACATTACATTGTGGTCGGATGGCGGCCCGTTTCTCTGCATCGAACCATGCTGGGGCTTAACTGATGCGCACGACCAGCGCGCGTTCGAAAATAAGCAGGGGATCCAAACCATTCCGCCTCGCAGCGAATTGCGCGCCTCCTTCAGTATGACTCCGCAATTCGCGTCGTGCGATTAGAATTGGAGTAATGCTTCTGTCGGAGAGTTCGCGGTAGCGTCCGCTGTCCTCAGCGCCGCGTCCGCCCAATCATAGGACAAAGGGAATGATGCGTTTGGCGCGTAGCTGATAGGCCGCGTATCGCTCCGGGAATTGTTGGAGCATTAATTCTTCTTCGCGGCCCAGTTTAATCCAGAAACTCGCAAACATCAGCAACACACCTGCAAAGCCGGCGACGTGTCTTTGCACTAGTGCGGTAGCGAAAAACATAATGAGCATGCCCGTGTAAATGGGATGACGCACGAACCGGTACGGGCCGCGCTCCACGAGTTCGTGTCCTTCTTTCAATGTCACCACACCGCTCCAGTTACGCCCGAGAGTGACTCGTGCCCAAAGCGCGAACCCCAGACCAGCGACGCACAAGGGCGCGGCCGCCCATGCGATCGCTGTCGCATGTGGAATGATCCGCAGACTCAGCGGATACGGCAATTCCCGGCCATAGATGAGCAGGAGGCAAGCGATCACCAGCAACACCCAGTAGCGCAGCCGTTGCACCCGCGCTTCACGATACACCGTGCGCTTGGTCGATCGCGCAGCAAGCACCCAGACCGCAACAAACACGAGCCAGCAACCGCTGATGATATCGACGGCTAATGAATACGCCTGCATACAGGTAATAGTTTACCTGAAATGTTCCTGTCCACTTGTGCGCCGTAGCCTCCGTTCTCCGTAGTACTACGAAGGATGAATTGGCGAAGGCGGATTCGTGGTTGAATATCCCCGTCATGGCTGTTTCTGCTTCGCTCCGCGCTTTGCTCGACCGGGCAATTGATTACGCGGGAATGTTTCCACCTTGCAGCCTGGCGCTCGAACCGGCGTTGCGAAATCAGGCGAGCTACGTGCGTTCATCCGAAGCGTGGATGCTGAACGGATTCGTTCTGCCGGTCGAACAATTCGAGTCGACCAGACAATTTCTTTCAAAATTCGATTCTCATCACCCGCTCCGCGCGGCCGCGCTCGGACCGAAAAACACAAAGGCGGACGTTTTTCTCGACGCGCTGTATAAGGCGAAGGTCGCGATTCAGTCCTTCTCGAAAAACGACAGCGATCTTATTTCGATTGGTCATCTTGAAATGTTTTTACCGAACGATGTGGATTCTGCTTGTCTGAAAGAGGCAAGGGCGATTGTTGGTGAGTTGCCGGTGTTTTGGGAAGCTCCACCTGAAAGAGCAGAGCAAACCATTGCATTGATTGCGGGGCACAACTCCCACGAAGACACGGCAACATTCGGTTACAAATTGCGCACCGGTGGAGTGACGGCCGACGCATTTCCAACTTCGGCGCAGATCGCGCACGCGCTGGTAACGTCAATCACACATCAGCTCCCGATCAAGTTTACGGCCGGGCTGCATCATCCCATCCGGCAATTTCGCGACGAAGTGAAAACGAAGATGCACGGATTTCTCAACGTGCTGGGAGCCGCAGTCCTTGCGGCGGAGCATCAATGGGACGCCGATCAAGCCGTAATGATGCTCGAGGACGAAGATCCCCGCTCATTTTCGTTTACCGACGATGTCTTTGCGTGGCGCGACTGGAAAATCGATACGGAACACCTGCAATATCGCCGGAAATTCGTGAGGTCTTTCGGCAGCTGCAGCTTTGATGAGCCGCGCGACGATTTGCGCGCGCTTGGTTTCCTGTAAGGTAGGGCGGTTCACCTGAACCGTCCGGTCAGCGTAGACAGACATATTTCGGGCGATTGAGGTCAATCGCGCCTACCATTATG
>Ga0306920_100005493_pt1 | contig 16411 bp, 14 predicted proteins | sample flu12Cox44000170_FD_204666 | JGI IMG/M metagenome (GOLD analysis project Ga0306920, IMG submission 204666) | Lab enrichment of tropical soil microbial communities from Luquillo Experimental Forest, Puerto Rico - flux4day.12C.oxic.44.000.170 (v2)... | ecosystem: Environmental > Terrestrial >... | reverse complement strand
CGGCGCCTTCCTTCTTGTGGCGCTCGTAGGCCTCGACGGCGGGCGGGACCTTGTACTCGGTGTCGACCTCGACCGCCTTGATCTTGTGACCCTCGACCCCGCCCTTGGAGTTCACGAGGGCGATGTAGTCGTGATAGCCCGGGCAGAGCGAGGTCCCGACCGTGCTGGTCGGTCCCGTCCGGTCACACTGGAAGCCGATCACGATCTCGTCCACCGCGTCAACGGGCGCGACGAGCGCCCCCCCGAGCAGCAGGCTCACTCCCCACACGATGGCCAGGCCCCGTCGCATGGCTCTCCTCCTCTTCGTCCGCGGTCAGTACGCGAACGGCCAGACGCGGAAGTAAGTCCGGATGTTGCGCCAGAGCCGGTTCAGCCCCTCCGGCTCGACCACCAGGAAGCCGATGATGAGCGCTCCGAACAGGATCAGGCGCAGGTTCGGGATCAGGTTCAGCACCACCTGCGTCGAGAAGAACAGCCCCCCGAACGCCTCCATCAGGTAGCGGATCAGGATGGGCAGGAGCGTGATGAAGATCGCCCCGAAGATCGAGCCGAGGATCGACCCCAGACCCCCGATGATGATCATGGCCAGATAGTCGATGGAGGTCACGAGCTGGAACTGCTCGTAGTTGGCCACACCCAGATAGTAGGTGTAGAGGACCCCGGTGACACCCGCGTAGAACGACGAGATGGCGAAGGCCAGGAGCTTGTAGCGGAAGATGTCGATGCCGATCAGCTCGGCGGCGATGTCGTGATCGCGGATGGCCACGAACGCCCGGCCGATCCGGCTCCGCACGAGGTTCATGGCCCCGATCACGGCCAGGGCGACCACCACCATGAGAAGGAAGTACATGCCGCGCTGGGAGCTGATGACCAGCCCGCCGAGGCGCGGGCGGGGCACCTGGATCGACGCCTGGGCGCCGCCGCTGATCCACGTCACGTGGTTGATGGTCCACTCGATGATGAGCTGGCCGGCCAACGTGGCGATGGCCAGGTAGAGCCCCTTGATCCGCAGCGACGGGACGCCCACCACGGCCCCGACGAGGGCCGCCATCAACCCGCCCAGCGGCACGGCCAGCCAGAACGGGCAGTCGAGGCGCACGGCGAGGTTGGCCGCCGTGTAGGCGCCGACCGACATGAAGGCGCCATGGCCGATGGAGATCTGCCCCGTGTAGCCGACGAGGATGTTCAGGCCGAGAGCGCCCACCACGGCGATCGCGATCAGGTTGACGATGGACAGGTAGTATTCGTGGAGCGTGAGCGGCAGGACGGCGAAGAACAGGACGACCAGCCCCCCCACCGTCCACCGGGCGATCGGCAAGGGGTAGAGCGCCATGTCGGCCTCGTAGGTCGTCTTGAAGACCCCGCACTCCCGCGCGATCACGTCAGATCCGCTCGATGATCGGTTTACCGAAGATGCCGTAGGGACGGATCATCAGGGCCAGGATCATCAGGATGTACGGGGCGAAGTCCTTCGTCCCGCCCCCGACGTACGGGTCCACGAACCCGGCGGCCACGTTCTCGACGATCCCGACGATGAGGCCGCCCACCACCGCGCCCGGGATCGAGTCGAGGCCGCCCAGGATCACCACCGGAAAAACCTTGAGGCCGACCACCGACAGGTTGGCGTCCACCCCGAGCATCGAGCCCCAGATGATCCCGCCGAGGGCCGAGACCACGCCGCACATGGCCCAGGCCAGGGCGAAGTAGCGCTCCACGTCGATCCCCATGGCCAGGGCCACCTGCTGGCTGTCGGCCACGGCCCGCATCGCGATGCCCCGGCGGCTCCGGAGGAAGAACCAGCCGAAGGCCGCCAGAAAGAGGAGGCTGACCGCCGCCCCCACGAGCTGGATGGGCGGCACGAGCAACGGCCCCCAGGCGAAGGGCTCGTCGGACACGGGCAGGGGCAGGGCCTTGGTGGCCGCGCCCCACACGAGGGGACCCAGGCCCCGGAGGATCGCGGCCAGCCCGATCGTCGCCATGATGATGGCGACGATGGGTCGACCGAGGAGCGGGCGCAGCACCGCCCGTTCGAGGCCGAAGCCGAAGGCCACCATCGCCGCCAGGGTCAGGACCACCACGAGCCAGAGCGGCGCGTGGTATGCCGTGAGCCCGGCCGCCACCGCGAAGGCCGCGATCATCACGAACTCACCCTGCGCGAAGTTGAGGGCGTCCGTGGCCTTGTAGACCAGGACGAAGCCCAGGGCGATCAGCGAGTACATCAGTCCGATCAGGACCCCGTTCGACGCCAGGAGGGCGAGAAACTGCCAGTCAAGCACGGGCGCTGACCGACCCAGAGCCGGTGGCCTCCCCGACGGCTCGGATTGCGACGGTTGCGTGGATGGTGGCCGTCCGGCCGTCCTCGTAGGTGATCCGCGTGGCCACCCCGACCTCGGTCCGGCCGTCATAGAAGGCGTCGATGAAGGGGGCGTATCGCTCGGCGATGACGCCGCGCCGCAGCTTGCGCGTGCGGGTGATCTCCTCGTCGTCGGGATCCAGCTCCTTGGGCAACAGCAGGTAGCGCCGGATCCGGGTGGGCTCGGGCAGATCGCGGTTCGCTCGCTCCACCTCGCGGAGCACAAGGTCGTAGACCTCGGGCTTCTGGGCGAGGTCGGCGTAGGTCGTATACGGGAGGTTTCGCCGTTCCGCCCACTTGCCGACGTTCGCCATGTCGATGTTGATCATGGCCGCGACGAATGGCCGGCCCTGGCCGACGACCATGGCTTCCCGGATGTACGGGCTGAACTTGAGCTTGTTCTCCAGGAACTGGGGGGCGAGGGTGGTCCCGTCGGCCAGCCGGGTCACGTCCTTTAGGCGGTCGACGACCACGAGGTGTCCGTCGGGGTCGAGGAGGCCGGCGTCGCCGGAGTGGAGCCAACCGTCGCGAACCGCGCCCCGGGTCGCCTCGGGATTCTTGTAGTAGCCGGCGAAGACGGTCCGTCCGCGGGTCACGATCTCACCCTCATCCGTCAGGCGCAGCTCCACCCCCGGATAGGGCCGGCCCACGGTGCCGAGCTTCACCGCGTCGTCGGACTGTCCGCAGCAGAACGCACAGTTTTCCGTTTGGCCGTAGATCTGCTTCAGGTTCACCCCGATGCCCCGGTAGAAGAGGATGATCTCAGGCGCGAGCGGGGCGCCCCCGGTGAACGCATAGCGCATCCGGCGCGCACCGCGCTGATCGCGGAGAGGCGCATAGAGGAGCAGCTCCCCGATGAGCCACCGCAAGCGCAGGCTCCGCGGAATCGGCCGCCCCTCCATCTTTCGCCGGGCCACCTCCTCGCCGATGGGCATGAAATGGCGGAAGATCCAGCGCTTGAGCCAGGTCGAATCCTCGATCCTCACCAGGATCTCGGAGTGGCTGTTCTCCCAGATGCGCGGCGGCGCCAGAACGACGTGGGGGCCGATCTCCCGCAGGTTCGGGAGGACGGTCTCCGGCTTCTCGGGAAAGTTCACCACGAGCCCGCGCACCCCGGCCAGCGCGATCGACCACGCTGTCTCGCCCAGCCAGGCGAGGGGAAGAGAGGAGACCAACTCATCGCCCTCGTCCACCCGCTCGCGCTCCAGGAATTGCCGCGCGCCAATGATCATGTTCGCGTGCGTCAGCATCGCGCCCTTCGGGAGCCCGGTGGTCCCCGAGGTGTAGGAGATGAGGGCGACGTCGTCGGACCGGCCCGCCGCCACCAGCTCATCGAAGAGCCCCGGGAACCTCCGCGCCGCCTCGCGACCGCGCGCCATGAGGTCGGTCAGGGGCTCGAGCCATCCTCGCGCGTAGTGCCGCAGTCCCTTGGGGTCGTCGAAGAACACCCGCTCCACCCGCGGCAGGCCGCCCCGGGCCTCGAGCAGCTTGTCCACCTGCTCCTGGTCCTCGGCCAGGACGAAGCGGGCCTCCGAGTGATCGACGACGAACTGAACCTCCTTGGCGATGGCGTCCTGGTATACGGGGACGGGGACGCCACCCGCGACCTGGGTCGCGTAGATCGTCCAGACAGCCTCCGGACGGTTCCCGCTGATCACGGCGACCTTGTCGCCACGCTTGAGACCGAGCGCGGCAAGGCCGAGGGCGATGGCGCCCACCCGATCCAGGACGTCGCCGCGCGTGTACTCCCGCCAGATGCCCTTCTCGCGTTCCCGCATGGCCGGGCGCCGCGGATTGGCTCGCGTCCGCTCGACCACGAACTTGGGGAGCGTGTCGGCCCGCAGCCCCGAGGGCCCGGCCACTGGACCCACGCCGGTCGCACTCATCGGGTGGCAACGCCCACGGGCCCCGCCGTCTCCCCGAGGTAGGCCTTAACGACGTGCGGGTCGGCCCGCACCTCGTCAGGAGTCCCGTCGGCGATCTTGCGGCCCATGTCCAGTACCGCCACCCGGTGGGAGATGTCCATGACCACGCTCATGTCGTGCTCGATGAGGATGATCGTCGTGCGCCACTCCTCGTTCACGTCGAGGATGAAGCGGGCCATATCCTCCTTCTCTTCCTGGTTCATCCCGCCCATCGGCTCGTCCAGCAGGAGCACCGTGGGCTCCAGGGCGAGGGCCCGGCCGAGCTCCACCCGCTTCTGGAGCCCGTACGCCAGGGCCCCCGTCGGCTGCTTGCGGAGGTCTTCGATCTCCAGGAAGTCGATGATGTCCTCGACCCGGGCGCGGTGGGCCACCTCTTCCCGCTGCGCTCGCCCCCAGTAGACGAACGAGGCGAGCACCCCCGACCGCATCCGGACGTGTCGGCCGAGCAGCAGGTTGTCGAGGACGGTCATCCCCCGGAAGAGGGCAATGTTCTGAAAGGTTCGCGCTACCCCGAGGGCGGCCACCCGGCTCGGCGACAGCCGCGTGAGGTCGATGCCCTCCAGGAGCACCCGGCCCCGGTCCGGGCGGTAGAACCCGTTGATGAGGTTCAGGACGGTCGTCTTGCCGGCGCCGTTCGGTCCGATGACGGAGACGATCTCGCCCGGATGGACGGTCAGCGACACGTCGCTGACGGCTTGGACGCCGCCGAACGCCTTCGAGACCTGCTGGATCTCGAGCAGCACGGGACTCCCCCCGCTAGAGTCCCAGCCACTCCTTCTTCCGCGGCACCTCGTACTCTCCCACCCTCGCCATCTTGCCGGCCTTGACCTCGTAGATGGCGCAGCGAGTGGTGGGCCGGTGGTCCTCCGCGGTGTAGCTGATCGGCGGGGTGAGACCGCCGGTGTCGAAGTTCCGGAGGGACTCCAGCGCCTTCTTGACCCCCGGCCCCGTCAGCTCGCCGCCCGCCCGCTTCACCGCCTCCGACCAGACGGTCACGTAGACCCAGCCGCGCACGTAGAGGTTGTCGGTATTCACCTGAGGCGCCTTGGCCTTGTGGAGGTCGAGGATCGCCTTCATGCCGGGGACGTTCTCGCCATAGGCCACGTTCGGCATCATGCAGAGCGTTCCCTCCGCCGCCTCCTTGGCCACCTTCGGTAACAGCTCGCCGCAGCCGTAGGGATTGATGCCGAACTTGGTCTTCAGCCCGAGCTTCTGCGCGTCGCGCAGGATAAGGGCCACCCAGGACGTCGTCGTGTTCACGTAGGCGAAGTCGGGGTTGGCCTTCTGCAGGTTGAGGAGCTGCGACGTCGAATCCTGGAACGACGGCGGCACGACCTCTTCGTCCACCAGCTCCAGCCCCAGCTCCTTGACGTACTGCCGCCCCGCCCCGATGGGCGCCTTCCCGTACGGGTTGTCGGAGTAGATGAAGGCGACCCGCGGCTTGCGCGAGGCGTCCTTCCAGCTCTCCTTGGCGTACTGCAGGAAGATGCGGATCTGATCGGAATAGGACGCCCCCACGAAGAAGTTGTACGGCGTCTTGGTCGGATCCGTCAGGTGACCGGAGTAGGACGCCGAGATGTACGGGATCTGGTCTTTGGAGACGAACTCCTTGAGGGCCTCGGTGTCCCCGGTCCCCCAGCCGTTGATGAGGATGACCTTGTCGTCGTCCTTGAACTTCTTGTAGGTCGCCACCGCCTGGGGGATCTTGTAGCCGTAGTCGACGGCCGACAGCTCGATCCGCTGGCCGTTGATCCCGCCCTGCTCGTTCAGCAATCCCACGTGGTCAATGACGGCCTGGGCGAACGCCTTGCCGACCTCGGACGTGACGCCGGTCAGGTCGAACAGGCCGCCGATCTTGATCTGAGCGGCCGCGGACACGGCGGAGAGCCCGAGCACGGCCACGACCACCAGGCTTCGCGCGAGCACTCGCTGCATGGTCCGTTCCTCCGGTTTCGGGTGTCGTGGAGCCCGTCAGTACGCGAACGGCCACACGCGGAAGTAGTCCTTCACGGTCCGCCAGCGGGCGGCCAGTCCGTCCGGCTCGAAGATCAGGAACAGGATGATCAGGAGCCCGAACACGCCCTCGCGAATCGACGCGAAGGCGCCGATCAGCTTCGGCGAGAGGCCCGAGAGCGCCGTGAAGCCGAGTCGCAGCACCTCGGGCAGGAGTGTCATGAAGACCGCTCCGAACACCGAGCCCAGGACGGAGCCGAGTCCGCCGATGATGATCATGGCCAGGTAGTCGATGGCGACGCCGATCGGGAAGTTCTCGGGGGTGATGATCTTCGCCTGATAGGCGAGGAGGCCGCCCGCCAGCCCAGCGTAGAAGGAACTGACGCCGAAGGCAAGAAGCTTGTGGCGGAAGATGTTCACGCCCAGGACCTCGGCCGACACGTCCCGGTCGCGGATGGCCACGAAGGCTCGCCCCACGCGCGTGCGGAAGAGGTTCGTGGCGAAGGCTACCCCGCCCACCACCACGGCGAAGATGACGTAGAAGAGGCGCGCGTCGGTGTCCAAGGACAACGCCCCCAGTCGCGGCGGGGGTACCGACATCCCGGCCACGCCACCCGTCAGGCCGTCCCAGTGCTGAACGGTGAACTCGACGATGAAGTGGGCGGCGAGGGTCGCCATCGCCAGGTAGAGACCCTTGAGCCGGAGCGAGGGCACGCCGAAGACCATGCCGACGAGGGCGGTGACCAGGCCGGCGACCGGAAGGACCAGCCAGAACGGCCAGCCCTCCCGGCCGGCCAGGTTCGCCGTCGCGTAGCCGCCGACGGCGAGGAACGCGGCGTGCCCAATGGAGATTTGGCCCGCGAAGCCGGTCAGGATGTTGAGCCCGACGGCGCCGACGATGGCGATGCCGATTCGGTTCACCACGTCGAGCCAGTAGGAGGTGAGGAGGCCCGGGAGGACAGCGAGGGCCAGGCCCAGGACGGCGATGCCGATCTTCGGGTAGACGGTCTCGAAGATCTGGTCGTCGGCCACGTAGGTCGTGCGGAAGCCTCCGCAGCGCATCAGACGCGCTCCAGCTCCTCCACCGTGCCGAACAGCCCGTAGGGCCGGACCATCAGGATCATGACCAGGACGACGAACGGCGCCACCTCCTTGACCCCCCCGCCGACGAGGGGGTCGAGATAGCCGCCCGAGAGGTTCTCCAGCACGCCGATGAGAAGGCCGCCCACGATGGCGCCCGGGACCGAGTCGAGCCCGCCGAGGATCGCCACCGGGATCACCTTGAACCCGATGCCGCCGAGTCCCATGTCGATGCCGCCTCGGATGGAACCGAGGATGATCCCGCCGATGGCCGAGACCACCGCGGCGATCGCCCACGCCAGGGCGAACATCCGCTTGACCGACACGCCCATGGAGAGCGCGGCGACCTGATCGAGCGCGGTGGCGCGCATTGCCACTCCCGTCGTCGTGAGCTTGAAGAAGAGGAAGAAGAGCGCGAGGAGGACCCCGGACAGACAGAACCCCCACAGGTAGCCGCGGGCCACGGGGATGCCGCCGACCAGGAACGGCCGGGCCGAGAACAGCTCGGGGAAGGGGCGAGTGTCGGTGCCGTAGCAGAGTTGGATCCCCGCGCGGAGCACCGAGGCCAGACCGAGCGTCACCATGATCACCGAGATGACCGGCTCACCGATGAGGGGCCGGAGGACAAGGCGCTCCACCAGGAGAGCGAGGACGACGGCAAAGCCGAGGCTCAGAACGAAGGCGGGCAGTGCCGGGACGCCGGCACCCACGATCAGCGCCAGGCTCACGTAGGCCCCCATCATCAGGAACTCGCCCTGGGCGAAGTTGATCACCCGACTCGACTTGTAGATCAGAACGAAGCCGAGGGCGACCAAGGCGTAGATGCCCCCCACCACCACCCCGTTGACCACGAGCTGGAGGAAGAAGCTCACCGGCGGCGCGCCCGGGCGGGTCGGTCGCCGGCGCTCACGCGTCCTCCACCGGCACCAGGCGCACGGCGGTGCGGACCTTCGCCTCGCGGCCATCTTCGTAGCGGATGTCGGCCTCGACCTTCAGCTCTTCCAGACCCGGGTCGTAGAGGGCGTCGATGATCTCCCGGTAGCGCTCCGCCACGAAGCCGCGCCGGACCTTGCGGGTCCGCGTCAACTCGTCGTCGTCCGCGTCCAGCTCCTTGTAGAGCGAGACGAAACGTCGGATCTTCGCGACCTTCGGGAAGTCCCGGTTGACTCGCCTGATCTCGCCGGCGAGGAGCTCAAGGATCTCTGGCTTCTGGGCCAGGTCCGTGTACGTGGTGTAGGCGATGGCCCGGGTCTCCGCCCACTTGCCCACGTTCCCGTAGTCGATGTTGAGGAGGGCCGTCACGCACGGCCGGTCCTTCCCCACCACCACCGCCTCGCGCACATAAGGGCTGAACTTGAGCTTGTTCTCCATGAGCTGGGGCGAGAACTTCGACCCGTCGGCGAGCGTGAGCACGTCCTTCATCCGGTCGACGACGACCAGCTGTCCGTCACGATCCAAGATGCCGGCGTCGCCGGAGTGGAGCCAACCGTCCCTGAGTGTCCGGGCCGTGGCCTCGGGATTCTTGTAGTAGCCGACGAAGACGGCCGGGCTCCGGGACAGGATCTCGCCGCCGTCCGAGATTCGGACTTCCGTGCCCGGAAACGGCTCTCCCACCGTCTCGAAACGGATCCGGCCGTCGCGGTGGGCTGTCGATAGCCCGGCGATCTCCGTCTGACCGTAGGCCTGCTTCAGGTTCACCCCCATGGCGTGGAAGAACCGGAAGATCTCGGGGCCGAGGGCGGCGCCGCCCGTATAGGCGCGGCGGATCCGCCGGAGCCCGAGCCGGTCGGTGAGGGCGCGGAGGACGAGCCACCACGCGAGGCGCTGGCGGACGCGGATCCCCCGAGGTACCGGCTGGCCCGCGAGGCGCAGATCGGCCCAGCGGGTGCCCACCCCGGTCGCCCAGGCGTACGCCCGTCGCTTGAGTCGGCTGGCGTCCTGGATCTTGACCTGGACCGTCGAGCAGAGGCTCTCCCAGATCCGGGGCGGTGCGAACATGAGGTGCGGGCCGATCTCGCGGAGGTCGGCCAGCACGGTCTCCGGCTCCTCGGGGAAGCTCACCGTGAAGCCCACCCGGAGGGCCGAAGAAAGCGCCATCATCTGCTCGCCGATCCACGGGAGGGGCAGAAAGGACACGTACTCGTCGGTGGGCCGCAGGCCCTCCACCGCCGCGAAGCTTTGAGCCATGGCCACGAGGTTACGGTGACAGAGCATGGCGCCCTTGGGGGAGCCGGTGGTGCCCGAGGTGTAGCAGAGGAGGCACACGTCGCCCGGTTGGCCCCGATCGACCTCGGCGTCCCAGGCCCCGGGTTCCCGTCGTCGAGCCTCCGCTCCCTGCGCCAGCACCTCGCGGAAGCCGATCAACCAGCGGTGCGTGTAGCGGCCGAGGCCCTTCGGGTCGTCGTAGACGACGTGCTGGAGCCGCGGCAGCCGCCCGTCCAGCTCCAGGAGCTTGTCGACCTGCTCCTGGTCCTCGACGACCACGACCCGGGCCTCGGAGTGCTCGAGGACGAAGCGCGCCTGGTCGGCGAGGCTGTCCTGGTAGATCCCGACCGCCACGCCGCCCAACGACTGCGCCGCGAGCTCAGCGTAGAGCCACTCCGGCCGGTTGTCGCCGACGATGGCGAGCCGGTCGCCCCGGCCGAACCCGAGAGCGCGAAGGCCGAGAGCCAGATCGCGGACGCGATCCCGGTAGTCCGCCCAGGTGACGGTCTGCCAGATGCCGAACTCCTTCTCGCGGAGCGCCGTTCGGCGGGGTGATCGGGCCGCCCGCGCACGAAGCAGTCCGGGCAGCGTCTCGGCCATGGCGCGGAGATCGCTCATCCGGATGGCCGCTCCCGCGCCGGAGGCCGCCAGGCCGCCCGAGTCCGGTCGGCTCATGGTCGGGCCGGGACCGCTTCCAGCCCGGACTCCTCCCCCAGGTAGGCGCGGACGACGGCCGGGTCGTGGCGAACCTCGTCCGGCGTCCCCAGGGCGATGCGTCGACCGAAGTCCAGGACCATGACGCGGCTGCTGATATCCATGACCACGCCCATGTCGTGCTCGATCAGGATCGAGGTCACCCGGCGCTGCTCGTTGACGTCCAGGATGAAGCGCGCCATGTCCTCGGTCTCCTCGGCGTTAAGCCCGGCCATGGGCTCGTCGAGGAGGAGGATCTTCGGCTCGACGGCCAGCGCCCGCGCCAGCTCGACACGCTTCTGGAGCCCGTAGGGCAGGGTCCCCACGATCCTCTTCCGGATGCTCTCGATCTCCAGAAGGTCGATGATCTCCCGCTCGATCCGCTCGCGGCAGGCCAGCTCCTCCCGGCGGGCCGGGCCGAGGTAGAGCCCGCCGGAGATGACCCCGGCCCGGAGCCGCGCGTGGGCGCCGAGCTTGATGTTGTCCAGAACGGTCATGCCCTTAAAGAGCGCGAGGTTCTGAAAGGTCCGAGCGATGCCGAGGGCGGCGCGCCCGTGCGGCGGCACCCGCGCGACGTCGCGCCCTTCGAAGAGGACGCACCCGCGGCCGGGCGGGTAGAGTCCGGAGATGACGTTGAAGACGGACGTCTTGCCGGCGCCGTTGGGACCGATGATCGCGAAGATCTCCGCGGGGGCCACCTCGAACGAGACGCCGGCCAGCGCGCGCACGCCACCGAAGGTCAGGTGGACGTCCTCCAGCGACAGGACCGACGGGGCGCCCTTCACCGAGAGGACGACCTCGGTCCCGACTCCCGAGGACCCGGAGCGCGGTGGACCCTCACCTCGTCCGCGAGGTGCTCGATCTCAGGCATCGCTTGCCTCTGGGCGCCGTCGTCCACGCGGCGGCGGGCGACCAAGCTACGGGACGACCTCACCCGGAGTACCGGAAAGGTAGGCGGAGTGTAGCGAAGCGCGGGGAGACCTGTCAAGGCACGACGCTCTTGTTCGCGGACGCTTCCCGCCTCCACGTGGAAGCGCGAAAGGCGAAAGGGCCACCCCCAAGCCGGCGCTTGCTCCGCGCGAAAGCCCTCGCGTATGATCGGTGACCGTCCAGGCCCCACGGCCCGATGCTCCGCGGAGCCTGCTGGTGCCGACTCTACCGCCCGGGAGGCGTATCGCCGGATGCCGAGTGATGTCATTCTGGAAACGGAAGGGCTCACCAAGGTATTCCGGGGATTCGTGGCCGTCCGCGACGTCCGCCTGCGGGTTCGCCGAGGCACCATCCACGCCCTCATCGGACCGAACGGGGCCGGGAAGACGACCTGTTTCAACCTCCTCACCAAGTTCCTGACCCCCACCCGGGGCCGGATCCTCTACAGCGGACGGGAGATCACCGGCGCTCGGCCGGCCGAGATCGCCCAGCTCGGCCTCGTCCGCTCCTTCCAGATCTCGGCCGTGTTCCCCCACCTCACGGTCCTCGAGAACGTCCGCGTCGCCCTCCAGCGGAGGCGAGGGGCGTCGTTCGACTTCTGGCGCTCCGAGCGTCTCCTCGACGCCCTGAACGATCGGGCCCTCGAGTTGATCACGGCGGTGGGGCTGGAAGGGGTCGCCGGGACCCCCGCCGTCGAGCTGCCCTACGGCCGTAAACGGGCCCTGGAGATCGCCACGACGCTGGCCCTCGATCCGGCGATGATGCTGCTCGACGAGCCGACGGCGGGAATGACCCACGAGGACGTCGGCCGGATCTCCACGCTGATCCGCGAGGTCGCCCGGAACCGCACGGTGCTCATGGTCGAGCACAACCTCGCCGTGGTGGCCGACCTGTCGGACACGATCACGGTGCTCTCGCGGGGCGAGATCCTGGCCGAGGGCGACTACGCGACCGTCTCCGGGAACCCGGACGTCGCGCAGGCCTATCTGGGCGTCGCGCATGGCTGACTCCGGAGCCGCGGAGCCACGGCCCGTCGCGGCCGCCGGCGCCCCGCTCCTGGTCGTGCAGGATCTGCACGCCTGGTACGGGGAGTCGCACGTCCTCCATGGCGTGAGCCTGGAAGTCCAGTCCGGCGAGATTGTCACCCTCCTCGGCCGGAACGGGGCCGGCAAGACGACCACCCTCAAGGCCGTCATCGGGATGGTGTCGCACCGCCGGGGCTCCGTCGCGTTCGAGGGCCACGAGCTGATCGACCTGCCCTCGAACCGAATCGCCCGACTGGGGGTCGCGCTGTGCCCAGAGGAGCGGGGGATCTTCGCCAGCCTCGACGTTCAAGAGAACCTGCTGCTGCCGCCGGCCGTCCGGCCCGGCGGCCTATCGGTCGACCAGATCTTCGGGCTCTTTCCGAACCTCAAGGAGCGTCTCCGGAGCGGCGGCACCCGGTTGTCGGGGGGGGAGCAGCAGATGCTGGCCATTGCCCGCATCCTCCGGACGGGAGCGCGCCTCCTCCTCCTCGACGAGCCGACCGAGGGTCTCGCCCCCGTGATCGTACAGCACATCGGGCGGACGATCCGCCGACTCAAGGCGGACGGGTTCACGATCCTCCTGGTCGAGCAGAACTTCCGCTTCGCCGCCACCGTCGCCGACCGTCACTACGTGATCGAGCACGGGCGCGTGGTCGACATGGTCCCGAACGATGCGCTCGAGGCGAGCATGGAGAAGCTCCACGACTACCTCGGAGTCTAGGCACAAGATGAGGAGAGGAGACCACATGGCGACGACGCGCCTGACCGCGCTGGCCGTCCTGGCCGTGTCGATGGTCGGGGCTTGGGCGGGCCCGGCCTCGGCCCAGTGGACCGGAAACATGGTGAAGATCGGCGTGCTGAGCGACATGTCCAGTCTGTACGCCGACATCACCGGACCCGGGTCGGTCCTGGCCGCCCGGATGGCCGTCGAGGATTTCGGCGGGAAACTGGGGGTGCCGGTGGCGATCGTGTCCGCCGACCACCAGAACAAGCCGGACGTCGGCTCGAACATCGTTCGGCAGTGGATCGACCGGGACGGGGTCGACGTGATCGTGGACGTGCCGACCTCTTCGGTGGCGCTCGCGGTCAACGAGATCGTCCGGGAGAAGAACAAGGTGTTCCTGGTCTCGGGAGCGGCGACGTCCGACCTGACGGGTCCCAAGTGCTCACCCAACACGGTCCACTGGACCTACGACACGTGGGCCCTCGCCCACGGCACGGGGTCGGCGGTCGTCAAGGCCGGGGGCGACACCTGGTTCTTCCTCACCGCGGACTACGCCTTCGGCCACGCCCTCGAGCGCGACACGAGCGAGGTGGTCAAAGCGAGCGGCGGCAAGGTCCTCGGCGCGGTGCGGCATCCGCTCAACACCTCCGACTTCTCCTCGTTCCTTCTCCAGGCCCAGGCCTCGAAGGCCAAGATCATCGGACTGGCCAACGCGGGTGGCGATACCATCAACTCGATCAAGCAGGCGGCGGAGTTCGGCGTCGTCAAGGGCGGCCAGAAGCTGGCCGGTCTGCTCGTCTTCATCACCGATGTGCACTCGCTCGGCCTCCGGACGGCGCAGGGACTCCTGCTGACGGAGTCGTTCTACTGGGATCTGAACGACCAGACCCGGGCGTGGTCGAAGCGCTTCGCGGCCAAGCACGACGGCAAGATGCCGTCGATGGTTCAGGCCGGCGTGTACGCCGCCGTGACCCACTACCTGAAGGCCCTGGCCCAGACCAAGAGCGATGAAGACGGCAAGGCGATAGTCGACAAGATGAAGGCGCTTCCCACCGACGACCCTCTGTTCGGCAAGGGCACCATCCGCGTGGACGGCCGGAAGATCCATCCGACCTACCTCTTCGAGGTGAAGTCTCCCGACCAGACCAAGGGGTCGTGGGACTACTACAAGCTGGTCCACGCGATCCCGGCAGCCGAGGCGTTCCGACCCCTCGACCAGGGCGGCTGCCCCCTGGTGAAGAAATAGGACGGCGACGGGTGGCCCCGGGGGAGCCCCATCGTCACGGCCGGGAGAGCCGGCGCCAGGACCCGGCCTGAGCGCCGACGCGCCATGTTCAGAATACCGCCCCAGGCCCTGTTCGGGCAGCTCCTCCTGGGGCTCATCAACGGGGCCTTCTACGCCCTCCTGAGCCTGGGCCTGGCGGTGATCTTCGGGCTCCTCAACATCGTCAACTTCGCCCACGGCGCGTTCTACATGATGGGCGCCTTCGTCGCGTGGTTCCTGCTTCAATACGCGGGCCTCGGGTACTGGTGGGCCCTCCTGATCGCGCCGATGGCCGTTGGCATTCTCGGCCTCGTCCTGGAGCGGACGCTGCTCCGACGGCTCCAGGGACTCGACCACCTCTACGGGCTTCTCCTCACGTTCGGGCTCGCCCTGGTGGTTCAGGGGCTCTTCCAGAACCAGTACGGATCGTCAGGTCAGCCCTACGATATCCCGCCGGCGCTGGCCGGAGGACGCAACCTCGGCTTCATGTTCCTGCCGAACTACCGGGCCTGGGTGGTCCTCTTCTCGCTGGCGGTTTGCCTGGGCACGTGGTTCGTGATCGAGCGAACCAAGCTCGGCGCCTACCTTCGCGCCGCCACCGAGAACGCCACGCTCGTCCGTGCGTTTGGAGTGGACGTGCCGCGGCTGATCACCCTGACCTACGGCTTCGGCGTGGCCCTGGCCGGGCTGGCCGGCGTCCTGGCGGCCCCGATCTTCCAGGTCAGTCCCCTCATGGGGGCGAACCTCATCATCGTCGTGTTCGCGGTGGTCGTGGTCGGGGGCATGGGCTCCATCTTGGGGGCGATCGTCACCGGGTTCCTGCTCGGCCTGGTCGAGGGCTTCACCAAGGTCTTCTATCCCGAAGCCTCCAACACCGTCATCTTCGTCATCATGGCGGTCGTGCTGGTCGTCCGGCCGGCCGGCCTCTTCGGGCGGGCAGCCTGACGTGGCAACAGCCGAGCGGGCCGTCGCCCTCTCCGGGGTCGCGACCTCGGCGTCCTCGTCTCGCCACCTGTACGTCGCGGGCGCGGTGATGGCCGGGCTCCTCGTCCTGGCGCCGTACGTCGTGTATCCGGTCTTTCTGATGAAGGCGCTCTGCTTCGCGCTCTTCGCCTGCGCCTTCAACCTCCTGATCGGCTACACCGGACTCGTGTCCTTCGGTCACGCCGCCTTCCTGGGATCGGCCGGATATGCGAGCGCCTACGCCGCCAAGGCCTGGGGCTGGCCACCGGAGCTCGCCATCCTCTTCGGCGTGGGAACGGCGGCGATCATCGGCCTCCTGGTCGGCGCGCTGGCCATTCGGCGCCAGGGCATCTACTTCGCCATGATCACGCTGGCCCTCGCCCAGATGCTCTACTTCTTCTGCCTTCAGGCGCCCGCGATCACAGGCGGCGAAGATGGGATTCAGGCCGTACCGCGCGGCCGTCTCCTCGGCTTCCTGGACCTCCAGCAGACGATGACGCTCTACTTCGTCGTCCTGGTGATCTTCCTGGCCGGGTTCCTCCTGATCTACCGGACGATTCACTCGCCGTTCGGCCAGGTGCTGAAGTCGATCCGCGAGAACGAGCCGCGCGCCGTATCCCTGGGCTACGAGACCGACCGGTACAAGCTCCTCGCCTTCGTCCTCTCGGCGGCGCTGTCCGGCCTGGCCGGCGGCACCAAGGCGATTGTCTTCCAGCTCGCGTCCCTCACCGACGTGCACTGGACGATGTCGGGCGAGGTCGTGCTCACGACCCTCCTCGGTGGCATGGGGACGGTCCTGGGACCGGTCGTGGGCGCGTTCGTGGTCGTGTCGCTCGAGAACTACCTGGCCCAGCTCGGATCGTGGGTGACGGTCGTCCAGGGGGCGATCTTCATCCTCTGTGTCCTCGCCTTCCGGCGCGGGCTCGTCGGCGAGCTGGGTCGGCTCCTCGGCCGCCCACTCTGAGCCGCCGCTCCCTGGCGAGGCGTCCCGGGCCGCGATGACGGCCCGCGAGGGGCCCCCCCGGCCCGTGTGGATTCCTTGGGGGGGAGCGGCGCTCCTGCTACCCTCCCTCGTATGAGCCCATCACACGGCCGCCGCCTCCCGAGCATGTGGATCGTCGCCATCTTGCTCGCCGCGTGCGCCACGACGCCGACCCGGCCGACCCGGAGCGAGTTCCAGGACATCCCGGTCCCGAACGGGTTGACCTACGTCCCTGATCGGTCGACGATCATCGAGTCGCCGACGGTCAAGGCCGCCCGCCTCGTGTACCGGGGACGGATCGAGCTCGAGAGCCT
>Ga0306920_100005492_pt1 | contig 16413 bp, 17 predicted proteins | sample flu12Cox44000170_FD_204666 | JGI IMG/M metagenome (GOLD analysis project Ga0306920, IMG submission 204666) | Lab enrichment of tropical soil microbial communities from Luquillo Experimental Forest, Puerto Rico - flux4day.12C.oxic.44.000.170 (v2)... | ecosystem: Environmental > Terrestrial >... | reverse complement strand
TGGCCCCCACCTCCTGGCTGAGCGGGCGCGGCCACGGCGGCGCGTAGTATGGCTCGCCGGGCATCCGCTTGCTGATCACGTCCAGGACGGCAGCGGCGTCGCGGATGGTCCTGGTCAGCGCGCCGTCGGTGATGCTGCCGGCCCACGCCTCCCCGGTCAGCGGGCCCTGGCTTACCTGCCCCCGGGTCGGCTTGAGCCCCACCAGCCCGCACTCGCTGGCCGGGATGCGGATCGACCCCCCGCCGTCGGTGGCGTGCGCCACCGCCACCATGCCGCTGGCGACCGCGGCCGCCGCACCCCCCGACGAGCCGCCGGCGGAATGCCCGGGATGCCACGGGTTGCGCGCGGGCGGGAAGCTCAGCGCCTCGGTGGTCACCGTGGTGCCGAGCTCGGGCACGTTGGTGCGGCCCAGGGGGATGAAGCCGGCCGCCAGAAAATGCCCGGCGAGATACGAGGTCACCGGCCACGCCACGTCCTTCAGCGGCCCGAGCCCGAAGGCGGTCACCTCACCGGCCACCAAGCAGCCGAGGTCCTTCAGCAGGATCGGCACGCCGCGGAACGGGCCGTCGGGCGGCGTGCCCGCTGCCTGCGCCCGCGCCTGGTCGAACCGGGTCCGGATCACCGCGTCCAGCCGTGGGTTCAGCGCCTCGATCCGGGCGATCGCCGCGTCCACCAGTTCGGCCGGGGTGGCTTCGCCGCAGCGGACGAGGTCGGCCTGGGCGGTGGCATCAAGCCAGGTCATCTCGGTCACGGAAGGAACGGTACCGTTCCAGCCCCGGTCATGGATCGGGCGACGGCTACAGTGACGGGGCACGCGAGGAGGACCCGATGAACTCACCGCAGCGCGGTCCCGGCCAGACCAGCGCACTGGCCGAGGCAGGCGGCACGCCCGGAGGTGCGCTGGACGCCAGGCATATGGAGCCCGAAACCTTCCACGGCCGGGATCCGGAGACGGTGGCGGCGCCCACCATCTGTCAGGTCACCCCGACCAAGTGCCAGGCACGCACCCGGCTGTACCGGGACGGGCGGCTCGAACTGCAGGGCTTCCCGGTCGCCGATATCAGCGACTACATCGGTGACAAAGCCGTCACCGTCTGGCTCGACCTGCGCGATCCCGACCAGGACGACCTCGGGGTGCTGAGCGAGGAGTTCGGCCTGCACCCGCTGGCCGTCGAGGACGCCGTTGACGAGCGCCAGCGCCCCAAGCTCGACCGGTACCGCACCCACCTGTTCCTGACCGCCTACGCGGCGAAGCTGGACACTGTCACCGGTGAGCTGGCCACCAGCGAATTGTCCGCGTTCATCACCGACCGGGCGCTGATCACCGTCCGCAAGGACGACGGCCTGGACATCGGCGCGGTCGTGGAGCGCTGGGACGCCGACTCGGACCTGGCCAAGTTCGGCGTTGCCTACCTGCTGCACGGGCTGCTCGACTACATCGTGGACGGTCACTTCGACGCGGTGCAGAGCCTGGACGACGCCGTCGAATCGCTGGAGGACGATCTGTTCGCGGCCGTCCCGAAGAGCCTGCAGGTGCAGCGGCGTAGTTTCCAGCTGCGCAAGAGCCTGGTGCTGCTCCGCAAGATCGTGATCCCGATGCGCGAGGTCGTAAACTCCCTGCTGCGGCGTGACCTGCATGTCGTGCCCGAGGAAATGATGCCCTACTACCAGGACGTCTACGACCATGTGCTGCGCGCGGCGGACTGGACCGACAGCCTGCGGGACCTGGTGACGACCATCCTGGAGACCAACCTCACCATCCAGGGCAACCGGCTGGGCACCATCACCAAGAAAGTCAGCAGCTGGGCGGCGATCATCGCGGTGCCGACGCTCGTGACCGGGTTCTACGGGATGAACGTGCCCTACCCCGGGTTCAGCGAAAGGGCCGGCCTTTACTCTTCGGCCGCCATCATGATCGTGGGTGTTGTTGCGCTGTACATCGTGTTCAAGCGCAAAGACTGGCTTTAGGACCGGGCGGCCACGGCCCGCGCCGGCCCCATCCGGGCCGGGCTCGCCCGGCCCGGGGCGTCCGGCCGGATCATTGGCGGCGCAGGCTCATGGCCCACTCGGCGACGCTGGTGACCTCCGCCTGCCGGGGGAACAGTTTGCCGAGCAGCACCTGGTGCACCTCGGGATCGGCGTCCAGGCAGCCGTCGGCCAGCACGGTGAGCCGGTAATCCAGGTCGGCGGCCTGGCGCAGGGTGGACAGCACCACGCCGCTGGTCGCGATCCCGGCCAGCACCAGATGGTCGATGTGGCGGGCGCGCAACAGCACGTCCAGGTCGCTGCCGGCGAAGGCGGAAACCCGGCGCTTGGTGACCACCGCCTCGCCGGGCGCCGGGGCGATCGCGCCGGGGATGCGGATGCCGGGGTCGGCGTCGGTGAACCGGCCGGTGCCCGCGATCGCGGAGAAACTCTTGTTCCGGTCGCTGACCTCCGGGTATCCGGGGCGGAACGCCACCGTCACATAGCCGACCATGACGTCCGCGGCCCGGGCGGACGCGATCGCGGTGGCCAGCCGCCCCAGGTAGGCGTCGTCGTCGCCGGCGAAGCGCTCCAGGATGCCCTGTTGCACGTCCATGATCAGGAAGGCCGTCGATGTCATGCCGCCCCTCTCTGGGATCCGCGAATAGCCGGCCAGACCACCCGTCTCCCCGGCGCGCCAGGCTCGGCCCGATGAGGTCACCGTCTTCACCGGATCATTCCGCGGATGACCGCGCCGGCGTGACCTGGCCCGGCGGGAGCGCCTGCTCACGCGGGCACCACCACGTGGACCGGCCGCCGACCAGTCCATGTGCCATCGGGGTGCCGTCCCGGGGGCAGACGCCGCCCGGCTGGCGGGACGCGATCATGTCGCCGGTATGCGCACCGCCCTTGGCGACGGCCGACTCCAGCACCGACTTCAGCGCGCGATAGAGGCGATTGACCTGCGCCGGGGACAGGCTGTCGACCCTCGCCAGCGGTGACACCCTCGCCTGCCAGAGAATTTCGTCGGCCAGCAGGTTGCCGATGCCAGCGATCTTGGACTGGTCGAGCAGCCGCGCCTTGACGGCGATCGTCCCCCTCGTGATGATCGCACGGAACTCCGCCCGCGTGACCTGCATGGCGTCCGGCCCGAGCGCGCCGATGTCGGGATTGAGCCGGACCCGCCCCAATCGGCGCGGGTCGAGCAGCACCAGGCTGCCGCCGTCCGCGAACGTGAGGGTGAAGCGGCCCCACTCGGCCTTGGGGGGCCGGGCGTAATAACGGGGCGGATCGCCGCCCTCGGCCACGGTGCCGTCCGATGAGGTGACCACGATGCGCCCGGTCATGCCCAGATGGATGCCGAGCTCGGGCCCGCCGGGCGCGTCCGGGCCGCCGGTCCCGGAGGTCTCCAGCCATATGGTCTTGCCGCGCCGGTGCGCGGCGGTGAGGCTACGTCCCATCAGCGCGCTCCGCAGCTCACCGGGGGAGTGCGGCCGGCTCACGTAGCTGTCGGAATCGTCGACATCCTCGATGCGCCGGTGCAGGGCGCGGTCGGCGATCAGACGGCGGGCGGTCTCAACCTCGGGAAGCTCGGGCATCCACCCGTTCTACCGGCCCGGCGGGCCAGGCGCATCCATGGCTCCGGGTCGCCAGGGCGGACCGGGCACGGTGTCCGGTCATCGCGAGGGTGCCCCGGCCGGGCGAGCCCGCCGGGGCCGGCGGCGCTACGGTACGACTATGGCGACACTGGACGACGCAGCCCTCATGGCCGCGGCTCTGCCCGAGGTCACCGAGGGGGAAAGCCGCGGCAACCGGACCTGGTCCGTCGGGGGCAGGGCCTTCGCCTGGGAGCGGCCGTTCAGCCAGGCGGACCTCCGGCGGTTCGGCGACGAAGCCCCGCCGGACGGGCCGATCCTGGCGGTCCGCGTCGGGGATCTCGGCGAGAAGGAGGCCGTCCTCGCCGCCAACCCGGATGCCTTCTTCACGATTCCGCATTTCGACGGCTACGCTGCCGTGCTCATCCAGTTGCGGAAGGCGTCTCCGGCAGCGCTGCGCGAGGTGATCACCGACGGCTGGCTGGCCTGCGCGCCGGTTAAGCTCGCCGACCAGTACCTGCACCGGTGAGCGGATCAGGCTGCCGCGCCTTCGCCGGCGGCACATGAAGGGAGGCTGACCGATGCCCGCGGATAACCTGCGCCCCCGGCCGCTCGGCTCGTCGGGCATCGCGGTATCGGCCATGTCGCTGGGCTCCTGGCGCACGTTCGAGCACTTGCCGCCGGATACCGGTGCCGCAATCCTGGCGGCGGCCAGGGACGAGGGCATCAACTTCTTCGACGACGCCCGCTACAACGACGAGACCGGCCGCGCGCCGCTGCCGACCGGGTATTCCGAGGTGCTGTTCGGGGAGTTGTTCCGTAGCGCGGGCGTACGCCGGGACGAGGTGGTTATCTCCAACAAGCTGTGGTGGGAGTTCTGGCCGGAGCAAAGCGCCGCCGCGGAACTGGACGGCTCCCTGGCCCGCATGGGCTTCGACCACGTGGACGTGATCTACGCGAACCCGCCGCCCGACGGTCTCGCCATCGCCGACATGGTGGCCGCCGTCGGCGCGCTGGTTGACTCGGGCAAGGCACGGGCGTGGGCGGTGGTCAACTGGCAGGCCGGCCCGTTCGCCGAGGCGGTGGCGGCCGCAGCCGACCTGGGCGTGACAGCGCCGTGCGCCGCGCAATTGCCCTACAGCCTGGTGCGGCGTTCCTGGGCCGAGGGCAGGGACATGACCGAGGCACTGCACGCGGCGGGCGCGGGCGTGGTCGCCTCGTTCTGCCTGGAAGGCGGCGTGCTCAGTGGCAAGTACCTGCTGGGCGCCGCCCCCGGGCGGGCGGCCGCGACGCTGGATGACCCCCAGGCCGCCCCGGCCGTCGCCGCGGCCGCCGAGCTCGCCGACCTGGCCGCCTCGCTGGGCACCACCGCCGCGGCGCTCGCGCTGGCCTTCCCGTTGACCAACCCCGACGTCACCAGCGTGCTGTTCGGCGCGACCAGCCCCGAGCAGCTCCGGGCCAACTGCGCGGCGGCCGGCCTGCTGGACCGGCTGAGCTCCGGCGACATCGCCCGGCTGCGCCGGACCGGCGCGGCTTAACCAGCGTCGGCCCGCGTCACCAGGTCATGCCGGTCCGGTCCAACAGGGAGGCCAAAGTCCACTCACCTCAAGATCAGGATGAAAGCCCCATGACACGAACGACGCGGGAGATGCTGGCCAGGGCCGAGGGATTCGTGTGGCTCACTGGCCGAGTTCTGGACCAGCGGCGATTCGCCTATCACTTCGGCTCGGGGTCGGCCGACGGTGTACGGCGGGCCCTGGATGCCTACCACGCCCCTGATGGCGGTTTCGCCTTCGGCCTCGAACCTGATGTGCGGGGGTCGGCGAGCCAGCCGGTGACGATGGCGACCGCGCTGAAGCTTCTGGATGAGACTGGCCAGCTGGACGAGGCGACCGCAGCGCCACTGTGCGACTGGCTCGCCAGCGTCAGCGCTCCCGACGGCGGCATCCCAGCCGTCCTGCCCAGCCTGCGCGCCTACCCCCGGCCACCATGGTTCACCGTGGCCGACGATCCGCCAGGCGACCTGCTGGCTACCGGCCCCGCCGTGGGAATGCTGCTCAAGAACAAGATCGAGCACCCGTGGGTGCACGGTGCGGCTGACTTCTGCTGGCTCGCGGTGGAAGCGCTCACGCAGACCCACCCCTACGAAGCGGAAGCGGCAGTGATGTTTCTGGACTATGCCCCGGACCGGGAGCGTGCCGAGTCCCTGGCCACCCGGGTGGGCCAGCTTGTCCGCGACCAGGGCCTGTTCCTGGACCCCGCACACCCTGAGGCGGCCAGCCTGGCACCGGGGTACGCGCCGGGCGAGTTCCACCTGGCCTGCGACTACGCGATCCGCCCCACGAGCGTGGGCCGCGGCTGGTTCACCGACGCGGAATTCGCGCGGAGCCTGGACGCTCTCGCGGCAGCGCAGCAAGACGACGGCGGCTGGCCCATCAACTGGGCCCAGTGGTCCCCGATCGCCGCGTCGGAGTCCCGGCCCGCGGTGACGACACTGGCGCTGCTCACGCTGCGCGCCTACGACGCCCCCGGCGCGAGCTGACCCGTCATTGCCTGCTGCCCGCGAGACCGAAGCATGAAAAGGTTCAATCTTGATGTCAAGCTGCGGCATCTCGTCCTTGACGGGGAGGACGGGTGACCAGCGCAGGCCTGAGCTACTAGACGAACTGGGTCCCGGTGCGCAGCGCGTTCTGCATTTCCTGGCCGCCCGCGGCCGGCCGTGGCAACGGGGCCCGGTCCGGGCGCGAGGACGGGCGCCCACGCACCGGCGCCAGGCAGGACGAACTCGCAGTAGACGCCGAGGCCGGGCCCTTGAGCAACTCCGCCCCGGCCTGCCTGGCCTCTGGCCGGCGCTCGGGCAGGATCCAGCAGCGGCCTGAATGGGTAGGGCAATCGCCGGAATAGGTAGCGCAATCTCAAGAATCCGTAGCGGCTGCCGATGTCCGCCGGCCGCCCGCTGCCTCAGGTTGGGACTCGGCGGCAACGTTCGCCACGGGACCAGCTTTGAGGAGATCCAAGTGATCAATAACCATATCCAGGCCGCAGTGGCGGCCGAGCGGCGCCGGGACCTGCTGGCCGAAGCGGAGGCCGATCGCCAGATCAGGCGAGCGCGGTCGCAGCGTCCGCGGCCTGACCTGCACACCGCTAGCCAACGTCCGGGTCGCAAGCTGGCTGGCTGGCTGTTGTCCGGCCTGCGGTCCGCAACGAGAAATGCGGCCTGTGGCCGGCCGGCCGTGCTGCGCGAGGGGTCACCGGAGGCGGCCCACCCTTACCGCGGGTCCAGATCCCGCGGCTACGAGACTTCTTGATCGCTTCAGTCGCCGCCCGGCCTCTCGGCATGATCGGGACCGACATCATGCCATTCGGGTGATGAATCTTTCGCCAGCGCGGCGCATCATGAACCTGCCGAAGCGCTCCGCAAGATTGGGCGCCGGTCAGTGTCCTGGTGTCGGCTGGCCAGGCTGAGCACGCCGGGACGGCCAGGTCCCGCGCGGGGGAGGTGGGTTCGATGGCAGGAACCGCCGGCCGATGAGACCGGACTAGCGGTGAACGCCGAGTTCTTCGCGCTGGCGTTCACTGCGGCGCTGAACCCCAAGCTGCTGGCGATCGACCTGTTGCTGATCGAGAACCGGCGGCCACGGGCGATGTTCCTATGCGTGCTGCTCGGCGGGATCACCGTGGGCCTCACGGTCGGCCTGCTGGACGTGCTCGTTTTTCAGCTCGATGCGATCAGTTCGCAGAAAACGGTGAGCGCGGGCGTCGACCTGGCCCTGGGCCTGCTGTTGGTTGTGGTCGGCGCCCTGGCGGCGACGGGCCGTCTGCGCCTTCGGCGCAAGGCGGCGGTCCCGGCCGGGACCGGAGATGCCTCCGCGGACAACCCGGACAACGAGAAGAAGGACAGCTGGGCACGGCTGCTGGCCGAGCCCCGGCTCGGGCTGGCGATGCTGATCGGCGCGGTCTGCGGCATCCCCGGCGCGTCCTACTTGACCGGGCTGCACATCCTGATCACCAGCAAGTCCTCCACCGCAACCCAGGTCCTCGGCGTCATCCTCTTCGTTCTTATCGAGTTCTTGCTGATCATCATCCCGTTCGCGTTCTTGGAACTGCGGCCTGAGGCCACCAAGGCGGCGCTCAAGAAAACCCACGACTGGTTGCTAGGCCATGCACGGCAGCTCATGGCTTACACCGCCTTGGTCTTGGGTGCCTACCTGACGGTCACTGCCCTAGTCCGCCTAACCTGACCGGCCCAGGCCGCCACCATCGGGCCCGTAGTGCAGGTGCCATCCAACCCAAGCGAGTGCTTGGTAGGCTGAGCCTACGCGCGGGGGTCAGCCGTTGGCCGAACACGGCCAGTGACTGGCCCGACACGAAAGCTCCCGCGGGCCTGCAACCCCCCCTGCGGGCCCGCGGGTCCGTTGTTGGAGAGGCGCGGGCGCGGACCAGCCCCGAGGACGAGCAGTTCCGGCGCCGCATCCGCCAGCGACTACGCCTCCTACCTGACCGGTGAGGTCATCTCCGTCAGCAGCCAGGACCATTGACGCCCGGGGTGTTCCCCCGGCTACCGGGACGATGGAGGATCGCCCCATGAACTCTCGGGTGGTGCTTCGCGGCGGGCTGATTGCCGACGGCATCGGGGCCACCGTGCAGCGGGCGGACGTGCTGATCGAGGGGCCCACGATCGCCGCGGTCGGGAATGTCGACGTGCCAGCGGGGGACTGTACCGCGATCGACCTGGCTCCGCGCAGCGTGGTATGCCCGGGGTTCATCGATGCCCACGTGCATGCGGAGGGGCCACTGCTGGCTTCCGGGCGGGTGGATGGCGCGCTCGCCCAGGGCGTGACGACGCTGGTCGTGGGGCAGGACGGGGAGTCGTGGATCGGCGCGAGCGCGCCGACCGTGCGGTACCTGAACCGGTACTTCGCCCCGGTCAACGGGGCGCTTGACCCGGTCAGGGACTTCGGCGTGGCCGGCTTCCGGGAGGCGGTCGCGGGCCGACTGGCGCAGAACGTGGCGGTGCTCGCCTCGCAGGGGACCATCCGACACAACGTCGCCGGGATGGCCTCCGGGCCGTTGGGAGAGGCACAGCGGGCGGCGGCGCGGCGGCAGGTCGAGGACGCGCTGGCCGAGGGGGCGGTCGGGCTGTCCAGCGGGCTGGACTACCTGCCGAGCCGGTTCGGGGGAATGGAGGAGACGGCTGAGATCGCCCGGCCGCTGGCCGATGCGGACCGGCCGTATGTGTCACATTTGCGCGGCTACGGCCCGCACGTCCGAGCCGGGCTGGGCGAACTGGTGGCGGTGGGAGCGGGCGCCGGGGCGCGGGTCCACGCCAGCCATCTGTGGGGGAAACCGGCCGACATCGAGGCCGCGTTCACGGCCGCGGACGCGGCCGGGGTGCCTGTCACCTACGACATGTACTCCTACCGGAGGTCCAGCACGATCCTGGCGCAACTGCTGCTCCCGCCCGACGTACAGGCCGGGGGCCCCGAACACACGCTGGCCGCGCTCACGGACCCGGGGCAGCGCGCTGCGCTGCTGGCTGGCGAAAAGCTCACTGAGAGCTATCTGCGCAACGTCTACCTGAGCACCGTCCCCGGCGACACAGGCCGGTTCGCCGGGCTTTCGGTAGCCGAGGCCGCGGCGCGCAATGGGCGGCCACCGGGGGAATGGGTGCTCAACCTGCTGGTCGCGGCCGACCTGGGCGTCGGCGGCCACCTGGACCGGCTCGGCCTGACCGGCGAGCACCTGGCCTGGATCAGCTCCCACGACCGGCACTGTGCCGGATCGGATGGGATCTACCAGGGCCAGCACCCGCACCCGCGTGGTTATGGCGCGTTCGCCGGGCTCGCCGGGCACTACCTCCGCGCCGGGCCGGAGACCGGGTACCAGCGGCTGGCCCGGCACCTGGCCGCCAACGCGGCGGACGTCTACGGCCTGCGCAACCGGGGCCGGATCGCCGTAGGGCTGGCCGCCGACCTGTGCGTCATCGGCGAAGGTGGCCCGGCCACGCACGCAACCTATGACCGCCCGCGTGAGCTGGCGACCGGCGTTGACTACGTCTTCGTCAACGGCGTCCTCGTCTGGCCGGATCGTCACGCCGCGCAGGGCCAGCTTCCCGGCCGGTTCGTCAGCTAGGCACCTGCCCGCCTGGCGCTGTCGCCGGGGCGGCATCCCGCCGTCGTTAATGTCCGACCCTCCAGCTACCGTCAGGGATGTGGTGCCGGGCTGGTCCGCGTGGCGGCCGGGTAACCGAGAATTGCCAGGTCAGGGCGGCGGCCGCTGAATGTGACAGAGGAGTCACCATGGGGAACGCGGTAGTGCACTTCGAGATCGGCGGACCGGATGACGCGCCGCTGGTCGCTTTCTACGGGGAACTGTTTGGCTGGAAGCTGCAGCCCTTCGAGGGTGGTGGTTACACCCTGATCGACACCAACGGCGGTGGTGGCATCAATGGCGGCATCGGCAAGAGCCAGACCGGTGAACCATGGTCCACCTTCTACGTCGAGGCCGACGACCTCCAGGCGGTGCTGGACAAGGCCGAGTCGCTGGGCGCGAAGACGGCCATGCCCGTCACCGACTTCGGCGGCGCGGTGACCATCGCGATGTTCAACGACCCGGACGGCCTGCTGGTCGGGCTGGTGAAGAGTGCGGACCCGTCGGCCGGAGAGCAGCCGCCCGGGCCGTCAGCCGGCACCGGTGAGCCGGTCGACTGGTTCGAGGTGCTCGGCTCCGACGCGGGCCGGACCCAGCGGTTCTACACGGACCTGTTCGGCTGGACGGTCGGCGGTGGTGCTCCGGACTACGGCATGGCCGAGACCGGCGCCGGGCAAGGCATCCAGGGTGGCCTCGGTGCTAGCGAGCAGTCCCGCTGGGCCACGATCTACGCCAGCGTTCCCGACGTAGAGCAGACGCTGGCCAAGGCCGAGTCCCTCGGCGGGACCCGGATCTACGGCCCCATGGCCGTGGATGACCACATGCAGACCGGGGCGTTCCGTGACCCGGCCGGAAACGTGTTCGGCGTCTACCACCACGGCGAGCACTGACGAGCCCGGCCAGGGCGGCGGGCCGGTCCAGTCCCGCTACCTCCGCGGGCGGGCCGCCTTTTAACCGTTGCTCATCACCTGCGTGTAGAGGGTCTCGGCGAGCCAGGCCTCGTACTCGTCCAAGGTCCAGCCGCGCTGGGTGACCAGGACGCGGTAGGACCACGGTCCCAGGTAGAGCCACAAGATGTCGGCGGCGCGGGCAATGGTAAGCCCGGGCCGCAAGGCGCCTTGTTCCCGGAAACCCCTAGCGGCCAGGGTCATCCCGCGCAGGCCCTGGTCGCGGAGCTTGCGCCAGAGTGCGGCGATCTCGGGATCGCTGGTGGCGGCAGACTCGATCACGCTGACGACGCCCGCGGTGCGGGCGGCCGACTCACGCAGGTGATGGGCAAAGATGCCGGCCTTCTCCCTCGGATCGGCAGCGTCTCTGATGGCCTGCACGAACGGGCGCTCGGCCACCGGGATGGGCTCATCGTCGCCCGCGACGGCCACATCGAACGCGGCCGACAAGATGGCCGCCTTGGTCCCGAAGACCGAGTAGACGGTCTGCCAGGCCACGTCGGCCTGCTCCGCGATCTGCTGGATGGTCGTCGCCGTGTAGCCCTGCCGGGTGAACAGCTCCGCGGCCGCGGTGAGGATGCGCAGCCGCGTCTGCCTCGCCTTCTTCTGCCGCCTGCTTTCCGAGGCAGGTGCCTTGACATTGGTCACGCTTCAGAGTAACACTCTGAATATAGAGTTAGGCTCTATCAATAGAGATTTACTTCATTTTAAGGAGCTGGGGTTCATGAGCCGCGCCTATCAGATCATGTATCGCCTGGGCATCACCCCGTGGGAGCACCGCGAGCCACCCGTGCCACTCACCGAGTTGGTCGAGGGCCCCGGTGCGCTGCCGCCCGGTGACATGCTCGACATCGGCTGCGGCACCGGGCACGACGCGATCTACTGCGCGCGCCACGGGTGGACCGTGACCGGGGTAGACGTCGTCGGTCGGGCGGTGGAGACCGCCCGGCGCAACGCGGGCCAGGCCGGCGCGAGCCTCCGTTTCCTGCAGGCCGATATCGCCGGCCCGGGCACCGCCGCCGACCTGGGGAGTGGCTACACACTGCTGCTCGATGGCGGCTGCCTGCACGGGCTGCGGGATGAACCACTTCGGCGTGCCGTCGCGACCATCACCGACGCGGCTAAGCCGGGGGCGGTGCTGCTCATGTTGGCGTTCGCCCCCGGCCGCCGCGGTCCGGCGCCGCGCGGCATCGACCCGGCCCGGCTCCCCGCGCTCTTCCCGCAGTGGGATCTCACGTTCAGCCGCCCCGCCAGCGAGATCACGATGAACAGGGCGATGCGCGACGCCAATCCCTCTTGGCACCAGTTCGTCAGGCAGTGATCTTGCTGGCCGAGCGGCGCAAGATGGTCAGCGGTCGTGAAAGTGCGGCTTGCGCGGCCGGCCTGCTGCCGCCCTCGCTGGTCCCGTATATCGGCGGGATGGGCGCCCACGGAGTCAACTACCGCTTGTCAGACGTCTCCGACGTCGATGAGCAGTTCCCGGCCGTCCGGTAGCTTCACGCCCAGTGAGTAGATGATGACCCCGTCGGGCAGGTCAAGCTGGCCGAGTATTTCGATGTCTACGACCTCGGGGTGGGAGATCAGCAAGCGGCACAAGACACTGCCGGCGTGATCTGTTGGAGCCGCCCCGCGCATGCTGGCGTCGTCCACAGACGTCATGCGGCCTTCGATCGGCCGGGGGCTGGTGGCGGAACTTCGCATCCGGACACATTTCATAAGGTAACCCGGCGTTACCGCTTAGTCCCGCATTGTCCTAACCTGCGGATACGCGTGTCGCAATCAACCACTGTGCGGCTAGTTACCCTTCAGAGCGCGCCAACGGGGCGGCCCGGACAGGGTGCTCAGCCCCCAGCCGGGCCCCGTCTTACCGGCGCTTGGCCTGCTCCTCGGCCACCTTGGGGACCAACTCCTCAGGCACCGAGAACAGCGCCACGCCGCCGGGGTGGCCCTTGCTGTGGCCGGTCAGCGCGCCGACCAGCGCGCACAGCACCACGACCACGACGCCACCGCGCAAACCACCAAGACCACGACGATTGCGCTGTTCATCCAGGGCTCACCTCCCCTCAGCTCTGCATCATGGAGCGGTCATCCTCGCGGCGGCAGGGGCCGAACGGCCCTGGTTCTTCAGGACGAAAGTCGGTAATCGGACATAGCGGGACTCCTCGGACGCAGCGGTGGACACCCGGGCGGCCTGGGTCTGGGCGGCCCGCTGCGACGGGGCACCTGGGTATTACCCTTCAGGGCGTCCTCGTTCCTACCGGGCCGATGTACCCCCGCCCCCGGTCAGGCTGGGTGTTCGCACCCTGAACACGAGTGATAACCCGGCGTTACCACAAGAGCCGGAATGAGGTCCCGGCCCGCGGCGTGGCGGGTCGCGAGTGACGGGGGTTACAGGGGTAATGTCCTGGTATGCGAAGTTCGGTGGGAAATCTTGGTGGCTCGCAGCCTATTTTGCGGTTGCGGGCGGCGATTTAGGCTCTGGGCGTGGGCCGAATTGTGGGGAGCAGGCGCTGGGTGGTGCTGCTGCACGGTCAGCCGGGTTCCGGGACGGACTGGAAGCAAGTCGAGGAACGGCTGCCGCACGGGCTAAACGTGTTGGCGCCGGACCGGCCCGGATACGGGGCCAGCCGGCGGCCGGCTGGCGGTTTCGCGGCCGGTGCCCGCGCGCTGCTAGCGGAGATGGATGCACGGGGCATCGATCAGGCGGTGCTGGTCGGCCACTCCTACGGCGGCGGGGTCGCCCTGGCGGCGGCGCGGCTGGCACCCGAACGGGTGGCCGGGCTGGTCCTGCTGGCCAGCGTCGGCCCGGGCTGCCTGACCGGGGCTGACTGGCCGCTGGCTGCACCGGTGAGCGGCGAGTTCTTCGCGCTCACAGCATGGTGGCTGACTCCGTGGCTAGCCCGGGCCGGGCTGGCCGCCGTGACCCGGCTGCGGCGGCGGCCGCTGGCCGCGGACGAGTTCGTGAACCTGCAGACCTGGGGTAACGCTCATTATGATCATGGGCCGTTGTGGCGCAGCTTCCTCACCGAGCAGCGGGCGCTGATGCGGGAACTGGATGATCTGACCGCGTCCCTGCCCGAGGTGACGCAGCCGGTCCTGCTGCTGGCCGACGCTCGCGACATGATCATCCCGGTCCGGGCGACCCACCGGCTCGCCGCCGTGCTGCCCGACGCCCGCGTCGAGCTGCTGAACGGCCCCGGCCATCACCTGCCCCGCCGCGCGGCGCCGGGGATCGCCGACGCCATCGCCGGGTTCCTGGCCACGCTGGACGACCAGGCCGCCGCCTGACCTGCCCGCCGGGCTACCTGGGCGACTGAGCCGCGGAGCCGGATACCGATGCGTTCGCCCGTCTTCAGCTTCGCGACGTCGTCGTGCTTGGTGGGATTGGCCACCGCCGCGGCCCGGCGCGCGCCGGGCGGGCTGGCCGCGTCCGGCGGCATGGCGTGAACACAGCGCTGCACCATGCGGGGCCACCGGCCGTCCGGTGCGGCTATGCCCCGCGGGTGCCGCCTGCACCGGAGGCGCCGCCGGGATCTGCGCCGTGCGCCCCCGCCGCTCCGCCGGGATCTTCGCCGTCCGCCTCGGCCACGCCGGGTTCCTGCGGGAGGCCGTCGGCCTGGCCGGGTATGGACCGTCCCCGCTCCACCCCGCGCCGGATCGGGAAGACGGCGGCGTTGGTCTCTTCCGGCGGGTGCGGGCCCGGGAACCTGCCGGGCAGCGAGGAGTAGGCCGGCGGACCGACGGCAAGTTCGGGCGCCAGGCTGGCCTGGCGCAGGCGGCGGGGCAGCATCGGCGGGTTCGTGCCGTTCCACGCCGGGAAGTTGACCGACGGCTGAGGCGGACCGTTCCAGGCCGGCGATTCCATGCCGGTCCACGCCCGGGACTCCGCTGCGGCCTGGCCCGGTGCGCCCGCTCCGGCCGAGGGGGGCGGGTCGGCCACCGCGCGCGGCGGCGCGGCTGCCGGCGGCGCGGGGGAGAGCGGCGCGGCGGAGGGCGGCGCGGGGGAGAGCGGCGCGGCGGAGGGCGGCGCGGGGGAGGGCGGCGCGGCTGCCGGCGGCGTGGCCGCCGGCGGCGCGGGGGAGGGCGGTGCAACTGGGGCCGGTGCAGCTGGGGCCGGGGCGGCCGCGGGCGGGGCGGCCTGGTAGGCGAGCGGCGGCGCGCCCGCGGCAGCGGCCTCGCCGGGTCCCCCGCCGTCGGGCAGGTTCGGCTCGGTGTCTGCCTCGCCCGTGGCGCCGCTCGGCTCCCTCGCGGGGTACCGGCCGAGCATCGGTGGCGTGCCCTCCAGGGCCTTGGCGGGCTCCGGCTCCCCGAATTCCTCGGCCACCACGATGCCGTGCGGGAGCAGCACGATCGCGGTCGTCCCGCCGTAAGGGTTGCGCCGCAGCGTGATCTGGATGTCGTACCGCTTGGCGAGCTGCCCGGCGACCAGCAGACCGAGCTGGTCGTTGCCCGTCGGCGAGAACGGGAGCGGGTCGGCGAGGTTGGCGTTGGCCTCGGCCAGCTTGTCGTCGCTCATGCCGAGACCGCGGTCCTCGATCTCGACCACGAAACCCTGGCCCACGATGCCGCCCTGGATGACCACCGGCGTGTTCGGCGGGGAGTAGATGGTGGCGTTCTCGACCAGCTCGGCGATCATATGGACGACGTCGCCTACGGCCGGGCCGGCCAGGCCGGTGTCGCCCGCGGAGATCACGCTCACCCGGGTGTAGTCCTCCACCTCGGCGACCGCCGCGCGGATGACGTCCACGAACGGGACCGGGTTCCGCCAGCCTCGCGGGAGCGACTGTCCGGACAAGATGATCAGGCTTTCCGCGTGCCGGCGCATGCGGGTGGTCAGGTGGTGGATGCGGAACAGGTCGGCCAGCTCTTGCGGATCCTCGGTCCGGCGCTCCATCCGGTCCAGCAGCGCGAGCTGGCGGTGCAGCAGCGACTGGCTGCGCCGGGCCAGGCTGCGGAAGGCCTCGCCGATGCCCTCCCGCAGTCGCGCTTGGTCCACGGCCGCGCCCACCGCGGTGTGCTGCACCTTGGCGAAGGCGTCCCGGATCTGGGCGATCTCCGTGGTCTTGACCTTGATGTCCAGCGGTTCTTCCGCTGGATCCGGGGTTCCGCCGGCGGCGAGCTGGTCCACCATCTGGGGCAGCCGGTGGTCGGCCATGTCCTCCGCGGACCGGCGCAGGCCGGTAAGCTCCCGCACCAGCCCGCGCCCGACCACCAGCGCAACGATGATGGACGCCACCACCGCCAGCATCCCGAGCCCGCCGAACAGCAACAGCCGCACGTCGGTGACCCGCACCTGGTGCCCAAGGAAATTGCTTACCGGTTCGCTGGTGGCAGTCTTCAGGGCTCGTGCTCGCGCCAGATTCAGTGCGTCTCTTCCAGCGATGCCCGTAATGAAAAGAAAGAGCCCGAAGAGCGATATCACCGGGACCAGCACAAGCAGTAGAATCCGGGCGCGCACTGACCGCGTGTGCCGACTCATCAGCTCTGCCCCCCCGGTAAGGAAAGGGTGCGGACCTCGGGGATTGCATTGCTCCCTAGTCGTGCGCAGCGCTAAGTGGTGGTGCCCAGCAGCCTGGCCAACGGTGTCACCGCATCATGGCCCGCTGCGGCATTGGTGATGCGCAGACGGCCCGCTCAACAGGTTCGCCGTGCAAGCCCTGCATCGAGCGTAACAGGACATCAGTGGTTTTCCCTGAGGCGAAATCGCCGGGATGTTACTGGCGAGTCACATGAGCCCCAAGTAGCCAACCTGGCGG
>Ga0306920_100005490_pt1 | contig 16414 bp, 16 predicted proteins | sample flu12Cox44000170_FD_204666 | JGI IMG/M metagenome (GOLD analysis project Ga0306920, IMG submission 204666) | Lab enrichment of tropical soil microbial communities from Luquillo Experimental Forest, Puerto Rico - flux4day.12C.oxic.44.000.170 (v2)... | ecosystem: Environmental > Terrestrial >... | reverse complement strand
GTCCTCCCTGCCCCACACGATGAGGGCAGGCATGCTCGCCCGCGGCAGGAAATGGGGCAGGCGCGGGTTGAACATGTAGGGCTTCCAGGTGAGTCGCGCCGTCATCTCGCGGTTGCGCATGGCGATGTCGAGCTCTTCCGGCGTGGGCTTGCTGCCGTAGAGCTCCGCCCACTCGGGGATGGTGGCGGGATCGTGCACCGTGTACCTCAGGAGCTCCTCGGGCGGGTAATAGAAGATGTCGAGGATCTCCCCCTGCTCGGGCTTGAGCCCCGTGGGCGCCACGAGGACGAGACGCTCGATAGCCTCGGGGTGCATGGTCGCCATCTCGGCCGCCGTCCAGCCGCCGATGGAGTGCCCGAGGAGCGCGGTCTTCCCGAGGCCCGCCACGTCCATGAACCAGAGATAGAAGCGGGCCAGATCCTCGATGCCTTCCATCCAGTCCGCCGCGCCGGAGCGGCCGAAACCGGGATGGGTGGGCGCGTAGATCGTGTGGCGCTCGGCGACCACGTCCATCCAGCGCCGCCAGCCGCGGTTGCCCCCGGCACCGTGGAGGACCAGGAGGGGACGGCCTGAGCCGCCGATCAACACGTGCACCTTCGTCTCTCCAACGGCGATCATCTCCTCGCGAGGCTTCACGGTGGAGTCGACTCCTTCTGGTCTCGCGCGCGCAGCGCCCGCCATACGCGCTCCGGAGTGAGCGGCAGGTCGCGGAGACGGACGCCGGCCAGGCGCCGGAGCGCGTTACCGACGGCGGGGCTCACGGGAATGAGGCTCCCCTCGCCCATGCCCTTGGCCCCGAACGGGCCTGCGCCGTCTCCGTTCTCGACGAAGTGACACTGTAACTCCGCCGGGACGTCCGCGGCGCGGGGCACACGATAGTCGACCAGATTGGCATTCAAGAGCTGGCCGCCGTCGTAAAGCATCTCCTCGAAGAGGGTGTGCCCCAGCCCCTGGAGCACCGCGCCCTCGTCCTGCCCCTCGCATTGCTGCGGATTGATGCGACGGCCCACGTCGGCCACCGACACGTACTCCTCCACGGTGATGGCGCCCGTCTCCACGTCGAGACTGATCTCGGCCGCGCCGGCGGCCATCTCCCAGAACGGCGTGCTGCCCCCGAGCGGCGCCGCGCTCCGTCCGGGGGCGACGACGCCGCGCCCGATCAGCTCGCCGCCTCCCATGCCGAAGCGCTCCTTCAGCACGTCCTCGTACGAGAGCCGGTGGCCGCTCTCGGCGACCACGACGCCGTCGTCCAGCTTGAGCTGCCGCACCGGCACGTGAAGCGCTCCCTCCGCCACGCGAAGGAGCTGGGCCCGCACATCCTCGGCCGCTTCCTGGACGGCGCGCCCCATCATGGTGGTCGATCGGCTCGAGCTGGTGGTCTGATCGTACGGGGTCACCGCGGTGTCGGGAGCCGTCACGCGCACCCGGTCCATGGACACGGCGAGCACCTCGGCGGCGATCTGCGCCATGACGGTGCGCGCGCCCTGCCCCATTTCCACCGTGCTCGAGAGCACGGAGACGCTGGCGTCGGCATGGAGCCGCACCACCGCCTCGGAGACAGAGGGGCCGATGCTGGCCTTCATCATCATGGCCACGCCGCGGCCTCGCCCCGCCGCGGCGGCCTGCGTCCAGCGAATGGCCTCCGCGGCGCGGCTGAGGCTCTCCTCGAACTTGCCGTCGATGGGCGTGTCGCCCGGCGCGTACTCCTCGCCGTGGGCAAGCAGGTTCTGGCGGCGCAGGTCCACGGGATCGAGGTCGAGGCGCGCCGCCGCCTCGTCGAGGAGCGACTCGAAGGCCCAGGCGAGCTGAGGCACGCCGAAGCCGCGAAAGGCGCCGCCCGGCGTGGTGTTCGTATACACAGCCTGGCTGTGAAGCACGACGTGGGGCACGCGATATGGCCCCGTCGCCGTGTAGGTCCCTTTCTGGATGATGCGCGGTCCGATGTCGGCATAGGCGCCCACGTCGAAGTCGCCCTCGCAGGCCGCGGCGAGCAGGAGGCCGTCGCGCCTGAGCCCGATGCGCACCCGCACGCGGGCGTCGCAGCGGCGCACGGTGCGGAAGGCCTCCTCGGCGGTGAGGGCCAGGCGCAGGGGACGTCCAACGATACGGGCGAGCGCACCCACGATGGGCTCGAGCTTCGCGTAGGTCTTGCCCCCGAAGCCGCCGCCGAGATACGGCACGATGATCCGGATGGCGGCCAGCGGCACCCGGAACATCTTGGCCAGCTCCACGCGCACGGAGTACGGGTTCTGCGTCGACGCCCACACGGTGAGCCCGCCCTGCTCGTCCCAAGCCGCCACGGCCGCGTGTGGCTCCATCGAGTAGTGCTGCACGCGCGGGAAGGTGTACGTGTCGTCCAGCAGCAGATCCGCCTCGGCAAGCGCCGCCGCCCCTCGTCCGCGCTCGAAGTGGAACTGGTGGCAGACGTTCGTCCCCGGCCGACTCTTGAGCGTCGAGAGATCGGCGAAATGTCCCGCCAGGGGCGGCGCCGTGTGCACGAGGGGCGCGCCGGGGGCCAGCGCCTCGGCGAGCGTGGTCACCGCGGGCAGATCCTCGTAGTCCACCCCGATGAGCGTGAGCGCCTTCGCCGCCGCTTCCTCGGTGTCCGCGACCACCGCCGCCACCGGCTCGCCCTCGTAGCGCGCCACGTCGATGGCGAGGATCGGGCGGTCCCGCAGCGCCGGGCCGAAGTAGGGATCGCACCACGTGAGGTCTCCGCTGGTCACCACCGCGTGGACGCCCGGACAGCCTCGCGCGGCCTCGACGTTCACGCGCCGGATGCGGGCGTGGGCGTGCGGAGAACGCAAGAGCTTGGCGTGCAGCATGCCGGGGAGCTCCATGTCGGTGACGTAGCGGGCGCGGCCGGTGACCTTCTCGACCACGTCGAGTCGCCGGACGGAGCGGCCGACAACACGGAAACTCATGTTCGCGCCTCCTGCGGGCGGCCGCAGGCCACGATAGCGTCGATCACCTTCGTATAGCCGGTGCAGCGGCAGAGATTGCCGCGGAGGTAGTGCGCTACTCGCTCGCGAGTGGGCGCCGGGTCTTCAGCGAGCAGCGCGCGGGCGGACATGAGCATGCCCGAGGTGCAGAAACCGCACTGGACGGCGCCGTGCTCGATGAAAGCCTCCTGGAGCGGATCGAGCGTGTCGCCGTGGCCCAAGCCCTCCACGGTGAGGATATCGGCGCCGTCGGCCTCGACGGCCAGATACGTGCAGGAGCTGACCGGAGAGCCGTCGACGAGCACGGTGCAGGCGCCGCAGACCTGCATATCGCACGAGCGCTTGGCCCCCTTGAGGCCGAGCCGCTCGCGCAGCACGTCGAGGAGCAGGACGTGCGCGGGCACCTCGAGCGTGACGGCACGCCCGTTGACGGTGAAGGCGAGGCTACACGACGACGGTGTGCGGGTATCGCTCATGGAGGTCTCGCCCGGCCGCCCGCGCCGCCACGACGGCAACCGCGCGGCGCACGAACACCCGCGTCATCTCGCGCTTGTAGTCGGCCGAGCCGTGCAGATCGGCCAGGGTCTCCGCCGCCTCGGCGGCCGCATCAGCGAGTGGCTTCGCGGCGTCGCCGAGGTCTTCTGCCGTCGCGCCGATCATTTCCTGCTCGACGTCGGGCAATCGGAGCGGCCGAGGGCCGACGCATCCCACGGCCAGCCTCGCCTCCGAGACCTGGCCGGCGGAACTCATCGTCACCGCCAGGGCCACGCCGAGGGTGGGACGCTCGTAGACGCCGAACTTCAGGTAAGCCCCGGCGGTGCCCCGGGGCCAGGGGCGCAGGCGCACGGACGTCATGATCTCGTCTTCCCGGCGAGCTGTCTCGTAGGCGCCGAGGACGAACTCCGTGAGCGGGACCTGGCGCTCCCCGGCATAGCTCCAAAGCGAGACGACGCCGTCGTAGGCGAGGCAGATCGTGGCCAGGTCGCTGTGAGGATCCGCGAAGGCGAGATTGCCGCCGACGGTGCCGACGTGCCGCACGCGCACGTTGGCCACATGCGCGGCCACGCCGGCGAGGAGCGGGCATCGCTCGCGGAGAAGCACAGAGCGCTCCACCGCGCGATGTCGCGCGGTGGCCCCGATCGTTATCGCGCCGTCGTCAGAGGCGATCGCATCCAACCCCGCCACCCGCTTGACGTCGATGAGGCAGCGGACGCGAATCATTCCTTCCTTGAGGAGGAGGAGCAATTCCGTGCCCCCTGCGTAGATGGCGGCGTCGCTGCCGTGCTCAGCAAGCAGGTCGCCCAGCTCCGGCAGCGTGGTCGGCCGATAGAGCGCGAAGGGGCGAAGCATGCTCAGCCCGCCGCCGCCCGCTGAAGCCGCGCTCCGAACTCGTCCACCGCCTCCTCGGCCTTGCGCTGGATGATGCCGTGGCCGAGGGCGCCGAGCTTGCCGAGCACGCGCCCCTCGGCCTCCACGTGGAGCACGCTCGCTTCACCCTGCGCCTCGATGACGAGGATGACCTGCATCGCGATCTCCGCTCCGATCACCGGATCGCGCCCACGCGCCAGGAGCGCGAGACGGCAGTCGGGCTCAGCCCCAGTCACGCTCACGTCGAGTGGCAAGGACAGGCTGATCGGTCCCACCCTCTGGCTCATCTGTGCGGTGTAGCGCCGGTGCGGCTCGACCTCGCGCGCCTCCACGCAGCCCGGCACGCAGCCCACAATGCGCGGCACGTCCCACAGGAGCTTCCACAGCGCCGCCGGCGGCAGCGCCACGGGCAGCGCACGACGGACGTTCATCCCCGCGCGCCCACGGGCTTGAGGATCTGCTCGGCGATCATCTGGAGATACTCGATGCGGGCCTGCGGCTCACGGGGCAGGCTGTAGATGCTGAAGCCGACGCGATCGAGCCCCATGTCGCGCCCGCGCAGAATGATCTCCACGCAATCGCTCGGGGAGCCGTTGATGGTCCAGTCATCGAGCGGAATATCGAAGCCGAGCTGGAGCTCGGCCATGGTCCTCTCCTGCATCTCCCACGAACGATACATGGCGAAGGTCTTCTCGAGATACAGGCGAGCGCTCGCCTGGGCCGCCTCCTTGCTGGCTCCCACGATGAGGCTGCGCGAGGCACCGACGTGGCCGGGGCCGCTCGCGGGTATCTCCGCGCGCGCCTCGCGGAACACCGCGCTCAGCCGAGCGATGTCGCGCCAGGCGACCTGTGGCCCGAAAAACACGCCGTCGGTGATGCGGGCGGCCCGCTGCGTGGCGCCCACGCTCTGCGCGCCCATCTCGAGCGGCGGATGCGGCTTCTGATACGGGGTGAAGCCCATGCGCCCCGTCGTCACCTTCGTGTAGCCGCCTTGGAAGGTCACCGCCTCGCCCGCCCACAGACGCTTCATGAGCGCGAGGGATTCCTCGAGCTTGGCCACCCGATCCTTCCGCGCGAGACCGGCGACCTCCAGCTCCTTCTCGCGATAGCCGATTGCCACGCCCACGTCGAGCCGCCCGTGTGTGATGTGATCGAGGGTGGCCACATTCTCCGCCGTCTCCACCGCGTTCATGATGGGCAGGAGGAGGACGGAGGTCTTGAGACGCATCGATCCCGTCTCGGGAGCGAGCCGGGCGAGGACGGGAAACGGCTGCGGCCACACCGTGGGATGCGAGATCCAGTGCTGTCCGATGGACACCCACCGGTAGCCCATGCGCGAGGCGGCCGCCACGACCTGGATCGCCTCGTCGATGATCTGGGTTGGGTTGCGGTCGGTGGGACTCCAGAACGGGGTGAGGTGGAATCCGATCTCCATGCGCTCTCCTCAGTGGCTACCGAGGCTGTCTGCCGAGGCTCGATCGATCTCGCGTCATCCTGCCTCGCGGCCCGGCCACGGTCAAGGCCGCCTCCACGCGCCACGCTCGGTGTCTCCACCCTGGGACATTGACGACTCCGACGCGCCGAGCCTAGTCTGTGGCCGATGGACACGCGTGTGCGCGCCAAGCGCTGGAGCCGGCTCGAGTACGAACGGCTCGTGCACCTGGGCGTCTTTCGCCCCGGAGAGCGTCTCGAGCTGGTGGGCGGAGCGCTGCTCGTCCGCGAGCCGCAGGGATCTCCGCACGCCACGGCGATCCAGGCAGTGCAGGAAGCACTGCGTGGGGCCCTCGGACCCGGCTGGCTCATCAGAACCCAGATGCCCGTCGCTCTCGACGACGAATCCGAGCCCGAGCCGGACGTGAGCGTAGTGCCCGGGAGTTTCCGGGACTACAGCCATGCGCATCCCTCGCGGCCCGCGCTCCTGGTGGAGATCGCCGAGTCGAGCCTGGATTTCGACCGCAAGGACAAGGGCAGTCTCTACGCGCGTGCCCGCGTGCCAGAGTACTGGATCGTGAATCTTGCCGAGCGCGTGCTCGAGGTATATCGCGAGAGTGGCCCCGACGCCCGCGCCGCCTACGGATGGGCCTACCTTCATGCCGTGCGGCTCGGCCCCGAGGATCACGTGGCGCCGCCCATCGCACCCACTTCCCGCATCCGCGTCTCCGGCCTGCTGCCCTAGCCTCTCTCGTCCAGTTGGGTGCTATACTTCGATCCGCTTTCAGACACGCTCTTTGATTCTCACTCCGATTCGTCTTCGATTCGCGCCAGAGAGGGCTGGACGGTCGCCGGCGTAGGACAACCTACGCGGGAGGAAAGTCCGGGCTCCACAGGGCAGGGTGCTGGCTAACGGCCAGGGGGGGCGACCCCACGGACTAGTGCCACAGAAAGCAAACCGCCGCCCGCATGGACGGTAAGGGTGAAACGGTGAGGTAAGAGCTCACCAGCGACGCGGGTGACCGCGCCGGCTCGGTAAACCCCACCCGGAGCAAGGCCCAATAGGAGAGCGATCCTGGTCTCACGACCAGGTGAAGCGCGGCCCGCGTGGCGCTCTCGGGTATGGCCGCTGGAGGCGCCGGGCAACCGGCGTCCTAGAGAAATGACCGTCTCCCCGGCTCACGCTGGGAGACAGGACCCGGCTTACAGGCCCTCTCTGGCGCGATCTTTCTTTTCGACTACTTACACCCTACTTTTCTAGCCCATCAAAGATGGTACAGAACCCCGGTACATAATCCGGCGGTTATTTCCCCTCTGCAGTCCAGTGCAACGGCAACCGCAAAACCGCTTCGCCCGCCTGCGCGTCAACCACCTTCGTATACACCGCCGTCGTCCCGAGGTCCGCGTGGCCCAGGAGCGTCTGGATCACCCGAATGTCCGTCCCCTGCCGCAAGAGGTCAGTGGCGAACGTGTGGCGGAAGCGGTGGGGCAGGCAGTCCGGCACGTGGGCCCGCTCGCCCCACTGGTGCGTCAAGCGTTCGAGCATGCGCCGCGTGAAGGGTCGACCTTCATCCTCGTCGAGTGGGTACACGAGATGTACCTGCGGCTGCTCAAAGGGGGGTCTGCCCCTTCGACGGCCGGGCCGTACTCGGGGCAAGCACATGGTCAATCCCCTTGTCATCCGCGCCCTCGTCGACTGCCTAGTGGAGAGACAGGAAGTCCCGAACCGCGAGCAGGCGTTCCACTATCTGGCTGACAAAGGACTCGCCTCGTACTACACGGTGAGGAGTTTCTACTACCGGGGGCGCCAGGACAGTCGCTTCCAGCCGGTCTATTTCGAGTTCCCTGAGCGAAGTGTCCGCGTCCCCGCATCGATCGCTGAGCCGTTCCTCGCCCGTGTGCGCATGCTCGAGGCCGGGAGCTTGTGGCCGAGGTCGCCCCAGGCCCCGGTGGGCAACGGCGTGGCCAAAAAGAGCTGAGAGCTAGGGGCAGACCAACAAAGCGAAGAGGAGCCTACCCTGATGGGTCAATCGGCCAAGCGGCCGTCTCTCTGCTAGACTCCCGCCCATTCGAGTGTTTGCGAGAGGGGACCATGGCTGACCCTATCTGTAGCGAACCGATCTGCCATCCGCTTGGACGGAGGCGGTTGATGGTGGCCATTGCGGGCGGCCTCCTCGCCGCGCCGTTCACTGTCGAGGCGCATCAGCCCGCGAAGACGGCCCGGCTTAGTTTCTTGACGGTCTCCGCCGACTCCGATCCGCCGGCGGACCTCCTCCTCGGGCTGTGCGAGCTGGGCTGGGTCGAGGGACGAACCCTCACCCCTCGAGCGCCGCGCGACAGCGAGCCGGGAGGATCAGCTCGCCACGTTGGCGGTCGATCTCGTCCGGCTAAGGGTGGACCTCATCGTGACATCGTCAACACGGGCCGCCCTCGCTGCCAAGCATGCAACCACCACTATTCCGATCGTCGTGACGTTCGTCGCTGACCCCGTGGGAAGCGGCCTCGTCGCCAGCCTGGGCCGGCCAGCCGGGAACGTGACGGGAGTGACCAGATCCGTACTGACTCAGCTTCGCGTGAGCGTGCGCTTGATTTTCTTCCCTGATTCGGCGGACACTGGCCGAATCTTCACGAAGATCGTTGATGCAGCAGACGGCTTGATCCTCGAAGACTCTACTTTCTTGCAGACTTTAGGGGGAGGCATGGGACACAAGAAGCTCGTGGTTCTTCAGGGTATCCTGGCTTCGTTGCTCCTGGCGGCCTGTGCATCGGCTCCCGCGCGGGTGCTCTCTTCAGTCGCACCGTCGTACGCCACACTCCCGAATGGGTACGAGCCGCTGAATCCAACCGGACCCTCGCCGATCTATGCCGCAGTAACGGCCGTTCCTGGCGATAATCTCGTACGGTACCTGGAGCGCAAGCGCGGACATGCGTTGAACGTTCTTTCCCTCTCCGGGGGTGGCCAGAACGGCGCCTTCGGTGCCGGGTTCCTCGTTGGCTGGCGCGAGAGCGGACGGCGGCCCCAGTTTGATGCCGTCGGTGGTATCAGCACCGGTGCATTGCTAGCCACCCACGCCTTTCTCGGCACGCCCGCCGACGATGCGATATTAGAACAGATGTACACGCAGATCACGAAAGACGATATCTACAAGGATAGAGGGATCTTCAGCCTTGCCTTCGGCGCGGATTCACTAAAAGACACCGCTCCGCTGCATGCACTGCTTGTCAAATATGTCACCGCGGAGACTTTGAAGCGCGTTGCGGAGGCGTACGATGACAATCGTATGTTGTTTGTAGGCACCACCAATATCGACTATGGCCAGACCTGGATCTGGAATATGACGTTGATAGCGAAGGCAGGTGATTTAGAACTCTATCGCAACGTATTACTGGCCTCCGCCTCGTTCCCAATCGTCTTTCCTCCGGTAGAAATTGACGGTCATTTGTTCGTCGATGGGGCCGCCCGCTCGAATCTGGTTGTCCCGGGAATGTTCGGTTCTGAGAAACCTAATCCTCCGCTACACGGCCCGGGCAATCTTTACCTCATCGACAACGGCAGAGTGACGGAACCACCTGCGGCCCTCGTCCGGTCCCTTGGCCCAATCGCGGCGGAAACGATCAGCGTGATGATGGAGCAATCGATGCAAACAGCTCTGACAAGGTCTTACTTCGGGACGAGGGTACTAGGTTACTCTTTCAAGATGGTCGGGATTCCGGGCGAGGTAAATGTCGGCAATGACGTGCTCGCCTTCGATCAAACCCAGATGCGTGCAGCTTTCGATGCAGGGCGCGCTCTCGCGAAGCAACCCGACCCGTGGAAGAGTCTTCCACCCGATTCAGGCGATATTCCCTCCTGGGCTTTCAAAGAGCTAGTACAATAACGACGCCCGCGGCGCGATCCACAATCTTTTGAAGCTGTTGAAAAACTGGGCGGTCCCGGAAGCACTCGATCAGCGGGAGTGGTACTATGCGGGTCCGGCTGATTGCCGGTTTCGTGCTTCCCGACTTCGTTTTCGGCTCACGCTCAGGTCGCGCTCAGGATTCCCGCGGGTTGCCCGCGCGCGACGAACTGCACCAGCCGTTTCAGATTCTCCGCGGTGGCCGCCAAGTGAAACTGCTCCGCCGCGTTCCAGAGCCGTCGCAACCGCACCCGGCCCAGTCGGAGCCGCTGCTTGAGCTCGGCAAACAGGGCCTCGACCTTGTAGCGCTCTCGCTGCGAACGGGCGTAGGCTGGCGTGCCAGCGAGGGCGCGCACGGTCTCGCGCGCCGCCTCCTCCCGGTGCACGAACAGTCTGCGGACGACCCCGGGGGTGCAGCGCTGTTTTTGAGGACACCCGCGACACTGCTCCGGCGTGGTGCTGTAGATGTCGCCGTGTGCGGTCGGATGCGCTCGACGATACCGGAGCGGTTGGCCCTGGGGACAATAGTACGCGTTCTCCTCCGGCGCATAGCGAAACTGGTCCCGAGTGAACCGCTTGCCCGTTTGATGGCGCCGATCAATCAGCGGGATGTGCGGCTCGATACCCTGCCTGAGGAGCCAGGCCACGAACTCGCCACTCCCATAGGCTTTGTCAGCGCCCAGGCTCTCCGGGCGCAGGCCCAGCCGGCCGATCCGCTCGAGCATCTGGCGAGCGGCGAGCGATTCGTGCCGGAAGCGCGCAGGGGTGGCCGCCACATCGACGATGACGCGACTGGCATTGTCGATCAGATAGTTGTCGTAGTACGCGAAGCCGGCGCGGCTGCGGCGTGAACTCGGTCTCGGTGCGGTAGTCGAAGTTCCGGATGTTGCGCACGGTCACGAGATTGCCCTGGATCGTCGCCTCGGGCAGCTTCGCCACCTCGGGTTGCCAGTCGCGATCATTCGACGGCCGGATGGAGTTCCACCAACTGCCGAGCAACGCCAGCAGCACGGCGTATATGAGCAGAGCCCGCCAGCGCCAGCGGCGCAAGCACAGCGCCACGATGGCCAACAGCGCGGCGAGCGCCACGATGGCCACCAGTACGGAGCGCAGAGTCGGGCCGCCGGGCCCGGCGAAATACAGCATCCCGGCCCCCCATAGGGCGCTTCCAAATATCAGCACCCCCACGACCGCAAGGAACAGGATGCCGAGTACTCGCCGCACGCCCCTCTCTTGGCGAGCACCCGGACACGTTGCGGGGTGGCTCAGTTCGCCTTGATCCACGTCAGGGTTTGAATATTTGTCGGGGCTCACCTCAGCCTCATGTCCTCGTACGGTGCGCTGAAAAGGTAGTTATGGATCAGGCCTAGCCCCGGCTCGGCCACGCGCGGGCCGTACGCGTGCAGCGCCGCGACGTTCCAGATTGGCGCGAACATCACTCGCTCGTACATGAGCTGCTGGATCTTGTGGAGGGTCGCCTCGCGCCGCTTGCGATCGCGTTCTGTCGCCTGCTCACGGATGAGGCCCTCGATGTCGGCATAGCTTCCGTACGTGAACACGCCGCTCGCCGCCACGAAGGAGTCGATCCGCGTGGCGGCGTTGCCATAGGCGCCGCTGGCGACGTAGACCAGCGGGCGGAGTTTCTTCTCGCGCAGCTGCGTGAAATAGGCGGCGCGCTCCAGCGCGCGGATGCGCGTGCGGATGCCCGCTGCGGTGAGCGAGCTCGCGATCGCTTCGGTCGGCTCGGCGAAGCCCGTATCGGTCCAGAAGTCGCCAGCGTCGAAGCCGCGCGGGTAACCGGCCTCGGCCAGGAGCTGCTGCGCCTTCTTGGGATCGTGGGCGTAGGGTGGCGCCGGCCACGAGAAATCGTAGTCGCGTGGGATGATGCTGCCCGTCATCTTCGAGAATCCGAGCGAGATGGACTGGTTGATCGCCTCACGGTCGATTGCGAGGTTGAACGCCAGGCGAACCCGCCGGTCGGCCCAGACCGACTTTGGGTCCCACTGCTCCGTGAAGAGACACCACTGCTCGCCAAAGAACTGCACGGGCTTCAGGGTGAGCCCGGGCGTGCGTCGGACGTCCTCGGCGATAGCGCCGCGCAGGATGTACGCGATGTCGATCTCGCCGCGTTTCAGGCTCGCCACGCGCGTGACGTCGTCCGGGATGACCTTGAGCACGAGCCGCTTGATGCTCGGCTTCTTTCGCCAGTACTGCTCGTACGCCTCGAGCACGAGCTCGACGCCGGGGGTGAACGAGACGAACCGGTACGGTCCGGCGCCGATAGGCGCCTTCTTGAAACCGTCGTCGCCGACCTTCTCGACATACTTGCGCGGCACGACCCACGCGGCGCCCGTCGCGGGCGTCCCGTAGAAGGTGAGGAAGTCGGGCCAGGCATCCTTGAGCTGGACCCGCAGGCGCCGAGGATCGACGACCTGCACGTGCTGAATGCGATCCTTGAAGATCTTCGCCGACACGCCACGGTAACGTTCCAGTGAGAACTTCACGTCGTCCGCGGTCACCGGCTCGCCGTTGTGGAAGCGAACCCCCTGGCGAAGCACGAACTCGTACGTGAGGCCGTCCGGCGAGACGTTCCAGCTCTCGGCCAGGCTTGGCGCCATGGCGTTGCCCGGCAGCGGCTTCACCAGCGCATCGTGCAGTGCGTAGTAGACCATGAAGGGGATGAGGATGCCGGTCGCCTCCGCCGGGTCGAGCCAGGCCGCCGGCAGTGCGACTGGGACGCCGAGCGTCATCTGCCCCTCGGCAGCAGACACGGGTGGGTGGGCGACGAGCACGAGGATGAGGGCGAGCGCGACGCCTGTGGCCATGCGCTTCATGGGCGGAGTATCACCCCAGAGTCACGCGGGTGTGCGGGAAACATTCGAGCCGGTGCGCAGATTCGCCAATCTCAACATCCTCAAACCATTGTGGATCGCGCCTCATACTTGCCGCCAGCGGTCGGACCCAGCGACGTGAGAATCCACGCCCGTGGGCGGGGCAGTTCGGCGGTCCCGCTCGCTGACGTCCGTGCCCTGTCTTACATCACCCGCGTAGAGGCATAGCGTCCGACGGTCGTAGGGACCATGCAGGTAGAGCAAATGAACACTCCGACGTTGCGCTTCAGGTTCCCACTGGCTGCGGCAGTGGCAGCACGATGGAGGGCGAACCAGTTGGACTGATGTTAATATCCGGAACAGTTCCTGCGAGCTGTCGAGGTGCCTCTGCCACCACTTGTCCGGCCAACCTCGCAGTAGGGTCCGGAGGAGACCAGCGCATGCCTGCGCGAACGGTGGATTTCGGAAGCGTCCTGGCTCGGCTGGTGCGCAGCACGGTCATGGAGGACGGCGACCTCTCCAGCGTCCTTCGCACCATTACCGAGGCCGCTGCCGCCACCCTCCAGGTCGAGCGGGTGAACATCTGGCTGTTCGACCGTGCGCGGACGCGGATTCGTTGCATCCAGGCTTACGAGCGTGGAGCGAACCGGCACACGCAGGGCGACGAGATCCTCGCCTCGGTCGCCCCATCGTACTTCGTGGCCCTAGCCGAGCTTCGTACCGTGGCCGCCTTCGACGCTCGCAATGATCCGCGGACCCGCGAGCTGGCCAACTACCTGGAGCCGCGGGGCATCACGACGCTGCTCGACGCGCCGCTCTATCAAGGCGGCGGGCTTGCGGGCGTCGTGTGCCACGAACACGTCGGGCCGCCGAGACAGTGGAACCGCGATGAGCAAGCGTTCGCGGGCTCGGTGGGGGACCTCGTCTCCCTAGCCATCGAAACCGATCGCCGCATCCGGGCCGAGCGGTCTCTGCGAGAAGGCGAGGAGCTCTTCCGCGCCGTCGGCGACCGCCTTCACGACGCCATGCTCCTCGTGGACGCCAGCGCCCCGTCCTCCCTCACCGTGCGCTACGCAAACGAGGCGGCCTGCCGTCTCTCCGGCTACAGCCCCTCGGAGCTGAACGGGCAGCCCATCACTCTGCTCGCCGATCCGGCCGCGCGGGTCCCCGTGGACGAGCAGATCGGCCGCGTACTGGCAGGCGAAGTCGTTCTCTTCGACAGCCTGCACCGACGCAAGGACGGGTCCGTCATGCCGGTCGAGATCTATGGGCGCGCCATTGACTGCGCGGGACGGCTCACGCTGCTGCTCCTCGGCCGCGACATTTCACGCCGCGTGCGTGCGGAGCAAGCTCACCTCGAGTTCCAAGCCAAGATTCTCGAGGCCCAGCGGCGCGAGAGTCTCGGCATCCTCGCGGGTGGCATCGCTCATGAGTTTGGCAACTTGATGACGACCATCCTTGCCAACCTGGAGCTGGCTCGGCTCCCCGAGTCCAGTTCCGCCCGCGACCGTGTGAGACAGGTCGTGGCGGCCGCGAACGTAGCCGCCGATCTCTGCCACAAGCTCCAGGCCTATTCCGGCCGTGCCCGGTTCGTCATGGCGTCGATTGACCTTGCAGCTCTAGTGGACGAGCTGTTGCGGCTCATGCGCGCTGCGTTGCCGGACCATGTGACCGTCGAGCAGGATCTGCCCCCAAATATGCCGGGGATCGAAGCCGACGCCGAACACATGCGCTTAATGGTCATGAGCCTCATCACGAATGCCGTCGAGGCCATCGGCGACCGTCCGGGGACCATCGCGGTCCGTGCCCGGCTTGGGCGCTTCACACGGGCGGACTTCCAGGACGCGACCAGGCAGTGGCAGATCCCGGACGGTGACTATGTCTGTCTCGAGATCAGCGACTCGGGCTCCGGCATGGGCAAGGAGATGCAGCGACGCATGCTCGAGCCGTTCTTCACCACCAAGGTGACGGGACGTGGCCTCGGGTTGCCCGCGGTCCACGGGATCGTACGGGCCCATCGGGGCGCCTTCGTCGTGACGTCGGAAATCGGCCGCGGCACAACCGTCCGCGTCTTCCTTCCCGTCGCCTCGTCCCCGTCGGCAATTGCCCTGAGACGCGAGGGGGGTTCCGAGGGCGAGGCGGCCCGCGATGGGCATCCCCGACACACGATCCTCGTGGTGGACGACGAGCCGTTGGTGCGCGAGGTGGCCACCCTCGCCCTCGAAGGGGAGGGATTCGCCGTCGTCTCCGCGCGCGACGGACGGGAGGCGCTGCACCTGATCGACTCCCGAGACGACATCGCGACGGTCATCCTGGACCTCTACCTGCCCGACGTCAGCGCAGAGGAGATGGTGGGTCGCATTCGACGCCGCCGTCCGAGCCTTCCCCTGATCCTGTCCAGTGGGCATCAGGAGGATCCGATAGTGACGAGCAGTCTCCGCGAGGGCATAGCCACGTTCCTTCCGAAGCCCTGGGAGCTGTCCGTGCTTCTTGAGGTTGTGAGCCAGACTCTGGCGGGTGCCACGCCGCCATGAAGAACAAGACCGCCATTGCACGAGAACGTTTTCGCGACCTGGAGGATTTCGGCGGACGCTCGCCGCGGGAGCGCTCTCCTCTGATCGAGAAGAGTGCTCTCCGCGGCGAGGCCGTTTCTGCGGAACTGCTTCTCGGCCTTTATCTCTTCTCGACGACTAGCTCGAGTCGCCGGTTCTTCGCGCGTCCCTCTTCGGTGTCGTTGGACGCGACCGGCCTGTCCGGTCCGTAGCCGGCCGTACCGATACGCGACTCGGCAACGCCGCCGCCGACCAGGAGGCCTTTCACCGCGGCGGCGCGGTCAAGCGAGAGCTTCGTGTTGGCGGCCGCATCGCCGGTGCTGTCCGTGTATCCTTCGAGGCCGACCGACACCGACGGATAGGCTTTCAGGATGGCGGTGAGAGAGTCGACCGTCGGACGCGATTCAGGCGTGAGCGTCGTCGCGCCGCTCTCGAAGTTGAGGTTGTCGAACACGAATCGTTTCGGGACCGTGGTATCGCTGGTGCTCGCGAGCCACGTGGCCAGCGTGAAGTTGAACGCCCCCTCGGGAACGGAGATCTTGAAGCCGCCCGGGAGCTGGAGTTCGGCGAGCTTGGTCGTTGCGACTCGGGTGGCCTCGCGAACCGGCGCCCGCCACGACATGTAGCCGATCATGAGCAAGATCAGCGCGGCGACGGCAGCAAGCGGGATCAACCAGTTAGATGTTCGCGACGTTGCTGCGGCTACCTCGCGGGTCGCGCGGCTCGCCGCGCCGGTCGTAGCCGACGCAACGTCGGCGAGACTCGACGTGGCGCCGGACCAGCCGAGGAGCGAGGCCATGCCGCTTGGCAGCAGACCGCTGAGGAAGCCGCGCTGCTCCCCCAACAGGTTGGTCAGGGCCGACACTCCGCCCCCCGCGGCCGCTTGTTGCCGGCCGAGGACGTGCATGATGAGCGGAGCGATCAGTGCCATCAGGGAGGACGCAGACCCGGCGCGGATGCCTGAAGCCCGCGCGATAAGATCCGTCATGCTGCCGAAACTGTTCCCGAACAACGAGTCGAGCAGGCCCTTTCCTGCCGTGATGGTGTTGTCCGTGGACAGCTTATTGCCGAAGAGGCTTCCGACATTTCCCAGCATGCTTCCGTCGTACTTGCCGGCAGCCAGCGCTTGAGAGATCTGTTGAGCGCCGGTTTTCGTTGCGGCTAGATTGCTCAGAGCGGCCAATGTAGTGGGAACGATCGCGCCCAAGGCCTTGGACGTGTCCGGCCCGGACTCTCCGACGTATGACGCCGCTTTGTCCATGAGATCGCGTAAGCTTCCCCGTCAAGTAGACAGCGTGAAAGTAGACTCCGCGGGGGCATCCGGCCTCGGCAGAAACGTCAGGGGCGGCACCTGGCCGAGGCTGTCATGGGGCCGCTCGGTGTTGTAGATGGCG
>Ga0306920_100005489_pt1 | contig 16414 bp, 14 predicted proteins | sample flu12Cox44000170_FD_204666 | JGI IMG/M metagenome (GOLD analysis project Ga0306920, IMG submission 204666) | Lab enrichment of tropical soil microbial communities from Luquillo Experimental Forest, Puerto Rico - flux4day.12C.oxic.44.000.170 (v2)... | ecosystem: Environmental > Terrestrial >... | reverse complement strand
CTTGCGGCGCTGATCGGCGAGGTCGTCAAAGTCGAGCGTGCGCCGATCACCTTCGAAGTAAAGGAGGGCAGGGGAACCCTCAAAATCGGCGACACGACCGAGGCCGTGATGGAACCGTATCGCGGGCCGAGTGGCAAACCGACAACCTTGGTCGATAGCGCCTTCTCGACGATCCCCGGCTCGCCTGCCTATGTCGCGAAGGCCTCGATGTTCCGGCTGAAAAACCCGGCTGTCGGCCTCGATGTCGATTTGCGGGACCATAACGCGATCCAGGGGGTTTTCGCCTTCGAGGGCTAGGCCGACGGTGGGTACGTGATGTCGGCGGCCCCGGGCCGCGGCCGTTTCCTGCCCCTGATGGCAGCGCTGTCGGCGACGGCGTGGCTGACCTTGTGGCTGTGGGGGCGGAACTCCTACAGCCGTTACCTCGATCATGGCAACTGGACCGAGATCGGAGTGGCGGGCGCGCTTTGCCGCGCACTTCCGGGCGGGAGCGAAGCGCTGACCGGTCTGCTCGTCGTCGCCGGCTGGCTGCTGATGCTGGCCGCAATGATGCTGCCGACGACATTGCCGTTGCTCGACATCTTCCGGCGGGTGACCGCGAGACGCGTCGACCGGCGATCGCTGATGGCGCTCGTCATAATCGGGTACCTCGCCGTGTGGGGCCCCTTTGGCCTCGCCGCGCATCTTGTCGGCTGGGCCGTCTTCACTGGCATGCGCCGGTCGGATTGGCTGCTCGCCAATGGCTGGGTCATTGGCGCGACGGTCCTGGCTACCGCCGGCCTCTACCAATTCAGCGCGCTCAAATACCGCTGTCTCGACAAGTGCCGGGCGCCGCTCGGCTTTGTCATCGAGCACTGGCGCGGCGCTCACTATCGATGGCAGGCATTTGTGCTCGGCGGCCGGCACGGCGCGTTTTGCCTCGGCTGCTGCTGGGCACTGATGCTCATCATGTTCGTCGTCGGCAGCGCCAATATCGGCTGGATGCTGGCCCTCGGCGCCGTCATGGCGGCCGAAAGGAACCTTCCTTCAGGCCGCCGCCTCGCCGCACCGCTCGGCGCCCTGTTGCTACTCGCCGCGCTCTGGACTGCGCTCGCCGGCGCGATCGCTCGAGCTTAGCCGGGAGACGAGCCCTTTCGCTCCCAGTAACCGGAAGCGGCGGGAAAGATGGTTTGGCAGCGTGTCGCCTCGGGCGCACCATCCAGCGTATCTGCAGCCGCGCGCCAGACGGCGTAGTGCGGTGCCGCCCGGTGCGCTTCCAGCGCCGCCGCGTCGCGGTATACTTCGTAGAAATAGTAGACGTTCTGGTCCTGCCCGTCCTGCAGGACGTTGAACCGCATGCAGCCCGGCTCGTCCCGCTCGGAGCCGAGGGCATCCACCTCGATCGCCTTGAGAAACCGCTCGCGTGCATCGGGCTTCACCCGGACCTTCACCCACATCGCCAGCATTTCGATCCCCTTTCCGTGGAGCTGTGATAGAGTGCGGACATATCGCGGATTTGAGATATTTTGAACACCCTCAACACGAAGGGAGAGCCGTTATGAAGGTGGTCACGCTCAAAGACATCCCGAACCTTCCGGTGGACGGCGCCGCGGTGCCGATCGAAGGGTACACGGGCCCGGTTCAGCGGTCCCGCCAGACCATCATCCAGCCCGGCGAGTCCAAGAACTTCAATTGCAGCGTCGTGAATTTCAGCCAAGGCTGCACGACCGGATGGCATACGCATGACTGCGACCAGATTTTGATCGTGACCTCGGGCTCGGGCATGGTCGCCAACGAGCACGAACAGCGCGAAATCAATCCGGGCGACGTCGTGCAACTCAAGGCCGGCGAGCGCCATTGGCACGGCGCGAAGGCCAATTCGACGATGGGCCACATCACGATCACCCTCGTCGGCGGCCAAGCGACCTGGGGTTAGCCGGGTCCGCGCGCGCCGCTTCCAATCAGTTATCCCGTCGACGCCGCGACGGCAGGGACCAAACCAAGGGCCTTCCGGTCTCTCTGGACTCCCGCTGTCGTGGGTTGACGTGCGGGAACTCGAGAGTGGCGCGTGCCGGATAGACCTCGATCATCGTCCGTGTCCGTCACCGCTCGTCGCCATAAAGGCGCCTTCGAGCGGCCCGAACGGATGGCACTGGCCGCCCATCAATTCGGCCAAGACTCGGCGACATGTCGTGGCTCGCGCGCCGGGATCGATACGTGGTGAAGCATGACACCTCTCCTACGCAGTTGATACGAGCGAGCCAAAAACGAAGCCAGAGTCGCCGACGCCTGCACCACCACCAGCGCCCAGCGGAATCGCTCCTCGGCATCCGGGCTATTGCCGCTTCCTTGCCGGTGTGCTGTTCAATCCGGATTATTCGATTTACCGGACAGCGATCGTTCCGCATAGGATCATCGAACCGCGCTGTCGGTTTTCACGGCACGCTAACGGGTGGCTGTTCAAGCTCGAGAGTGAACGGAGTTAACCCAGATCTCACTTCCGTCTTCGGCGGCGTTTCCCGACATTGGTCCTTGAAGTTGTGTGCATCGGGTAGCGGAGCCGCAGTCTTATTTTCTAATCCATTCGCCCCCGCAATTGCCAGGATGATCCCGGTGCCCTGCACATGCTTGAACGACACCTTATCGTCGATTGAAAACGCATAGGCGCTCGACTTCAGCGTATCATGGATCAACTGCGTAAATGGGTTGAATATTTCTGCTTCGGGTATTTCTGTTAAATAATTATATTGTAGATCGCAATAGAGACCGATAGCGGCCTTGAAGCCCGCCGTTTCGTTCAGGGCGCCGCCCTTGCAGCCGCCGAAATTGATCGGCACAAAACCATAGATCGCCTGGATCGTGGAGGTGAAGTCCGGCTCCTTTTTGCATGTGCTAATATAGTTCGTTTGAAAGAAGTTAAATTGCTTTCGCAGCTCAATACAGGTCGTCGACTTGAACGGGGTCGACCCGGGCGGCCTCGGATTGTTACTGGCGTCGGTGCAGTCGTGCCACAACTTCAGAACCCGCTGCCCGGCTGTGCCCAAATCCGGAGTCGTGAACGGAGGAGGCGGGCTAGGGTTACACTTCGACGTCGAAAACGATGAGAAATCAGGGGGATCCGATGTGAGTACCGGCGGAATTGGCGGCGGGTCCCGGAACGACTCCACCAGCATGTTGAAGGTGCCCGCCAGCTTAGGCAGTTCATACCTCGGCACTTTCGGCGCCTCGTTTGGCTGCTCGAATGCGTCGAGAGAGCAGGCCGCGTTGAAGATCGGTTCGTTGGGCAAACCCGGGTGCTTGCTCAACTCGTCAAAATATACCGGGACGTAAATCGGCCAATTTACTCCGTTGTCGCCGCCGAACTTAGCTAGCTTCTCTCGGAAATCTGCGACCGACTGCGTCGAGCCTACATACGGCACATCGTTATTACCCAGCGGCCCCATCGCGACCGGCAGATAGACCGAATCGAGAGACGAGACGTTATAATTTACGAATAGCAATCCATCTCCAGCCTTGTTTTGGAACATCGCCGGCCGCCCATCAAGAGGAGGACCCACCGCCGAAGCAAAAGTGTATTCTTGCAGCTGGAATGGAATTCCGAATGGAGGATCGATCGTATAGGAGAGCAGGGTCACTGTGCAGGTGGCTCCGCCAGAAGCCACGCAAGTCGGGACCTTTGCCCCGCCAACGGGAGCTACAGGCGTCGGGGTGTGCGGCTTTTTATCGACAGTACTCCCATCCGTGATTTGGGCGGCATGTAGCGCCGTTGCGCCTTCGAACAAATAGATGCGCGCTGCGTTCCACCAATCGATAAACTGGTCGGTATTCACGCCAATATTGTTGTCGGTCACCTCCTGCAACTGGGTCCAGAACGGCACCGTGATTGTCACGGACTGGTCGTGTTGCAGACCAGTCGTGCTATCTGTATTGGTGATATCGATGTAGGCGCGATAAACCAATGTGGTCGGAAACTCCGGGTACGGTTCTTTTTCAGCGAAAATCGGGAAATTTCTTAATTGTATTGTAAAATAGCCGCTTGCATCCATAAATCGGGGTTCCCGATGGTTGCACCCTTCTGGAGCATCGGAAAAAACACTCTTTTGTCAGAAGAATTATTAACGATAACGATCTTTTTATCTGGAGGCGGGTTAGGAACGACGGCAGCGGCACTGCCGGCAAAGCCCAGGACAAGGAGAAAAAGCACGGATACTACTGTGCACGACGTGTTCATAACCGATCTCTCCCGCGTGAGCTTGATCCCGGCCGAGACGGTGAGGGTGGTTTGGGTTGCCATCGACGCCTCCTCTATTTCCTTGCCGCCGGATGCTCGATCCGAGCTACCGCGGCTTGCCGAGAGCTTAACCCGTCCGCTCCCAGCAGTGCGCTACGAAAAGCGAACCGGCGAAACGAAAAACGCATATATTTGGGATCAGCCCCGACGCAGGCGGGCAAACCGGCCCGCGCCCGTGGCCCCCAAAGACGTCCGTTCCTTGTGCTGACTTGCGAGGGTGAGATCGAGCAGCGTCGCTGGAGCGAGTGGCACACGGAGGGGAAACCCCGCAACAACATTCCGGAAGCAGCTGGTCGCCAGAGGCCCATAGCGAATAGCTCGGGGTACGGTCTCATTCGGCAGCTATGTTGGGAACGTCCGGATGCTCAGCTACGAGTTCTCGTTTTTTCGACAGCCTCTTAATTCTCTCACGCAAGGTCTGGAACAGGACATACAGGCCTGGGATCACAAAAATCCCGAGAAAGCTGGCAGCGACCATTCCGCCAAAGACCGCGGTGCCGACTGCTCTGATCGTCGCCGCACCGGCGCCCGATGCAATAACGAGAGGCACCAGTCCGGCGATGAATGCAAATGAGGTCATCATCACGGCGCGGAACCGCAATCTCGCCGCTTCGATTGCCGCGGCGATGATTTCCTGGCCATGGCGGCGCTGCTCCATGGCAAATTCAATGATCAGGATGGCGTTCTTGGCAGCGAGCGCGATCAACACGACAATGCCGATCTGCGCATAAAGGTTGTTGTCGAGCCCAAACAGTTTAAGCGCCGCCATTGCCCCGAACAGTCCGACGACAACCGACAGCAGCGCGGCAACCGGTATCGTCCAGCTCTCGTACAACCCAACGAGGAACAGATAGGCAAAGACGATCGCCAGCCCGAGGATGTAACCGGTTTGCCCCGCTGCTGCCTTCTCCTGCAATGCAGTGCCGGTCCACTCATACGAAAACCCGCGCGGCAAGGTGCTGGCGGCAACTGCCTGCATTGCAGCGATGGCTTCGCCCGACGAGTGGCCGGGCGCCGGCCCGCCATTGACCGTCACCGAACGCAGATTATTGTAGCGGACGATCGACGACGGAGCGGTGATCAGCTGGACATCGGCGACAGTCCGCAGCGGCAGGAGATCCCCTTGCGCGGTTCGCACCCGCACGCGAAAGATGTCGTCGACCCCCTTGCGGTCGGCCGCATCCGCCTGGACCTTGACCTGCCAGGTGCGGCCAAAGCGATTGAAGTCGTTGACGTAAGCGCCGCCCATCGTCGTCTGCAATGCGCTGAAGATGTCGTCGATCGATACCCCCAGGGTCTCGGCGCGTTCGCGGTCGAGTTTCAGATAGACTTGCGGGGTCTCGGCCCCATAGGTCGTATAGACATTGGCGAGCGCCGGGTTCTGGTTGGCGGCGATGACGAGGCCATCCGACACGGCCGCGAGATCTTCCGGTGTCGCACCGGAGAGCGTTTGCAGCTGCAATTCGAACCCGGCGGCGTTGCCGAGACCGGCGATCGGCGGCAGATTGAAGGCAATGACATTGGCGGCGGCGATTTGCCGGAATAATGCATTGACCTCAGTCAGTGCCGAAAACACCGAGAGTGAAGCGGCGGTTCTTTGGTCGAAGGGCTTCAGACCGACAACCACGATGGCCTTGTTCGGCAGGGCGAGGCCATCGACGAGGCTATAGCCGGAGACCGTCATCAGGTTTTGCGTCCACGGCCGGTCCTGGATCATTTTCTCGACTTGTGTCACGACTTTGGTTGTGCGGTTCAGCGACGCGGCATCCGGCAGCTGGATTTCGACAAAAAAGGCCCCCTGATCTTCTTCGGGGAGAAAGCCCGTGGGCACGAATTTTGCCAGCCAACCGGCGCCCAGTGCGAATGCCACTACCAGCGCCGCCGTTATCAGCGAGCGGCGCGCCAGTGGCCGCACGATGGCCGAATATCCATCCCGGCTCCGGTCGACGGCGCGCTGGAAAAGAGCGATCAGTCCGCGCCGGCGGCCGCGGTGTCTGAGCAACAGAGCACATAATGCCGGCGAGAGGGTGAGTGCATTGATCGCCGAGATCAGCATCGACACCGACACGGCGACGGCGAATTGCTGGTAAAGCTGGCCGGTAATGCCGGGGATGAACGCGGTCGGCACAAATACCGAAAGCAGCACGAGTGTGATCGCGATGATCGGTGCGGTGACCTGCGACATCGCCTTTTCCGCCGCCTGGGCGGGGGTCAAATGCGGTTCGCTCTCGAGGATGTGCTCGACTGCTTCGACGACGACGATCGCATCGTCGACGACAATGCCGATCGCCAGAACCAGCGCGAGCAGTGAGATCGTATTGGCCGAGAAGCCGAGCGCCAACATGACCGCAAATGTGCCGATGAGGGCGACCGGCACGGCAATGATCGGGATCAACGTGCCCCGCACACTGCCGAGAAAGACAAAGACGACGATGCTGACGAGCACGAAGGCTTCGAGCAACGTCTTCTCCACCTTGTGGATCATTGCGCTGACAAAGACCGTCGTGTCGTACATCACGTCGTAGGCGACATCCTCGGGGAGGCTGGGCTCCAGCTCTTGCAGCGCCTTCTTGACACCGGCAGCCACTGCGACGGCATTGGCTCCTGGCGATTGGTAAATTGCGATCCCCTCGCCGGGTCGCCCGTTATAGCGAACGAGCGCGTCGGCCGACTTTGAGCCGAGTTCGGCACGGGCAATGTCTTTGATGCGGACGACGCCACCGTCGGGGGTCGCTCGAACGACGATGTTGTTGAATTCCTCGACCGTGGTGAGTCGCCCTTGCGTGCTGATGTTCAGTTGAAATTCGACCTCGGGCACGAGGGGCGCGGCGCCGACGCGGCCGACCGCGGCCTGGGTGTTCTGGGAGTTGATCGCCTTGACAACGTCGGCGGGAGTAATATCGAGGCTCGCCATGCGGTCGAGGTTCAGCCAGATCCGCATCGAGTATTCGAGATCGCCCCACTGGCTCGCATCGCCTACACCCGGCACCCGCTTCAGGGTGTCCACGATATTTATTTTGGCATAGTTCGACAGAAACAGCGCGTCGCGGCTCCCCTTGGGCGAGTAGATCGCGACGATCTGCAATAGAGAGGATGACTGTTTCCTCGTCGTGACGCCATTGCGCTGCACCTCCGGCGGCAGTAGCGCCAGCGCCTGATTGACTCGGTTGGTGACGTTGACCGTGTCGAGGTCGGGATCGCTTCCGACTTGGAAGGTTACCGTGAGAGAGTAACTGCCGTCGCCGCCGGAAGTGGACCTCATATAGATCATCCGGTCGACGCCGTTGACCTGAGCTTCGATGACCTGGGCGACGCTCTCTTCCACGGCTGCGGCCGAGGCGCCAGGATATATTGTGGTCACCGTCACTTGCGGCGGCACAATGTCGGGAAACTGTGCGACCGGAAGCGTGCCGAGCGCGATCACGCCAGCGATCACAATGACGATCGCGATGACGATTGCGAGGCGAGGACGATGGATGAAAACAGAGGAAATCATCGCGACCTGCGCTTTCGTCAGCCGGCGGGGGACGATGCCAACTCTGGCGTCACGATGATCCCGGCCCGGATGCGCTGCTGTCCCTGAATCACGACGCGCTCACCCGGCTCGATCCCTTCGTTGACGACGGCAAGTCCGTCGCGGACGGTGCCGATGCGGACGCGGCGCTGCTCGACCTTATTGTCCTGGCCGACGACAAACACGTATGAACCGGTTTGGTCGACGGCGGTGGCGGATTGTGGGATCACGACGACTTTGTCGCCGCCCTTTTCCTCGATGATCACGCGGACCGTCTGGCCGCTGGTGAGAATGTCATCGGGATTGGGGAACATCGCGCGGACGGTCTGGCCGTCGGTTCGCGGGTTGACCTGGACATCGAGAAAATCGATCCGCCCCTTCTCGTTGTAGAGCGAGCCGTCGGCCAGCCTGACGCGGGCTCGTACCTTGCCGGTCGGGTCGGTTTCGCGGGCTTCGAGCATCTCGCGCTGTGTTACGGAAAAGAGCACCTGCATTGGATCGTCTTTGACGACCGTCGCGAGCACACCGCTGTCCGGTCCGATCAAATTGCCGGGTGAGACCGCCGCTCGTCCGATCCGACCGCTGATCGGCGCCTTGATTTCGGTGTAGGAGAGCTGGATCTGCGCGTCGCGAAGGTTGGCCTCGGCCTCGATGACCGCGGCTTTGGCCTCACCCTGCTCCGCTGTTCTTTGGTCGAGCTGGGCGATTGGAGTATTGCCTTTTTTCGCGAGCTCGGCGGCGCGCTGCAACTGCCGATCAGCATTCGCCAAAGTTGCCTGGGCCGCGGCGAGCTGGGCCTTGCGCTTGTCAACCGCGGCCTCGAAGGGCTCGCGCTCGATCGTGAAGACCACTTGGCCTTCCTTGACGTCGTCGCCGTCCTTGAACAGGCGCGGGCCGAGAAAGCCTTGCACGCGTGCCCGCAGATCGACTTTTTCGAGCGCCTCGGCTCGGCCGACGAATTCGGCCTGCTTCGTCATCGACCGCAGGTCGGCCGGCTGGACCAGCACCGCAGGCGGCGGACCAGCCTGCTGGGCCTCGCCCGGACCTCCACTAAGGATCAGAAGCGCCGTGGCAACGCCGAAACAACAGAAGCTGGAACGCATCGCACCCCCCGTATCGCCGCGGTGACTTACCTTGTGCAGTCCCGCTCCGCGGCTGCTCGGATCACACGGGAATGCCCAATCAGAGCCGCCGCGGGCTCGCCGACAGCTTACCCCGTCGATCGCCGGCGGTGCGCTCCGAAAAGCGAATTACGCAAGCGAAAAGCGCATTTATTTGGGATCGGGTTGGTATGCGCGGGCAAAGCCACGTTGGCCGCATTACCCTCCGCGGCAGATCGCCCGGCGTCCGGCTATCGAGCAAGGGTGAGGCGCCTCTCCCGCAGCACCTCCGACGGATAGACACCGTATTTTCGCCGGAAGGACTGGGCGAACCGGGTCGGACTGCTGAAGCCGTGCTCAGCGGCAATCCGCGCCAGCGATTCCGTCTGGTCGGCCCTTAGCATCTCTGCTCGCGCCTGTTCCAGCCGGGCGTGCCGCAATACCCTCATCGGGGTGGTGCCGCGGAAACGATGAAACGCAATCTGCAGCGCACGAACACCACATCCGGCCGCCTCGGCGATCTCCGCGATCGTCAGCGGCATGCCGGCATTGGCACGCATGAACGCCTCGGCTCTCTTCACATTGCCCGGAGCGGCGGCCGCCTTCTGCCGCCCTAGTCTCTCAGTATAGTTATGCAGCAGGCCGAGCAAAAGAGCGAGGGCGATGTTATCCTCGAAGGAGCGGATTGCCAGTTCGTTCGTTAACAGTGTATCGGGGTCTTCGAGTTCGGCGAACAGGAAGTCAAACATGCGGCGGATTGTGGCGCCAGCGCCGCGCGTCTGATCGAACATTGGCTTGAACGCGATAGCTTCGATTTTCTGCCCATCGAGCAGAGCCTCGAGCTTCCGCTGGAGGAGCGCCGTGGGCAGCCGAAGAAGGAGCCGGCTTTGGCCGCTGGCAGTAGCGCGGAGTCCAGGCTCGCCCCTATAGATATATCCCATCGTAGCATTGCCGGTTTCCGATTCATGCGTTCCAGGGAAGACCAACTGGCTCGCGCCCTGCTCGATCATTGAAATCGCGAAAAGATCGACCCCGGGCGGGCCTATCGTCATCCGCGTCGCTTGGCTGTTGGTGATCCGGGACAAGCCGAGCGCGCCAACGTTGGCGAACGAAAACTCGGTGCGGTAACTTTCCGGCTCTATCCGAAACCGCCGTCGGTCTAGAGGTTCCCACTCCTGAGAACTGAACACGCGCTCGGTGAGTACGAGCTTCTGATTAGGCGGAAGGCTCTCCCAAACCGATTGGGGAATCAGATGCGGGTCGGCGACTTCGATCTTCGTGAAATATCCGGGCATGCGAGGCGCAGGGGTAGCCGCGGTGTCAATACGAGCGCGGCATGCCGAGGACGTGCTGGCCGAGATAGGCGAGGATGAGGTTGGTCGAGATCGGCGCGGTCTGGTAGAGGCGGGCTTCGCGCCACTTGCGCTCGACGTCGTATTCTTTCGCGAACGCGAAACCGCCGAAGGTGGCGAACGTCGCGTCGGCGGCGTGCCAGGTCGCCTCAGAGGCGAGCAGCTTCGCCATATTGGCGTCGGCGCCGCATTCCTTGCCGTCGTCGAACAATGCCGCGGCGCGGCGGCAGATCATATCGGCGGCCTCCAGTTCGGCGTAGGCGCGCGCCAATGGGAACTGGATGCCCTGGTTCTGCCCGATCGGCCGGTCGAAGACGACCCGCTCGTTGGCGTAGTCGATACCTTTCTGCAATAGCCATCTCCCGTCGCCGATGCATTCCTGCGCCACCAGGATGCGCTCGGCATTCATGCCGTCGAGGATGTAGCGAAAACCCTTGCCCTCCTCGCCGATCAAATTCTCGGGCGGCACTTCGAGATTGTCGAAGAAGACTTCGGTGGTGTTGTGGTTGATCATCGCCTCGATCGGCCGGATCTCGACGCCGTGCCCCAAATTCTCTCGCAGATCAACGAGAAAGACCGACAGCCCGTCGGTGCGCCGTTTGACCTCGTCGACGGGTGTCGTGCGCGCCAACAGCAGCATCAGATCGGAATGCCGGGCGCGCGAGGTCCACACCTTCTGGCCGTTGATGACGTAATGGTTGCCCTGCCGCATCGCCCGGGTCTTGAGCTTTGTCGTATCGGAGCCGGTGGTCGGCTCGGTGACCCCGAAAGCCTGCAGCCGCAACTCGCCTGATGCGATCTTCGGCAGATAGCGCTGCTTCTGCTCCTCGCTGCCGTGCCGCAGCACGGTGCCCATGATGTACATCTGCGCATGACCTTGGCTGGCGGTGCAGCCGGAGGCGTTGATTTCCTCAAGGATGACGGCGGCGGCGCGCAGCGGTAGCCCGGAGCCGCCATATTCTTCGGGGATCAGCGACGCGAGAAACCCACCCTCGGTCAGTTCGGTGATGAACTCGGTCGGATAGGCTTGCTGCGCCTCGAGTTTGCGCCAATAATCGCCGGGGTAGCGCTCGCAGATCTTGCGTATCGACTCGCGCAGCTCGGGATAATCCTCGCCGAGGGCGACCGTCGTCGGCGTCTCGCTCATAGACCCTCCTCTTTCCCCGATTTGACCGCAAAATAGCGCCCCTTCGCGAGGTTTGCACGATGCGTGCCAGCCGTTGCGAATCTTCATCATCGAATTGCCGTAATCGTATTGCATATTCCATCAAGACCCGCCGCTGCTGGAAGCCGAGGCCAATAGGGACAACAACCTTAACGGGAATTTGCTGCTGATTCGTTGCAGATTGCAGCAAACGGTAATGAATCGCTCAATTTATGATAGTAGGCGCGACGAACAACATCTCGCTTATTGAGCGCGCCGGTACCGGCGGCACTCGAAGCGGATCAGGTCGCGGAAGTGCGGGCGAATTTTCTGCGTCCACGCGGTGTCCGCCGCCTTTCGCCATTCGCCCGAGCGCACGACCTCGGGCGAGTTCAAATGGTAGAGTGCGATGTAACGCTGCGTCCCGCCGGTGCCGCGATAGCGGCGGGCGCAGGAGACGCCGGGCACCGCGCCCAACTGCGGGATGTGCTCGGTGTTGTACCATTCGTTAAATTCGCGGTCGTGCTCGGGCGCGACATTCATGCACACGACGAGCAGCGCCGTGGCCTCGCGCGGCGCCGTCAGCTCGCCGGGAAAGAGCTGCTCCCCCTCGTAGCGCAACAGCGATTTGCGAAACTTGGCTGTGCGCTTGGTCCAGGGCGAGGAATTCTCGCCGGCGATCGCCTGATAGGGCGGGCTATGCAACACGCCGACATTGTCGAGGTCGTAGGTCGCGACCGAAATCTTCGGGTTGTCGGTTCCGACCCAGCGGTCGGCGTTCAAAAAGCCCGGCACCCCAAGGCGCTCGGGGATGTGCTCGAGATCATACCAGTCGTGAAACTCATCCTCGGGCGCCGCCGAGAAATCCATCGACGCAACCAGAATACCCTTCGCCATCGGCCCCTCCCAGTAAGTCTGCGGCATCATCGCCGAGACTTACTGGGGTTTCCAGCACAGAGTGTCCGGTGATCAGCGTTGGCTGTGCGGCTGCGCCGCCGCGGCCGCCTGCTGGCGGAACAGCGTATCGGTGGCCTGCTTTTGAGTGTCCGTCAGGCTCGCATAAAGGCTGTCGAATGCGGCCGCGAGATGCTGGGTATTGTCGGCATAAGCGCGCGCGATCTGCGCATATGAGTGCATATTGTCAACCGCGCTCATCGTCGCCACGGAACCAACGCGCTGCGCGAACAGCGCATCCGTGCTTACCGCGTTGTCGCGCATCGCTTGCGCGAAAGCATCCCAAAGCGGCATCTGCGCCTCGGTGATGCCGAGTTGCTTCTGCAGGGCGTGGATCCGCTCTTCGACCGCGGCCTGGGTTGCAGCGGACGGCTGTGGTGCCGCGGTTTGTGCCGCAGCCGGCGAAGCCGCAGGCGGCGCTGACTGTGCGAGACCAACGCAGGGAACAAGCAAAGCCGCCAATGCGGCCCAACGCGAAACGGGTGAGATGAACATTTCTACCTCCCAGGATTGGATTGCTCAGCGCCCATGACCGTGCCCGCCGCCGAAGCCGCCGCCTCGGTGCGCCTCGCGCCAGCCACCGCCGCCGCCATGCCCGCCGCCGAAACCACCGCCGTGCCAGCCACCAAAACCGCCTCCTCGCGCCGCGTGCCAGTGCCCGCCCCAGGCCGATGCGCGGCCGGTGCCCCAGGCGGTACGTCCGGACGATCGTTCGTGGAAGCCCGCCATGCCGGCAAACCCGGATTCCTGCCGGCCGAAATGCGCGATCGTCGCGCTCGCCCCGAAGGCCGCGACGCCGCCGGTAACAAAGCCGCCATGCCACCAGCCGGGCCCGATCGAGGCGAAGCTAAGGACCGGCGGACCTATGAAGAACGCAAAGGCGGGCGGCGCGAAAATGACGAGCGGCGGCGCCGCTGCAACGACGATTTCGGGCGGCGGCAGGACGACGATCGGCGGCGGCGCCGCAGCGCCGAGCAGCGGGCCGATCGGCGGCGGTGAGACCGATGCCGGGGGAGCAGCGGCCACTGACGGGCCGACGGCAGCAACCGGCGGCGGTGCGATGTAGGGAAGTCCCGCGACGACCGGCGGCGGCGCCGCGTAAATCGGCGGTGGCGCAATGATCACCGGCGGAGCAACGATCACGCCGATCGAGGCGCCGACTAGCAGACTTCCCCACGCCCACGCACCCGGGCCCCACCCCCAGCTAAACCCGCCCCAGCCCCAAGAATGGCGCCAATCCCACCAGATCCCGCCAACCGGACCGAGAAATCCTCGCCCGCCCCAGCCGTGCCCAAATTCCGCCGAGGCGAAATTCCCATGCCAGCCGGGGCCACCCCAGCCGTGCTTGTACCAGCCGAGATGGCGGCCATTGTCGTGCCAGCCGCCACCCCCGTGCCAGCCTGCGGCTTCGTGCCAACCACCCCCGTGCCAGCCGCCACCGCCGTGCCAGCCACCACCGGCCCAGCCACCTCCGCCATGCCAGCCGCCACCGCCGTGACCGCCACCCCCGCCGTGCCCGCCACCCTCGTGTCCCGCTTCGGCCGGGGTAGCCGCGACAATAGCCACCACCGCGGCAGCGGCGAGCAGCTTCGACATCACATTATGGTTTGCCATCGACGATGAACCTCATCCGCCGCGACCACGGGAATCAACCGCAACGATTGACCTATTATAGGCGGACTCTACGCGAGATTGCTGAATCCAAAAAGGGGCAATTTTCTAAAGGGTTAACGAGTTCCAACCAAGGCGATCGGTCTACCTGCCGGCAAAGCGAGTTTCGGTTTAAGATCGCGCCAAACCGCATGGAGGGATTGCGGATGACAGCTCACACGCCCTTTCTTAGAGGCTCCGAAAATCTCGGGCCGTTGGCTTCGCGGTATATCGAGGTCGACAGCCTGCCGTGGAAACCGACGCCGTGCCCCGGGATCGATATGAAGATCCTGCTCGAAGAACCGGAAACCGGGCTGATGACCGCGCTCTTCGGCTGGCAGCCGGGCGCCGAGCTGGCCCTCCACGAGCATGTCGAGATCGAGCAGACCTTCGTCATCGAGGGCAGCCTCATCGATGACGAGGGCGAGGTCACCGCCGGCAACTACGTGTGGCGGCCCAAGGGCAACCGCCACATCGCGCGCTCTCCGCATGGAGCGCTCGTTCTGTCGATGTTCCTGCGGCCGAACAGATTTCTCGCCGGCGAGGCGGCCGGGGAGGATTTGAGGTAGGGGAGGGACTGTCATGACTCTGAAAATCTATGGCGTGGCGCGGTCGCGCGCCTTTCGCACGCTATGGATGGCGAAGGAGCTCGGGCTCGACTACGAGCACATCAACGTCGATTTCGCGACCGGCGAAACCCGCACCCCGGCGCATCTCGCGCGCAATCCCAACGGGCATATCCCCGTCATCGACGAAGACGGCTTCGTGCTCTGGGAATCGATGGCGATCAATCTCTATCTCGCCAAGAAACACAGCCTCGGCCGGCTTTATCCGCGTCGGCTCGAAGACGAAGCGCGGGCCTGGCAGTGGAGTTTCTGGGGGATGACAGAAGTCGAGCGGCCGGTACTGACCGCGCTCTTCAACCGCGCCATCCTGCCCGAGGACGAGCGCGATGCCGCAGCGGCGGACGCGGCCGAGCGGACGCTCGGCCAGCCGCTCAAGGTGCTCGACGGCGCGCTCAGCCGCAGCGTGAACCTGCTCGGCGACGATTTCACCGTCGCGGACCTCAACGTTGCCAGCATCCTCTCCTGGGCGCGGCCGGCCAATATCGACATGTCGCCGTTCCCGAAGGTCGCCGAATGGCTGAAGAACTGCGCCGCCCGCCCAGCCGCTCGCGCCGCCCGGCAATTGCAGCGTGAATAGGGGCGGAGCGAATGGCCGACAAGCGGCTGACACGACGGCAGACATTGGCGCTCGGGCTCGGCGGCACCCTATTGCCGAGCCCCTTCATCGGAGGAGAGGCGATGGCGGAGAATACGCCGGAGACCGTCGTCTATGTATCCAATGCGGCGAGCAAGGAGATCTACGTTCTCGCAATGAACCGCGACAGCGGCGAGCTGACGCTGATCGAAAAGGTGCCGGTGCCGGGTACCGACAAGCCGTCGCCCGCCAGCATGCCGATGGCGGTCGCGCCCGACCACCGGTTTCTCTACGCGGCGCTGCGCAGCGACACCTTCCCGGCGTCGACCTTTACGATCGACCGCACGAGCGGGCGGTTGACCCATCTCGCGACAACGCCGCTGCAGGACAGCATGGCCTATATCGTCACCGACCGAACCGGGCGGTTTCTGTTGAGCGCCTCCTATCCGGGCAACAAGCTGACGATCAATCCCATCGGCGACAACGGAATCGTTGTCGAGAAGACCACCCAGATCGTCCCCGACAGGCCCAAATCGCACTGCATCCTGGTGGATGCAGCCAACAAACATGTCTACGCGACGAGCCTTGGCGCCGACACCATCATGGAGTGGAAGTTCGACCCGGCAAAGGGGACATTGTCGCCGATCGGTCCGGGGATCATCCAAACCCGGCCCGGCGCCGGACCGCGTCATATGGCGCTGCACCCCAGCGGGCGCTTTCTTTATCTGATCACCGAGACCACCCACACGATCGGTGCCTACGCCATCGATCCGGGGACCGGGACATTGACCGAGCTGCAATTCGTCAATGCGCTGCCGGAGGGTTTCAAGGAGCAGCCCGCCGCTGCCGATCTGCACCTCACTCCCGACGGGCGGTTTCTCTATGGTAGCGAGCGCAAGACCAGCACGCTTGCAGGCTACCGCATCGACCCCGAGAAGGGAGCCCTGTCGCCGATCGGGCACTTTCCGACCGAGAAGACGCCGCGAGGCTTCAACATCGACCCGCGTGGCCGCTTTCTGCTCTCGGTGGGTCTCGATTCGAACGCAATGACGGTCTACCGCATCGACCCGCAATCGGGCGCGCTGACCAGCCTCAAGCAGTACCCGATGGGCGAGCAGCCCAACTGGATCGAGATCGTCGATCTGCGTTAGTCGCTTACGAGCCGAGTGTTTGGAACTAGTGAGCAGACTTATCAAGCAAGAGCCGGAATGATGGTGTGTTCAGTGAGGC
>Ga0306920_100005488_pt1 | contig 16415 bp, 19 predicted proteins | sample flu12Cox44000170_FD_204666 | JGI IMG/M metagenome (GOLD analysis project Ga0306920, IMG submission 204666) | Lab enrichment of tropical soil microbial communities from Luquillo Experimental Forest, Puerto Rico - flux4day.12C.oxic.44.000.170 (v2)... | ecosystem: Environmental > Terrestrial >... | reverse complement strand
CGGAAGGTTCTTAACGACATTCTGGAGAGCGCCGGTCACGGCCCAATGAATCTTCAGAGCGTTGAACAGTTCTTCTCAAATTGGCTCGCATCCAAAGAGGTCTCGAAAGCGAAGGCGACTGCCCGGCGCTACAAAGATGTGATCCGCCCATTTCTTGAACATCTCTCTCCTCAAAAGCGGCGCGGAAGTTTAAGCGGGGTCGCCCCGGGCGACGTGCAGTCTTTTCGAGATTCGCATTTGGAAGCCGGTCTCGCCAACAAGACTGCGAATCTCTCGCTAAAAACGCTGCGCAACGTTTTTAATGCCGCGCGACGGCAAGGACTAATCCTAACTAATCCGGCCGAAGCAGTCGAAACCCTGCCGGATAATTCGACTGAACGAGGTGTTTTTACTTTAGGTGAATTGCGCTCCCTTTTGCGTGAAGCCAGTCAAGAGTGGCGTGGGGTCATTCTACTTGGGTACTCGGCAGGATTGCGGCTTGGCGATGCGGCACGGTTGCGCTGGTCGGAAGTTGAACTGGCTGAGCCGGTCCCGGTTCTGCGTTTTTATCCCCAGAAAACCTCCGGTTCCGGAGCGAAACGGCGACCGCTGGAAATTCCAATTCTTCCGGATTTAGAAAAATACCTTCAACAGCTCCCGATCAAATCGCGCAATCCAGAGGCTCCACTTTTCCCGGTGCTCGCCAGGAAAAAAGTTGGAGGACGCACCGGGCTATCAAACACGTTTACCCGGCTTATCGCCGTAGCCGGGATTAATAATCCTGTTTTAAGTAGGGGTAAGGGAGCCAAAGGGCGCGCTGTCTACCGGCTGTCTTTCCACTCGCTCCGTCATTTTTACATCGCGAAAATGGCCAACATCGGGGTCTCAAAAGAGATGCGGATGAAGCTCGCCGGTCACACGAGCAGCGCGCATGACCGGTACACGCATCTAGAAATCCAAACGTTACGCAGCGCCTTGAAAAATTTTCCGTCGCTGCTGCTGCGCAGAACTTAATCGTGCGAACTTCGCGGGCACAGCCAGGCAAAGTATCAGCGTCAGGCAACGTCGAAATAATTCCGCAACTGGCGATGAGGCATTTTCTTGGTCCACCACTGGCGGTTGACTTTCAATTGGTGCCTGGTTTGGACGTGCTCGTTGCAAAAGCAACCGGCAACAACAGGGATACGAAGATGTCCCCCGGCGAGCAGATGGCCGCTTCGGTCAACGCAGGCCAACAGATTGCGGATGGAGCGGTCGGATTTTTTCACGCTCTCGCTTACCTCGCGGGACTAGGACATCCCTGGGCTATTCGGATTCTTACGGAGTTCGCAATCTCAGCCACAGGCGAAATCGAAGCGATTATTGAACGACGTACCCCTAAAAAGGAAATGGAACCAGACAGCCCTTTTGCGGCAGTGATCTCGATCGCTCGCGAAAACCGGCGCTTCCCCGTTCTCATTCGGCGGCATGCCAAGGCATACAACAGGAAAAAACTCAAGCTCCCGGAAATCGTAGAGCTAGGAAGTGGGCTTGGTGAGCGCATCAATAAACGTAAGCCTCCTGATCCAACTAAACCGATTAATCGCGTGATCGATGCGTATCTCTCGCACGTTCGCGCTGATCCGCAGTTACACCATGACTTACCGCCTTTGCGGCGCTCTAAGCCGGTTTGCCGAAAATGGGCGGAGCGTATCTTGGACTTATTCGAACGGAATAATGGCCCAGCCATTAAGCGTCCCGAGTTTGCACCGATGTTAAAGTACGGTGCTAAGACTGATAAAGGTAAACGCGGCGCAATTCGAGACGCTACTCAGGACGCTCTTTACCGACGGCAAACCCAGGTCTAAGAGGAGCCTCTAAAACCCTGCTTTTCTAAGCGTAAATCTCTTGTAAACAGTTAGTTACATCAGAGATTGTTGGCTTCAAATGGGCGCGTTGAAGCCAAATTCCAGAACCAAGATAAGGCGTGCCTCCCTTGCCGAGCCGCCCGAGCTAGAAGGGCAGCTCAAGAAAATACTGGAGCGCGTCCCGCCTTTACTGAGGCTTCCGCAGCCAGGCAGGCGTTGCCCACATTGCGGTCTGAGCCGTACGGGAATGGTGGAGTTAATTGCACCCGTACAACGAAACAATTTTTCGCCCCCCGTAGAGGCGATTTATCGAAAGCGCAATGAACGTGCGCGCCGTGGGATCTGGCTAATTCCAGCAGAGAACCTTTTTCGCTACCTTTTTGGTCTCGTCGCTAGCTCTCGACGTTCGTACGAGGCAATGCGCAAATCGCGACAAAACGGTTTGTGATCGGGAACGGCGCAATATGAACAAGGTGCAACGATACAACGCATCAACGAGGTCGAAAGGGAAGCGCGGAAGGACGCTTGATAAGGAGCTTCAACTACCAGCATTCGTTCGCGAGTTGTTGGGTACTCCACCACGTACTGGCGAAGGTGTTCACAGGTGGCTATTCCGAATCGCCAGGCAGCTGCATGCGCATCTACCTGCCGGTGAAATCATCACTTTATTACAAAATGCGGTTTCAAATTGTGGGCGATACGTTCCGCCTTCAGAGATCATAGATGCGGTCAAAAACTCAGTAACCTGCGCGTCGCAGCCATCGGGGGATGGAGTCAGCAAGCCGGCCATTCCGAAATGGCCAGAAAAAAATCATGAGCAGTGGGAGGCGATCGCGCGCGGCAACGGCGGACTTGTTGATTTGTGGGAATTATCGCAGCCACGGATCGAAGACAACGCGCAACACGCGGAAGACATCATTGACCGACTCTTTCCGAACAATCCGCTTTTGTGTTGTGGGCGTTCGCACTCCGATTTTGACACCCGTTATCGTGAGGAGTGGCGGAGTGAACTGGCGCGCCTGCAATTCATAGTGCCTTCGACCATGACTGCGCTGGTCGGCAAAACCCGGAACGGACGCGAATCAAAACATACTTTGAACAATACCGGCGCACGCCGTTATCTCGTCTGCGAATTTGATGCCGGGACGATTGACGACCACTCCGCCGTTCTGCTTCATTTGGCCGGATATGCCCCGTTAGTCTGCGCCGTGTTCAGCGGAAAAAAATCGCTGCACGGGTGGTTCTACGTTCACGGTCAGCCAGAAGAAAAGGTGCTCAAATTCTTTCGTTATGCTGTGAGCCTCGGCGCAGACCCTATGACCTGGACGCGCTCGCAATTCGTCCGCACGCCTGACGGCACGCGGAGCAGCGGCGAACGGCAGACGGTCTTTTTCCTCAATTTTAAACCTATGGAAGCGACACGATGACCACCTCACTAGTCGATACACCAGAGCTCCGAGACGTGCCTGAAGTTGAGACTCCATTGGCAGTGGCAACCACACCGGCGCCATGGTTTGCCAAGAAGTTTCCGGGACTCCGTGACGAATTTGGCGAGGCCATTTTGGAAGTAACTGACAAGAATGGTGTGTTATGGGCGCGAGACATTGGGGAAGATTTTTTCGCTGCGGCATTGGGGGACAAGGGTAGCCCTGATGTGCCGACAGTGTTCCTGCCAACCGAGCAAAGATTCTACAAGTACGCCCCCAGCGAAGGAATTTTCGTTTACGAGCGCGATCCCGTGTTGCTCACCGGACTGAGCCGGTGGCTTCTCGAGTGCGCGCGGCAATGTCGCGAACATTGCGAAACCCAGGCGCTCGAGTTCCGTCTGCGTCGCGCACCGAGGCTCAGTGGCGTCCTCAGAAAGGCACGCGGTCTATTGGAAGTGCCGCCTGAATTTTTTTCGACCGAACTGACTGAGTTCATCCCCTCCGCTAACGGAATGTTGCGACTAAGTGACAAGACGCTCTTGGCGTTCAGTCCAGCATATCGTCGGCGGAACAAACTTGCGGTGCCTTATGATCCTACGGCCAAGTGCCCCTTGTTTCTTGATACACTCATGCGCCCTGCGCTTGATGCAGATGAACTAGACCTCCTACAGCGCGCCTGCGGTTTATTCCTTATCGGCGAAAACCTCGCCCAGAGAATTCTGCTGCTTATCGGCACAGCTGGCGGCGGCAAGGGGACGTTTATTCGAGTCCTCCGAGGTATCATTGGTGAGATCAATGTCGGCGCGTTGCGGACGCACCTCTTATGTGAACGATTTGAGCTTGGAAGGTTTCTAGCCAAGACCCTCCTGTATGGCGCGGACGTGCCGGACGATTTTCTCAACCATCGGGGTGCGAGCATACTCAAATCGTTAACCGGCGGGGATCCGGTCACACTAGAGTTCAAGAATAGCAATGAAGCGCCTGGCATCCTCTGCAAGTTCAACATTATCGTAACTTGTAATTCGCGGCTGACGGTTCACCTGGAAGGTGACACCGGCGCTTGGCGGCGCCGGCTTGTAATCATCGAATACCGACATCCACAACCTGAAAAGGTGATTGTCGATTTGAGCGAGCAAATCTTGGCCCAGGAAGCTTCCGGTGTTCTCAATTGGATGCTCGAAGGCTTTGAAAAGATCCGAGCCGATGATTTTCAACTCCATCTGACACCAGCACAGCAGAAAGTTGTGGATGATTTGCTTCTGGAAAGCGAAGGCCACGTCGTCTTTGTCCGCGAGAACCTGGAGCGTGACTCTGAGGAACAACTAACCGTTGCTGAGTGTTATGCCGCGTATGTCGCGTTTTGTAATGAACACGGCTGGCGAGCGTTGACCAAAAACAAGTTCGGCGCGGTCATTGGAGATACGGTTGTGCATCAATTCGGGATCACGACCCGGCATGATATTCCCGACGACAAGGGCAAGGAGCAACGTGGATGGAAGGGGATTCGGCTTGAACGAAATTCGTAGGACTGACTGGCAAAAAGCCGTCCGAAGTGTCCGGTCGGACGTTTCGGACACGGTTTTAGCGGTCAGCGTGGATAGGTTTTTAAATGAAATTCAGTATGAAAGCTGACCCCAGATCCTGTGTAACAAATGTAACATGTGGGAGATCGACGATATGGCGTGTCGCAGCCGCAACGCCATGGTTAATCAGCGGAGTTCCAGAGCGAGAACGTTAATGAAATCGAACGCTAAAGCGTCATCGCCAGTCCCCGGCCACAGCTGTTCGCAAACCACAGGGAAGGCCCTTGTAAATCTTACATCAGAAAGCCGGCGTTCGGGCTGGAAAAAGATTTTTCTACAAGCTCTCGCGACGACTCCAAGTGTGAAGGCCGCATGTCTGGCGGCTGGAGTTAGCAGAATGACTGCCTACCGCTACCGTGATGTAGACCCGGATTTTGCGCGGGATTGGCAACTGGCTATTCGGCAAAGCGTCGATGATTTGGAAGCAGTAGCTTTCAAACTCGCTGCGGAGGGCGACACAGGCTTGATCCAGTTTCTGTTGCGTTGCCACCGGCCAGAGATTTACAAAGACACACAGCGGCATGAGGTCGGCTTGTTAGGCGGCATCGTTCTGTTACCGCCCAAAGAAAAGGGATCCGAATAAACGCAAAATCGAACTGCGAGTTCAAGTCTTTACAAGGCGAAAGCGCGATACTCAGAACAGATGCTTGCACAGAGTCAGAACAACAAACGCATAAGAGACGCTCGGCCGGTACTGTGGCAACCCGCTGAAAAGCAGCGCGAGTTTCTCGCATGTGCAGCAAGGGAAGTGTTGTTTGCTGGCAGCGTCGGCAGCGGCAAGACAGATGCCATTGTTATGGCCGGACTCAGCCAAGCGGAAAACCCGAAACACCGGGCGCTGATTTTGCGACGGACGTTCCCGATGCTGCGCGACATGATCGCGCGCAGCCATGAACTGTTCCTTCCGCTCGGCGCGACATTCAACAAGGGCACGTCGCAGTGGACGTTTCCGAGCGGCGCGATTTTGGAATTCGGCTTCCTCGATGCCGACGAGGACAAATTCCGTTACATGGGGCGCCAGTTCTCGATGATCGGTTGGGACGAATTAACGTCATGGCCGGGAGACGGCACAGACGCGCAAGGCCATCCGGTATCATCAGCGTACGTTTATATGCTCTCGCGATTGCGAGCCGTTGAAGGGAGCGGTTTGCGTTTGGAAATTCGGGCGACGTGTACGCCCGGCGGTGTCGGGCATTCGTGGGTGAAAGCAAGATTCGGAATCGGCGACGAGGGCGGGCCGAGCCAAGTCATCGACCCGCAGACACGTTTTCGGCGCGTCTTTATCCCCGCGCGCATCAGCGACAATCCGTATCTCGCGAACACCGAATATGAGCGTCAATTGGAAGCGTTGCCGGAAGCGACTCGGAAAGCGCTGTTGCATGGTAGGTGGGACGTTTATGAGGGCGCCGTTTTCAGTGAATGGGATCACAACCGTCACACGTGCGAGTCGTTCGAAGTGCCCGAAGACTGGGAGATGTGGCGGGGGTGTGACGATGGTTATGCTGCGCCCGCGTGCGTGCTCTGGTTCGCATTCGATGATGTGCAGGACAGGATATTTGTCGTGGACGAGTTATACGAGCGCGGACTCGGCCCAGAGGAGTTGGCGTTGGCGGTACTTGAGAAGGACAAACGATTCGGCCGCGACCTGGGCGGCGTGATCGACAGCGCCGCGTTTGCCGAGATCGGTTTGGGTGCTCGTTATGGCAAAGGCAGCCGCGGCCACATTATGAACTCGTTAGGGTGCAGATGGAAAGCTGCCGAGAAAGGCGCTGGCTCGCGTGTGCACGGAGTCTCCGCCATTCACCAGCGGCTCGCGGTCAGGAAGGATGGCTACGGCGGACTTGTGATTTGCCGGAGGGCTCGAAACTTAATCCGCACGTTGCCATCCCTGGTTTACAGCCGCACGAATCCGGAGGACATCGACGAGTGCTGTGAGCAGCACGCCGTTGACGCGTTGCGGTACGGGCTCACCCGTCGGAGGACGGAGTTCCGGCTCGTGAAAGTTTACGGATTGTGAATCAAACGCGTTCCTAGGGTCATTTCCCGCCCGCGCGCGGGCCGTTTAGACAAGGTTTTTTATGCGAAAGCATTATGCGATGGCAGTTCAACCGTCGTGTCATCTGGGCGAACCGAGAAAACGAAGCGAGTCGGCAACTAGGTCGCAACGATTAGACTTTTCGCCGAGCGGCCACGGATTGTTACTCCGTAGAACTCCGGCGGTGCCGAACTACGTACGCGCCTAAATCTATGCTGGAATACTAGAACTTCCGCGGGTGATTCGGAGGCTTGGCAAATTCCCCGGCAGCCGCGCGTTGATTAAAACGTGCGATCTCTGCCCGGACGATGTAGTAGGCGTCCGCAATATTAACGGTAGCTAACATTCCTTTCCTTCGGTAGCGCCATACTGTGACGGCAGATAGTCCGGTTTGTTCGATGAATTTATCGAGCGACATCATGGGTTCGGTACCTAGTAAGTTCATCCTAGAATTTTTGGTAATCCTCAGCTCATTCGGCAAGACCGTTGATGGCGTCTTTTGAGAACCCTCAGATCCAAACGCGGCCCCATTCCAGTACAAATTCTAGTACAAGCGTTGTTAGGGGCGTCTTCAGTGCCTCGTGACTGATCGCAGACGCGCCAGACTTACACTTGCGAATAGATTCCCGATTATCCGCGAAAAGGGATCGGAGCCCATACGTCGCTCCGGTCTAGGCGCTGCGAACCTGAGCGCTTAACCCGTCAATCCAAAGCGCATTCCTATAATGGTTTCGATCGCGCCTTGGCCATGAAAAGAACTGCGTAAGAGCAGACAGAATTTTGAGTGGCCGACGTCTGCAATATGATGAGTGCCCCAGCGGAGGAAGCGGAGCGCCTCGCGGCGATTCTTCGAGAGATTCTTGTCTTGTCTGAAACAAAGCAACCGAATCATTCAAAATCCGTCGCCGCCGATAATACAGGCAAATTATTCGACGCGCAGTGCATCGATGGGATTCACCAGACTTGCGCACCGAGCAGGAAACAGACAAGCGAGGGGCGCAGCGAGGCCTAGGATCGAGATTGTCATCGCTAGCATTTGCCGTCGGGCGATTTCCGGGCATGCCACCACAACAAGACGTCACGTTTTTGCGCAGATTTCGGAGCCGGACTTCGCAAACTCCGTTTCCTTCGAAAATTAATTAGACCTGCCTGTTTCTTCGCGCTCAGCCAAAATCCTTGGACTGTATTCGTGTTCGAGGCGCTTTTGGTAAGATTCCTTTAAGGCAATCACATTTATCGCGTCAGCGTCCTTTTGACGTCCTTCCCGACATAAAATCGAAGGAGAATAATTAAGATCGGCATCACAGTCTCAATGACGATCGGTATCACCCCCGCGGTTCCAGGGTTCCCGTATACGACACGAGCATAGACCCTCGAGAGTCCCCCAAGCTCCACCGCGCAAGCCAGAATATAAATTACTAACCCAAGCGCATCGAGTTTTGAAATCGTCCAAAAGAGAAGTACTCCGATTCCGAGCATCATGGCGCCAAAAAACCGGAGGTCAGCATCCAGAAGCAACGTGGCGGCTGCTCCTTCCGCTAACCAACGGTTACCAAAAGGACCTGGTCCTGTAGCTCCATAGATCAATGCTGGCATACCAAATCGGAACAAACACAGCAGACCAGCTACCGCTAACAAGATCTGTAAGGCTAAACGCTTCATCTCCTTTCCAGAGGTGCTCATGACTTTACCGCGTTGGTGGGCCGCATGGAGGGTGGTTGCGCGACCGTCCCCATCATCCAGCGCACCGCTGCGCGCGGCATGAAACGGTTCATGAAAACCAGAAGCGCATTGAACAAACCGACGATTTTGACAACGCGCCAGTTGTCCAATGCTCGCAGCGCGCTCTTTACGACTTGCTCCGGTGTGAGGCTCGGCAGTTTCCCAAGGAGTCCTTCATTATGGGAGAACATTTCCATCTCTGTTCTCGCCGCGCCCGGGCATAACGCCATGACCCGAACGCCAGTGTTTTTGACTTCCTCCGCGACCGCCTCGGTAAACGAGAGAACAAAAGCCTTGCTGGCGGCATAGACCGCAAAATGTGGGAACGGCTGGAACGCGACGACCGAGGCCACGTTGATCACAGCGCCGTGTCCTTTCGATATCATCACACAAAGAACTTCGTGTGTCAGCCTAACGACGGCGTCTATGTTCAATCGGGTCGCCTTCATTGTGCCGTCTACTGGAGCGCCTGAGAAGTTACCGCCGGGGGCGATACCAGCGTTGTTAATGAGCAACGCCATGTTATCCAAAGATGCGATGCGCTGGATCACCGACGCCAGCCCTTGTTCTGTCAGCAGATCCGCCACAAGCGGCTCAACATGTCCTCTGCCCTTGCCTGTTTCCTTCGCCAGCGCTTCGAGCCGCTCGCGCCGCCTCGCCACGGCAAGAACAGAATATCCGCGCAGACTCAGTTCCCTAGCGAATGCCAGACCGATCCCGGACGACGCGCCTGTGACAATGGCCCATCGCTTTTCCTGATCGTGCTCGCCGGAGTCGTTCATCATCGACAATGTCACGCCATGACCTGGTACCACTGCGCTAACTGTCCGCGTAATTGTTTGCGGGCTCGGTGCAGAGTAATCCAAAGATTGTTCTGGGAGATTTTGAGCACTGCGCAAACCTCCCGACCGCTCCAGTCTTCGATTTCGTACAGCGAAAATACCCTAGCCAGACGTGGCGGCAGTTTGGCCAACGCTTGTTCAATCGCGGCACCCAGCTCCTTGTGCTCCAATTCCGCGCTCGGGTCGGGCAAACGCGACCCCGAAAATCGATCTTTGCTTTCGAATTCTTCGCGGTAGCTCGCCGCTCGCCATTCAAACATAGCGCGCTCGCGGCAAGCACGACGAACTTGGCTGTACACTTTATGCTTAAGAATACCTGTTAGCCACGTCTTCTGACTAGAGTTACCGCGAAATTCTTCAGCACCGCGGAGCGCAGCCAAACACGAATCCTGCACGGCATCTTCGGCCTGCTCCCGGTTGCCCAGACGCACGAGAGCGTTGTAGAAAAGGTAATCGCGATGCCTGCCAATGCCATGGGGAAGATCGATATCTTCTTCGCGGCGGTCGACGTCCTTCGCGCCCCACCTCTTCTTCGCACTACTCCTGTTGCGTGCATACTCCACCTTTTCACAGTCGCTTCGATCGCCAGTGCTCCGGCGGAGTTGCGGAATCCGAAAAGTAACGCCGCTGTTACTTTTCGCAGACTTAACAAGTAGCTTTTTACCTTCGGCCTCCCGGCATCGGAGGCCGGCGCTCATATCCGAGTAACCGCGGCCTCGTGCGTCGCCACGGTGCTCTCCTGTTTCAACTCTGCGGAAAGGAAAAAGTTCAAGCCTGTGCGAATCACGGCGATAGCGCCCAGCTTGCCAATCTGATCCCAAGTCGGCGAGATCGCCGTGCCGAGAATGTCAGCGCCGAGTTGGAACTCGATCGCCAGCGCGAGGTAGCGCGCGAGAATCAGGCGAATGGAAATAAACTGCATAGGTCGCGGCGTGAACAACGGTCGAACAAGGCAGACCATTGCCACAGAGACGCCGATTAGGACGAGAGCGGCACCGATAGTCTCGACAGCCAGCTTGATCCACTGCACAAGGATCGCGACCGTAGCTTCAATTGAATTCGCGTGAGAAATCATACATTCGTTCTGGCTTCGCTAGACGCATTGGCTAAGGATCTTGTAGCCCAATTCCTTCGCAGGTAGAATGGCACTTAATCCGAATTCTATTGCCTCACGTCCGAAATTTTGTCGCCGATTTGCGAAAGACGCTAGGTGAAACGCCGGTAGCCCTTTTGAATGCTCGGCTGAACGTGAATTCGGACTCGTATCCGACGCGCTCTGCGACTTCAGCTAGTTTCACACTGGTCGTTTTGAGTAACGTCGCCGCTTTGTTGAGCCGCCACCGGGCGCGGTAATGCAATGGCGATTCACCGACGAGGCTTCGAAAGCGGTCTGCGAACACGGATCGCGACATCCCAACCTGGGCACCCAGCGATTGCACCGTCCAAGGGGATTCTGCTTGACGGTGGATCAGATTCATGGCACGACCGACGCCGGGGTCTTTCAGGGCCCTCAACCAACCCATTCGCTGACCCTCTTTCGTGGTAAAAAAAGTGCGCACCGCCTGAACGAACAAAATGTCCGAAAGTCGCGTGATGACACTTTCCGCCCCTGGGCGATTGGTCTTGGCTTCGTTGGCGATGAACTCCAAAGTCGTTTGGAGCCACGGAACTGCTCGTCCACCGTCGCCTTTGATGTGAATCACCGACGGTAGCGCGGATAACAGCGGATTTAGCTTAGCATCGCCGAACAAAAAGCAACCGCAAACAAGTTCGGTGATTGCACCCTTTCGGCCGCTCCGGAATGCACTCGTTTTATCCACCAGTTGTTTTGCTTCCAAGAGGTCAAGCCCCGTCGGCGACGTCTTCGGGTCATCGCCGATAAAATGCTCGTCGCCGTGCGTGAGGATGACGAGGTCGCCAGAAACTAGTTTAACTGCGTTCGCGTCGCTGCCAGCACGTAGCCAACACCTCCCTCGCGTCACGATATGAAAGGAGGTCATGTCGCGGCCCGCGATACCGAATGCCCACGGCGCTTGGAGCTTTGATTGGAAAAATAAGACGCTGTTAAAGCTGACGGACTTCAGAACCTCAGTAATCGCGTCCTGCTCTTGAAAGTTAGTTAAACGTTCCATCGTTCAATTCAGATTTTTGGGCGCATAACATAAGGAAAGGCTGGGACACTGACAGGGGGCGCGGTGGACAAAAATAGGGTGAGATTAGCCATGAAGTCGGCCTGGCGGGCGTTCGCCTTGACACTACCGGTTCGGAACGCGTACATCACTGAATGTGAAACCCCCTGCGACCCAGAAAACTCTGAAGGTCGCCGTTCTGCTGATCGGTAGCTCCGTTCCGATCGCCACCATTGGCCCCACAAATATACTCGACATGTCGTGTGATATTTTGCGGGACGCCAGGGATGGCAACGTCCACGGCACAATTTTCGATATTCAGCTTGTGTCCCTAAGCAACAAGCCTATGCGCTTTGGCCGTAGCGTCGTTCTTTATCCTGATGCTACGATCGCCACCGCTAGAGCACCAGATTTGATCCTGATCCCGCCGCCCGGGGCATGCGATAAGATTGTCGAGGCCCTGAAGGCAAATCGAGGTTTCGTCCCCTGGATCAAAAGATGCGCTTCACGAGGGACGCGCGTCGTTTCCTTCTGCACCGGCGCATTTCTTTTGGCGGAAACGGGCCTCCTCGATGGTCGCGCCGCCACGACGAATTGGCAATGCGCCGATCTCTTTCGCAAGATGTATCCGAAAGTGGACCTGCAGCCCGACCGACTGATTGTCGATCAGGGCATTGTGATTACGTCTGCCGCGACTAGTTCGTATCAAGACCTAATGTTGTACTTGATCGAGCTATATTCCGGCCGCGAAGCCGCCATTCTCACCTCGAAAGTCATGCTGCTGGAGATCGGCCGCGACAGCCAGTTGCCGTTCACCAATTTCTCAGCGCAAAAAACGCACGATGATAGACAAATCCTGCGGGTCCAACACCTCATTGAATCGGAGAGCCATCAAAGACTGACCATCAAGCACCTGGCGAAAAGGGCGGGCATGAGCTTGCGCACTTTTGAACGCCGCTTCCGAAATGCGGCTGGAGAATTACCCTCAACCTATGTCCAAAAGATGCGCATCGAAAAGGCTAAACGCCTCTTGGAGACCTCCATGGACACGGTTGAGCAGATCATCACCAAGGTCGGCTATGAAGATAGACGATCCTTCCGGCGTCTTTTTCGCACATTTACTGCCCTCTCTCCCAGAGAATATCGTCGGAAGTACGGGATGCGACGCCAAGCGCAAAGTTGACTCCAGCAGGCGCGTCAGCTCGTTCTAGGGAGAGAACTTCGACAGAATTAAATGATGCGCGCCGTACAAGCCTGCTCCCCCACCCGAAAGCCAGCAGGATGAGCCGCCATGCTTCACCGCTTGCGTCCGGCTGCCGTTAGTGCGTCCGCGATACTTGGAAATCGTCGTTTGAATTTGTTGCGATAATGCTTGGGACTCAGACCGGTGAATTTCTTGAACAAACGGCGAAACGACCGGTCATCGTTATAGCCAACTCGGTACATGATTTCTGAAGCCGAGAAATTTGAGCTTTCGAGAAGACGTTTCGCGTTTTCGATCCGCAGCTTTTGCAAATAACTAGAGAAAGCCTCGCCTGTCGCAGCTTTGAAACGCCGAGAAAAATTTCGCACGCTCATTCCAGCTTTCCTGGCAACAGCATCAATCTTTAATTCGGCATCAAGATGTTCCGCGACGAATGGCTGGATTCGCGCGATGGCATGTTCTCCGTACGTCGGCGACGGAAATTGGATTTTGAAAGGAAGCTGACTCGGCCGATCCATGTCGATGAGGAACATTTTTGAGGCATAAACAGCCAGGTCATGGTTGAAGTACTTCTCGATCAGGTAAATCACCAGATTGAGAAACGTGGTTGCACCGCCGCACGTAACAACGTCGCCTTCATCAACAATCATGTGGCGTTCCTGGAGAGTAACTCGTGGAAATCTTCGCCTGAACTCATCCGCGAAAAGCCAGTGCGTGGTCGCGCGTTTTCCGTCCAAGACTCCTGATGCACCCAGCACAAACGCACCGGTACACAGGCTGGAAACGTGTGCGCCGCACTTGAAGGATTCTTTGATCCAATCCACATAGGATCGGTTTTTCTCCAATGCCGAATCAATTTCATCATCAATTGAAGGAACAACGATTAGATCGGGTTTCACACTGTTGAGAGTAACGCTCGGATGAAGCGTAATGCCGTTAGCGTACCTGATCGGCTTCCGATTCTCGGCAACCGTCTGTACGTCAAAAAGCGGGCGACTCGATCTGCCTTCGTTCAGTTGACTCCACAGAACACGGGTTTTTGCGAGAATTTCGATGGGCCCAACGACGTCAATCGAATTCTCTGTTCGCAAAAGTGGAACGACGATCGTTTTCATGTCTTGGCCGAAGGACACGACAATTATCTTCTTGAGCGAATGGTTCCAACTCTGATCCCACTGGCTAGGCCGATCTAGCCCCTTTTTTGTCCTGCGACACCCTATCGACAGAAGTTTTTGCCGGTAATATTGGAGCAAACAATCGTTCCTTCATGTTAAGGCGGAAGAGAATCTCTGCGGACTGACTTTTACCTTTTGGAACCAGATCATGAGCGATGTGGACAAGACTATTCTGGTGAGCGGCGCGACGGGGAAACAAGGAGGCGCCGTCCTGAAGTATCTCCTGAGAGATCGCTGGCGAATTCGTGGGTTGACGAGAGCTCCTCGCGGACGAGCTGCGGAGGAACTTTCCAAATGCGGAGTAGAAGTTGTGCAAGGCGACATGGATGACGTGGAAAGCCTCAAGCGCGCGATGAGAGGGGCTCACGGAGTCTACAGTGTTCAAGATTTTTGGACGGTAGGAGCGCGACGAGAAGTGCAACAGGGAAAAAATATGGCAGATGCTGCGCGCGCAGCCGGCGTGCAGCATTTTCTCTATTCATCCGTCGGTGGTGCGGAACGGAACTCCGGCATTACGCATTGGGAAACAAAATGGGAAGTGGAAAACTACATTCGCAAGCTCAGCCTGCCGGCCACCGTCCTTCGGCCAGTGGCGTTCATGGAGAACTATTACATTGCTGCAGTCGAAATCGGAATTCTCAAAGGAAAACTGGCTGACCCGATTCGCGGTGACAAACCCTATCAGACGATCGCTGTTGACAACATCGGTGCCTTTGGGGCGCTAGCATTTGATCGGCCAAATGATTTCATCGGCCTGGAAGTGGAAATCGCCGGCAGTGAGCTCACCAATGTTCAAGCGGCGAAAGTTTTCAGCCGCGTGCTCGGTAAGGCGGTCAAATTTCAGAAGGTTCCGTTGCCAGTCGTTCGTTTGATTCTGGGAAAGGAATTCTACCAGATGTTTCGTTGGTTCAACGAAGCGGGTTTCAACGCCGACATTCCCGCCTTGAAAGCGCGCTTTCCTGAGGTGCGCTGGCTTGACCTCGAGACATGGCTGCGAGACGAAGGCTGGCACAAACGAGCACGGAAAATCACACCGCCCAAGGAATGAAATGGCTTGTTTGCCCCCTTTTTTGGCCTCGGCCACCCTATTCCGATTTTCCCCGTCCTCTAACATCATGAACCTTATGCCAATCGTTTATATCGACGCTCCACCAGGTCTCCCGCAGAAGAAAAAACACAAGCTGATGAAATCCGTCACCAACGCAGTCGAAGAAGCGTATCGCATCGGTGACACACTCGTCTTCATTCGAGAACACAGAGTCGACAACGTCTCGATGAACGGAATACCGCAGTCGGAAAATCCAAAGATCAAAGAGATTCTAAAAGAGATGGCTGCGAACGAGGGCTGACGCTTGGATCAACGCATCCTCTAGACGTGGATAGTTCGGATCCGGAACCTACGGGGAATGAGCGTACCACGATCGGTCGCCGTTGAGAGTCGCCGCCAACGCATACGCGCTCAGCTTCAAAAGTTTTCGACGCATCAGTAGATGCGGAGGGGCGCGATCTTCGACAGAATCAAGTGATCCACGCTCAACCAGCCTGGCCCCGAAAAGAAAAGCCACACGAGGATGACGAGATAAAGTACCTCCGGCAGATATAGAAATTCTGAGAGCCAGTCGAGCGGAGACAAGGCTTCAATCGTTCGAGCTGCGGTCGTTGCAATGGCTACAATCATAGAGCCGCCCAGCATGATGCAAGCAAGGGGCGTCGCCGCCCCTGCGACAAGAAGCAAACCGAAGACGAACTCTACCGCTGAGACAAAAACCGCGTTAAACTCTGGAAAAGGTATATGCGCTTCGCGGAGGGTTTGGCGCATCTGCTCGCGGCGTTCATTCACAAAGAGCTTGCCACGCCCGGAAAGAAAGAACGCCGAACCGACTGCCAGCCGTGCCAAGAGAATTCCCACCCAGGCCCAGGCATGTAACTCGACAGAAACTATCCTAACTGCGGACATTCGATTTCAGGTGAAGGATTCAGCTCCAGCTTTTGGTTTGAACACCGGTAGCTTTCCGAAAAGGAACTGGAACGGCATTGGACTGCGTGTGGCCCACGCGTTTTCGTCATGTCTCGCTTCCGGAAAGGCGAGATAGAAAAGTTCCGATCCCGGACGGTACCCTTTCCATATCAGGCGGTCGCGCATGCTGCGAGTTGCTTCATAGTTGTCGCCCGGCCAGCCGCTATCGAGGTAAATCCGGATTCTTCTCTTTGGCTCTGCGGCTATGCGCTCGAGTAGGTCGTCCCGATACGCAAACGTGCTTGAGAGGCAGGCGATTTTCCCGAAGACCTCCGGCCACTGCCACCCAAGATAAAATGAGACAACGCCGCCCAGAGACGATCCCATGACCGCAGTGTTCATTGCGCCAGCGAGCGTGCGATATTTTCTGCCGATCAGCGGCTGGAGTGTTTCGACGAGGAATCGGCCGTAGTCCTCGTAACCGGGCTGCGTGTACTCATTCATGCGATCATTAG
>Ga0306920_100005485_pt1 | contig 16421 bp, 11 predicted proteins | sample flu12Cox44000170_FD_204666 | JGI IMG/M metagenome (GOLD analysis project Ga0306920, IMG submission 204666) | Lab enrichment of tropical soil microbial communities from Luquillo Experimental Forest, Puerto Rico - flux4day.12C.oxic.44.000.170 (v2)... | ecosystem: Environmental > Terrestrial >... | reverse complement strand
CCAGTCGTGAATGACCTCGTTGCTGCGAACCACGATGTGCGCATCGAACCCAATGATCTTCCTCTGGAGTTCTCTCTCAAAGCCGGTCATCACCGAGATGACGATAATAAGTACACTGATTCCGAGCACAACTCCGAGAATCGAGATCAATGTGATAACGGAGAGAAAAGTGCGCTTCGGCTTCAAGTAGCGCAACGCGAGGAAGTAAGCAAATGGCAGCCGAATCTTCTTAGGCACGAGCTGAACAAGTTATTCGGAATGGAAAATTTGCCAAGGAGTATGCGAGGCCCTATTGCGTGCGGCTACCCGGGCGTCAGAATCTTCAGCTTCGGGAAATAGCGCCTCAGGTAGCCTCGATCCACCGCCGCAAGCTGGTCAGATTGCCGAAGAGCGTGGCTGCCGATAAGAAAATCGGGAATCATATGCCTGCGCGGCCCACCCTCGTGTCGATAAGCTTTAAAAACACATCCGGCTTCAAAAGCGGCCTCGTCGTTAAGAGGATCAAACCGGACGCCAAGGCGCTGCAGCATATCGAGAGCCTTCTGTCGCGAATCAAAAGCCGGAGCGATCTCGGCAAACACCACCTCGCAGATCGTAAGTTCGCCCTCGCGCGACGCATCAAGCAATGTGCGCGACCAATCAACGGCGCTCGTTTCGTCGTTAAACACCGTCCAAAACACGGATGAATCGACCGCCGTGATCATTCCCCGCGCCGGGTCGGCGGCAGTTCGACGTGCCCGCGCGTTTCATCCAGCCAGTCTTTGGTGCTTGCTGCGGCTAGGCGCTTTTTCCCGATCCCGCGCGCCTTTTCCCACGCGCCTTCATCCACCACTTTAACTGCTTTCAAGAATGGAGCGTCTTTGTCGAAGTCGAGCTGCTGGCCGGGTTTCAAGCCAAGGCGGCGACGAATTTCGATCGGAATCGTGATCTGTCCTTTACTGGTAAGAGTAGCTTTCATTACTTGCCTGGTAAGACATTACGGTAAGACACACTGATCGACAAGCCTGAAAATGACGGCGACCCCGGAGTCAGCGTTAAGCGCGGGCTTTTACAAAAACCGGGGCTGAGTCGCATCTCCGAGGCGACCGGCTTTTTCAGGTGAAGTCGTAAGCTTTGGGCATCCGTTTTACCAACCACATGCTTAGCCACATCGCCCCAAAGCTCATTCATCCAGCAAGCTCCGCGTTTTTTTTGTGATCGGAAATTGGAGCTTAGCAAATCGCCCCGGCGCTGGCCACAACGGCTTGTCCATCCGCGGTTGCCGAAGAGTTGACGGCGCGGATCTTATCCTGTTTCCAAGGCGGACAACATTGCATCGGAAAGATCGATCCTGAGGATCACGGTCGATTCGTTAACCAACCATCCTGCTCCTTTGCCTGGTTGCCAGCCCGGTACTGCTATTCTCGAGTCATCTGGGAATCTGTGTGCGACCTCAAGTTTCGCTAGGGGGACGCGCACACGTTCCATTTGGCGCTTCGATGCGTTGATAGAATCTTTTCGTGTAACTGAGATTCCGGTCTCCTCTCTACAAATCTGGTCTAGTGTCCGGATGAACTCGTAGCCGGCGAGCACCCACAGAAAATTTTGATAAACGTAATCAGCAAATTGGACTATTTCTGCGTCGGATACCCGTGGCGGGATCATTTGTTGCCGCCTAAAATTTTCTTCAATCAGCGGCGTCTGGCCAATGAGAGTGACATCCAACCGACCAACGCCTTGAAGGACGGAGGTAAGCCAAGGATCGCGTTTCGGCAAAAAGATCGAAGCCTTGGTCCAACGGGTAAGTCTATCGAACAACTCCTTGGTCATAGATGACGCACAGGATAGCCAGAGCGATTTCTTCAGCGCCAGGCGGAAGACAACAATTGGGTGCGGCGCGTTCGCTTTCCTCGACGTGGTTCGCATAAAGGCACAATGTGAGCCGGCTCGAACAGGGTCAGCCGGACACGGATAGCAGGTTGGACGGTCAGAGCCTTGCAAGCCGACCGCATACCCGAGGCAGGACGTCCCAAACGCTCGACTCTATTTGCCTGAATGGCCGAGATAGGGCATAGAACAAGACGTCAGCATGCTCCTGGGAAACCCCAGCGTAGCGATAGGGACCAGTGGGCATTTTGTAACCCCATTCGGTGATTGAGAAAAAGGCGGAAAGCGCGAGGGTTAGCAGTATTGTAAACAGGAGAATCCAGAGTCTGGGCAGCGGTTCCCCTATTCGACCTTTCGCGGCGACGCAGACGACGAAGACGGATTGTTCGCGGTTGTGTTGTCTGAAGTTCGCCCAGGGATTAATGGCCATGCGATTCTCCCCGAACGTCTACAGGATAACATTAATTCACATTATGCACCCTGGATTTTTTGGGAAGATCTGATGCGAGGGTGGTCCAACTCGTCTTGTTTCTTTGATAGAATATGCGCTTTCATCTCCAAAACACCAAATCGATAACGGGCGTCCGATGATGAAAAAGCGCTCCTCCGCCACCTCCCAGGATCGTATTGTGATCAGCCAGTCGGGGCCATTGCAGCTCGACGAGAGATCAGGCTCTTTTTTAAGCTCTAGGCGACCGATGTTGACGGTCCGCTCGGAGATCGGACCCTACCGCTGCCCATTCAGAACGGCGCTATTACCTTCAGTCTGCGAAAATTCTCAACGGTATGTATTTCTAAATCGCCTCTTAAACGGACGCGGAGCGGCTGTTTAAGAGCCCTCTAACCCGCAAGGAGCGCGTCGCTGCGGCTTTTTTTGTGATTTTGCGGGTTAGTCTCCCGGCTTGGGCCGGAGATGCGGAAAAAGGATGACATCCCGAATGGACTCGGCCCCGGTCAGCACCATGACCAGACGGTCTATGCCAATCCCGATTCCACCGGCAGGAGGCATTCCATATTCCAGAGCCAGCAGAAAATCTTCGTCGAGGTTTTGAATCTCGTCGCCAGCCTGATCCAAAAGACGCCGGCGCTGAATCGTCGGATCGTTAAGTTCCGAGTAACCCGGCGAAATCTCTTGCCCGTTCATAATCAACTCGTACACGTCCACGAGTTTCGGATTCTCGATGTTTTGCCTGGCCAAAGGCACCAATTCCACGGGCAAGTGAGTAACGAACAGCGGGTCAATCGTCTTTTCTTCGACTAGTTTTTCGAAAATCTGTTGTGTCAATTCGAATTCTTCCATTTGCGGATTCGACTCAATTCCCCATTCCCGGCACCGCAATAGCTTTTGGTCTTTGCTTCGTTCAAACCAAGTCTCATCAACCTGACGGATCAGGTCTTCGTACCGCGCACGTTTCCAGGGACGTGAGAGGTTAATCGTCCGTCGTATTGCTCCTCCCTCATCCCTGTGCTCGATCCGGAGTGATCCGACCTCGGACTCGGCGAGGCTGCAGATCAGGTCCTCAACAAGATTTGCCATCATTTCGAAATCGGCATAAGCCCAATAGGCCTCCAACATCGTGAATTCCGGGTTGTGACGCCGGGAAATACCTTCGTTGCGAAAATTGCGATTCAGCTCGAAGACTTTCGTGAATCCTCCCACAAGAAGGCGCTTGAGATAAAGCTCCGGCGCGATTCTCAGAAAGAGATCGACATTCAGAGCGTTGTGGTGCGTCGTAAATGGTTGTGCGGCGGCTCCTCCGGCGATCGCGTGCATCATCGGCGTTTCGACCTCGAGAAATCCGCGATCCTGGAGAAACTTGCGAATCTGGCAAACGATTCGGATTCTGCTGATAAAAATGTTGCGCGCAGGAGGATTGGCTACCAGGTCCAGGTAGCGCTGTCTGTAGCGGACTTCGACATCACTGACGCCGTGCCATTTGTCGGGCAACGGTCGCAACGCTTTGGACAAGATTTGAAACCGCTCTACGCGTACAGTGGGTTCGCCGGTCCTCGTCAAAAAGCACTCTCCTTCGACCCCAAGGAAATCTCCGATATCAATCAGTCCGAAGATTTCCGCTTGTTCAGGTGATAATTCTTTGAGGCTGATAAAGATTTGGAGGCGACCGCTGATGTCACTCAGATCGAGGAACTGGCTTTTGCCCATGTTTCGGTGAGCCGTAATCCGTCCCGCGATCCGCACCCTTTTTCCTTCCGTGAAATCGGCGCGCACGACGCCTATCGAATCGCTTACATCGAAGCGGCCACCAAAGGGCTCCGCATTGCGCTCCCGCAATCGAGCGAGCTTTTGACGGCGGATGGCCAGAAGATCGTTTTCTTCCATGGGAGCTGGAACTAAATCCGAAAATTCTGCCCAGTCCAGTCGCTCGTCTTCGACGCATTTCAATCGAAGCGGTTCGTCGGGGTGTACCATTCACTTTTCCCCGTTTTCGTTTTACAGGTATGACGTCATGCGCGTATTCGCTCTTCAACCTCTCTTCACGGCGATCCTGGCCTATGGACTGTTTATCGCGGCTCCGCCGTTGTATGCACAAAACAAGTACGACGTCCTTGCTCGAACCTTGCAACCCTACGGTTCTTTATTTCATTCCAAGGCTTTAACGAAGGCGGTGCAGGTCGACCTCATCCTTCGTGAGGGTCCGCCGCTCGCCGCACAGATCCTGAATCAACCGCTTCGAGTGACTTTGCAGATGCCGAACAAGCTTCGAATCGAGACGATCGATTCCGACCATCGAATGGTACTCTGCAGAAACGGGCAGCGAGTCTGGGCTTATCCTCGTGACTTCGCCACAAGCATTGCCATTGCAGGAATCAGATCAGACAAAGGCAGCAGGATTCCCGATTTCCGGCTCCCTCTCAAGGATCAGCAGATTGTGTGGTTGCCGGTTCTTTTCCAGATCCTGCGCTTCGAACCGAGCCGCGAGGCGAACGGCGAACAGGGATGGAACATCGATTTCAAGCTTTCACCTGAAATCAGCCAGGCAATGAAATGCGATTCCTGGGTGGCCAGTATGGTCGTGATGCGGGACAATTTTCAGGTGCGGCGCCTCCATATCGAGTGCCCCTCCTGGAAAGGAACAATTGACATTCTTGCTTGCCGGTTCGAGACAGCATTCCCACCGGAAACCTGGGAAGTCGAACCGGATCTGGCCAACGACGCGACCCAAATCCCGACTGAGCGTTTTGTATCGGCTCTGGAGCGATTGTCGGCCAACTCTATCTCCCGATGAGGTCAGGATTCATCGATAAGCTGATTGAGCGGATCCGAAGAGTTCAACCGGAGGAGGTGCAAAACTATCTCGTCCGGCTGGCGCAGGAAAAAGGCTTTCTCGAACGCATATTCGACGCCCTCCAGGAGGGTGTAATCGTTACAGATACGCACGGAAAGATTCAGTTTATCAACGCCGCTGGAGCCCAACTCTTCGACCTCGAGCCCGAGGAAGCTCTTGGCCGACCATTAGAGGAAAAGTTTCAGGGGTTGGATTGGGTGTCATTGCGGTCAGACCAAGGGATCGTGAGCCGGGATATTGAAGTCTTTTATCCGCGGCACCGATTTCTCAATTTCTATGTGGCGCCGCTTCATCTGGAACGCGAAGTTCCAAAATCTGACGCGATGAAGCTGGATCTCGTCGGATATGCCATCATTCTGCGGGATATCACCGAAGACCGCCGTGCAGCCGAACAGACCATCGAAAGCGAGCGCTTTTCTGCTCTCACATTGCTTGCCGCGGGAGTAGCGCACGAAATCGGTAATCCGCTTAACTCACTCAACATCCATCTGCAGCTAATCGATCGCAGATTGCGGAAAGTCTCTCCTGAGGTACGGGCTGAGATTGGCTCTCTTCTAGAGATCGCAAAAAGCGAAATTCAGCGGCTTGACTCAATCGTGCATCAATTCCTGAGAGCAATCCGGCCCTCAACACCCCAATTCGAATCTCACGATCTCAACAAGATTCTCGAAGAATCGGTGACTTTTCTTCGCACGGAGATCCGTGACCGCGACATTATTGTCGAAATGGATCTCGACCCGACCCTACCGCGCGTTCAGGTAGATCGTGATCAGCTAAAGCAAGCCTTCTACAATGTAATCAAGAATGCCTTTCAGGCTATGAAGACCGGAGGCATACTTCACATTCGCTCTTGGCAAAATGAGTTCTACATTTCGGTATCGTTCAACGATACCGGCGGGGGAATATCGCAAGAAAGGATGGGCAAGCTATTTCAGCCTTATTTTACGACGAAGTCTTCAGGTTCCGGGTTGGGGCTTTTGATCGTCCGTCGAATCGTGCGCGAACATGGTGGAGAGATTGAAATCGAAAGCAATGAGGGCAAGGGAACGCGTGTCACAATTCACCTGCCTTATGGAGACAAGCGAGTACGAATGCTGCAGGACCAGGGCGCCCAGTGAACGCAATGCAAGGCACAATTCTGATTGTTGACGACGAGAAACATACCCGAGAGGGACTTCGCCAGTCGCTCGAAGAGGAGTTTGACGTCTATACAGCCAGCAACCTGGATGAGGCCCTCAATGTTCTCAATTCAGACCATATCGATCTCGTACTGACCGATTTGCGATTGGGCGGCGAAGACGGAATGTCGCTTGTTGAACGGGTTTTGCAGCGACCGCGACCGCCCGTTTGTATCCTCATGACAGCTTACGGCTCAATTGCGACCGCCGTTGAAGCGATGAAGCGAGGCGCGTATGACTTCGTTACAAAACCGGTCAATATTGACGAGCTCGGAATCAAAATTTCACGCGCCATAAAAGGGCGGCAGACCGAGCAGGAAAACATTCATTTGCGTCAGCAGGTGGATAAACGTTTCGGCCTGGAGAATATCATCGGCGAGTCGAAGGCGATGCATGATATCTTCGACACGATCCGCCAGGTGGCGCCCGCTCGCGCCACCGTTTTGATACTGGGCGAAAGCGGAACGGGAAAGGAACAGATTGCCCACGCCATCCACAACCTGAGCAACAGAAACAAGACACGTTTCGTTGCTTTTAATTGCGCGGCATTTTCTCCACAGCTCATCGAAAGCGAACTTTTCGGACACGAACGTGGCGCATTTACAGGAGCAGTTGAGCGGCGATTAGGCAGGTTCGAACAGGCAGCCGGCGGCACTCTTTTTCTGGATGAGATTGCGGAGATCGATTCCAATGTACAGGTAAAACTCTTGCGTGCGCTGGATCCCGGCTCTTTTGAGAGGGTCGGTGGCAATCAGAGCATCCGCGCTGATGTGCGCCTGGTTGCGGCAACCAACCGCGATCTCGCTTCGCTTGTGCGCGAAGGGAGATTTCGCGAAGATCTTTATTACAGGCTGAATGTCGTCCAGATCCGCGTTCCGCCTCTTCGGGAGCGCAAAGAAGACATTCCCCTTCTGGCGAACGCGTTCCTTAAAGAAATCTCCGAGCGCGATGCCAAAGCATTTCGCCCATTATCACCGGATGCCATGGATTGCCTCCTCCAATATGACTGGCCGGGCAACGTACGCGAATTGAAGGGCGCTATTGATTCCGGGATGACGTTGTCAACCGGACAGCAGATTACACCCAGAGATCTCCCGCCCGCTGTTCGCGGACGCACGGAATTGGTTTTGGCGCGCGAGGCCGCTGCCCAAGACGAAGTCAATCTGCAGGAGAACGAGCGCCGGCTTATTATGCGAGCTCTTGATGAATGCGATGGTAACCGTACCGAGGCCGCTAAGAAGCTCGGGATCAGCCGCCGAACGTTGCATCGAAGGCTCAGGGAATTGCAACTTCCGGAGTGAGCCGACGTGACGCTGGCTGCTTGAAACGTTTTGAATACAATGACAAAACTCCAAAAAGCGCCTCGGAGTATGTGTTTAGCGTAAACTCCGAAGTTGAGAACTCGTGCTCGTCGTCGTCCTCGTTCTCGAGGTTGCCGAGATCTCGCCCTTAGACCAGCGGAACAAAATTGTTGCGGGAAAATCGGGCTCTTTTGGAGGCGCGGAAGTCCACTGAATCGAGGACGAGGACGACCACGAGGACGAGGACGATTCCCAAATTTCGGGACCAAGTTGATTTTAGGGACGGCACAGAGGCCGTCCCTCCCATCTGCCATCTGCGGAATTCCAAATCGGCTTCTAAGTCCTGGCCAGTTTGCGTCGAACGGCACGGAAACTGCAAAACAGATAGGCCTCAATATCCGTCTAAATTGGGAATCCCAGAGACCTGTGTGGAGAAACTGAAAATAAGTAATGAAAATTGCACGAATTGCTTGGCACATCGCACGACCGACCGTTCTGAAAACGGACGGTTTGAGAAGTTTGACCAATAGGCGGAGAGTGACGCACCGCCTTCCCACCGGTGGATCGATCTGCCCGCCTTTCAAATAGAGCCAACGAATCTTATGCGAAAAATGCGATGGTTCTTTCTGATGATCGGAGCCGCCTTTATCGGCGGCGTCTGGTTCTATTTCCATCATCAGAGAAGCGCAACGGAACAGGGCGTTTCGGCAGAAGGAAGCGCGAAACAAAGCGGGCGCGCCGGAGCTGGGGGGCCGGTTCCGGTTGTCGCCGCTGTTGTGCAAAAACAGGATGTTCCGATATACCTCGACGGGATAGGTACGGTTCAAGCCTACAACACAGTTTCAGTTCATCCTCAAATAAGTGGAACCCTGACGAAAGTAGCCTTTCAGGAGGGCCAGGACCTAAAGAAAGGTGACCTGATGGCGGTTATTGATCCTCGCCCCTACCAGGCGGCACTCGATGGAGCGATCGCCAAGAAAAACCAGGACATAGCGCAGCTCAATAACGCTAAGGCTCTCCTGGATCGAGATACAGAGCTGTTCAAAAAAGGCGCTCTGGATCATCAAAGCTATGACACGCAAAGATTCCTGGTAGATCAGTTGGACGCGACCGTGAAGGCCGACCAGGCCGCGATTGACAACGCGCAGACCCAACTGAGCTACACTCAGATAGTCGCGCCGTTTGACGGCCGATGCGGCATTCGACAGATGGACGAGGGAAATTATGTCACGCCGGGTTCCACTCTGGTGGTAATCACGCAGCTTAAGCCAATCTCGGTGGTATTCACTCTGCCACAGCAAGATCTGCTGCAGGTTAACCAGGCGTTCACCAAGGGTCCATTGAAGGTCACCGCCCTTGATAGCACCCAGACAACGCCCCTTGACGATGGGACTTTGGCCGTTGTGGACAATCAGATCGACACGACCACAGGCACAATAAAGATGAAGGCCAATTTCCCAAACAAGGATCTGAAACTTTGGCCGGGTGAATTTGTAAATAGCCGGCTGTTGGTTTCGACTCGACGCGATGGACTGGTCGTGCCGGCTCCTGTAATTCAACGTGGTCCGAACGGGGTCTATGCCTATGTGATCTCACAGAATAAAACGGCCGAAATGCGGCCTGTGCAGGTCGCACAAATCGATGGTGGTCAAGCGCTGATCGATAGTGGATTGCAGGAAGGAGAACAAGTTGTCACGGATGGTCAATATAAGCTCCAGCCTGGTTCGCCGGTACAAATCGTAACCCCGAACCAGCCAGGCAAGGGGGGTCGCCTTTCCCAAGCTGACGAAACGCCCGCACCGGATCAAAACGCGGCCGGCAAACAATCTCCTCTTCAGGACGGATCCGGCCACCGTCAGCGGCATGCATCAGGGTCCGAACAGCCTGACGCGAACTCTTCTCCAGCCCTATCGACTCAAGGATAGAAACTACACGAGTATATATATTCAAACTCAAACGATCATTGTTCACGGGATGAGCCTCAGAGTGCTGCCATGAATGTTTCTGAACCCTTCATCCGGCGACCGATTGCCACTTCGCTCTTGATGGCTGGGGTCATCATGCTCGGCCTGCTTGGTTATTTGCTCTTGCCAATCGCGTCCTTACCGCAAGTAGACTTTCCAACCATCCAGGTGGTTATCCGGTACCCCGGTGCAAGTCCGGAGGTGATGACATCAGCTGTCACGACACCGCTGGAATCGCAATTCGACCAGATCAGCGGGCTGACTTCGATGAGTTCTACCAGCTCATTCGGCGTTAGCACCATCACGCTTCAGTTTGATCTCAACCGGGACATCGATGTTGCTGCCCAGGATGTGCAGGCCGCGATTAATGTGTCAAGAGGCTACCTGCCTAATGATCTGCCAAACCTGCCGGTCTACAACAAGGTGAATCCGGCGGACACCCCTATTCTCACCTTGGCAATCAGGTCCGACTCCCTGCCCATTGCTAAGGTTAATGATCTTGCAGATACGCTTCTGGCTCAGAAGCTGAGCCAGGTCTCAGGGGTCGGCCTGGTGACCATCGAAGGAAACCAGAAGCCCGCAGTCCGTATTCAGTTTAATCCCGCGGCGATGGCATCACTCGGTCTGGGACCCGAGGACCTGCGCAATGCAATTACTCAAGCGAACGTGGATGCACCTAAGGGCAGCTTCAATGGTACCCGGCAGTCTTACATGATCGGTTCAAACGACCAGCTTCTGAGTGCAGACGCCTATCGGCCCTTGATCATAGCGTATCGAAATGGCGCCCCGGTGAAGCTTAGTGACATCGCGAACGTCGTGGACAGTGTTGAGGACGAACAACTGGCAGCCTGGGTTGGCAATAAGGCGGCCGTTCTTGTCGATATTCAACGGCAGCCAAACGCCAATATCATTCAGACGGTTGACCGCATCAAAAAATTGCTCCCGAAACTAACCGCCTCGATTCCGCCGGCAGTCAAGGTTTCTATACTCACCGATCGGACCGAGACCATTCGTGCCTCGGTTCGCGACGTCCAGTTCACCCTCATTCTAACCGTCGGTCTTGTCATCCTCGTAATCTTCCTCTTCCTGCGCAGGATCTGGGCCACGGTCATTCCCAGCGTGGCGCTACCCCTCTCGCTGATCGGCACGTTCGGGATCATGTACCTCTCCGGGTTCAGCCTGAACAACCTTTCGCTTATGGCTTTGACCATCTCGACCGGGTTTGTCGTCGACGATGCGATCGTAATGATCGAGAACATCTTTCGCTACATTGAAGCCGGTGAATCGCCCTTGGAAGCAGCTTTGAAGGGTTCTCGACAGATCGGATTCACCGTCATCTCACTCAGCTTTTCGCTGATCGCTGTCTTCATCCCGTTGCTTTTCATGGGCGGAATCGTGGGCCGCTTATTCAGGGAGTTTGCGATCACGCTCAGCGTCGCGGTCATCGTTTCGGCGGTTGTTTCACTCACGCTCACCCCGATGATGTGTGCGAGATTCCTGAAGCCGATTGACCACACCAAACAGGGTAAACTTTTTCGATGGAGCGAAAAAGCATTTGCAGGGATGCTCAATTTTTATGATGCAGGTTTGAAATGGGTCCTGCGTAATCGGCTCATCACCCTGCTCGTGGCGATCGCCACGCTGATAGCTACAATCTATCTCTACCTCGTGGTGCCGAAAGGATTGCTGCCCAACCAGGACACCGGAGAGATCATCGGGGTAACGGATGCAGCGCAAAATATCTCGTTCAAAGCTATGCTCGAGCGGCAACGGGAGGTCTCCGATATTGTTCAAAAGGATCCGGATGTCGAAAGCGTCGCGGCATTTGTCGGGGCCGGAACGGTCAACGCGACGGTAAACACCGGGCGGCTGTACATTGTCTTGAAACCGCGAGACAAACGCGCGTCCAGCGCAGACGAGATTATGAAGCGGTTGCGCCAGGCAACCAAGGATATTCAGGGAATCTCTCTTTTCATGCAATCCGTGCAGGATTTGCAGATAGACACCAAAGTAAGCCGCACCCAATATCAATATATCCTCGAGGACAGCAACTCGGCGGAATTGGCCGACTGGACGCCAAAATTTTTGGAGCGGCTGAAAAAGCTTCCTGAATTGAGCGATGTCGCAAGCGACCAGCAAACGAACGGTCTGCAAACCGTAATTGATATCGATCGCCAAAAAGCTTCCCGACTCGGGGTCCAGATCGACGCCATCGATAACGTTTTGTATGATAGTTTCGGGCAGCGCCAGATTTCGATCATTTTTACTCAGCTCAACCAGTTTTGGGTCGTCCTTGAGGCCGCACCCGAGTTCAGAGATTCACCCAACGTTTTGGACAAGATTTACGTTAACGCGGCCGGATCCCAGCAAGCAGGCAGCGTTTCAAGCCCCGGATCAATCACTGCCAACGGGGCTATCACGACGGGTGGACCACAAGTCCCGTTGTCAGCATTTGCTACGATGCGGACAACCACAGCCCCTCTGTCAATTCTTCATCAGAATTTGTTTCCAGCAGTAACCATTTCTTTCAATTTAGCCCCGGGAGGCTCTCTCGGTGAGGCGGTGAAGTCGATCCAAGCGGCGAAAGCCGAGATCGGTTTACCAGAGATCATCGCGACCAGCTTTTCCGGAACTGCCGCGGAATTTCAGTCCTCGTTACGATCTGAGCCGTACCTGATTTTAGCGGCGATTGTCGTCATCTACATCGTACTGGGCGTCTTGTACGAAAGTTACATTCATCCAATTACCATTCTGTCGACCTTGCCATCCGCGGGCGTTGGCGCGCTTCTGGCGTTGCTCCTTTACAGGATGGATTTTTCGCTCATCGCATTGATTGGGATCATCTTGCTGATCGGAATCGTGAAGAAAAACGCGATCATGATGATCGACTTCGCTCTCGATGCGGAGCGTGAGGAAGGCAAGACCCCGGAGGAATCGATCTACCAGGCCTGTCTCCTGCGGTTTCGTCCGATCATGATGACGACGATGGCGGCGCTACTCGGCGCCCTTCCTCTCGCCGTCCAAGAGGGTACCGGAGCTGAGCTGCGTAAGCCGCTCGGCATCACGATTGTCGGAGGCCTGCTTGTCTCTCAATTCCTCACCCTTTACACAACCCCCGTCATCTACCTTTACATGGACAGGATCGGTAAGTTTCTGAGCCGCCGGCGCGATAAGGTTCCCGCTAAACCAAAGGAACTCGAGCCGGCGATGACACATTAAATCGAATGAAAAGGTCAGATTTATCGCGGTGTGCTTGGATTGCGCACGCGGCTTTGGCGCGCCCCGTGAAGTCGTCGAGACTGCGCCGAACTTTTCTCCGGCGTTCCAGATGAATATTTCCGAGGCATTTATTCGGCGGCCGATCGCCACCTCACTCCTTGCCACCGGGTTGATGCTCGCTGGTCTGGTTGCGTACCGTTTCCTCCCGGTGGCGCCGCTGCCGCAAGTTGATTTCCCTACAATCAACGTGAGCGCTAATTACCCCGGGGTAGATCCTGGAACGGCGGCAACCTCACTCGCTGCGCCCCTGGAGCGAAGGTTCGCTAACATCGCCGGCGTGAATGAAATCACGTCGGTGAGTCAGTTGAACGGCACTCGCATAACGCTCCAGTTTGATTTAAGCCGAGACATCAACGGTGCGGCGCGCGATGTGCAGGCGGCGATCAATGCGGCCTCAAGTGAACTGCCGGCCGGTCTTCCAAGCCCGCCGACCTATCGAAAGGCCAACCCAAACGATACCCCGGTCCTGATCCTCGCACTGACGTCCGACGCGGTGCCGTTGTCACAAATTTACAATCAGGCTGAGGAGCTGCTGGTTCCTGCGATTTCGCAGGTGCCGGGCGTAAGCGAGGTAGATGTCGGCGGCGGAGCCAGGACGGCGGTTCGCGTTCAGATCGACCCGGCGGCTCTGGCCTCGATGGGCCTCAGTATGGACAACGTGCGGGCTGTTCTCCAGGGGCAAAACAAGGATGAACCGAAAGGAGCCATCGACGGAGATCGTATCAGCTTCACCGTGAACACCAACGATCAGCTGTTCACCGCCGATCAATACAAAAACCTTATCATCGGAGAGAAAAATGGTGTTCCGATTCCCTTGAGTGCCGTTGGCCATGCGATTGACGCCACGGAGGACAGGCTTCAGGCTGGTTGGTTCAATTCCAAGCGAGCCGTCGTGATGTTCGTTCGCAAACAGGCAGACGCAAACGTCATCGAAACGGTCGATCGCATCAAGGCTGCTCTCCCCCAGTTGCAACGATGGTTACCACCAGCGATCCATCTTCAGATCCAGAGCGACCGAACCCTTACGATTCGGGCGTCGGTCGCCGACGTGCAGACTGCTCTGCTCATTAGCGTAGCTCTGGTTGTGATGGTCTGCTTTTTGTTCCTGCGCCGCGTATCGACGACTTTCATCGTCTGCATCACGGTCCCTCTTGCTTTGGCCGGTACGTTCGCGATGATGTACCTCCTCAAATTCAGCCTCGACAATATCTCGCTCATGGCGCTCACGATTTCGGTTGGGTTTGTTGTCGATGACGCCATCGTTGTCATCGAAAACATCGTTCGCCACCTGGAGCAAGGACTCTCTCCATTCGAGGCTACAATAAGAGGAGCGCGTCAGATCGGTTTTACCGTTGTCTCGATAAGCATTTCATTGGTAGCTGTGTTTATTCCATTGCTCTTTATGGGTGGAATTATCGGCCGCCAATTCCACGAATTTTCCGTGACTTTGAGCGTCGCTATTCTGGTCTCGGCGGTCGTATCATTGACCCTGACTCCGATGCTCTGTTCCCGCTTCCTGCGTGAGGAAAAGCCGGAACAATATCGGGGCTGGTTCTACCGCACCACCGAAAGGATTTTCGAAGGAATGATAGATGTGTATTCAAGGTCGCTCCGTTGGGTGCTCCGGCATTCCTTTCTAATGTTGCTAGTCACGACACTGACACTTTGCATGACGATCTGGCTATACAACATCGTGCCCAAGGGATTCTTTCCGCAACAGGACACCGGTATGATCATGGGTATTACTGAAGCCGCACAAGATATCTCTTTTGAGGCAATGGTGAAGAAACAGAATCTGGTGACCGAAATCGTGAAGAGCGACCCGGCCGTCGCTTCGGTAACTTCAGCCGTAGGAAGCGGAGGAGGCGGGAACGGAAACACCGGCCGAATGTTCATTACCTTGAAGCCACGGAAGGAGAGAAATGTCACGGCCACGGAGGTGGTTGCGAGGATACGTGGAAAAACGGCCAGGATACCCGGAGTCAGCGTCTTCTTGCAGGCGGCGCAAGACATCCGGATAGGCGGCCGGGCAACAAAGGGTCAATACATTTACTCTTTAGTGAGTCCGAGCCAGGATGATCTGAACACTTATGTTCCCAAACTGATGGCAGCACTGCAAAAGAGCGCGAAGTTGAAGGATGTAACCACCGACCAGCAGCAAAGCGGGCTGCAATCTAACGTCCTGGTGGACCGGGTGAAGGCGTCTGAACTTGGGATCCGCCCTCAGCAGGTTGATAGCGCCCTCGACAGCGCATTCGGTCAGCGGGAAGTTTCGGTCGTATACAACGATCGTGACCAATTCCATGTCGTTCTGGAGGCTTTGCCCCAGTATCTCGGAGATCCAAGCGCCCTTAGCAAAATTTACATTCCCGGCTCAAACGGCATTCAAGTTCCGCTCAGCGCCATCGCAAAAATCCAAACCACCAATACTCCGACGGCGATAAATCACCAGGGTCAATTCCCAGCAGTTACATTCTCGTTCAATTTAGATCCCGGCACTTCTCTCCAGGGAGCGACGCGCATCATCGAACAAGCGGCGCGGAACATCAATATGCCCGACACGATTCGAGGCAGCTTTCAGGGAACAGCGCAGGTCTTTCAGGATTCTCTCTCCTCGGAACCGATTCTGATCCTGACCGCAATAATCGCGGTCTACATCGTGCTAGGCGTCTTGTACGAAAGTTACGTCCATCCGTTGACGATTCTTTCGACTCTGCCTTCCGCCGGGCTTGGCGCATTGCTTGCCTTAATCCTTTGGAAAGTCGATCTTTCGATCGTCTCGATCATCGGGATCATTCTTTTGATCGGCATTGTAAAAAAGAATGCGATAATGATGGTCGATTTCGCGCTGGAGGTTGAGAGAGAACACAACCTGTCGCCGGCTGAGGCCATCTACCAGGCCTGCTGCGTCCGATTTCGGCCAATCCTGATGACCACGTTAGCCGCAATGTTCGGTGCAATACCCCTTGCGATCGGCCAGGGCGACGGCTCGGAAATCCGCCAACCGTTAGGCGTCGCCATAATCGGGGGATTGCTCGTGTCGCAACTGCTAACACTCTACACTACGCCCGTGATCTATCTCTACCTGGATCGGCTACGACAGGGCAGGAGCCGCTCCGAACCTATCGCGCTACCGAATCCGGCGTGATGAACCATTTTTGCCCGCAGCCGACCAGATCGTCTGGAGTCAAGGAATCGGCCAATTGCTGAAGCTTCTGCGGATGACTGCATCTGAGGAAGGCATTGGCACATTGCTTAAAATCGATGCCTTCGGTGCGCATGCGCTTAGCCAGCCAGTGGTGTTGATTGAGGCAAACGCGCGCTGAAAAGGGCAGATAGGGACAGACGCGAACGAAGATCCGACCCCAGTGTTGGTCGTTAATGTAAAAGTTATATTGCACGATCCAACGTTGCGCCAACTGGAGGTGCCAGCGGTCTTGGGCTCCGATGGCAATCATGATCCGAGCCGGTTCCCTGGCTTTGAGAATGACCACCAGCGCATCGTTCTTAGCGTGTTTAAAGTAC
>Ga0306920_100005484_pt1 | contig 16424 bp, 13 predicted proteins | sample flu12Cox44000170_FD_204666 | JGI IMG/M metagenome (GOLD analysis project Ga0306920, IMG submission 204666) | Lab enrichment of tropical soil microbial communities from Luquillo Experimental Forest, Puerto Rico - flux4day.12C.oxic.44.000.170 (v2)... | ecosystem: Environmental > Terrestrial >... | reverse complement strand
TCTGGGGTCCGAGTCGACGCGCAGCGACACGCACCACCACGCACCTGGGTTATCATCCGACGCAGCGGCATTTCGCGCCCAGTCAATCCCGCGACCATCGAATAGCAACCAGGGCGGCAGGCACGCGAACCACGGGGTATGTTGTTCAACAGCGGCATTTTCGCGCTCTTCTTCGCGACCTTCTTTCCTGCCTACCTGCTGGTTCGACGCAACATATTCTGGCGCAACATTCTGCTGATAGTTTCGAGCTACGCCTTCTACGGCTGGTGGGACGCGCGCTTTCTGATCCTGGTTGCCGTTTCAACCTCGGTCGACTATCTGGCAGCTTTGGGCGCAAGCGGCAAACCGGTGCGCCAAGTCGATGGCCTCAAGAGCGCGGCGTATCTCGCCGCCGTTACCGCCGGCTCACTGCTGTTCACGGGGCGCGACTGGTGGCTGGCAGCGCCGGTCGCCGCGGGGACGCTGGCGGCCGCCGGCTGGGTGCGGGTCATCCGACGGGCCACCCCCGCGCGCCAGCCCCGCCTGTGGCTGTATCTGTCGTTGGGCACGAACCTTGGCATCCTTGCTTTCTTCAAATACTTCAACTTCTTCGTCGGCTCGTTGACTGCAGCGCTCGACTCCATCGGCGTCAGCATCCATTCGCCGACACTTTCGATAATCCTGCCCGTCGGCCTGTCGTTCTACACGTTTCAGGCGATCAGCCGCACCGTGGATTCCTATCGGCGGCAGTTCGAGCCGCAATACTCGATTGTGAACTATGCGGCTTACCACGCCTTCTTTCCGCAGCTGGTCGCCGGCCCGATCGAACGCGCGCAGCGCCTGATGCCTCAGTTCGAGAGTGTGCGTCCCTTGGATCTGAAAACCTTCGGCAGCGGCGCGCTGCTGTTCGTGTGGGGTCTCTATCAGAAGGTGGTGATCGCGGACAACGTCGCTCCGATAGCCGACGCGGTATTCTCCGCGCCGGCCGGCCAATCGGCAGCTGCGACCTGCGCCGCGTTGCTGGCGTTCGCGCTACAGATCTATTGCGACTTCAGCGGCTATTCCAACATGGCACGTGGCCTGGCGCGCTGCCTCGGCTTCGAGCTGAGAATCAATTTCAATCTGCCGTACTTCGCCAGAACACCTTCGGAATTCTGGCAGCGCTGGCACATCAGTCTGTCGACCTGGCTGCGCGACTACCTGTACATACCCCTCGGCGGCAACCGCAAGGGACGCAGCCGGATGTACGGTAATCTGATGATCACGATGCTGCTCGGTGGTTTGTGGCACGGCGCGGCGTGGAATTTCGTCGTCTGGGGCGGCTTTCACGGCGCGATACAGGTTCTGTATCGCGTGCTCGGCATCGACGCATTACTCGAGCGCAGACCGCCAGCCACCGTGGGCGGCATCGTCCTGCATCTGGCTGCCTGGTCGGTCACCATGACCCTGGTGCTGATTGGCTGGGTGTTTTTTGTCACCCATACGCTGCCTGACACGGTCACGGTGCTGGGGAATCTCCTCGGAACCAGCGGCTACCCGCACGATGCGTTCGCAACGCTGGCGGCTTACGCGGCACCGCTGGCGCTCGTCGAGATGTACCAACGCGCCTCCGGACGGCTCGAGATCCTCAACACCGGCCCGTTTCTCCTGCGCTACACGGCCGCTCTGAGCGTCTTGTTGGCCATCATCGCATTCAGTGCCCGCAGCGGGCGGCAGTTCATTTACTTTGACTTCTGAACATATCGTGTCTGTCGACGCTCGTCTCGATCAGCGCAGCAAGCCAGGGGGTCGCACGCGCGCCCTGGTGCTGCGTTTCCTCCAGGCTTGTGGCTTGCTTGCCTTCACGCTGGTCTTTGGCGAAGCCTTTGTCCGTATTCTCTGTCCGCAACCGGTCATGCCGCGCTACGTCACCGGCACGGATTGGGGCGTACGCGGCAACATACCGCACGCCCGCTACTGGCATTACACGCCGGAAGTCAGCGTGGAGTATCGGATCAATGGTCAGGGAATGCGCGCCGACCATGATTACCCGCTACGCAAGCCGGCCGGAACCTGCCGCATTGCCGTGTTCGGCGATTCCCTGCTGATGGGTTATGAGGTCGACCTGCGAGACGACTTCACCACCCGCCTCGAGGAACTGCTGCGCGCTCGCGGGCGGTCCGTGGAAGTGCTGAACTTCGCGGTCAGCGGCTTCGGCACCGCGGAAATGCTGCGCACCTACGAGGCGTTCGCGCGGCGCTTTGATCCGGATGTGGTGCTGTTCTCGTGGCACGTGACCGACATGGAAGACAACGTCCGCTCTGCACTCTACCGGCTGCGCAATGGCAAGCTGGAGCAAGCCAATCCTGATTACCTTCCCGGAGTCGAGACTCAGGATTTTCTCCTGAAATTCGCCGCCTACCGGCTGGTTGCCGACCACAGCCAGCTGTATGCGCTGCTGCGCGAGCGCAGCGGCCTGTTCACCAAGCGCCTGGCCGTGCAGCTTCGCCAGGCACGGGTCAGCGCGGGCACGGCGCCCGCGCCCAGCGGCGATGAAGACGAGGAAGACGTCCTGCACGCTGCACACCTGCAGGCAAATCTCGATCTGTCTTCCGCCATCATCGAACATGCGGCGCAGGTTGTCGCAGCGGACGGCCGGGAGTTTTACCTGGTTGAGATCCCGCTGCGCGTGTCGCGTGTCGAATTCCGCTCGACCGTCGACGTTCTGTCCCCGGCAGTGCTCGCGGACATCAGGATCATCTCCCCGCTGGCCGCGTTCGAGCGTGCCGCGCGCCCGGATCTCAAGATCTACTACGAGCGCGGCGAAGGGCACCTGACCCCAGCCGGGGTGAAGCTGCTCGCTAACGCAGCCGCGACCACTCTCGCAGAATCGCCACGCCTGTCAGCGTGCACAGCCGGAGCAGCAGCGGCAGCGCCGCCGTTGTCCGCCAATCCCAGTTCGCGTAGCCTATTTGCCGGCGACTAATAAAACGACAAAGGTCCGGGGCGTCATGTTTGCTTATTATTTGTGGGCCGCGGGAGAGAAGTCACTTTCCTTGCTGCCCGGCGGAGCTTTCCTCTACAAAGGCCTCTCGCGCATCGTCAACGCCAACGGCCGGTCCATGCGGCGTTTGGGCAGTTGCGCCTCGTCATATCGGCTGGTCAGTACGGCGAAACGGCTCACACCGGCGGGCGGCGTGGTGGTCGATGTTGGCACCGGCTGGCATCACCACGACGCTCTGCTGCTTTACCTGTGCGGCGATTACCGCACGTATCTCTTCGACATCGAGGACAAGGCGACGCTGGAATACATCCAGGTCTACTTGCGCCACCTTCTGCTCAAGGCGGATGAAATAGCCAGGGAGCTGGAGATCGATGCCGAACAGGCACGGCAAAAACTGCGAATGTTGCTCGCACTGCGCTCGCGCGCAGAGATTTATCGAGCCTGCAATTTTACCCTTTGCATTACGCAGCAGGTCGACCGCCCATTCCTGCCGGAGGGCAGCGTCGATTTCATGATTTCAAATTGTGTGCTGAGCCACATTCCTCCGGCGATGCTGCGGCCCGAACTCATCGCCCTGCGGCGCATGCTCAAGCCGACCGGCATGATGTATATGCTGATTGGCCACGATGATCACTGGTCGTTTCACGACGCTTCGGCGAATGTGTTCAACTACTACCGCTTCTCCGATCGATTCTACCGTCTGCTGTTCGACACAAGGTTCGAGTATCAGAACCGCATGGTGAAATCCGAGTGGAGTCCGGTGTTCAAAGACGCCGGCCTGGAGGTAGTGACCTACTGGGGGAAAGTCTCGGACGATACTCGCGAGCAAATCAGGGCGCTGCCGCACATTGACAAGCGCTTCGCCCGGTATTCACTGGAAGAGCTCGCCACCCGCCACAGCTACTTCCTGCTGCGTCCGGAACCCGGCAGCTTGCGCGGCGAAGCCGCTGCGGGTGCGATGCAAGCCCCTTGAGTGCGGGGGCGCCGCAAGGCAAGGCGGCGCCCGCGGGACTACTGACAACAACTCAAGACCGGGTCCATGCTGTTTACCTCGGGTGAGTTTCTCTTTGTCTACCTGCCGCTCACTCTAGCTCTCTTTTTCCTCATCGCCCGCTGGGCGGGCGACGCGGCCGCTGCGGCCTGGTTGGTGCTCGCTTCCTTCGTCTTCTATGCCTACTGGCTGCCGGTCTACACGGCTTTGCTCGCCCTGTCGATCGTATTCAACTACACGCTCGGCAGGTGGATTGCCGGCTGCGATGCGCAGCACGCAAAACTGCGCAGGCTGCTGCTGTTTGTCGCGGTGGCGGCCAATCTGGCCGTTCTCGGCTATTTCAAGTATGCGAATTTCTTCCTCGACACGCTCACAGCGCTGTTCGGCAGATCGTTGGGCTCGCTGAACGTAATCCTGCCTATCGGGATTTCGTTCTACACCTTTACGCAGATCGCCTACCTCGTCGATGTGTACGCGGGAAAAGTAAAGGAATCCAACCCGCTGCACTACGCGCTCTTCGTCACCTACTTTCCGCATCTGATCGCCGGCCCCATACTGCATCATGCGGAGATGATGCCGCAGTTCGCGCTGCCGCACATTTACCGCCCGCGCCTCGAGAACTTCTCCAGCGGCTTTGCATTTCTGCTCATCGGGCTCGCCAAGAAAGTGCTGGTAGCGGATAGCTGGGCTCCGCGCGCCAACGATGTGTTCGACTCGACCGCCGGCGCTACCCTCATGCCAGGCAGTGCGTGGGGCGCGGTACTCGCCTACACCCTGCAGATCTATTTCGATTTCTCCGGATACTCGGACATGGCGGTGGGACTGTCCCTGCTGATCGGCGTGCGGCTCCCGTTCAACTTCAATTCCCCGTACCGAGCGACCAGCATTGTCGAGTTCTGGCGGTGTTGGCACATGACGCTCTCGCGCTTCCTGCGCGATTACCTGTATTTCGCTCTGGGCGGCAACCGTCACGGACCGGTTCGCCGCTACGCCAACCTGCTGATCACCATGCTGTTGGGTGGGCTGTGGCACGGCGCCTCCTGGACCTTTGTGATTTGGGGCGGCCTGCACGGGCTGTATCTGATGGTCAATCACGCGTGGCGGTCCGCCGCGGAGCGGACGGCGCGCCTCATGAATCGCCCACTGCCCGGGCTGCTGCAGGCGGGCGGTCGCGGATTGGCATTCATGCTCACACTGCTGTGCGTGATGGTGGCGTGGGTGTTCTTTCGCGCGCGCGGATTCGAGGACGCGCAGCGTATTCTGGCCTGCATGTTCTCCGTCGCCGGCTGCGCCGGCACGCACGGCCCCCCGCCCGGCGAGGGCGTCGTGAGCTCCTACCGTGCCGGTTGGATCACTGCCATGTGGTTCGCGGCCAGTTTCGCGGCGGCGGTCGTTGGACGAAATTCGCAACAGTGGGTGGACGGTCCGTATGCTGCCGCCATGCGACGCGTCAGCAGCAGCGCCTGGCGCACCCTGGCGCTCGGTGCAATCATTGGCGCCGAGGTTACGGCAATAGCCATGCTGGCGTTGATTTCGGCCTCGCGCAGCGTCACCGAGTTCATTTACTTCAACTTCTGATGCGCCTAGCCACCGTATTCGCAGTGGTCTGTTCGCTGACTGCGGGGACAATGTTGACATTGCTCGCGTGCGAGGCGCTGCTGCGGCTGCTGCCGGTCCAGAACGGCCTGTTCGCCGCGGATCCCAGCAGCGATTGGCCGGTGCACCACCTGATGGCGCACAGCCGGTATACCTTTTCCGACGCCTGGGACCTGCGTAACGTTCATCATGGCGCGACCAACGGCATGGGCTATGTGGCGCCGTTCGAGTATCTGCCCGCGAGCGCCGGCATCGTGGTCGTCGGCGACAGCTTCGTCGAGGGTGTCGTGAACGAGTATGCCGATACCCTGCAAGGCCAGCTGGCGCAGCGTCTGACCGATGCGCCACCGGTGCTCAACTTCGGGACTTCGGGGGCGTCGTTGTCCGACTACATCGGCCTTGGGCCGATGGTCTCCAAAAGCTTCCGGGTACAGTGGGTCGTCATCCTGGTGGTTTCTGGTGACTTCACCGATGCGTTCACCCCGCAGCCGGGGTTTTTCGTCTGGAGCCCGGACCGGACTCCACCGGTACGACTGATCCCGCAGACCGCGACGGATCCGGCGACGAAATTCCTGCGGACCCTGGCTGTCGTTCGTTACGCCAAGGGCAACCTGAAATTGAGTCTCAGCCACCTGCTGCACACGAGCGTGACGGTAGCGGCGCGGCCGTGCGTTCCGGCGGTTTTGCAGCCGGGGGACACGCGCCTCATCGAGTCGTATGCCGACAGCCTCCCCGCCGCGTACGGGGTAGCCGCTGCCCACGTGATCCTGATCTTCGATGCCGACCGCCAGGAGCTGTACCGCAGTAACGGCGCGCGTGCCTCGGAGGCGTGTCCCACGCGGGACGGTCTGGCCCGACAACTGCTGGCCAGGCAGGCCGCGGCGCACGGCGAACGTGCGATCGACATGGCGCCGATCTTTGCGGCATATTTCCGCGCCACGCACCAGCGGGTGGACTATTCACCCATCGACTGGCATTGGAATGTGGTCGGCAACCGCCTGGCCGCGAGCGAAGTCGCACGAGTGGTGAACGGCGAGGCCGCTGAGCCTCCGCAACGTGATCCGTCCGGGCTGCCCGAGGAGATGAATTGAAAGCTCTCGTCACCGGGGCGACCGGTTTCGTGGGATCCGCTCTGGTTCGCCATCTGCTGCAGCGAGGCGACCGAGTGCGCGTCCTGGCCAGGAGTGCAAGCGCAGCCGCGCCTCTCAGCCAGCTGGGAGCAGAAGTATGCCTGGGAGATCTCGCCACACCCGCGAGCGTGGCCGGCATCACCGCCGGGATCGAGGTAGTGTTTCATCTCGCTTCCGTGATGCGCGGCTCAGCCGCTGACTTCGAGCGTGTGGATGTCCGGGGTACCGAGCAACTGCTGGCCGAATCGCAGCGCGCCGGCGTCGGCCGCTACGTCTATGCCGGGACGCTGGCCGGCTACCCACCGCCGCGCGACCACCGCGACAGCACGGTCATCGACGAGCGTACGCCGTTGGACGACAGCGGCAGACTCGGCAACTACGCGCGCGCGAAGGCGCGCTGCGAGCGGATGGTCCTGGCTGCGAATGGCGCTAAGACTGAATGCGTGGTTGTGCGTCTGGGACTGGTGTGCGGTGTCGGAGCCAATGTGTTTCCTCCGCACGTGTGCAAAGTCATTGGCCGCAACCGGGTTGTCTTGTTTGGCGACGGCGGCGTGCCGTTGCCGCTGATACTGATCGACAACGCAGTCGACGCCCTGGTGCTCGGCGCCACCGTGCCCGGGGTAGGCGGGGAGACGTTCAACGTCGTGGATGACGACACCGTCACCCAGAAGGAATACCTCGAGTGGCTGCGCAAATGCACGGGCGGAGTGCCGCACGTGCTGTCTCTGCCGCTGGCCGCGTACTATCTCCTTGGCTTGTTATCGGAGCTGAGCGCGAAGGCAACACGCACGGAGCCGGAAACCACCCGTTACCGCATCCGCAGCCGCCTGGCGCGTGTGCAGTGGGATTGCTCCAAGGCCAAGCGCCTGTTGCATTGGCAACCGCGGGTGGCACTGCGTGAGGGCCTGGCGCTGTCATTCCGCCGCTACGCCGCGCAAGCTGCGGGCGGGTGAGCTGCGCGGCCTACCGCGGTATCCCGCAGCGCGCAGCAGCAATGGAGGGGGCGCCGGCGGCGCGTTCGAGCACCTGCAGTGTCTGGCTGGCGCACCGCTCCCAGGTAAACTGACTCGATCGCCGATAGCCCTGCTCGATGAGTCGCGTGCGCAGCGCCTGGTCGTGCAGTATCCGGTCCAGGCCTGCTGCGATCGCCTCGACCGAAGAAGGTTCGACCAACACCGCCGCATCCGCGGCAATCTCCCTGGCACCGTAGCAGTTCGATGTCACCACCGGACAGCCGCAGGCCATAGCCTCGACGATCGGTATACCAAAGGACTCGAACAGCGATGGCATCAGTAACGCCTGCGCCATTTGATAGAACGCGGCCAGGGTGCTTGCATCGACCCAGCCGGTCCACCTGACCCAGTCGCCGAGCCCCAGCCGCGCCGGTTCTTCCAGCTCACGCTCCGACAAGAAGCGATTCTCACCGCCGGCGATCACCAGCGATACGCCGTGCTGCGGACCCACCTGGGCATATGCCTGAACCAGGCGGGTGAAGTTCTTGGGAGGATAGACGGCCCCGGCGTACAGCACGAAGCGCTCGGGCAGACGATACGACCCGCGTACCGTGTCGAGGACTTCCTCGGGCACGCGCGTGCGAAACAGGTCTTCTATCGCCGTGTACACCGTGGTCACGCGCTCCGGCGGCATGTGCAGGAATTCGATCAGGTGATCGCGCGTGACTTCCGAGACCGCGATCACGGCGCTGGCCCTATCCGCATAACGCGGGACGAGGAAGCGGTGGCTCAACCTGTCGATGAAGCGCGAGGCCCAGGGCATCACGTACCAGTCCAACCCGTGGCAGACCCACACCGCCGGATAGTTGCCGGTCAGCGGCACCGAGTACTTGGGATTGAACAGTACGTCGACTCCGTGGCGGCGCAACGCACGCGGCAGGCCCAGCTGGTCCCAGGTGAGAACACTGCGGCCATTGACGCAAACTTCCTGCACATGCGCGGCACGATAGGTCCCCAGCAGCGCCGGATTGCGGAAAAACAGCACAAATTCGTGGCCGCCCGGGTTTTTGATCAGGTAGTCGAGCAAAGCACGGGTATAGACGCGCACGCCGCCACCATGCTGGTCATAGTGCCGTAACATCACGCCAATGCGCATTCGTCAGGCGCTGCCGCGATAGGCGTTGAACATGGCGCGATACTGCTCCAGCGACACCGAGCAGAACGCTTCGGCAAAGCGTCCGTAATTGCCATTGAATGCGGCGGAGCGATAGGCATTCAGACCCAGCCCCGAGTGCATATAGTCGGTCTGCTCGAGTTGGCTGCGGTATTCGGCGAGCGCTCGCTTCTTCTGCTCGACGACCTCGTCAATCCTGACGAAGCAGTTGGGGAACAGGGGCGTCCACACCTCGTACCCGAGGCATTGGATGCGCAGCGCAGCGCCACGGGTCGCCTCCAGAAGTATGGTGCTCGCCGCGAGGTGATCGGGATGCTGCTCCAGGAAGCACGGAACGTAGAGCAGCTCCGGCCGCTCCTGCTCGAGAATGGCGCGCAGCCGCGGAGCCGCGCCGGAGTCGTGTGCCAGCGTGCCATCCTCGATATCGAGGAATAACATGCTGTGCACACCCAACTGTTGCAACGCGCTGTGCGCCTCGGCCTTGCGCGTGGCGATCAGCTTGGCCTCCTCGGCCCTGAGTGCCTCGCCCGTGAGACCCTTGAGCCGGGCGCCGCCACCGTGACGGCCATCGGTGAGAAACACCACCGTGGTAGTAGCGCCGGCTCTGGCATGGCGCACAAGCGTGCCGCCGCAACCGATCGTCTCGTCATCCATGTGCGGCGCGAGAACGACGACTCGTTCTGCACCCGGCTCCCAGACCAGACACGAGGTATTGAAGACCTTCGAGGTGCGCAGCAGGCCGTAAGACTCGAGGTACGGTCGGCCAGCCTTGGCGAACTGGCGCAGCAACGCTCTGGTAAGGGGCTTCATGCCGCCGCCGCGGGGGTGAGTCCCGCCTCGCTGAGTTCCGCGCGCAAGGACTCGCGGTCGGTCCCCGCGATCATCATTCGGTACCAGAGCTCCGCATTGATGAGCAGCCAAAGCCGGTTGCCATGATCGACACGCCCCGACAAATGCGACTTCAGCAGCAAATCGATGGTCTCGCGCCGGAGCACGCCTGCCTTGACCAGCTGCGAATCCGGCAGGAAGCGGTCGTACAGCAGTCGATACTCACGGCGCAGAATGTAGGGCAGCGCAGAGGAGAAGCCCTGCTTCGGCCGCGCCACGATTTCCGCGGGCAGGTAGCGCGCTGCAAGTCTGCGCTGCACGATGCGCAAGCTGCGCCCCTGCACCTTCGCACTTGACGGTAGCCGCGCGGCGAACTCGGCCAGCCGGTGATCCATGAAGGGACTGCGTGCCTCCAGGCCATGCGCCATGCTCATCCGGTCGGTGATCATGACCGGATGATCCGGGAGCCTCACCGCGCTGTCGGCCGCGAGCATGCGGTCGAGCGGATCCCCGTGGGTGGTCTCGTAGGGCTGCCGGATCGCATCCTCCGCGTCGCAACCGGCGAGCTGCTCAGCCGCCTCGCGCGTAAACAGTCCCGCGCGCAGCGGGCCATCGAAGTAGAAATAGCTGAGGCTGGCGGCGTAACGGTCGCCGCCCGACAGGAACGACAGGCGATGCAGCCAGCGCAGCTGATGGCCGATGCTCTTGTACCAGCCTGCTTCAGGGAACAGCGCGAGCGCCGGTCCCAGGACGCTGCGCCGCACGCCAGCCGGCACGCGTGCGTAGCGGCTGGCGTACGCGTTGCCGTAGTAGCGATCGTAACCGCCAAACAGCTCATCCCCGCCGTCACCGCCAATCACCACTTTGACATGCCGCCGAGCCAGCTCGGCGACGTGGTAGGTGCACAGGGATAACGGGTCGGACGGCTCGTCCAGGTGATAGATCAGATCCGGCAGCAGGCTCACCAGAGATGGCGCCACCGTTCGCTCGTGGTGCCCGGTCCCGTACGTCTGCGCGACGAGTCGCGCGTGCGGCGCCTCGTCGAAACGCGGGTACGGTATGCCGACCGTGAAAGTCGGCAAGTGCCTGACCCCCACCCGCTTCGCCAGCATGGCGACCAGCAGACTCGAATCGAGCCCGCCGCTGAGGAAGGCTCCCACCGGAACGTCGCTCACCAGATGCAGGCGCAGTGCTTCCTCGACCTTTTCCTCGAGCTCATCGAGCAAGGCCTCTTCCGGGCGCTGCAGCTTCGGCTGGTACTCGAGCCTCCAGAAGCGGCGGATGACCGGATCCCGGTCCGCCTCGAGCACCAGCAGGTGCGCCGGCGGCAGCTTGCGTATGCCACGAAACATCGACAGCGGCGGCGCGATCAGTCGCAGTGCAAGATATTGGTCGAGCGCCTGCAGATCCAGGCTGCGCAGGCTCGGATCGAAAGCGAGCAGCGCCTTGATCTCGGACGCAAAGGCGAAGCCTCGCGCGGTGCGTGCATAATAGAGCGGCTTCTGACCGAGATGGTCGCGTGCCAGCAGCAAGCGTCGCCGCCGCGCATCCCACAGGCCGAAGGCAAACATGCCCCGCAGGTGTTCGAGGAGGCGATCGCCGTAGTGCTCGTAGAGCGCGATGATCACCTCGCAGTCGCTGTGAGTCAGGAAGCGGTAGCCGCGTTTCTCGAGGTCGGCGCGCAGCACGCGATAGTTGTAGATCTCGCCGTTGCAGACCAGCCAGACGGATTTGTCGGCATTGGTGAGCGGCTGACGGCCACCGTCGAGGTCGATGATCGACAGGCGTCGGTGTCCGAGGACGGCGTTCGCGTCCTGCTCGACGCCCTCGCCGTCGGGTCCACGATGCCGCAGGGCTGCCAGCATGCGCTGCATGGCTTCGCCCAGCTCTCGAGTCGGACCGACTATCCCCGCTATGCCGCACATGCTAGGCGCGCGCCTGGTGCCTGCCGGCCGCGCGTTTTGCCAACACGGTGCGCTCGAACAGATCCTCGTAACGCTGCGCGCACCGGCCGATGAAGTAATCCTCGACGCGGCGCAGATTATTGCGGCGAATCTCGGCGCGCCGCTGCGGAGCATCGCGCAGTGCGCGCACTGCGTCGTTGAACGCGCGCACATCGTTGAGAGGCACCACGTGACCGGTCGCGGGGGTAGTCAGGAAGTCGGTCTGCCCACCGCGGTCGTAACAGACGATCGGCAGGCCAAAAGCCATGGCCTCGAGAAATACCAGGCCGAAGCCCTCGTGCTGGCTGGTCGAGACAAACACATCGGCAACCTGGAAAGCACGGTACTTCACCGCATCCGGAACGTAGCCGAGCATGCGAACCCGGTGGGTCACGTTGCACTCGACGGCGCGGCGCATCACCGCCGCCGCCTCGGGTCCATCGCCGACTATCAGCAGGACGGCGCCGGGAACCGCGGCGAGCGAATCGATGAGCTGGGTGCAGGCCTTGCGCGCCACGATCCTGCCGGCAGTGACGAGCACGAAGGCATCCTCGGGAATATTGAACGCGGCACGTTGCGTGGTCCCTGCAGGCGGCGGCGGCCGATCGATGCCGAGCGGGATCAGCTCGACGCTGCGATCGACGCCATAGATCTGGGCTACGTTGCGCGCCGTGTCTTGCGACTGGGCCACCACGGCGTCCGCACGGCGCAGCAGGTGCGCAACCATGGCTCGCAGCGCCGCATGGCGATGCGGCGAGGTCTTCTTCGAAGGGTCGAACAGATCGCCGCCGTGCACCGACAGCACGTTGGGAACATTCAGCCGCCGGGAGAGCCAGTTACCCAGGGGCCCCGTCGGCAGCGCAAAATGTGTGTTGATCACGTCAAAGTGCCGCTCACGTCCGAGCTGCAGGCCGCGCCACAGGCCGCTCGGCAGGTAGGCCAGCATCGAAGGGAGGTTGGCTACGGCGAGCTGCCGGCGAAAGAGCACCGGAACGCGCACCACCGTGGCGTCTCCGTCCTTGCTCACGGCCGGCAGTTCGGCCATCCGCGAAGTGACGACCGTGACCTCGTGGCGGCGCGCGAGTGCGCGTGCCAGTGCGGCCATGACTACGCCGCCGCCGCCGCCTAGCGGCGGGTACTCATAATTGCAGAACAAAACGCGCAATCTGTAATGAGCGTCCTGTTAGTGTGAGTGCATGAATGCTCATCGATCGCTAGTATAAGCGGAAAACAAGAGGTCCTCGATGAACGCCAACTACCGCGCGAACCCCATTCAGGCAGCGAATGAGCCGCGCCGCCTGGCGGCCCGCCTCGAGCCGTTCGACTCGTATTGGCAAGCGCCCAAGGATGCGGAAAAGGGCTTCGATTCGTTTGCCGCGTACTACCGCAGCAACTACTTACCCTGGATGCCGGCGGAGCTCGGCGCGCGCGTTCTTGTCATAAGCTGCGGGCCCGGCTACCTGCTCAAGATGCTCCAGGATCACGGCTACACGGCGGTATTCGGCATCGATTCCGATCCGGCCAAAATCGCGATCGCCCAGCGCAAGGCACTGCCGTGCGAGGTGGCGCACGCCTTCGAGTACCTCGACTCCCACGCCGGACAGTTCGACGTGATCGTCCCCGAGCAGGAGCTGAATCATCTGACGCTCGACGAGACCGTAGATTTCCTGCAGCGCTGCCGCCGCGCCCTGCGTCCCGGCGGACGTATCATCGTCTACGCGATGAATGGCGCAAACCCGCTGGTGGGGTCGGAGAATCTGTCGCACAACATCGACCATTTCTATAACGTCACCGAGTACAGCCTCGAGCAGATTCTGAGGCTCGCTGGCTTCGATGGCATCAGGGTCTTTCCGCTGAAGCTTTATGTCTTCTGGACCAACCCGCTCAACTATGTGGGCCTGGCGGTGACGGCGTTGCTGGAGTTCATGTTGCGCATCGTCTTCCGACTGTACGGCAAGAAGGTGCGCGTTCTGAGCAAGAAGATTGCGGCGACCGCTAGCGTGCCTTAGGTGTACTTGTTGTAGTAGTAGTACGCGTTGTCGCCCAGAGTCTCGCTGGCCCGGTTCAGCACCACCCCGATGCACTTGAATTCCGCGAGCAGGCTTACGGCCCGAGCGAGGCTGTCACGGCGTGTCCGGCCCTCGGCAACGACGAGCAGAGTCGCGTCTACCCGCGGCGCTACCAATAGCGCCTCGTCCGTCACCAGGACCGGCGGCAGATCGAGAAGAATTATGGCGTTCGAGCACAGCGAATTGATGTAGCTCAGAAGAATCTCGAGTCGGCCCGATCCCAGCAACTCGGACGCGGCATCGGTGCTGGAAAGACTGCCGGCGAGTGCGAGGTTTTTCGGTCCGATCGAGAAGAACACGTCACTTGGGGCGTGGCTCCCCGCGAAATATGCGAGCAGCTCGACTGGCGGTTGCACCCCGAGGTAGCGGCACGTGCTCGGGCTGCGCATGTCCAGATCGAGCAGAAACACGTTGACGGTCGCATCGCGCGCCAGGCTCAACGCCAGATTGAGTGCGGTGACCGACTTCCCTTCGCCCGGGCCGGCGCTCGTAATCGCGATGCTCTTGAGGCCGCTGTTGCGGCTCCTGTGCAGGAGGCGCGTTCGAATCATGCGGTACGCCGCCCCGACATGCATATTTGCACCCGCCAGCGCCTCGGGCAGGAGAATCCGGTGCGCGAGCGCTACCGCGTGCGAGCCGCTGACCACCGGGAACGCGGGTAAGGGAACGGCAGCCGGCACGGGAGCCGGTGTGCTCAGCCTGGCGGATCCGTTCGAGCCGGCCGATCCATGCGAGCTCAGCGAGCTGCTCTCCGGCTTGCGCGCCCTCCCCTGCCGCAGTTTCTCCAAGGCTCTTTCGATGACCATTTTGCGTCCCAGCACCTTACCGCATCAGCATCAGCATCAGTGCAACCGCGATTGCGAAGACGAATAACCCCAACGCCGAGCCCCAGCGAAGCTTGCGGCCCTGCAGGTCATCGGGGCTGAACAACACCGGAATCGCACCGATCGCCGCTCCACCGGTGATTTCCTGTAAATCGGCCGTGCTGCGCACGGTTGGATCCGCCGCATCGACCGCGGTAACGCATCCCAGCGCCACGCCGATTCCGAGGACCAGGCCGAGGAGAATGATCCCGAGCCGATTTGGAGCGTACGGTCTCCGGGGTGGCACCGGTCCCTGCAACAGAGTGAATCTCTCTCCTCTTTCTTCCTGCTCCATGGTACGCGCCAGAGCCACATTCTTCATTTTCGCCTGAATATCCTCGTACCGCAGGCGCGCATTGTCATAATCCCGCTGTAGCTGCGTGTATTCGCTCTCGACGCCGGGTTCCGTGGAGAGGCCTCCTTCGTAGGTCGCTATATCACGATGCTCCCGTGCCTCCTGACTGCGCAATGCCGCCACGGAACGCTGCTCGGCGCGCAGCTGGCTCTGCACCACCAGATAGTCCGGATTATCGGGCGCCTTACCGTTTGCGCGCAGGCTGGCCGCGCCCTGGGCCACCATCTCATCGATGGCCCTTTTCAGCCGTTTGACCTCCGGATGCTCCGGCGTGTACTTCTCCTGGGCCTGAGCGAGATCCGCGCGTAACTTCGCGAGTTGCGTGCGCCAGTCGCCGATCGGCGCAGCCATGCTCGGACTCAGGTTGTTCAATTGCAGCTGCAGCTGAGCCTCCTTCTCTTCGGCCGTCACCAGCTCACGCTGCGTCTCTTCCAGGTCGCGTTGCAGCCGGTCTATCTCAGCCAGGTTGTGTTGTTGGCGGTCGGGAAGCGCATTGCCGTGGATGGCTTTGAAGTGGGCAAGCTTCTGTTCCTGCGCCACCATCGACGCTTCCAGGTCCTTGGCCTGGGACTGCAGAAACTCGTACGTTCTGTTTGCCTGCTCGGTCTGCGTTCGGCGGTTGTAGGTCAAATACAGGTCCACCAGCTTCTGGGTAACGGCAGCCGCGAGCAACGGCTGAGGATTGTCGTAGTGGATCGAGAACGCAGTCGACTCATCAAGCGGCTTCAGGGTGATCGGATCGACGCGCTCAACGGAAGTGTTGTCCGCGACTCGCTGCGCCTTCGCTTCGAGACTGACGCGCCTGTCTGCGGGGTATGGGTCGATCTCCTGGACCAGCTGCGTGAGCCTCTCCGGAGTCATAACGCTCCGCCTCAGGAGCTCGACCTCCTGCTGCGCCTCGCTGGGGGAGGCGTCCTGACGGACTCGGCGCGCCGTAGAGGAGACCAGGTCCTGCGGTATGTCCGCCGGCTGGAGCATGATCGTACCGGTGGCCCGATAACTTACCGGCAGATAGAACGCTATGAAGACCGCGCACAGCGTGGTGGCCGGAATGATCGTGGCCGGATATACCCGGCGCCGGCGCAGGAGGTTGCGGTACTCGTTGAGTGCGTGCCCGCCGCTCGCGGGCGCCACTGCATCAGTCGCGCGGTGGTTGTAGTCCATGGTACCCCAGGGTCAAAAATACCGCGTTGCTGTTAGCACCTTCGCTCGCCCCCGCATACTTCAGGCGTGAGTAGCGGTAGCCAGCGCTTACGGACCATTCCGGTGTGAAGAGATAGGAAACACCAGCCAGCGCGTTGGCACGATCACGGTTGTTGCTGTCGTTGATCACCGAGTTACCTACGTCTGAATTGCGCGTCAGTCTTACGGCGGCATTTACCGAGCACCGCTGAGTCAGAAATCTCGAGTACTGCACACGCAGCTCATCGCTTGTCGTCCGCCCGCCCGCGCTGCCGGGCTCGAGAAACCGACCAATACTATATTGGATGTTGCTGGTGAGAAACTTGTGCAGACCAACCCATTCCAGGCCCCAGAGCGTCTGGTTGAAGCTCGGCGCTC
>Ga0306920_100005483_pt1 | contig 16425 bp, 15 predicted proteins | sample flu12Cox44000170_FD_204666 | JGI IMG/M metagenome (GOLD analysis project Ga0306920, IMG submission 204666) | Lab enrichment of tropical soil microbial communities from Luquillo Experimental Forest, Puerto Rico - flux4day.12C.oxic.44.000.170 (v2)... | ecosystem: Environmental > Terrestrial >... | reverse complement strand
TGGCGATTCTCTTTGGCAGCGGTGCGCTCACCCGGCCGCTGTTAAAACCAGTTCGCCCGCCCGGCGCCGTTCTCGTAGCCTCTGCGTGTGGCACGGGACGAACGCGGAGTGACCCCGCAGAGCGAAGACTTCTCAGCCTGGTACAACGAGCTCGTCTTCAAGGCCGAGCTGGTGGACCGGGGACCGGTCAGGGGCACGATGGTGATCCGCCCCTACGGTTACCGGATCTGGGAACTGCTCCAGGCCGACATCGACCGGCGGATCAAGGAAACCGGTCACGACAACGCGTACTTCCCGCTGCTGATCCCGGAGAGCTACCTGCAGCGCGAAGCGGAGCACGTCGAAGGCTTCTCACCCGAGCTCGCCGTGGTCACCCACGCAGGCGGCAAGGAACTCGAGGAGCCGCTGATCGTCCGGCCCACGTCGGAGACGGTCATCGGCGAGATGATGGCCAAGTGGATCAGCTCGCACCGGGACCTGCCGTTGCTGCTGAACCAGTGGGCGAACGTGGTCCGCTGGGAGATGCGGCCGCGGATGTTCCTGCGCACGACCGAGTTCCTGTGGCAAGAAGGCCACACCGCGCACGCCGACGAGGCCGACGCGATGCGGGAGACGCTGCTCGCGCTTGATCTGTACGCGCAGGTGGCCCGCGAGATCGCCGCCATGCCGGTGGTCGACGGTGAGAAGACCGCGGCGGAGCGCTTCCCCGGCGCCCAGCGGACGTACACGGTCGAAGGCATGATGCGCGACGGGCGCGCGCTGCAGTCCGGCACCTCGCACTACATGGGCACCAACTTCGCCAGGGCCTTCAACATTCAGTACGCGGCGCCCAGCGGCGAGCTGGAGTACTGCCACACCACCTCGTGGGGCATGAGCGCCCGGATGGTGGGCGGCGTGATCATGACGCACGGTGACGACAAGGGGCTCGTCCTGCCCCCGCGGCTCGCTCCCTACCAGGTGGTGATCGTGCCGATCGGCCGCGGCGACCAGGCCGAGCAGGTGCTGCCCGCGGCCACGGAACTGGCCGGCAGGCTCCGCCGGGCGGGTATCCGCACGCACGTGGACAACCGGCCCCAGCTCTCCCCGGGGTTCAAGTTCAACGACTGGGAGTTGCGCGGCGTGCCGGTCCGGCTGGAGCTCGGCCCCCGTGACCTGGCCGAGGGCTCCGCGCTGATGTCGACCCGGCTCGGCGAGGGCAAATCGCCGGTATCCCTGGACTCGGCGCCTGCCCGGCTGGAGTTCGAGCTCAACGCGATGCAAAGCCTGCTGCTGCAGCGGGCGACCGACTTCAGGGACGCCCACACGGTCACGGTGAACTCGTGGGCGGAGCTGACCGAGGCGGTCAAGACGGGCTGGGCGCTGGCGTTCCACTGCGGCCAGCCGGGGTGCGAGGAGGACATCAAGGCCGCCACGTCGGCCACCCCGCGGTGCATTCCGGCGGACGGCGCGGCCGAGGAAGGCGTGTGCGTTCGCTGCGATCAGAAGTCCGCGTACGGGAAGCGGCTCATCTTCGGGCGGGCGTATTAGGTCACCCGCCGCGGACGATGAGCGGGCACCGGCACCGGGGTAGCGTGGCGGGCGGGTTGCCGGTCGACCATCGCGGGTAAGGCTGAAACAATGCCAGTTGATCATGTGAACGGGGCCCAGCTGTACTGGGAGCGCGGCGGCAGCGGTCCCCGGTTGTTGTTCTGCAACGGATCGGGCACCACCTTGCAGGCCGTCCGGCCGGTGCTGGATCTGCTGGCTGGCCAGTTCGACCTGCTGGCGTGGGACTACCGTGGCCTGGGCCGCAGCGTCCCTCTGCCTGGCCCTTATGCCATGGCCGATCTCGCCGCTGACGCCGCTGGCCTGCTGGAGATCGCCGGGTGGGATGCCTGCCGGGTGCTCGGGGTGAGCTTCGGCGGGATGGTGGCGCAGGAGTTCGCCGTCACCCGTCCGGACCAGGTGGAGCGCCTCGCCCTGGCCTGCACCTCGCCCGGTGGCGGCGGCGGGTCCTCCTATCCGCTGCAGGATCTGCAGGGGCTCCCGCCCGGGCAGCGGGCCGCCGCGCAGCTCACGCTGGCTGACAGCCGCTGGGATGAGCGCTGGCTGCAGGCCCACCCGGCGGACCGGGCGCTGGCCGGACGCCTGGCCGCGAACCAAGATCAGCAGGACCCGGCCGCCGCCGCCCGCGAGGCCCAGCTGGCGGCGCGCGCCGGCCATGACGTGTGGGACCGGCTCGGCGCGATCACCTGCCCGACTCTGGTCGGCTACGGCAACTACGACGGGATCGCGCCGGCTCAAAACAGCGCCGCGATCACATCACGCATCCGCGGATCCGAGCTGCGCGGCTACGAAGGAGGGCACTTGTTCCTGTTCCAGGACCCGGCCGCGCTACCGGACTTCGAGGCCTTCCTTCAAGCACCGTCGAGCTGATCCCGCGCGGCGGCCGGGGTCGCGGTCAGGAGACCGCGGCCTTGACCAGCTCGGCGATCTTCTTCTCGACCTCGGCGCTCCACCCCTTGAGCGCGTACGCCACCGGCCACAGGTCGCCGTCGTCGAGGTTGGCCGCGTCCTGGAAGCCCAGGGTCGAGTAACGGTACTTGAACTTCCCCGAGTCCTGGAAGAACAGGACGACCTTGCCGTCGGCGTCGGTGTAAGCGGGCATCCCGTACCACGTCTTCGGCAGCAGATCCGGGGCGGCAGCGGTCACCGTCATGTGCACGCGCTCGGCGAGCGCACGATCCTCCGGCGCCATCTCCGCGATCTTGTCGAGCACCTGCTGCAGCCCGTCGGCCTTCTTGGCGCCCTGCTTGCCCTCGGCGCGCAGCTCGGCGGCGCGCGCCTTCATCGCGGCGCGCTCCTCAGCGGTGAAGCCGTCCGGCTCGGTCTTGGCATTATCCGCAGGCATTCCCGCGCTCCCTTCCGGCGTCAGGCCTGGCATGATGCCGGCCATCTACAGGAAGGCTAGGCCCGGCGACACCGGTGACGCTTCTCGAATCCTGACCAGATCGAGGGCCGGCCCCGGCGTCATGAGCGGCGGCGCTGTTCAAGCGGAGGAAGCAGCTGGTCGATGAGGGTCCCGCTCAGCCATTGCTCGTACCGCTCGGGGGGCCAGCCCCGGTCGCCGACCAGCAGCCGGTAGACCTCGGGGGACATGAGCGCGTGGATGATGTCCGCGGCGTCGCCCTCGCTCAGCCCCGGCCGCAGGACGCCAGCGTCGGCGAGCACGCGCGCGATCCCGCCCTGGCCTTGCTGCCGCTGCCGCGTCTGCTCGGCGAGCAGCGCGGCCGCGTCAGGATCGGAGCCCGCCGCGCTGACCAGGATCCGGTAAACGGGCTCGGTCCTCGCCATGATGCCGCGGCTGATGCCGACGAAACCCGCTAGTTGCTTCCTGGGGTCCCGGTCCGCGATGAGCGCACGGACGTGCGGCCGGGCCTCCAGCGGGACGGCCTCGTCGTCGCCGGCTATCGAGACGTTGAACAGCTCCTTGAGGATCCCGAGCTTCGACGAGAACAGCCGGTACACCGTGGCCGGCGGGACGTCCGACAGGTCGCTGATGGCCTCGATCGTCGTCGCGGCGTAGCCGCGCTCGAGGAACAGGGCCCGCGCGGCCGCCACGACCGCGGCGCGGGCCAGGCGGGTCCGCGCCTGGCGGTCCCGGCCGTCATCCGGGCGGCGGCTGGCATCGGTAGCCATGCCGTGAGATTACTACTCTCGATTTGAGAGTGATACTCTCAATTTGAGAGCGCTAGCCGGGAGGAGGCACGCCGATGCCGAGCACCCAGAACCCGGCCGACCCGAACGCTGCCCGATCCGCGTCCACCGGGCTCGGCCGTCTCGCCGCGTGGTGCTACGACCACCGGCGCCGCGTGCTGGTCGGCTGGATCCTGGCCGTGGTGGCCATCGCCGCGCTCGCGCAGTGGGCCGGGAGCCGGCTGGACAACAACTTCTCCCTGGCCAGCTCGCCCTCGCAGCAGGCGCAGGACCTCCTGGCCAGCCGGTTCCCGGCGCAGCAGGGCGACAGCGCCGACGTGGTGCTGCGCTCGCCGAGCCCGCTCGACAGCCCGGCCAACGCCGCGGCCATCGGCCGGCTGGTGCGGTCCCTGCGGCCGCTGGCGCACGTCTCCAGCGTGCAGAGCCCGCTCGCTCCCGGCGCCGGCCGGCAACTGTCGCGCGACCACCGGACCGGCTTCGTGGTGGTCCAGTTCGACGCCGCGGCCGCCGGCCTGCCCGCGAGCGCCGTCCAGCGGGTGATCGACACCGCGGATCGCTTCGCCCGTCCGGGCCTGCAGGTGGCGGTCGGAGGCGCGCCGGTCGAACAGGTGGTCTCGGCGGCACCGGGGTCGAGCGAGATGATCGGGATCCTGGCCGCCGTCGTGGTCATGCTCCTCGCGTTCGGGTCGGTGGTCGCCATGGGCCTGCCGATCCTCACCGCCCTTGTCGGGGTCGGCCTGGGCTTCGGGATCCTCATGGCGCTCAGCCACCTGATCACCGTGCCGACCTTCGGGCCGGACATCATGATCATGATCGGCCTCGGTGTGGGGATCGACTACGCCCTCTTCGTCGTCACCCGCTACCGCCAGGGACTGGCCGAGCGGCGATCGCCCCGGGACGCCACCATCGTGGCGCTGTCCACGGCCGGGCGCGCCGTGCTGTTCGCCGGGGCCACGGTGGTCATCGCCCTGCTCGGGTTGTTCGTGGTGGGCCTGCCGTTCATGGACGGCCTCGCCGCGGCGACGATCGTCGCGGTCGGCCTGGTGCTGGTGGCCGCGCTCACCCTGCTGCCCGCGATCTTCGGCTTCGCGGGCCTGGCCATCGACCGGCTGCACGTCCCCGGCCTGCTCGCCAGGCCCGGCGCCACGACGGGCCGGGGGTTCTGGCGCCGCTGGAGCGAGACCGTGCAGCGGCGGCCCCGGGCCTGCGCGGTCGCCGCGCTGGCCGTGCTGGTGGTGCTGGCGGTGCCGCTGTTCTCCATGCGCCTGGCGTTCAGCGATTCCGGCAACGACCCGGCCTCGCTCACCACCCGGCAGGCCTACGACCTGCTGGCGGAGGGCTTCGGCCCCGGGTTCAGCGGGCCGCTCATCGTCGCCGCGGACCTGCGCGGCCCGAACGCGCAGGCCGGCCTCGCCCGGCTCGACGCGCGCCTGGCCCACGTGCCCGGCGTGGCGTCGGTCAGCCCGCCGGTCGTCAACGCCGGCCGGAACGCCGCGGTCATCGTCGTCTATCCCGCCACCGCGCCGCAGTCCGCGCCGACCGCCGGGCTGGTCGAACGGCTGCGCGGCCAGGTGATCCCGCAGGTCACCGCCCGCAGCGGCGTCACCGCCTTCGTCGGCGGCGAGACCGCCGCGGGAGCCGACACGTCGGCTTACCTGTCCGCCCGGCTGCCCTGGGTGATCGGGATGGTCGTCCTGCTGGCGTTCCTGCTGCTCGTGGTGGTGTTCCGGTCGCTCGTGATCCCGGTCAAGGCCGCGGCGATGAACCTGCTCTCGATCGGCGCGGCGTACGGCGTCATCGTCGCCGTGTACCAGTGGGGATGGCTGGACGGTGTCTTCGGCGCCAGCCGGGCCGGCCCGATCGACCCCTGGATCCCGCTCATGATGTTCACGATCGTGTTCGGCCTGTCCATGGACTACGAGGTCTTCCTGCTCTCGCGGATGCGCGAGGAGTGGGCCCGGACCGGCGACAACTCGACCGCGGTGGCGGACGGGCTCGCCGCCACGGCCAGGGTCATCACCGCCGCAGCCGCCATCATGGTGTGTGTGTTCGGCTCGTTCGTCATCGGCGATCCGTTGCGGATCCTCAGCGTGTTCGGCCTCGGCCTGGCGGTCGCCGTCCTGGTCGACGCCACCGTGGTCCGCATGGTGCTCGTGCCCGCCGTCATGCAGCTGCTGGGGCCCGCCAACTGGTGGCTGCCGTCCTGGCTCGGGCGGGCCACCCCGCGCCTCGCCATCGAGCCGGCCGCGGATCACCTGGCGGACCGCGGCCTGGCCGACGCCCGGAGGCGGTGATGCGCCGGACAACGGCGGCGGCCGTCAGCGGGGCGTGGGGCGTCGCCCTCGGCGTAACCTTCGGCGGGCTGCTTCCGTACCTGCTCGGCGACTGGCACTTCCACCAGCCCCTGCCCGACTGGGCCATCGCGCAGGCGGCGGGAGGGCTGTTCATCGGCGCGGGCCTGGTCCCGATCGTGGCGTCGTTCGTCGAGTTCACCAAGGCGAACGGGACTCCCGTGCCGGTAGCGTCGCCGCCGCGCCTGGTGGTGAGCGGGTTCTACCGTTACGTGCGCAACCCGATCTACGTCGGCTTCCTGGTCATGCTCCTGGGCGAGGCGCTGCTGTTCGGCTCGCTCGGCCTGCTGAAATACGCCGCGGTGGCGTGGTGCATCGGCGCGGCCGCGGTGCACTGGTACGAGGAACCCACGCTGGCCCGCAAGTTCGGGGCTGAGTACCAGGATTACCGGCGCGCCGTGCGGGCCTGGATTCCCCGGCTGCATCCGTGGACGCCCGGTCAGGCCGCCTCGGCCGGGCACGATGCGGCCGGAGGCCGCTAAGAGATCGCCAGACTCATTGGGAGGCGCACATGGCCCGCATCAAGGGGGTCTCCCCCGCCCAGGCCGGCCTCTACGTGCGGATCGCCTGCTACTTCACCCGGCGCAGCCTCGGCAAGCTCACCGGGCGGGAGCCCGAGCGGATGATCGAGCCCCTCGAGGTGTATGCGCACGTGCCCGTGCTGTTCAAGGGCTACGCCAAGCTCGAGCAGGCCACGGCCGCCGACGTGCCCGACGAGCTGTTCGGCCGGCTACGCCAGCATCTCGACGACGGCCAGCTCGTGGAGCTGACGCACCACATCGCCCTGGAGAACATGCGCGGCCGGTTCAACCTGGCGCTCGGCATCGGCCCGGCCGGCTTCAGCGACGGCATGGTCTGCGCGGTCCCCGCGGCGCAGGCCTGACGGGCCGGCGCCCGCTCCGTTCGCCCGGGAGCGAGCCAGGTCGCCAAAAAGAAGGAAGATTCTTTATTGACAGTGGCCGCCACCGCGTGGTCTCCTTGGATACATAACGAATATTCCTTCTCTTTGAGACCGGAGGCCGTCATGATCATCATCGCCTTCGTCGCCGGGCTGCTGGCCTTCCTGGCGACCAGATTCCGGCCCGGCGGCTCCCGCCGGGGCAACCCCTCGGCCGTCAACACCACGGCCGTCACCGCGGTGGTCTGCGTCGCACTCGGGGCCGTCACCGCGGCCATGGCGTCGCTCAACGTGGCGCTGCCGGACCTGGCGCGGTCCACCCAGGCCACCCAGACTCAGCTTGAATGGATCATCGACGCGTACTCGCTGGTCTTCGCGGCGCTCCTGCTGCCGGCCGGCGCTCTTGGCGACCGCTTCGGCCGCCGCCGCGTCCTGATCGCGGGCCTGGTCGTCTTCGGCGGGGCCTCCGCGGTCGCCATGACGGCGTCGTCGGCCAACGAGCTGATCTTCCTGCGCGGCCTGATCGGCGTCGGCGCCGCCCTGGTCATGCCGGCCACGCTGTCCACCATCACCGGCACCTTCCCGGCCGCCGAGCGCACCCGCGCCGTCTCGGTCTGGGCGGCGGTCGCCGGCGGCAGCGCCCTGCTCGGCCTGCTGTGCTCCGGGCTGCTGCTCGAGGAGTTCTCGTGGCGGTCGGCCTTCGCGGTCAACCTGGTCCTGGCCGTGATCGCGATCGCCGGCACGATCCGCTTCGTCCCCGAGTCCTCGCACCCGGGCGCCCCGCGGCTGGACACCGGCGGGGCCCTGCTGGCCATGGTCGGCCTGACCGTCCTGGTGTTCAGCATCATCGAGGCGCCCGAGGCCGGCTGGGCCACGGCCCGGACCATCGGCGGCATCGCGGGCGGGCTGGCCCTCCTGGCGGCCTTCGCCGGCTGGGAACTGCGCCAGCATCACCCGATGCTGGACGTGCGGCACTTCCGCAACCCGCGCCTGTCGGCCGGCAGCCTGTCCATCTTCATCCAGTTCTTCGCGTTCTACGGCTTCACCTTCGTCTCCCTGCAGTACCTGCAGGGCGTGCGGGGCGACAGCCCGCTGCTGGCCGCGGTGTCGCTGATCCCGCTCGCGGCGGTCATGATGCCCACCGGACGGCTCATCCCGAAGCTGGCCGCCCGCTTCGGCGCCCGTAACGTCTGCGTCACCGGGCTGGTACTGGTCGCCGGCGGGCTCGTCATCATCTCCCGGGTCACGACCGGCAGCCCGTACTGGCTCCTGGTGGCCGGGCTGATCCCGCTCGGCATCGGCATGGGCGCCGCGATGACCCCCGCCACGGCCGCGATCACCGAGGGGCTGCCCGCCGCGCAGCAGGGGGTCGGGTCGGCGCTGAACGACCTGTCCCGCGAGGTCGGCGGCGCGCTCGGCATCGCGGTGGTCGGCAGCATCGTGACCGCCGTCTACCGCAGCAACCTGCACCTGAACGGCGTCCCGGCGGGCCTGGCCGACAAGGCCCGCGGCTCCTTCGCCCTGGCCATCCACGCCGGCGGCCCGGTCCGGGCCAGCGCCGGCACCGCGTTCGTCGACGGCATCCACGCCGGGCTGCTGTACGCCGCCGGCGCGGCCCTGTTCGCCGCGGTCACCGTCGCCGTGCTGCTGTCCAGCACCCGGCGCTCCCGGCAGGCCGCCCGCCGCGACCAGTCCGAGCTGGCGCCGGCCGCCCGCTGATCACTACGACCTTACGCAACGGAAAGGCAGCCACTCATGACCAGGAACCCGAAACCCGGTCCGGGCCCCGCCGCCGGCGGCGCGCCGCGGGTGGTGGTCGCCGGAGCCGGGTTCGCCGGGCTGGCGGCGGTGCGCGCGCTGGCCGGGGCGGGGATGCGGGTCACGCTGATCGACCGCAACGTCTACGCCACGTTCCAGCCGCTGCTGTACCAGGTCGCGACCGGCGGGCTGACCAGCAGCGACGTCGCCTACCCGGCGCGTGCCGCGAGCCGCCGGCACGGCGCGGCGTTCCGGCACGGCGAGCTGGCGGGCATCGATCCGGCGGCCAGGCGGATCACGCTGGCCGACGGCGCGACGCTCGGCTACGACTACCTCATCCTGGCCACCGGCGTGGCCGCGGCCTACCACGGCGTCCCCGGGGCTGCCGAGCACAGCCTGAGCCTGTACACCCGCAGCGACGCCATCGTCCTGCGCGACCGGATCATGGCGGACCTGGACCGCCTCAGCCGTACCGGCCTGCGCGAGGACGTCGCGGTGACCGTCGTCGGCGGCGGCGCGACCGGGGTGGAGCTGGCCGGCACGGTGGCCGATCTGCGCGCCGTTACGCTGCCCGCGCTGTTTCCCGAGATCGACCCGGCCCGCGTGCGCATCACGCTCGTTGAGCACGGTCCCGCGCTGCTGGCGCCGTTCCACCCGGCGCTGCGCGAGTACGCCCGCCGCGAGCTGACCGCGCGCGGGGTCGAGGTCCGGCTCGGCACGGCCATCGCCGAGATCCATCCCGGCAAGGTCGGGCTCGCCGACGGCACCGTGCTGCGCAGCGACATCACGGTGTGGGCCGCCGGGGTGGCGGCCCCGGCGGCGGTCCGCGGCTGGGGCCTGCCCCAGGGGAGCGGCGGGCGGCTCCGCACGGGCCCCGACCTGCGCGTCGCCGGGCACGACCGGATCTTCGCGGTCGGCGACATCGCGTTCATCGACGGCCAGCCGCTGCCGCAGCTCGCCCAGCCGGCCCTGCAGATGGGCAGGCACGCGGCTGGGCAGGTCCGCCGGCTGGAGGCCGGGCAGCCGGCCGTCCCGTTCCGGTACCGGGACAAGGGCATCATGGCCACCGTCGGGTACCGCTCCGCGGTCCTGCAGCTCCCCCGCCGGGTACGCGCCCGGGGCACGGCCGCCTGGCTGGCCTGGCTGGCGCTGCACCTGATCACCCTGCTCGGCGGGCGCAACCGGGTCTCCGCGCTGATCAACCTGTCCTGGCGCTACCTCACCTGGCGGCGCACCGGCGGCGGCATCATCGGCGACCGGCCGCCGGGCCAGGCGGAGCCTGCCCGCGAGGCGGCCGGGGAGCGTCTCGCCCGGCGGCGGTAACTTGTGCGCCATGGCAACGGATGACGAACCAGCCGCGCAGGGCGGCCCGGAGGATGCGGCGGCCGCCCTGGCCGGCCGGCTGCGTCGCGACATGGTCGGCGCGCTGGAGCTGTTCACCGTGTACCTGGGCGAGCGGCTTGGCCTGTACCGGGCGCTGGCCGCCGACGGCCCGGCGACCTCAACGGAGCTGGCCGGCCGGACCGGCACCGCCGAGCGGTACGTCCGGGAATGGCTGGAGCACCACGCGGCCAGCGCGCTGCTGGAGGTCGACGACCCGGCCGCCGGGCCGCTGGAGCGCCGGTACCGGCTGCCGGCGGCGTACGTGCCGGTCCTGGCCGACCCCGACGACGTGCGTTACCGGGCCTTCAACGGCGTCGAGATCGTGCGCGCCGGGCGGCAGATGGCGCAGCTCGTCGAGGCGTTCCGCACCGGGGGCGCGCCGCCCGCGCTGCCGTGGGCGCCGGAGGGCCGGGCGGAATTCAACCGGGCGGAATTCCTCAACCTGCTGGGAACGCAATGGCTGCCCGGCATCCCCGACGTCGACCGGCGGCTGCGCGGCGAGCCGCCCGCGCGGGTGGCCGACCTGGCGTGCGGCACGGGCTGGTCGAGCATTGCGATGGCGCAGGCCTACCCGCTGGTCCGGGTGGACGGTTTCGACCTGGACCCCGACGCGGTCGCGGCCGCCCGCCGCCACGCCGAGCAGGCCGGGGTGTCCGGGCGGACAACCTTCGCCGTCACCGACGCCTCCGGCCCGGACTGGTCCGGCCGGTACGACCTGGTAACGATCTTCGAGGCGCTGCACGACATGTCCCGCCCGGCGGACGCGCTGCGGGCCGCGCGGGGCATGCTGACCCCGTCAGGCTCGGTCATCATCGCCGACGAGCTGGTCGAGGACGAGTTCACCGCCCCCGCCCCCGAGCTGGAGCGCTTCCACTACGGCTGGAGCGTCGTGGCGTGCCTGCCCGCGGCCATGGGCGACCCGCAGACCTCGGCCACCGGGGCGGTGATGCGCCCCGCCACACTGCGCCGCTACGCCCGGCAGGCCGGCTTCGCCGGCGTGGAAATCCTGCCGCTGGAAACCGACAGCTGGCGTTTCTACCGGCTGACCGCCTGACCCGGCCTGGCGGTGTGCTGGCCGGTATCCCGGCCACGGTGCTGGCGGCCCGTTGCGCCAGGCTGGGTCACACGGTGATGACGATCTTGCCGCGGGCGTGCCCGGTTTCCAGATAGCGCATGGCCTCCGCCACGTCGCCCAGCGGGTAGACCCGGTCGATGACCGGGATGACCTTCCCGGCGTCGAGCAGCTCGCGCAGCACGGCCAGGTCCTGCTTGTTCTGCCGGGCCAGGAAGAAAAGCATCCGCTGGCTCACGACCGGTGACAGCACGGCCATCCGGGCCGAGCGGGCGAGGGGCCCGACCCAGCGGCCCTTGTCCGGGCCGCCCACCGCCACCAGCACGCCCTTCGGGACCAGGACCCGCCTGGTCTGCGACAGGCTCCGGTTTCCGGCTATGTCGATCAGCAGGTCATAGCGCCGCCCGGCCCGGGTGAAGTCCTCCCGGGTGTAGTCGATGACCTGGTCGGCGCCGATCGAGGCCACCATCTTGGCGTTTCCCGTGCTGCACACTCCGGTCACCTCGGCACCGAACGCCTTGGCGATCTGCACCGCGAACGTCCCTACCCCGCCCGACGCGCCGTTGACCAGGACCTTCTGCCCGGCCCGGAGCTGTCCCCGGTCGCGAAGCGCCTGCAGGGCGGTGAACGCCGCCACCGGCACCGACGCCGCCTGCTCGAAGCTGAGGCCGGGCGGCTTGACGAGCACCGCGCCGTCGTGGCGGATGGCGATGTACTCGGCCAGAGTCCCGCGGTCCTCCAGGCCGCCGAACACCTCGTCACCGGGACGGAACCCGGTCACGTTGCCGCCCACCGCCTCGACCGACCCGGCCATGTCGGCGCCGAGCCGGGTGGCGCTGGCCCTGGGCCGGGTCGGCCCGGCCATCAACCGGATCACCTGCGGCGCGCCCCGCATGAAATGCCAGTCCAGCGGGTTGACCGACGCCGCCCGCACCCGGATCAGCAGCTCGTCGTCGCCGACCGCCGGCATGTCGACGTCGGCGAGTTGCAGGACGTCGGGCGGACCGTACCGGTAGTAGCGGATCGCCTTCATGTTGCCCCTATGATCCGGCGCTGCACAGGATCTGCCGCCTTCATGTCATCTCCATCCACGGCACACCGCAAGACCCAGGCGGCCGTGAAGGCTTGAGGCCATGAGCGGATCGAGCCTGTTCTACATCGCGGTCGCGGCGGTTCTCGTGGTGATCCTGCTCATCGCCGGGATGGCTCTGGTGCTCGAGGCCGGGCCGTCCCCGCCCGCACCCGGGCCGGACCAGGCCGAGCCCCGCGACGAACCTAGCCAGCCGGAGAGCGCGCGCTGATCTGGCGCTCCGCGTCGGCGAGCACGTGCACCACGTCCCGGCCGAAGCGGGCGTCGCACGGATGGCGGACCTGCCCGGACTGGGCGTTGGCCGCCAGTTCGGCCAGGGCGGTGCGCAGCGGCGTGACCGGATCGGGCGCCTGCAGGGGCACCGCCGACCGGCCGGCCTGCCCCCACAGGAACAGCTCGCTGAACTCGGCGCCCACCAGCGCGTCCAGGGTCACCGTGGCCGTGCTGGTCACGCTGCTGTCATGGCGCAGGATCAGATGGGTGACGTCGGCCAGCCCGGCCCGGGCCGTCACCGAGCGCACCGGGCCGAGGCTGGCCCACAGCAGCGAGATCACGTGCGGGGCGAGGTCCCACAGGGCACCCTTGTCCCGGCGCCACGGGGTGTTGAACGGGCTCCCCGGCTGCAGGGCCGAGCCCAGCCAGACCGCGCACCCGCCGGCCCAGCCGCCGGCGGCCGTGACCTCGGCCTCCCAGGCCCGCACGTTGTCCTGGAACCGGGCGGTGAAGAAGACCACGGATGCGACCCGGGCCTGCTCCACCGCGTCGGCCAGCGCATCCGCCTCGGCCGCCGTGGCCGCGATGGGCTTTTCCAGCAGCAGGTGCTTGCCCGCCCGGGCCGCGCGGATCGCGATTGGGGCCTGCACGTCCGGCGGCACCGCGAACGCGACCGCGTCGACGCCGGCCAGGAACTCCGGCAGGTCGCGGTGCGCCGTCACGTGATAGCGAGCCGCCAGGTCGGCCGCGGCGTCGGCGTTGCGGCCCCAGACCGCGGCGAACTCGATGCCGTCGGTGGAGGCGAGCGCCCGCGCGTGCGTGATCCGCGCCCAGTGCCCGGTGCCGACCAGGCCGAACCGCAAGGACTGAGCCATCTCATATCCCTTCGCCGCCAGACCGCGTGCCCTGGCCAGGAATGTATGCCCAGCCGCTCCGGTCCCTGACGGCGGCCGGCGGCTGAGCGCGCCGCCGGCTCAGCCCGATGCCAGGCGGGCGGGCACGTCAGCGAGGCTGGCCGGCGCGGACCCGCTGCCGATGCGGAACGTGCTGCTGGTGGCCGAGGTGAGGCCGCTGCTGGTGGCCTTCAGGGTGTAGCTGCCGGACCTCCCGGTGATCTCGCATCCCGCGAACGCGGCCACGCCGGCCGTGGCCGTGACCGGTTGGCGGTGCAGCCCAGGGTCGCCCGGCTGCCCGGCTGCGACGCGATCGCCAGCGTCACCGCGCTGGTGCTGCCGGTGACCACGTTGCCGGACGCGTCCACGACCGAGACCGCGGGCTGGGCCGGCCACGCGGATCCGCCCGGGCCGCCGCCCGGCTGGCTGGTGAACACCAGGCGCGTGGCCGGGCCCGCGGTGACCGTGAGCGCGCCGCTGGTCGCCGAGGTGAGGTTCCTGGCCGTGGCCTTGAGGGTGTAGCTGCCCGCCTTGCCGGTGATCTTGCATCCGGCGAACGACGCGACGCCGGCCGACGCGCTGACCGGGTTGCTCTTGCAGCTCAGGGTCGCCCCGCTGCCCGGCTGCGACGCGATCGCCAGCGTCACCGCGCTGGTGTCGCCGGTCACCACCTTGCCGCTCGCGTCCTCTACCGCCACCGCGGGCTGAGTCGGCCAGGCGGTCCCGTTCGCGCCGCCGCCCGGCTGGGTGGTGAACGCGAGCTGAGTCGCCGCGTCCGTGGTCACCGTGATCGTCTGCTGGACCTGGGGAGCGGCCGCGTAGCCGTTGCCCGCGGCCTGGTTGGCGTCGATCACGCAGGCCCCGGGGGCCAGGTAGCTCACCGTCGAGCCGTTGGTCCCCGACACCGAGCAGACCCCGGCGCCGCTGCCGGCGTCCACGCTGAACACCACCGGGTTGCCGGACGCGCCGCCGGTCGCGGTCAGCGTCGCGTTCTGGCCCACGGTCCCCGGGCCCGGGCTGGGGAAGGTGATGGTCTGGGAGCCCTGGGTGGCGGTACCGGCCACGTCCTGCACCTCCGTCGACCAGAAGGCCGGCAGGGTGCTGTAATTCGGCGGCTCGGCTTCGTCATCGACGTAGATGTTCCCGATGCCGTCGTGCTGGGCGTCGCTGATATCGGCGGCCAGGCCCGCTGACGTGCCCGCGCTGATCACGGCCGAGAACTCCGACGGCGGGTATCCGGCCATCCAGCTCGGGAACGACGCGGCCTGGAACTGTGCCTCGGATCCCTCGAACATCTGCAGGATCTCGTTCGGCCCGAACATATAGCTCTGCGGCACGACCGTGCCCGCGTTGAACATCACGGTCTTGGCGCCAGCGGAGATCGCGTAGTTGTACAGGGACTGGTAGTAGCTGGCTTCGCTCGCCGAAGCGGATGTCCCGTCGAACATGGGACTGGCGACGCCGTACCAGGTAATAGCGTTCTGCAATTCGTTCTCAACGGTGGCCAGCGGCGTCGCGCCGTAGTCGGTCCATATGTAGTAAAGCGGCGTGATGCCCGCGGCCTGCAGCGCCTGGATCGTCGCAGGCCAGGCGGGGTTGGCCGCGTCGGCGGGCTGGCCGTTGCACCCCGAGCCGGACCCGTTCCGTACCCCCACCCCTGGGAACCGTGAATTCCAGATTAAGCCGGGCATCCAGAATTGACTAGGCCCCGATTTCGGGGCATGCCTTTATAGCCATAAACCGTGAATTTAGGTCATGAGCCGGTTGGCCAGGGATCTCGGTATCTGGCGAAAGCTGTCAAACCGGCCCCGCAGCAAATTACGTGATCTGCGCGCTGGCCCGGACTAGTCCGGCGGCTATTCATGACAGCTTATCCGGCTGTCCCCATTCCAGCTGTTCCTGGCCTGCGTCGTAGACCAGCAGGCCGTTTTCGCGCAGCCGGACCCCCGGCGAGGGGCGGTGCTCCGCCAGCCGGCCGTCGTGAAGGAGATGGCGGACCGGCACCCCGCGGGCGATCTGCGCGAAGTCGGCGATGAGCCGCCGGTGGCAGCGCCACCAGACGCTCTCGCTGCACATCACCGCGACCTGCTGGCCCGCGGGCTGAGCGGCCACCTGGGCGAGCACCTCGTCGATGGCGGCCGCGAACTCCGGCTGTCGCATGTAGCCGGCGTACCCGCGGAACGCGTCCTCCCGCCAGGTCACGTCGGGGGAATCGGGCGCCGGCCGCCGGAAGCCGCCCAGCCGTTTCTCCCACCGGTAGGAGATGCCGTGGCCGGGCAGCCACCGCTCTAGCTCAGCCCGGGCCACGTGCGGGTGGCGGCGGCTGCCGGGCGCGATGCGGACGTCGACCAGCGCCGTCACTTCCGCGGCACCCAGGAGCCCCGCGATCCGCTCGGCGCTGGCCGTCCCGTGCCCGAACGTGATCAGCGGCATCGGCCCGAGCCCGTCCGGGGTGATCAGGGGCCGGCCGTGTTCGTCTCGGCGGGCCGGGCGGCGGCCGGCTCGCCGGAGGCCGGCCGGGAAGCGGCGAGCGCGGCCAGGGCGTCGGCGTGCGCCTGGGCATCGACGTCGCCGGTCAGCGAGCGCTGGGCCACGAACCCCAGGCAGATCGACAGGAACAACTGGGCCACCGCGTCCGGCTCGGCGCTGGCGGCCACCACCCCGTCGTCCTGCCACTGCTTGATGATCGGCAGGAACCGTTCCCGGAAGCCCCGCAGGCTAGCCTCCAGGACCGCCCTGAGCTGCGGGTCGGCCTGGGCATAGCTCCAGCCGTGCAGGGCGACCGGCATCCGGTCGACGCCGGCCGCGGCGCCTACCCCGCTGAGCGCGTAGCCCATCCAGGCGGCCAGCAGCTTCTCGAGCAGCTCGGACGGCGGACCCGGCTGCGGGCTGGCCAGGATGGGCGCCGCGGCCGCGCCGATCTCGCTCGTGGCCTGGGTGAAGGCGGCCCCGATAATCTCGTCCTTGCCCTTGAAGTAACGGTAGACGGCGCCGGTCGACAGGCCGGAGCGGGCGATGATCATCTCCATCGACACCGCCTCCAGCCCGTGCTCGAGCACGCAGGCCCGGGC
>Ga0306920_100005481_pt1 | contig 16427 bp, 16 predicted proteins | sample flu12Cox44000170_FD_204666 | JGI IMG/M metagenome (GOLD analysis project Ga0306920, IMG submission 204666) | Lab enrichment of tropical soil microbial communities from Luquillo Experimental Forest, Puerto Rico - flux4day.12C.oxic.44.000.170 (v2)... | ecosystem: Environmental > Terrestrial >... | reverse complement strand
GGTGCCCTGCTTGGGATGCAGCCAGATGTCGCCGAACTTCGCGCCTTCGGCGTAGTCGGGGAAGATCGAGACGATCTTCGCGCCGCGATAGCGCGCTTCGACCATGAAGTGCGCGTCGGGCGTGCGCGTTTGCGGCACGTTCGATCCCCACATCACGATGAACGACGAGTTGTACCAGTCGGCGGACTCGGGCACGTCGGTCTGCTCGCCCCACGTTTGCGGCGAGGCGGGCGGCAGGTCGCAGTACCAGTCGTAGAACGAGAGGCACACGCCGCCGATGAGCGAGAGATAGCGGGAGCCGGCCGCATACGACACCATCGACATCGCGGGAATCGGCGAGAAGCCGATCACGCGGTCAGGGCCATGGCGTTTGATGGTGTGCACGTTCGCCGCGGCCGCGATTTCGAGCACCTCGCTCCAGTCTGCCCGCACGAAGCCGCCAAGACCACGCCGCGTTTGATAACTTTTACGCGCGGCATCGTCGTCGACAATGGCCGCCCACGCTGCAACGGGGTCGAGCGTGCGGCGCTTTTCACGCCACAGCTTCACGAGCGCGCTGCGCACGAGCGGGTACTTGAGGCGATTGGCGCTGTAGAGGTACCACGAATAGGACGCACCGCGCGAACAGCCGCGCGGTTCGTGGTTGGGCATGTCAGGGCGCGTGCGCGGGTAGTCGGTTTGCTGCGTTTCCCACGCGACGATGCCGCCTTTGACGTAGATCTTCCACGAGCACGAGCCCGTGCAATTCACGCCGTGCGTGGAGCGCACGATCTTGTCGTGCTGCCAGCGTGTGCGGTACGCCTCCTCCCATTTTCGGTCTTCGTCTGTGACAGCACCATGGCCGTCGGCGAATTGTGTTCGTGCCGCCGTGAAGTAACGCAGACGATCCAGAAAATGACTCATGGCATCTCCAGCTTGTACGTCGGGGACACCCGTAATTTAAGAGAAGGAGAGAGAAGAAGTAAAGGGCATGAATGAAATCTATTTCGACGTATATGTCTGTATATATCGCAGCCTTCGCAATATTTGACGGCATGATGTCAAAACGTCCGATATGCAAAATGCACGCTGGCACGGAGATATGTTTGAAAACGATTCATGTTTCAAAGTTTTCCTTCCGCGAAGGAAATGTGCATGAATTTGCGTGTGAATCGTCGGTTTATGCATGCTCAGGATTTTCTGCAATTTAAATACGTAGTTCGAAATATGTCGTAAATTTCGCGTTAATGATAAGCCTTCATTCGCGTAACGGGCGGGACACTACGGTGCGGAAATCGTTTGCTTCGTGATTGTTGCGTGTGCATGAATCTGGATTGTTTTTCTCAGATTCATTTCACAAGCTCGACATATTTTCCTTTGTCACCCACGCCGCCGCCTTCACGCCAGCGCGCGCTTTGGCCGAAAAATTCACTTGATGGCGGGGCTCGTCGCGAGCGAGGCATCGCGCGCGCCTCGCACCCCAACGCGCGAGGAATGAGTGCGCGTTAGCCCGCGTTCTCGCGCAATGTCTGCGCCGTTTGTGGATCGGCGGGAAAGAACGCTTCGATCGCCAGCTCGGAAAGCGTGATGTCTACCGGCGTGCCGAACACGGTCGTCGTGCTGTAGAACGCAAGCTCGCCAAGCGCGGTGCGCACGCGCAGCGGCACGGCGATGTGATGCGCGATCGGCTCGGCGCTCGCGTTCGCCACGCCGGGCGGCGTGGGATACGCAGCGAGTTCCTCGTGCAGTGCGGCGAGCACCGGGTCGCCGCTCGCCTCGATCTGGCGTTGCAGGCGCGTGAGCAGATGCGCGCGCCATGCGTGCCAGTTGACGATGCGCGGCGCCATGCCGTCGGGGTGCAGCGAAAGCCGTAGCGCGTTGATGGGCGCGGCGAGCAATGCGGGCGAAGCGTCGCCGATGAGCGGCGCGAGCGCGCCGTTCGCGGCGACGATATTCCAGTGGCGGTCCACCGCCACGGCGGGATAGGGTTCGTGCCCGCGCAGCACGAGATCGACTGCCTCGCGCGCGGCGGCGAGCTGCGGGTCGTCGAGGGCGCGCTCGCGATAGAGCGGCGCGTAGCCCGCCGCCACGAGCAGCGCATTGCGCTCGCGCAGCGGCACGTCGAGCTGCTCGGCAAGATGCATGACCATCTCGCGGCTCGGCAGCGCGCGGCCCGACTCGACGAAGCTAAGATGTCGCGTCGAAATCTCGGCCTCGGTCGCGAGCAGCAACTGGCTCATGCGCCGGCGCACGCGCCAGTCGCGCAGCATCTCGCCGACGCTGCGGCGCCCGGTGCCGGTCGGCGCGGCAGGGAGGGAGGAAGCGAGCGTGTTCATGGCGTCGATTCTAGCGAAAGGCGTGCGTCAGGCGATTACGTCTGAGGTAAGGCGCCGGCTGCGCACTGCCGACAACGAATATATGAAAACCCTGGGAAAACGTCGCCGCGGCATTTAATCGTCGGCGTTTACCGTGGGCCGCGCTATGGCCTAGAATGAAAAAACGTATGCACTGTGGCGTCGCGCTGAGGAGACTGCCATGAGGGAAACAGTCGTTGCTTATCTGCTCGGACCGGGCGTCATGTTGCTGGTGTGCGCGGCCATGTGGATCGTGTCGCGCCGCAGCAGGGGCACGCTCGAAGCGCGCCTGACCCGCTGGCTCGACGCGCATCGGCCGCACGGCATGCATCACAAGCATTGAGCGTGCCAACGCTGCGGCGGCTTTGCGCGATTGCGCGACTGTATCGCGACGGGTTCGCCGCCCGGCGGGCCACACAAGTTTCATAGCATTCCGAATCAATTCCCGCGTTAGTTTTTGCTGCGTCTCGCGTGGCCGTTGCCGCTTTGACCTACGGCGCGCCGTCCTGCGTACCGCCTTGTCTGCCATTCCTGATTCACATCGGGGGATCACATCGAGGGAACTGAGCGTACGCCCCATGGTCATTCCGATATTGCATACCGGAGCCCCTCATGACCCGTCCCGCCGATTCCTTCATCATCTTCATTGCCCGTCTCGCTCTTGCCATCCTGTTTCTTTGGGGCGGTGCCATGAAGCTGCTGGGATACGCGGGGTTCGTCGGTTACCTGCAGGCGAAGGGCGTGCCATATGCCTCGTATGCCGCCATCGTGGCGACGGTCATCGAGCTGCTCGGCGGCCTTGCGCTCGTGCTGGGCGTGCGCACGCGAGCGGTTGCGTTCCTGCTCGCCATGTACGCTATCGTCACGGCGGTGCTCGGCCACGACTTCTGGAACATGACCCAGGCCGCGGCGCAACAGGAAGCAGTCATCCACTTCTGGAAGAACGTCGCGATTGCGGGCGGTTTCCTGCTGCTGACCGTGACGGGCGCGGGACGTGCTTCCGTTGATGGCTTGCGCGCGCCGCGCGGCGGCGGCCTGAGAGGCTGATGCGGCTGATGCGGCGGATGCGTCCGACGCAGGCCGGCGCGAGCATCGGACGACGACCACCGGGCGACCGGGTGAAGAGGGAGCAAGCCTTGATACAGAGCTTCGATTTCAACGTGGCAGGCAAGACCGAGCAGTTCTGCGCGAGTCTTGCGGAAGACGGCACGCGGCGCGTCTTCATCAGCTACGCGGATACCGCGAAGACGCTGGTGATTCTCGACGCGTCCGGACTCCTCGGCGCCCTAAAGGCGGAACTCGAGGAGCCCGACCAGCTGATTGCACACGCCATCCGCAAGGCGCAGAGCGAAGGCTTGATCTCGCGCGCGATCGACTCCGGCGCGATCCAGGAAGCGTCGCTGTAGCGCGCTGAGCGCATTGCGGCCGCTGCAATCGGGCGTCGACACCGGACGGCGCAATTCGGCGCAGAATCAGCGAGCCTCCTTCACGCGCGCCTCCGCCACCTGGCGTGCGTGCCCCGCATCAGTCTTCACGAACCACGCGAGACCCGCTGCCGTGAGCAGGAGCGCCGTCGAGACGGCGGCCTCCGCGTGCAGACCGGCCACCACCTGCGCGGCGAGCGCGCCGAACGCCGCCACCCCCACCGCACCGCCTGCCTGACGCGCCGTATTGAGCAGCGCCGAGGCCGTGCCCGCGCGCGCCGGCTCCACCGAGGAGAGTACGGCCGTCGTCATCGCCGGCACGGCGAGGCCCATGCCCGAGGGAATCAGCAGAAAGGCCAGCAGCACGAAGGCGAGCGGCGTCGCGGCGTCCACGGTCGTCAGCAGCGCGTAGCCAGTGCCCGCGATCAGCGCGCCGATGACCATCGGCCGGCGCGTGCCGTAATGCGCCACCACATGGCCGCTCACGATGTTCGAGAGCAGGAAGCCGCCGGTGAGCGGGAGGAACGCGAGGCCTGCCTGCAACGGCGTTTCGCCGCGCGCATGCTGCAGATACAGCGCGAGCACGAACACGGTGCCGTAATACGTGAGATTCACGCAGATGCCGAACAGCACCGCCGCGCTGAACGTGCGGTTGCGCAGCATGGCGAGCGGCAGCATGGGATCGCGCACGCGCGCTTCGAGCGATACGAACGCGAAACCAGCGGCGAGCGCGAGCGCAAAGCCGCCCGCCACCGCCCAGTGCGCGAAGCCGAGCGGACGCCATTCGATCACGGCGCCCGTGAACGCCGTGAGCGCCACGATGGCGAGCAACTGGCCGCGCACGTCGAGGCTGCGAGCGGCGGGTTTGCCGGCGGCATGGCGCGCGTGCGGCGCGGGAATCCACGCGAGCGTGGCCCAGAGACCGGCCGCGCACAGCGGCAGGTTGACGAGGAAGATGCTGCGCCAGCCGAACGCCGCGATCAGCAGGCCGCCCGCCACCGGTCCGGCGGCGATGGAGATGGCGCCGGCGGCGGTCCAGAAGCCCACGGCGCGCGCCCGCAGCGCGCGGTCGTGGCGGCAGGCCTCGTTGAGCAGCGCGAGCGAGTTGGGCAGCATGGCCGCCGCGCCCGCGCCCTGCAGCGCGCGGGCGGCGATCAGCATGGCCGCATTGGCGGCGAGCCCGCAGGCCAGCGAGGCGAGCGCGAACACCACGAGGCCGGCGGCGTAGAGCCGGCGCGCGCCGTAGCGGTCGCCGAGCACGCCGCCGGAGAGCATCAGCACCGCGAAGGCGAGCGTGTAGGCATCGACGATCCACTGCAGGCCCGCGACGTTCGCATGAAGGTCGGTCGCGATGCGCGCGAGCGCGATGTTGACGATGGTGACGTCGAGCTGCGTGACGACGAACCCAACGCTCACGGTCGCGACGATGCGCGTGAGCGCGGGCGTGAACCGGACGTGGGGGACTGGGGTGGGGTGTGAGGTATTCATGCGCCCATGTTAGGGCGGGCGCCGGCCTCGACGTTTCAGCGCGAGGTGAATCGTCGAAGCCTCCGGCGAATTGGTGTCAAATCGCCACGCCGGTTCCGTGGTGCTCGCCCAGTGTGCATTCAGTGCGCACTGGGCGCGCACTTACTGCTCCCGATGCGCGTCCTTGAAGAACAGCGTGGTGATGGCGCCGAGCACGCAGATCGCGGCGACATAGTACGTGGGCGCGAGCGGCTCCGACTTCATCAGCAGCGCGACGACGATCGGCGTGAGGCCGCCGAACACGGCGTACGCCACGTTGTACGAGAACGAAATGCCCGAGAAGCGCACCGCGGGCGGGAACGCATTCACCATCACATAAGGCACCGCGCCGATCGTGCCGACCAGCAGCCCGCAGAGCGCGTAGAGCGGCATGAGCATCGAGCTGTCCACGGCGATCTGGCGGAACAGCGCGTAGTACGAGATGGCGAGCGCAATGCCGCCGATCGCCAGCACGCGGCGCGCGCCGAAGCGGTCGGCGAGCGCGCCCGCGCTCACGCAGCCCACCGTGAGGAACAGCGTCGCGACGCAGTTCGCGAGCAGCGAGGTGGTGGCGTCGAGATGGAACTGCTTCTGCAGCAGCGGCGGCGTCATCAGGATCACGACGACGATGGCGGCCGACAGCATCCACGTGAGCAGCATCGAGACGATCACGGCGCGGCCGTGGTCGCGCAGCACGGCCTTGAGCGGAATTTCGCCGGCGAGCGACTTGCGCGCCTGCATCTCCGCGAATACGGGCGTTTCGTGCAGCCACTGGCGCAGGTACACCGAGAACATGCCGAACAGGCCGCCGATCAGGAACGGAATGCGCCAGGAATAGGCGGCGATGTCGCTGGGCGCGTAGTGATGATTGACCGCCGCGGCGATCAGCGAGCCGAGCAGGATGCCGAACGTGAGGCCCGCCGTGAGCGTGCCGCACGCATAGCCGATGTGGCGGTGCGGCACGTGCTCGGAGACGAACACCCACGCGCCCGGCACCTCGCCGCCCACGGCAGCGCCTTGCAGCACGCGCAGCATGAGCAGCAGCACCGGCGCGAACAGGCCGATGGTCGCGTAGGTGGGCAGACAGCCCATGGCGAGCGTGGGCAGCGCCATGAGCAGCACGGAGAGCGTGAACATGCGCTTGCGGCCGAGCAGGTCGCCGAAGTGCGCCATGACGATGCCGCCGAGCGGCCGCGCGAGGTAGCCCGCCGCGAAGATGCCGAAGGTCTGGAACTGACGCAGCCAGTCGGGAATCGTTGCGGGGAAGAACAACTGGCCGATGGCCGGCGCGAAGAACACGAAGATGATGAAGTCGTAGAACTCGAGCGCGCCGCCGAGCGCGGCGAGCCCGAGCGTCTTGTAGTCGCTGCGTGTGAGCGCGCGCGCAGCGGCAGGCGCGCGCACGCCAATATCTGTTGCTTGCATTTCCGGGAAACCAGGGTGTTGTTATGTGCGAATTTTGCAAAACGCATGTGCGAAACGCGTGTGGGCGTCCGTGATGGCCGAATTTGCCTGGTGCGCGCGTGGCGCGGGGGCGGCGGTCGTCGGAAAGCAGGCGCGAGGGTGGGGCACGGCAACAGCGCGTTCGTATGGGTGGGCGGACGCGCCGACGACTTCAGGCCAGCCCGCGATTCTACAGGAAGCGCGCAGCAGGCCAGATTCAGGCCAGATGCGCGCTGGATGCGCGCCCGGCGCACCGCTCCCGGACCGGTCCCGCGTCGCACTGCGGCAAGATGGCGGCGCAGGGCGGATTTCGGATTCGTCCGATGGGCAGTCTTTGCACAAATCCACAGAATTGCGCGGTCCGAACTTCGATCCATGAGAGGACCCATCCATGCGCATTGCGATTTATCAGCCCGACGCTGCCCATCGCCAGCAGATCGAGCGCGTGCTGGCGCAGTGTGGCCACGCCTGCATGCCGTTCAGCGACTCGCTCACGCTTGCCAGGACGCTAGCCGCATCGACCGTCGATATGCTCGTGTTCGACTGGCAGGGCTCGCGGCTCGCGGGCTCGGAACTGCTCAGAACGTTGCGGGCGGTGAACGGCAGCGAGATTCCGGTGCTGTTCGTTTCGGAGGATGCGTCGGACGAGAGCGTGGTGCGCGCGTTTTCCATAGGCGCGGACGATTACGTGAGCCTGCCGGTATGCCCTTCGGTGTTGCGTGCGCGCGTGAACGCGGTCCTGCGCCGGGCCTTCCCCGGCCGTTACGACAATATGACGATCAGCGCCGGCCCCTATCACTTCGACATGCGGCGTCAGGCCGTCAGCGTGCACGGCAAGCCGGTGCTGCTCTCGACCACGCAATACCGGCTCGCTTCGCTCTTCTTCTCGAACATCGGGCGCGTGCTCTCGCGCGATCACATCTACGCGATGGTGTGGGGGCGCGAACTGCACACGCCCACGCGCACGATCGACAGCCATGTGTCGCGCCTGCGCCTGCTGCTGGAGATCGATGCGCCGAACGGTTTCCGGCTGCAACCGGTGTACAAAAGCGGCTACCGGCTGCTGCGGCTCCGGGATGAAGATGCGGCGCTAGCCGACGAAGGCGAGGAACTCGAGCCGGCGTGAGGCGGACCGCGCGGCGCGCGCGGCCGGCAGGGATACAGAAAAGGGCGGCGGCATGCCATGCATGCCGCCGCCCTTTTTGTGTAAAACGTCCTTGCCCTGCGGCGCTGGTTTGGCGCGCCTCAGCGCGCGAGGCCGAGCCCTTTCAGTACCGCGTTGCCTTCCGTCGTGAGACGGATGCGGGTCGCGCCGGCGTCGTCCTTCACCTGTTCGACGAGCCCCGCTTCCTTGAGCATGGGAATCTCGGGCTTGGCGTGCGCGTCGATCGGCGCGTGCAGCAGCAACAGGAGGGTCGCAAGCTCGTGGTGGCTCAGCAGGCGGCGCAGCAGGGTGCGGCGTGCGGGCTTCGCGGCGGGCGTAGCGGCGCTCGTCGCCGGGTTCTGCGGGTCTTGCTCGTTCACGGGACCTCCTGCGGCGTTCGTTTCTCTTCAGTGAAGCGATGATGCGGACGAAGACTTAAGCGATTCTTAAAACGGCCGGCGAAAATGTGTCACCGCGCTACAGCGCGTAACGTCGCGTAAGCGGATGTAATCGAAGGCCGAAAAGCGGCGCCGAAGGGGTGAAAAGCGGGCGAAAAATGGGGCGTCGCAGAGCAGAAGTTGCCAGCCAACGCCCGCGCCGGCAGCGCAGGAGCCGCCAGTCGTCGAGTCGTCAGGGCGCGCAGGTTTTGCTCGCGCCCTCGATCCACAGGTTCGAAGCGTGGCGCTTGCCGGCGTAGAAGCGGTAGGTCGTCGCGCCGTTGTCGCTGCGGACCTTGATGACGTTCGAATCGCCGAACTCGAGCATCTGGCCTTGCGGCAGCGGCGAACTGGTGAAGCTCGCGCCGTGACGCGACGCTTCCACGGTCAGGCACGAGATCACGTCCTGGACCGACCGTTTGGTTGTGGAATCGATGACTGGCTGGCCAGCATCCGGGTTGCTCTGAAACCATGCGCACGCGCCGAGCGTGAGCGAGAGGGCAAGGGGCACGGCGAGCTTCTTCATATTTCTCACGATCCACGAAATAGCCGATCATTATATCGGGAGCATCTCCCGTGCCACGACGCGGATGCAAAATGCCGCAAAACTGTCACGCGTCGGGCATAGCTGTTGCGGCAGTGCGACGTGCGTACGAAGCCCTACATACCGGCACGCAAGAACGTACGGAGCGAGATAGACTATCTAAGGGGTGCCGTCTGGAAATCTGACGTGACGTCAGGAGAAAACGTATGAACCGCCCATCGGTACGCTTTCCTGTTCGCGCCGCTGGCGCTGGCTCACTCTTCCGGTGGGTCAAGTGGGGGTTCGTCGTCGCGTTTCTGGCCGCCCTCGTCATCCTCGCGCGCATCGTCCAGATCGAAATCGATACCTCGCGCCTGCAGGCGCGCTACCTCTCCGAACTCACGCGCGACATCGGCTTTACGGTCGAAAACGGGCCGAGCCACAGCATCCGCTTTCCGACCACGAACGGGCCGTATGACGTGCGGCTCGGCTACGCGCAATTGCCCACCTTCGAAAACCGGCTCGCGCAACGCGGCTTCGCGATCGCCTCGCAGGCGCGCGATTCGGATCGCATGATCGCGGTGGCCGACGAAGGGCTTTTCCTGCCCTTTGAAGAAAAGGATCAGGCCGGCATCGTGCTGCGCGACGCTTCGGGTGAGACGCTTTTCCATACGCGTTATCCGCAGCGCGCCTACGAGAATTTCGACGCGGTGCCGCCCGTCGTGCGCGATTCGCTGCTCTTCATCGAAGACAAATACCTGCTGGCCCAGGACCAGCCGAACCGCAACCCGGCCATCGACTGGGGGCGCTTTAGCCGCGCGCTCGTCGATCAGGGCGCGCGGCTCGTGAACAGCCATCAGCAGACGCCCGGCGGTAGTACGCTCGCCACGCAGATCGAGAAGTTCCGGCACTCGGCCGGCGGCCGCACCGCCACGCCGCCGGAGAAGCTGCGCCAGATCGCCTCCGCTTCGCTGCGCGCCTATCTGGATGGCCCGCAAACCATGCCCGCGCGCCAGCAGATTCTCGTGCACTACCTGAACTCGGTGCCGCTCGCCGCCAAGCCGGGCGTGGGCGAAGTAAACGGTCTCGGCGACGGCCTTGCCGCCTGGTACGGGCGCGACTTCCGCGAGGTCAATCGCATCCTGCGCGCGCCGCTTTCGCCCGAAACGCTGGACGCACAGGCGCTGGCGTTCCGCCAGGTGCTCTCGCTGCTGATCGCGCAGCGCGCGCCCTCGTATTTCCTGCAAAGGAACAATGAAGGGCTCTCGAAGCTCACCGACAGCTATCTGCGCCTGCTCGTCGCCGGCGGCGTGATCACGCCGGCGCTGCGCGACGCCGCGCTCGCCACGCAGCTCACGCTCGACCGCTCGAAGCCGTCGCAGCGCGCGCCGGTTTCCTTCGTGGAGCGCAAGGCCGTGCTGACGCTGCGCACCCAGCTCATGCAGGCGCTGGGCCTGAAGACGCTTTACGACCTCGACCGCCTCGATCTCACCGCCACGGCCACGCTGGTCGACAGCGTGCAGCGTGCCGTGAGCGAGCGCCTCGCCGATGCCGCGACGAAGGACGGCGCGCGCCAGGCGGGGCTCGTCGGCTTCGAGATGCTGCGCCCGGCCGACGATCCTTCGAAGATCGCCTGGAGCTTCACGCTGTTCGAGCGCAGCAATGGCGAGAACCTCGTGCGCGTGCAGACCGACAGCGTGAACCAGCCATTCGACATCAATTCGGGCGCGCGCCTGAACCTGGGCTCGACGGCGAAGCTGCGCACGCTCGTGACCTATCTGCAGATCGTGAGCGCGCTGCACGACAAGTACGCGGACGACGACGCGAAGTCGCTGCGCGCGATGCTGCCGCAGGTCGATCCGAGCGACGCGCTCACACGCTGGGCGATCGACTATCTGTCGAAGACGTCCGACCGGTCGCTCCATTCGATGCTCGAGGCGGCCGTCGAGCGCAAGTATTCGGCCAGCCCGGGCGAGACGTTCTACACCGGCGGCGGCGCGCAGAGCTTCAACAATTTCGAGTCGAGCGACAATGGACAGATTCTCACGGTGCACCGCGCGTTCCAGCATTCGGTGAATCTCGTGTTCGTGCGGCTCATGCGTGACATCGTCCACTACGAGATGATCCAGACTTCGGGGCCGCCCGCGCAATGGCTCGACGACCCGGCCGTGCGCAACCGCTTTCTCACGCAGTTCGCGGACGGCGAAAGCCAGGTCTACATGAAGCGCTTCTACACGCGCTATGCGGGCAAGAGCAATGACGAGGCGCTCGCGCTTTTGCTGGAGCACACGCGCAAGGGCCCGGCGCGCATCGCCACCGTGCTGCGCAGCGTGAACCCCGGCGGCTCGCAGCCCTGGTTCAACGCACAGATGCGCGCGCAACTCAAGCATACGAAGTTCGAGTGGCTCGACGACGAAGACCTCGCGCACTACTACGAGAAGTACGCGATCGACAAATTCGACCTCAACGATCGCGGCTATATCGCGGGCATTCATCCGCTCGAACTGTGGCTGCTGAATGACTTGCGCGCGCACCCGGATGCGACGCTCGCCCAGGTTCAGCAGGAGAGCCGCGACACGCGCCTCTACACCTACAAGTGGCTCTTCAAGACGAAGTATCACGCCACGCAGAACCGGCGCATTCGCCACATGATCGAGCTACGCGCGTATGACGCGATCGGCAGGTCATGGCGCTCGCTCGGCTATCCGTTCGAAAGCATCACGCCCTCGTTTGGCGCAGCGATCGGCGCGTCGGGCGACCGGCCCGCTGCGCTCGCGCAGCTCATCGGGCTCATCGCCAGCAACGGCGAAAAGCTGCCGACCCACAGCTTCGAGTCGCTCGACTTCGCGCGCGGCACGCCCTACGAGACGCACTTCGTCCATGCGTCCACGCCGCCGCAGCCGCTCGTTTCGCCGGAGATCTCGAAAGTGGTGCGCGAGATGCTGACGTCGGTGGTGGAGGGCGGCACGGCCAAGCGCCTCGCCGAAGGCATGACGCTCCCGGACGGCAAGACGCTGCCCGTCTACGGCAAGACCGGCACCGGCGATCAGCGCTTCAACGTGTACGCTCGGGGTGCCCGGTTGATCGAATCGCGCAAGGTGAACCGGTGCGCGACCTTCGTGTTCGTGATCGGCAACCGCTTCTACGGCACGCTCACCGCGTGGGTGCATGAGCCGTATGCGGCGCGCTACACGTTCACGAGCGCGTTGTCCGTGCAACTGCTGAAGTCGCTCGCGCCGGTGTTGCAACCGCTGCTCGAAGCAAAGTCCGGAGCGGACGGCGATGCGAAACCCGATCCCGTGCACGCGGCGCAGCAGATGACGCTCATCGATCCGCAAACGGGCGAAATGCGCCGCGTGGTGTGGAACGGCAGCACGCTCGAACTGAAGGCGCACTGATCGATATCATCGGGAATACAAAGTAAAACGCGCGCTCGCCAAAAGGCGAAGCGCGCGTTGTTTTTTTAGTCCGTCAATATCCGCTGGGCGGCGGAGGCGGCGATCCCGGGGGCGGCGGCGGCAAGTAGCGCTGCTGCGGCGCTGTCTGGAACTGCTGCTGCGGCGCCTGGAACTGCTGGGGTTGCGACATCGTCATGTTGCCCGGTGCCGGAATGCGGTTGCCCATCGCGTACATGCACTGCAGATAGGCGTAGTCGTAACGGCGCTGCACGTCCCACGCGGAGCCCTGTGCGTTGCCCATGCCGACTGCGCTGCCCGCGAGCAGGCCCGCGCCTGCGCCAATGGCTGCGCCGTGGCCGCCGCCGAACGCTGCGCCCGCCGCTGCGCCGAGCGCCGTGCCGACTACGGCGCTGCCCACGCCGGCGCCGGTCGCCGCCTGGTTCGCCGTGACGCCGCCCACCTGCTGGAAGGCGAACTGGCGGCAGTTGGCGTCGTCGGCGCGGAACTGGTCGAAGGTCTTGCCCGTGCCGGGCAGCGCCATCACGCTCGGCCCCGCGGGGGTCACAGCGCATGCGCCCAGCAGCCCCGCGGTGGCGAGTAGCGCGAGATAGGTGTATTTCATGTGCGGCTCGATTTCATCAAGGTGTCAGTTCGAAGGCGCCAGCTGGGCGGGAACCGCGCGCCAGCCCGACGAGCATTGCTTTACATACGGATAGTAGGTTCTCGAGTCGTCGCAGTAATACCAGGTGTCGCTGTTTGCCTGCTGGGTGTCCGTCTCGCCGCCGGGGGCGTTGACGGGGCCTTGCGGCTGACCCTGCTCGATGTAGTCGGGCGCCGGCGGCGGCTCGACGATGACGGCCGGCGGGCCATAGTAGTAGGGCGCGGGCGCAATCGGGTAGTAATACGGCACCCCGCCGCCGATGAACACGCCGACGTGCGCCGCGTGCGCGGCGCCACTCACGCCGACGAGCGCGGCCACGGCGGCCCCGAGTAACAGTTTCGACCTTCTCACACACGATCTCCGGAAACGGGCGGGCTGGGGCAACGGCGCACGCCAGCCAATTATCGAACGCTATGACATTGGCGGGATCAATGCAATTACGCGATTCGCGCTGATTTTTCGAGTTGTTACAGAACCGCGATGTCAGACGGCGCGCAAGCATGGCCCCCGCACAGAATGGCGCGCTACGGTACGCTTTGCAGCCGATCTTTCACGCATCCGGACGAGGAACGCGCAATCTCGCGCCGTGCGCCGGGCGTCCGGTTGTAAGAATTGGACATCGGCGACACGTTGGTGCCCAGTGCATTCGACTGGCGCAAGCGCTGCGACGTATCAAAAAATCAAAAGGTGATTTCGATTTTTCGATGTAGGCGATTTGTCAGATTGGCATAGACTAACCGCGCCGCATCCAAACCAGTATTCGTGCGGTTCCAAAAAATAATAAGGACTACGACATGAAGAATAAACTGACTTGTCTCGTCGCCACGTCGCTAGTCGCGACTTCGCCAGCGTGGGCCGCGCTCGGCGGCGAACCCAGCTACGCCGGCGTGCGCAACGCGCCCGACGTGCGCGTCATGGTTGCGGGCAAGGCCGCGACCGCACCATACACCGTCAATACCACGACGCTCGCCAACGGCGCCGTGATTCGCGAATACCTCGACGCAAAGGGCGTCGTCTTTGCCGTGTCCTGGCGCGGGCCGCGCGTCGATTCGCTCGAAACGCTGCTAGGCAAGTACTTCCCCACCTGGCAAAAGGCACTCTCCAGTGCCCACTCGGCGCGCGGCGGCGGTTACGGCCCGGTGTCGCTGCACGAGGACGACCTGGTTGTGGAATCAGGCGGCCATATGGGGGCGCTCCGCGGGCGGGCGTGGCTCCCGCATGCGTTGCCTCAAGACGTCAGCGCCGACCAGATCCAGTAAAGGGGACCATGATGAAATGCATTTCACTGGCTTCGGCTGTCGTTCTGAGTGTTGCTTTGGCAGCTTGCGGTGGCGGCGGAGATAGCGGCGTTGCGCCGGTCGTGAAACCGGCAACCACGAGCGGCGCATCCGACGCATCGGGCACGGGCGGTTCAACGCAATCGGAAGCTTCGAAGGATTCGGGATCTTCGGGATCGGGCGGCAGCGGGTCGGGCGATACAAGCGGCTCGAACTCCGGCGGCTCGTCGGCCGACCCCGGCAACACGGTGCCGGTGCTCGTATCCAATGCGTCGAGTGTGCGCAACTTCCCGCTCGTGAGTGTGACGATCTGTCAACCCAACAGCGGCGGGCAAGCCAACTGCGGAACGATCCGCAACGTGTTGCTCGATACCGGCTCGTTTGGCCTGCGCGTCTTCGCCGCGGCGATTCCGACTGCGACGCGCGCGGCGCTCCCGATCCAGACCGACGCCAGCGGCAAGAATGTCGCCGCCTGCGCCGCGTTCGGCTCGGGGCACGCGTGGGGCAGTGTGCGTACAGCCGACGTCAAGCTCTCGAGCGAGGTTGCCGCCGCCGTGCCGATCCACGTGATGACCGACTCCGCCGTCGTTTCGCAAAAGCCGGCCTCCTGCATGTGGAACACGGCGCTGACCTCGCCGTCGGTGCTCGGTGCGAACGGCATACTTGGCGTGGGCACGGCGCGTAATGACTGTGGCTCGATGTGTGCGTCCACGGCGCTCGAAGGCTTCTACTACACCGACAGCAGCCCCGCCGTGCCGGTCGCCATGCCGCTGGAGAAGCAGATCGCCAATCCGGTTGCACGGTTCCCGGTTGACAACAATGGCGTCGTCGTCGATATCCCGGCCATTCCAGCGGGAGGCGCCTCCTCGGCGACCGGCACGCTCACGTTCGGCATCGGCACGCAGTCGAACAATCAGTTGAGCGCTGCGGGCGCGACCGTGCTCACTACGGATACCTGGGGCAACTTCCTTGGGAGCTACAGTGGCACGAGCCCCGTCGACGCGTTCGTCGATTCCGGATCGAACAGCGTGAACTTCGATGACACTTCAATCGCCCAGTGGAAAGGCTTCTTCGCACCGACGAGCGACGCGACGCGCAGTATCGCGCTGAGCGATGCAGGCGGTGCGAGCGCGAATGCGACGGTGAACGTCGGCAACGCGATTTCGCTGTTCGCCTCCACCAACTACGCGTTCAACAACCTCGGCGGCTACATGGCGCAAACGGTCGATCTCGGCTTGCCGTTCTTCTTCGGCCGGCGCGTCTACTATGGCATCGAAGGTGCGAATGCATCCGGCGGCGGAACGGGACCCTACGTGGCATACGCGAGCCGCTAACCGCGTTCGAGAACGCACCAGAAGCAAAGCGCACAGGAAGTGCCCTTTGCCGCTCGACCCGACTTCGCTGTGCGTGCGCGCGGCGGAGGTCGCGGCGGTTTGATCGACGATCGGCCTGACGTTATACGCCGGCCGCCTGGCGCGCCGCGCGTTCGCGCTCGAGCCGGCGCATCGCTTCGCCCACGTCCTGGCTGAACTGCGCGAGCGCGGCGAGTTCGAGGTTGGGCGGCTGCAGCGCCGACCATAGGGCGTCCACGAGCCGGTCTGCCGTAGCGTCGATGTCGGTGCGGCGGTTGGCGAGCGTCGCGTCCCACAGCACGTGCTCCATCGGCCCGAATACCAGCGAACGCAACAGGCGCAGCGGCAGGTCGTTGCGGATCTGGCCGTTTTCCTGGCCGCGCGCGAGCACGCGCATGAGTGGCGCCGTGTAGCGGCGTTGCATTTCCGTGAGCGCTTCGCTCAGATCGTGATGGCGCGTGCGGCCTTCCGAGAGCACCAGCTCGCAGATGCCAGTGCCGCTCTCCAGCATCAACTGCAGATGCATGCGCACGATGAAGGCGAACTGCTGGCGCACGGTGCCGTCGCGCGGCAAGCCGCCTTCGATCGCTGCGATCGATTCGTCATACCAGTCGCCGATCACCCGCGCGCACAACTCCCGCTTGCCCCGAAAGTAGCTGAACACCGTCGCCTCGGAAACGCTCAGGCGCTGTGCGATCTCGGCCGTGGTGGCGCGAGCGTACCCTTTTTCCGAGAACACTTCGCGCCCCGCCTGCAGGATCTCGCGCACACGCTGCTGCGACTTGCGGCCCGCCGGCTGGCGGCGCGACGCGGGCAGGACGGTTTTCGGGGCGGTGGCTTGCATGTTGAGCGTTATTCAATTTACGTCGAACTGATATGTATTATCCGCGAAAGAATCGTCTCGGGACAAGGACATTTCGCCAATATGA
>Ga0306920_100005479_pt1 | contig 16430 bp, 22 predicted proteins | sample flu12Cox44000170_FD_204666 | JGI IMG/M metagenome (GOLD analysis project Ga0306920, IMG submission 204666) | Lab enrichment of tropical soil microbial communities from Luquillo Experimental Forest, Puerto Rico - flux4day.12C.oxic.44.000.170 (v2)... | ecosystem: Environmental > Terrestrial >... | reverse complement strand
CACGCTGCATGAGCGCAGCGGGCCCGCGATGAGGCAATCGACGAGCTATTGGGCCGGCGGCATGCTCGCGCCCTACTGCGAGGCGGAAGTCTCTGAACCCTTGATCGTCAGGCTCGGCATCCGTTCGCTTTCGCTGTGGCGCGAACATTTTCCGCAAACCCCGTTCAACGGCTCGCTGGTGGTGGCCCATCCGCGCGACCGCGCCGATTTCGAACGCTTTGCGCGCCTCACCTCGGGCTATCGGCGGCTGAATGGGCAAGCGTTGGGCGAGCTCGAACCCTCGCTCGAGGGCCGCTTCCGCGAGGCGCTGTTCTACGCCGAGGAAGGCCATGTCGAGCCGCGGCGGGTTCTGCCGGAATTGCACGCGCGCATCGCGGCGGCCGGCGGCGAGATCAGATTTGACAGCCACGCCGAACCTGACGACATCGACGGCATCGTGATCGATTGCCGCGGACTTGCCGCCCGCGATGCGCAAAACAAGCTTCGAGGCGTCAAGGGCGAAATCATCCTGATCGAAACCGACGAGGTTGAGCTGGCGCGCCCCGTGCGTCTGATCCATCCGCGCTGGCCGCTTTACGTGATCCCACGCGGCGGCAATCGCTTCATGCTGGGGGCGACCTCGATCGAAAGCGAGGACAACAGCGTCAGCGTCCGCTCGGCGCTTGAGCTTCTGGGCGCGGCCTATGCCGTGCATCCGGCCTTCGCCGAAGCTCGCATCGTCGAATTCGGCTCGGCCTTGCGGCCGGCCTATCCCGACAACCTGCCGCGGATTGCGGTGAACAACGATCATATCGCGGTCAACGGGCTTTATCGCCACGGCTTTCTGCTGGCTCCGGCGCTCGCCGAATTGACGCTCGGCTATGTCGAGCGCGGCGTGATCGACAACGAGGTGATGCAATGCGCGTGATCGTCAACGGCGAAGCGCGCGAAATTTCGTCGCGAAGCATCGACGCGCTGCTCGCCGAGCTCGACTATGAAGGCACGCATTTTGCGGTCGCGCTGAACTACGACGTGCTGCCGAAAAGCCGCTGGGCGGAAACGGCGCTCAAGAGCGGCGACGAGATCGAGATCATCACGCCGCGGCAGGGAGGGTGAGGATGACTACAAATGCTCTCCCCACGTCATCCCCGCGAAAGCGGGGACCCATAACCACCGGTGCCCGTCGTGGCGGAGGATCTCTGACACCGTGCCCCATTTGGGGCGCCGCGGCGTATGGGTCCCGGCTGGCGCTCGCTGCGCTTACTTGGCCGGGACGACGGTTTGAATGTTGAGGCAGAAACGCCATGCTGAAATTCTACGACCGCGAATTCACCTCCCGCCTCTTGGTCGGCACCGCGCTCTATCCCTCGCCCGCGATCATGCAGAGCGCGATCCGCGCCTCCGCCGCCGAGATCGTCACCGTGTCGCTGCGGCGCGAGGCCGCCGGCGGCAAGACCGGCGATGCTTTCTGGTCGCTGATCCGCGAGCTCGGCGTCACCGTGCTGCCCAACACCGCCGGCTGCCGCACCGTGCGCGAGGCGGTGACCACGGCAAAGCTCGCGCGCGAATTGTTCGGAACCACCTGGATCAAGCTCGAGGTCATTGCCGACAACGACACGCTGCAGCCGGATGTGGTCGGCCTCGTCGAAGCCGCCGACATCCTGATCAAGGACGGTTTTGAGGTGTTTCCCTACTGCACGGAAGACCTATCGGTCGCAATGCGGCTCGTCGACGCCGGCTGCAAAGTGGTGATGCCGTGGGCGGCGCCGATCGGCAGCGCCAGGGGCATCATCAACGCGGATGCGCTGAAACTCCTGCGCGAGCGCCTGCCTGACATCGCGCTGGTGGTCGATGCCGGAATCGGCGCACCAAGCCATGCCGCCTGCGCGCTCGAACTCGGCTACGACGCGGTGCTGCTCAACACCGCGATTGCGAAAGCCGCCGACCCCGTTGCGATGGCAGGTGCGTTCCGTCAAGGCGTCGAGGCCGGACGCATTGCGTTCGAAGCCGGTCTGATGGAAGCGCGCGACTTCGCCTCCCCTTCAACCCCCGTCGTTGGGACACCGTTCTGGCATGCCGTATCCTGATCGCCACGCGTATCCGGATCGCCATGCGTGTCCGGATCGTTTCTATCCCGTCGTCGACAGCGTCGCATGGGTGGCGCGGCTGGCGCTGCTCGGCGTCGGCACCATCCAGCTGCGCGCCAAGAATTTGAGCGAGTCCGATGCGGTGCAAGCGATCCTCGATGCGCTCGAAGTGATCAAGGGCACGCCAGCCGAACTCGTGGTCAACGATTACTGGCGCGCGGCCATCATTGCCGGCGCCAGGCACGTCCATCTCGGCCAGGAGGACCTTGCGGAAGCCGACCTGCACGCGATCCGCACCGCCGGACTCACGCTCGGCATCTCCACCCACGACGACGACGAACTGGCAGTCGCCCTGCACGCCCGGCCGGACTACATCGCGCTGGGACCGATCTTTCCGACCACGCTGAAATCGATGCGCTTTGCTCCGCAAGGCATCCCGAAGATCAGCGAATGGAAGAAGCGCGTCGGCGATATCCGGCTGGTGGCGATCGGCGGCATCAAGCTCGAACAGGCGCATGAGATTTACGCCGCCGGCGCCGACTCCATCGCTGTTGTCAGCGACATCACCCAGAACGCCGATCCCGACGCGCGGGTGCGCGCCTGGCTTGGATTGAAGGCGGAGGTCGCGTGATGCGAGTTCAAATTGCCCATTCCGTCATTGCAAGCCAACGGCTCCGCGCAAAGCGCGGCCCGATGACAGGCTCCACGAAGCAATCCAGAATTAGCTCGGCTAAGACCGGCTGGATTGCTTCGTCGCTAACGCTCCTCGCAATGACGAGAACAGCCACCGGCGGTTTCTGGCGCGCATGCGCGAACCCAGAATCTCGCGCCACAATCTCGAGGTTCCGGATCGCGCCGCTTCACGGCTCGTCCGGAACGACGTCAAAACAATGAACAGGAGGATCACATGAACATCCGCTCCAACCCCGAGGCGACCATCCCCGCCGTGACCACCGGCCCGCTGCCTTCGTCGCGAAAGATCTTCGTGACGGCAGATGAGGCGAGCGATGTGCGCGTGCCCTTGCGGGAGATCATCCTCTCCGAAGGCGCCGGCGAGCCAAACCTGCCGGTGTACGACACCTCCGGCCCCTACACCGATCCGGACGTCGTGATCGACGTCAACGCCGGTCTGCCGCGCCACCGCATCGCCTGGGTCAAGGAGCGCGGCGGCGTCGAGGAATACGAGGGCCGCACGGTGCAACCCGTCGACAATGGCAACGTCTCCGCCGACAAGGCCGCAAAGGCCTTCACCGCGCACCACAGGCCGCTGCGCGGGCTCGACGGCCACAACATCACCCAGCTCGAATTCGCCCGCGCCGGAATCATTACCAAGGAGATGGTCTATGTCGCGGCGCGCGAGAATCTCGGGCGCAAGCAACAGCTCGAACGCGCCGAAGCCGCCCTTGCCGACGGCCAAAGCTTTGGCGCTGCGATCCCGCCCTTCATCACGCCGGAATTCGTGCGCAGCGAGGTCGCGCGGGGTCGCGCCATCATCCCGTCCAACATCAACCACGGCGAACTCGAGCCGATGATCATCGGCCGCAATTTTCTCACCAAGATCAACGCCAATATCGGCAACTCCGCCGTGACCTCGTCGGTCGAGGAAGAGGTCGACAAGATGGTGTGGGCGATCCGCTGGGGCGCCGACACTGTGATGGACCTCTCGACGGGGCGCAACATCCACACCACGCGCGAATGGATCTTGCGCAATTCGCCAGTGCCGATCGGCACCGTGCCGATCTACCAGGCGCTGGAGAAGGTCAACGGCGATCCCGTAAAACTCGACTGGGAAGTCTACAAGGACACGCTGATCGAACAATGCGAACAGGGCGTCGACTACTTCACCATCCATGCCGGCGTCCGCCTGCCCTACATCCACCTAACCGCCAATCGCGTCACCGGCATCGTCAGCAGAGGCGGCTCGATCATGGCGAAGTGGTGCCTGGCGCATCACAAGGAGAGCTTCCTCTACACGCGCTTCGACGAAATTTGCGACCTGATGCGCAGATACGACGTTTCGTTTTCATTGGGCGATGGCTTGCGGCCGGGCTCGATCGCGGACGCCAACGACCGCGCGCAGTTTGCCGAACTCGAAACGCTCGGCGAACTCACGAAAATCGCATGGGACAAGGGCTGCCAGGTGATGATCGAAGGCCCCGGCCACATCCCGATGCACAAGATCAAGATCAACATGGACAAGCAGCTTCAGGAATGCGGCGAGGCGCCATTTTACACGTTAGGTCCGCTCACGACCGACATCGCGCCGGGCTACGACCACATCACCTCCGGCATTGGGGCAGCGATGATCGGCTGGTTCGGCTGCGCGATGCTTTGCTATGTGACGCCGAAGGAGCATCTCGGCCTGCCCGATCGCAACGACGTCAAGACCGGCGTCATCACCTACAAGATCGCGGCGCACGCCGCCGATCTCGGCAAAGGCCACCCGGCCGCGCAACTGCGCGATGACGCTCTTTCGAGGGCGCGTTTCGACTTCCGCTGGATGGATCAGTTCAATCTCGGCCTCGATCCGGACACCGCTCGCCTGTTCCACGACGAGACGCTGCCGAAGGAAGCGCACAAGGTGGCGCATTTCTGCTCGATGTGCGGGCCAAAGTTCTGCTCGATGAAGATCACGCAGGACGTGCGCGACTACGCCGCGACGCTGAACGATCCCTCCGCCGTCGGCATGTCGGTGAGTGGCACGATCGAGGACGGCATGGCGAAGATGAGCGCCAAGTTCAGGGAGATGGGCAGCAACGTCTATCTCGACGCCGACAAGGTGAAGGAGAGCAATAGGGTATTGTGAGTTTCGGCTTCGGGGGCTTCGATGTTTGATTTTATGCCGCAAAAACCTATCCCACAGGAGCAGGATTCGGCAATCATCGGGGCTATTTGGAAACTAATTGGCGAAGTTTATCGAAACATCCAGCCGCCTCAGACACTATTTCATTATACTGATGCTGCTGGCCTAAAGGGGATTATTGAGAGCGGCGTACTTCGTGGAACCCATATCTCTTTCATGAACGATTCGAGTGAATACCTGCATGCCGTGTCACTCCTTACGCAGGAAATTGACCAAATTCGCTCGACCGAAAGTGATCCGGTGAGGATTGGCTTTCTTGAAGAAATCAAAGGACCGGTGTCGCTTACGCGACCACAAGACGCGGGTCCCTATTTCGTCGCCTGTCTATCGGCAAAGGAGAACAGCCTTAATCAATGGCGTGCCTACGGTCGTGGACAAGGCGGCTACTCGATAGGCTTCGACTACACTAAGCTTGGTCAGGGTATGCAGGCCCTGACGGGACTACTGGCGCCAGTAATCTACGATCCATCGCAACAATCTAAACTAGTGCGTGACATACTTCAGTGGGCACTTGACGAATACCAACGAATTACAACTACGATACCCGTTAATGATCGTGAGGTACATCGACGTGACTGGGCTCATATGTTCTTATGGCGAGCAGCTGCGGCCGCACCGATAATTAAAAATCCCGCTTTTCTGGAGGAGCAAGAGTGGCGGCTAATTTTCATGCCGCGATCCAAGGAACAAGTAAGATTTTTGCCAAGATCAACAGGGCTTGCACCCTTTATAGAGCTGAAACTTGGCACTCCACACATAAACGTTCATCCGGAGAGGTTAACTCATCTGGGCCGCGCCTCACTTCCCGACCGCCTACCAATTACGAAATTATGGTCTGGCCCCGGCCCCGCCACTGACATTGCACTCTTGGCAGGTCGAACGTTGCTCGAACAGATGAATTATGATGGCGTTTCTCTGGAGGCTTCTAAGATACCATACCGAGTCGCATAAAGCTCCGGAAAATCAATTTCTCCGGCTGTCGAACTGTTGGCATCGACAAATCTCCCTTTCACAACTATCTTTGCTCCATGAACATCATTCGCCGCACGCTAGATATCGATTCCGACACTGATATCCGTCTCCGTCAAATGGCCGAGGAGCGCGGGCAGGACGTCGCGGCTCTGCTTGCTGAGGCCGTGGCGCTTCTGGATTCTGTCGTCGATATCGCCGGGCCGGACGTGGCCGAGGATCGCCGGCAGCTCGACGCATTCAAGCGAACGCGTGCCGCCGTCCCGCTCAACGAGGTAAAGACCTGGGTGGCAAGCTGGGGCTCCGCGAAGGAGTTGCCCCGCCCGGCACCCCGTAAAACCGAATGATCCTATTTTCGCCCGATGCAGTCGAAGACATCGAGCGATTGCGCACTTTTCTAGATCAGACCAATCCGGACGCCGCCTGTCGCGCGCTGGCTTTAATCTGGGCGGCGATCGACCGATTGCAGGAATTTCCTGATCTGGGCATGCTAACCCCGGACGCCGACATTCGTCAGATTGTGGTCCGGTTCGGCAGCTCCGGCTATATCATCCGTTACTCTGCGCTGCCTGAAGAAGGAAATATCCTAATCACGCGCATATGGCACGGCCGCGAAGCACGGCCGTGATGATGCGGTTCGGCTACCCCTATCTCATCGTAATCGCGAGGCCACTCAGATCCGCGTTCGCGAGCAGCCCGACTTGCGTGCCGGAGAGTTCGAGCACCGCGCCCTTCTGATTGGTGAGCACGATCGCGCGGGCGCCTGCGCCGATCGCAAGTCCCGCGCCCGCCGCCGCATAGACCCCGGCAACGTCCGAGGGCCGCCAGATATTGTGGACGCGGCCCTGCAGCACCGTCCTTGATCCGCCGAACACCAGGCCGTAGTCGAGCCCGCCGGTCGAGAGCGGATAGTTGCGCCCGTGGAAACTCAGCCAGCCGCCGCCACCGGAGCCGCCGATGATCCAGCCGGCCTTCCAGATCGTGAGCGTCACAAAGCCTTCGTCGGCCCGCGCGGAGGACAGGCCCAGGCCGGCGAAGACGGTGAACGCGAGCAACGCGCGAAGGACGGATGGCAGTTTCATGTGATAACCTCTTGGAGTGGGACCAGGGATTTTCGTACCGGGAATTCGAATTACGTCTGAATCTGGCAGGCCCGTTCAAAATCGGCGAAGCGAGAGAAGCGACGCGTCCAGCATCTCGCCATGCTGTTTGCGGGTCAAATTATGGGTGAATCATGGCCATCAAGCATTTTCCACCGCCCGCCGGCATCAAGGCCCCGCCGCTCTCCTTTGCCGCGCGTACCGGCGATCTGCTCTTCATTTCAGGCATCCCGGGTTTTGATGAAAACGGCCACCTGCCCGATAGTTTCGAGGCGCAGTTCGCATGCGTGGTGAAGAACATCAAACGCGTGCTGGACGAAGCCGGCGCCTCGACGCGCGATCTGGTCAAGGTCAACGTGCTGTTGACGCGCGCCTCCGACGTCGCTGTCATGAACGCGCTCTATGCGGGCGCGTTCAGCCCGGCGCCGTATCCGGCGCGCACCACCTGCGTGGTCGCGGCATTGCCCGATCCGAAGATGCTGATCGAGATCGAGGGCGTCGCGTCGCTCGCTTCGCGTTAGCGGGTCTATCTTATCCCTCCCCCTTGTGGGGTCCGAGGCGAGCGAAGCTCGCTCTCGAGGACGGCGCGGAGCGCCGGGGTGGGGGTCTTCAATGCACCAAAAATGGTCTCCATAACGCCGCTCAGACTTTGATCGACGTCCGAATTCCAGAATCGAAGAACACGAAAGCCATGCGATCGAAGGAACGCGTCGCGCCCACCATCTGACCGAATGCCCTTCTGCATTCCGTGCTGACCGCCATCTACCTCAATGACTATTCGAGCGCTGAATGAAACAAAGTCGACGATATAGGATCCGATCGGCGCTTGCCTGCGAAAGTGAAAGCCGAGAGGTTTCAGTTCACGCAGCTTCACCCACAATTTTACCTCCTGGGGCGTGAGCCGTTTGCGAAGCTCGCGGGCTTTGTCATTTGGCAAATGGCCGTCTCCGCTTTGGCATAGGTCACCCCCACCCGACCGGCCTTCGGCCGGCCACCCTCCCCACGCTTACGCGGGGGAGGGATAAGACCATCGCGAGCGCCGCTTATATGGTGAGTCGACAAGTCCATCACTCCTTATCCGCCGCCTCGAGCTTCGAATACTCCGCCTTCACCAGGGTATGAAATGCGGGCTTGTCGAGCACGCCGGATTTGCGGAACGGCGCCTTGGCGAGCGCATTGATGACGGCGTCATGGATCTCGAAGCCGCCGTGTTTGGTGTAGGCAACCATGCCCCATTTGGCGAGCTTCTTGTCGCCGATCACCTCGGAAAATCGCCGCAGCCGAAGGCTCAAGGACTGGAATTCCCTGGCATCGGGAAATTCCTTTTTCACGGCGAGAATTCCACGAATGCCGGCCGCATCGTCCGCATCTTGCTTTTGTCCCTGCGAAGAGGATTCGCCAGCCGGAGATTTTTGCTCCGTAACCGCCGCCTGGTAGATGCCCAGCGCCCGGTGAAACCGCTCGGGATCGATCGGCGCTATTTTCTCGGTCGCTTTCGCAGTCATCTCTCGCCTCCGAACCGGCGCTCGACGAGCGCTTGTCCCCTCCGCCCTATGCGCCAAGGCGGGCGAGTTTGCAACCTCTGCATTGAACCCAAAAGCCGGCCCTGCGGCACTCAAGTCGAACCGGGGGAACCTCGGCGGTTCTTTCGCCTCCCGCTTCAAATTCGCGGGCTCGTCCGCCGCTCCTTCATCAGCGCATCGCGCGCGGCGGAGAGTTCAAGAAACGCCTTCACATTGCCGCCCGCGTCCGGATGGGCGTGCTTGGCAAGACGCTTGTATGCCGTCTGGATTTCGGTTTCGGAAAGACGGCGGTCAAGCGGCAATCCCAACAGCTGCCGATAGCACTCCTCCGCCGTCGGCGGCTTCACCGCGACCTGGCGCCTGCCAAATTTCGGGGTCGTGAGTGTGAGCAGGACGTCGCGAAGGATGGCGAGGCGGCGGCGTGCGGCATCGCGCGTGAGATGGTCGGCCTCGTCTGCGTGAGCGGCGGCGCGCAGGATCGGCAGCGCCTGCGAGGCCGCCTGCCGCAGCAATTCTTCATCGGCGGCGCTTGCGACATGCATCGCAACGCGCACGGCGTCGCCATAGTCGGGCGTGTGCGCGGACCAGATATGCTCAATTTCGGCTTTCCATTCCGCGAGCTGTTTTTCCATGACACAGCACCAAGGGACCGCGAATTCGGAAATCGGACCAGCGGAATGATGTACGGGAAAGGTAAAGCTTTTGGTTTTTGTCCGGGCCGTTTTCAATTAACCTGTATCGAAAGCCTTAACCAAGAAAGCCGTCGTCATTGCAAGCGTGATCTTCTTTTTTGCGGATCATGCCTTGGAGGAAACCGCCATGCCGCTTCTCGAAAATCACATCGCCGTCGTCACCGGCGCGGCTTCCGGAATCGGGCGCGCGATTGCGGCCGGCTATGCTCGCGAGGGCGCACAGGTGGCGCTGCTTGATGTCAACGCGCAAGCCGCCGAAGCGGCCGCGCAGGAAATTCGCGAGGCCGGCGGGCTCGCGGAGAGCTTTGAGCTCGACGTCAGGAGGCGAGAGGACTGTGTTGCGATCGCCCGGCGCATCGCCGAGCAGGTCGGGCGCGTCTCGATCCTGGTCAACAATGCCGGCATCAACCGCCGCAATGCGTTTGCAGGCGACGGCGCGGCCGTGATCAAGGACTGGGAAGACATCATCGCGATCAATCTCAACGGCGTCTTCAACGTGACGCATGCGTTCCTCGAGCCGTTGCGCGCCAGCAAGGGGCGCATCGTCAACATCGGATCGATCCAGTCTTTCGTCCATGTGCGCACGCCGAACTCACCGGCCTACACCACCTCCAAGCACGGCGTGCTCGGCTTCACCCGCGCGCTTGCGGCCGAACTCGGCAAGTACGGCGTCCGCGTCAATGCGATCGGGCCCGGCCTGATCGAAACGCCGCTTAACGCACAGGTGCGCGCGAACAATCCTGATCTGGTCAAGATCTTCATGGATCACACCCCGCTCGGGCGAGCCGGCAAGCCGGAGGACATCGTGGGTCCGGCGATTTTCCTCGCCTCCGACCTCTCGTCCTATGTGACGGGATCGATCGTGATGGCGGATGGCGGCTACCGGGCGATCTGAAACGGGCAGCTTGAAAAGCTCACTGCGCCTGGCGTTGCAGGAGCTGGCGCACCCATGCGAGCAACATCAGGACCAGCGCGATGATCGCAACGCCCGCCGACATCAGCTCGATCGCGCGCAGTACGAAGGCAGTTTCCACGGACCACAGGGGTTGCGGCTCGTCGGCCAAGGCAACCGGTACCACCTGCGGGACAAACACGTGCTCGGCGGAAAGCGCCAGCGCGAAGATGGCAGAAAACAGCAGGAAAAGCTTCCAGGCAGGCTTCATCGAATTCATCGAACTGTCTCGCGTGATCGGTTGCGGTATCTCGATGACATGGCGGGATTGCCTGGCGTTTGATGTTGATCAAATCCGCGCGCAATTGCTGCGCTTGCGAATCCTCTGGTAAAATTTCGTTTTCAGGAAGAAACGGGAGTTTGTGAGGTGGCCAAGGATAAAGTTAGTCGAGGTGGACGACCTGGACCCCAGGGCCCCCGTGGACTTCCGGGACCACAGGGACATCCGGGAAGAGCCGGAGGCGAGGGTCCGCGCGGCAAGATGGGTCCGCCGGGAAAACCGGGACCGCAGGGCAAGCGCGGCGAGGCAGGTCCGCAAGGCAAGCCCGGTGCGCGCGGCGAAGCGGGGCCGCGGGGCGAGCCCGGGCCGGCCGGCCAGCTGCCTTCGATCGAACAGATGATCCCCTGGCTGCATTCATTGTTCGAGGCCTTTGAAGACTACAGGCGCGAGCAACAATTCAACGATCACGAAACCGCCGAACGCGAAGCCAGCACGCAAGCCGCCCTCACCGAGCACGATTTCGCCGACATGTTCGTCGACGAGGAACTGGAGGATGAGGAGCGGCGCAAAAAGAAGAAGAAAAAGAAGGACAAAAAAAAGAAGGACAAGAAAAAGAACAAGCACAGGGATGAAGATTGGCACGAGGACTAGCCAGAGGCGGGGATAAGCGAGTGTCGTACGCCGCGGCTTCTCTTATCCCTCCCCCTTGTCGCGGGGGAGGGATAAGCCGTCCTTCTTTTACTTTAAACTTGATGAAAGCCGGCTGACGCGCCTCAGTCGCGTACCCACCGAAGTCGCATCGTTTACGCCCGTCCAAACCGCTGCCTTGAGCGCTCCCGCGCTTTCTCGGCCTCGATTTCGCGATCTCGCGCCGGCGCATGCGTATGCAGCGAGGTCAGCAGCCGCCGCGCCACAGCGCTCACTTCCTCGACCGCGCGATCGAAGGCTTCGGCGTTGGCCTGCGACGGCTTGTTGAAGCCGGACAGCTTTCGCACAAATTGCAGGGCGGAGGCGTGAATTTCCTGTTCCGTCGCCGGCGGCTCGAAATTGAATAGCGTCTTGATGTTTCGGCACATTTTTTTCTCCCTGGCGAATGGCGGCGCTTCCGAAAAGCCTTGCCCTTAATGAACCAAAATCCTTTTTCGCAGACCATTTTGTCATAGAATGAGCAACCCGTTCACCCCCTAAAGCGCGTTGTCTTCGCGGGCAACGACAGCGAGTTTTTCGATGAGCCACGTCACCTACAAAATCGTCGAACATGACGGCGGCTGGGCCTATACGGTCAACGGCGTGTTCTCGGAAAGTTATCCGACACACGCCATGGCGCTGGCCGCCGCCAAGCGCGCCGCCACCGAACAGCGGGTGCCCGGGCGCACCGAGGCCATCATGTATGAGGGCGCCGACGGGGTGTGGCACACCGAAACCGCCTCGGGCAGCGATCGCCCCGAGACCGATGTCGAGGACGCGCCTTGAGAGCGCGAAGCTTTACCCGGCACTTGCGATTCTTACCGGAAAATTGACCATGACCGCCCTCGTCGGTCGTCGCCGCGGCGTGATAGGTTGGCGCGCAAGCGGTCGTTGCGGACGGGAGGCCGCGCTCACAGGGGAAAACGCACCATGAAACGTTCGCGCGTGGCGCTGTCGCTCGTTTTCGCAATCATCTCCTTTGCCGCGTTCGGCGCCGATTATCCCCCACCCAAGCAGGGCGACGTCATCGTCAAGGATTTCAAATTCCACACCGGCGAGGTGATGAAAGAGCTCAAGCTTCACTACACGACCGTGGGCGAGCCTTCGGGATTGCCCGTGCTGGTGCTGCACGGGACCGGCGGCTCGGCCGCTAGCATGCTGACGCCTTCCTTTGCCGGTCAATTGTTCGGCCCCGGCCAGCCGCTCGATGCCTCGAAATACTACATCATCATTCCAGACGCGCTCGGCCACGGCAAATCGTCAAAGCCGTCGGACGGATTGAAGACGGCGTTTCCGCAATACAATTACGACGACATGGTCGATGCGCAATATCGCCTGGTCAGGGAAGGCCTCGGCATCAGGCATCTGCGGCTCGTGATCGGCAATTCGATGGGCGGCATGCACAGCTGGATCTGGGCCGGGAAATATCCCGATCTGATGGATGCGGTGGTGCCGATGGCCTCGCAACCGACGGCGATGGCGGCGCGCAACTGGATACTGCGGCGGATGATGATCGAAACCATCCGCAACGACCCGGATTACAACAACGGCAACTACGCCGCCCAGCCAAGGATGATGAAATACGCGGTTGCCGCTTACGGATTTGCGTCCTCCGGCGGCACGCTGGCCTATCAGAACCTCGCGGGCACGGCGGAGAAGGCGGACCAAATGGTCGAGGAGCGGCTGGCTTCGCCGATCGCGACAGACGCCAACGACTTCATCTATCAGTGGCAGTCTTCGCACGACTACGATGCGTCCGCAGGGCTGGAGCGGATCGAGGCGGCGGTTCTCGCGATCAATTCCGCCGATGACGAACGCAACCCGCCGGAAACCGGCGTCACGGAGACGGCGATGAAGCGCGTCAAGAACGGCCGGCTCTATCTCATCCCCGCAAGCACCGAGACGCGCGGTCACGGCACGACCGCCAACGCATCGTTCTACAGGCAGGAGCTGCAGCAATTGCTGCAGAGCGCGCCGCAACGCACGATGTGACGTTATTCCTGCGGGCCTCCGATTGCCGTCCGATCGGCTCGATGCTAGCTTCGTCGCGTCCAGGAGAGGTGAATTTGAGCGAACTTGATTCCAGCGACCTCGAGACGGTCTACCCAAAGCCCACGCCGCGCGTGATTGCGAAGGCGCGCCCGGAGATTGACGGTCACGCAAAAAAATTCATCGAGGCGTCGCCGTTCTGCGTGCTTGCGACCTCGGGCACCGACGGCAGCGTTGATGCCTCGCCGCGCGGCGGCAATCCCGGCTTCGTTCGCGTCACGGGTCCGAACAAGCTTCTGATGCCCGATCGCGCCGGCAACAACCGCATCGACAGTTTCAGGAACATCGTCGAGGGTTCCAGCCTCTTGCAGTTGATCTTCTTCGTTCCGGGGATCGACGAGACGCTGCGCGTCGGCGGCAAGGGCCGCCTCTCGGTCGAGCCGGAACTGCTCGCGGCCATGGAGGAATTCGGCAAGCTGCCGCGCGCGGTGCTGCACATCGAGGTGAAGGAAGCCTATTTCCATTGCGGCAAGGCGTTGATGCGCTCGCGCCTCTGGTCAAAGGAAGCGCAGGTTGCGCGCACCGCCTTCCCCTCGATCAGCGAGGTGATCCACGACCAGACCAGGCTTGGCGTGGCCGAATCGCAGGCCGAGGTCGAAGCGCGCTACAAGACACAGCTTTAAGTCGGGCTCACCTCGAACCTGTCGTCCCGGCCAAGCGAGCGACGCGCAGCGTCGTCCAGAGCGAGCGCGAGCCGGGACCCATAATCACAGGCGTCAATTGGTCGGGCACGATGGCCACCCGATCCGGTGCAACCGATGGATTTTGGGTTATGGGTCCCCGCGTTCGCGGGGACAACCGGCGAAAAGAGGCATCTTACCTCTACTCCCCGCTCTCCAGCCCGCCGACATGCTTCTGGGTGTAGAGCTCAAGCCCTATTCTTCCGATCAGATCGAGCTGGGTTTCGAGGAAGTCGATGTGATGTTCCTCGTCCTTCATCAGGCTTTCGAACAGGTCGCGCGAGACGTAATCCTTGACGCTGTGGCAGTGGGTCGCCGCTTCCTCATAGAGCGTTCGCGCACTGATCTCGGTCGCCAGATCGCACTCGATGATTTCCTTGACGTTCTGGCCGATCCGCAAGGGATCGAGCACCTGCATGTTGGGAAACCCGTCGAGAAAGATGATGCGGTCGGTGATACGGTCGGCGTGCTCCATCTCCTCGATGGATTCCTTGCGCCAGGTCTTGCCCATTTCCAACAGGCCCCAGTTGTTCAAGAGCCGGTAATGCAGCCAATACTGGTTGATGGCGGTGAGTTCGTGGCGCAAAGCCTTGTTGAGATATTCGATGACCCTCGCGTCGCCCTGCATGATGTCTGGTCTCCGCCGCGGCGGCGTGAGAATGCCCGCCGGCCGATGATAAATTAGCCCGGGAAGGCTATCAGATCATGCTTCTATTGGAAGCGGCTCGACCGCTTCCTCGGCGAAAACGTCATCCACGGTTTCATAGTCCGCCTGGCTGTGCGGACAACCGGGGCCGCAAGCCTTGGCGCAGGCGCCCAGTGCGTCCTGGATGATGGTCTTGATGGTGCGCGCGCAGCGGCCACACTCGGCGCTGCAGCCGAGACAGCCGTAAATCTGTTTGGCATTGCGGGGAAGGTCTTGCGCCGATTCAACGGCACTGCGGACATCGTGGTCGCTAAGCACGTTACAGGAACAGACAATCATTAAATCGGCGGCCCATCGGTGATGCGGAGCCTTTCGATATTGAAGTACCGCTGAGGATGCAAAAGAAAAAACCACGATTTGAAGTGATTCCAAACTGACTTACCGCAATGAATCCGGGGTGTGTTCAGATTCGGCAGATCAGATGCGGATTTCTGCGGCGGGAATCGTCAAAGGCTGCCGCCGCCGTCACCACCGCCGTCGCTGTCGCCACCGCTGTCATTCCGGAGCCGCGACTTCCGTCCGAATGGCCCGAACGGTGGTGAGCCGAATGATCGCCGCTGAGCAGCAAGCCACGGTGACCAAGCCGGCCCACGCGGTCATGGTCTTTCTCCTGTTGACAACGCCTTATTTTTTATTGCGATGCAGCATACACTTAAATCCGCCACCATTGGTGGCAGAATATGACGCCTTCGTTCATTGATCGTTCAAATGAACTATGGAAGTTTGGCCCTGAAAGGCTGCATTTGTGCAGTCTGATTCGATCAGAAAGGTGATCCCATGAGGAAGACATTGGTGGCGCTGGCCGCCGTCGCCACCCTGGCCATTTCGGCCGCTCAGCCTGCCCACGCCCAGCGCGGGCTCGGTGCGGCTGTCGCAGGTGGGATCATCGGCGGCGCCATCGTCGGCGGCGCCATCGCGGCCACCACGCCCTACCCGTATGGATACGGCCCCGGCTATTACGGGCCCGGCTACGGTCCGGCCTATGTCGCTGCTCCCGGCTGCTGGCAGGGCCAACGCTTCTGGGATGGCTATGCCTGGCGGGTTCGCCGCGTCTGGGTTTGCCAGTAATTCCCGCTCATCTTCATTGAGATAGAGCGGTTTTCTCCAAACCGTCTAGCTCTCAAAACCTGTCCCGACATTGGCCTGAAAAACCGCTTTTCAGGCCAATGGTTTTTGCGTGGCTCTGGCTCCGTACCGCGTTTCTCCAGTGGTCCGATTCTGACATCAGCGAATTGGGCAACTGCCCGGCGCGTCGCAAGGTGCCTGCGCTGGCCGCGTGGTGGCTGTGACGTCGGCAGAGTTGGGACCTTCTACCCCGCGCACCACGGCTGAAACGTGCCAACGATAGATCGACCGGGGCGCCAATCCCGTATCGGCGAAACCGAGACTTGCTGTTTCACTCACAAGCGCGAATTGCCCATCGGAGCCGGCACGTGAAACGCGGTACGTCGTTGCGCCGGCCACGGGCTTCCAGGCGAGATCCGCGGCGGTATCCGATATGTCGATCACCAAGACTGCAGCCGTCGCTTCCCCTGTCGCGCCATCGGGCGCATCCGATGGCTTTGCTCCCGCAGTGAGCGCATCGAGCATCGCCTTGATCGTCCTGATCTGAGCCCCCGACTTGGTCACGTAGCGATCGGTATGATCGACATAGCTCCACCAGTCCCAGCAGGCTTGCGGATTCTCCAGGCTCGACTTCGTCTGCGGATAGAGCACGACAAGATGGTTGGTGTCGGCCCAGGCATTATACCCGGTACTTTCAACAAACCGCCTGCCGATGTCGTCGATATCCTGCTTGCATCCGTGAAGCGCGATATGAACGCGGCACCGATCGCCGCTTGCGCAATCGCCGGGAACAAAGACATAGCCTGCATCGCCAAGACTTATGGCGTCGGGAGCGTCCGGCACGCTGTAGATGGATTG
>Ga0306920_100005477_pt1 | contig 16432 bp, 16 predicted proteins | sample flu12Cox44000170_FD_204666 | JGI IMG/M metagenome (GOLD analysis project Ga0306920, IMG submission 204666) | Lab enrichment of tropical soil microbial communities from Luquillo Experimental Forest, Puerto Rico - flux4day.12C.oxic.44.000.170 (v2)... | ecosystem: Environmental > Terrestrial >... | reverse complement strand
CGGAAAAATCGCTCTCGACGATCGCCCCTGGCGCGATCTCCACGCCGCGCTCGGACATGGCGCGCAGGAAGCCGTGCATGCGCATCGCGCTCACCGCGGCGGTGACCGGCCCGGTGATGCAGCCAATGCGCGAGTGCCCAAGCTCGAGCAGGTGCCGCGTGGCGAGCCAGGCGCCGCGCTCGTGGTCGATCTGCACGAGATCGGCGTCGAGCCCTTCGATGTTGCGGTCGATGACGACGAGCGGCTCGCGGGCATCGGCGAGCGTCGAGGCCAGCACGGCGTCGTCCCCGGCCGAGGCGACGATGAGGCCGTCGATGCGCTTTTCCTGCAGCACGCGCAGGTAATTGCGCTGCTTGGCAGGATCGTCATCGGAGTTGCAGAAGAACACGCAGTAGCCCTTGCGCGCGCACGCATCCTCCACGCCGCGCGCGAGCTCCGCGAAATACGGGTTGGTGCCGTTCGGCACGAGCAGCCCCACGGTCGCCGTGGCGCGCGCCTTGAGCGAGCGCGCCACCGCCGACGGCACGTAGTTCAGGTCGCGGATCGCGCGCTCGACCTTGGCCCGCACGTCCGCCGACACCGGACGCGAGTTGTTCACCACATGCGACACCGTCGTGAAAGATACCCCCGCCACGGCGGCCACATCCTTGATCGTCGCCATCTGTATGTTGCTCCTGCTTTTTTGCTGCCCTGTTGCTGCCGGCTCTCGGCGCGCCCGTTGTTGGTATGGTCAGGCGTCGCTTCCCCGGTCATTTCCGCCCGCCCGCGTTGCATTGCGGGCCGCGCCCTCGTCAAAGTTGTTATGTCCTGCTACCGCCTGCTGCCTCGCCGGCTGCGGTACGTGTCGAGCACGACCGCGACGACGATCACCGCGCCGGTGATGATGCGCTTGGTGGGCTCGTTCGCGCCGATCTGCGCGAGCCCGGCGGCCAGCACCGAGATGATCAACACGCCGAAGAACGTGCTGATCACCGAGCCGCGCCCGCCCATCAGGCTCGTGCCGCCGATCACCACGGCCGCGATCACCTGCAGTTCCAGCCCCACGCCCGCGTTCGGATCGGCGGCTTCGAGGCGCGAGATCTGAAAGAGCGCCGCGAGCCCCGAAAGCGCGCCCATCAACGCGAACACGATCACCTTGTACGGCCTCGGATCGACACCCGCCAGGCGCACCGCTTCCTCGTTGGTACCGATACCAACCAGATAGCGGCCGAACACCGTGCGCGTAAGCGTCAGCTGCGCGATCACCATCACGGCCACCGCGATCAGGAACGCCGGCGAAATGCCGAAGGCGATCGGGTTCGAGAGGAAATCGAACGCATCGCCGATGTACGCCGTGCGCGAATTCGTCATCTGGTACGCAAGGCCGCGCGCGGCTTCGAGCACGCCGAGCGAGACGATGAACGAAGGAATGCGCCACCCCACGGTGACCGCCCCCGTGAGCGTGCCCGTGGCCGCCGCCGCGAGCAGGCCGAGCAGCGCCGCCGGCAGCGCGCCCCAGCCCCACTTGAGCACCGCCACGCTCACCACCGAGGCGCCGAGCGCGAGCACCGAGCCCACCGAGAGATCGATTCCCGCGATGATCAGCACGAAGGTCATGCCCACGGCCATCACCACGAGATCGGGTATCTGATTGGCGATCGTACTGAACGTATCGTACGTGAGGAAGTGCGAACTCAGCAGCGAGAACAGCACGATCATCGCAACCAGCGCGAGCGCGAGGCCCAGGTAGTTCGACAGGCCAAAGCGCGTCCCCACCGGCTTGCCGCTTGCCGTCGCAGAATCCGGCGCAGCAGCGGACACGCTTTTAGCCGAACCGGTTCGTCCAGCGCTTTCGTCGCCCTGGGGCGACGGTTGCCCGCGCAATGGCTCGTTCGTCATCAAGCGCTCCCTCGTGGGTCGTCGTTTCGTTGCTGCGCCTTTCGCGTTTCCACGTTGGCCTGCATGCCGGCCGCGCCAACCTCGCTAACGATTGCGGGTAGTTCCGCCGCGTCGGACACCAGCGCATCCTCGGCGCGCAGACCGGCGAAAGCGGCGGCCAGCAGCTTGTCCTGGCTCCATTCGTCGCGACCGTAGATGGCCGTCATCTTCCCCGCCGACATCACGCCGATGCGGTCGCAGATCAGCATCAGCTCGCGCAGGTCGCTCGACACCACCACGAGCGCGCGCCCCTCGCGTGCGAGTGCGCCCATCAGCGCATAGATATCGAACTTCGCGCCGACGTCGATGCCGCGCGTGGGCTCGTCGAACAGCACGACGCGCATCGACTGCGTGATGTCGCGCGCGAGCCAGCGGCCGATCACGACCTTCTGCTGGTTGCCGCCCGAGAGTTCGCCCACTGGCTGCGCGGGCCCGGCCGTGCGGATGCGCAGCGCGTCGATCTGCGTGCGCGCAAGCGTGTTCTCGCGGGCCGCGTCCACCACGCCGTAGCGCGAGACCGCGCGCACGTTGCCGAGCGTTACGTTGGCGGCGAGCGGCTGCGGGAGCAGCAGCCCTTCGCCCTTGCGGTCCTCGGTAATCAGCGCGATGCCCAGACGCACCGCGTCGACGGGCGAAGCGATCTGCACCGGCTCGGGCGCCGCGCCCGGCGTGGGCGCCAGCGCGACAGTGCCGCGCTCCATGCGGTCGGCGCCATAGATGAGCCGCATCAGCTCCGTTCTGCCGGCGCCGATCAGCCCCGAAATGCCGAAAATTTCGCCCGCGCGCACCTCGAACGACACGTCGCGCACGGCCTTCGCCCGCGTGAGCCCTTCCACCTTCAGGAGCGGCGCGCCGATGCGCCGCTGGCCCAGATCGATGCGCTCGCCAAGCTCGCGCCCCACCATGAGCGCAACGATGCGCTCGGGCGTGAGATTCGCCATGGCGTCCACGCGCACGAGCTTGCCGTCGCGCAGCACCGCGACACGCTGCGCAATGCGCTCGAGTTCTTCGAGCCGGTGCGAAATGTAGACGAGCGCCACGCCGCGCGCCTTCAGCCGTGCGATCTGCTCGAACAGCAGCTCGACCTCGCGGGCCGTGAGCATGGCCGTGGGCTCGTCGAGGATCAGCACGCGCATGTCACCCGCGCTGCCCCCGCTGCCCGATCGGCCCGGACTATCGGCGGCGCCGATCAGGTTGCGCGCGATCTCCACGAGCTGCTGATGCCCGATGCCCAGCTCGCCCACCAGCGTGTCGGGGTCGATCGCTTCGAGCCCGACCTGCGCCATTGCCGCCCGCGCGTTCTCGCGCAGCCGCCTGCGGTCGATCCAGCCGAACCGCAGCGGCCCCGACTGCGGCAGACGGTCCAGAAAAAGGTTCTCCGCGACGGTGAGCGTGGGCAGCAGATTGAGTTCCTGCATGACCATGCGCACGCCGAGCGCCTCGGCTTCGCGGCGGCTCGCCGGCGCATAGGGGCGCCCCATCAGCGCCATGCTGCCCGCGCTCGGCGCCGTGAGGCCGCTCACGATCTTCGAGAGCGTGCTTTTGCCCGCGCCGTTTTCTCCCGTGAGCGCAAGCACTTCGCCGGCGTGCAGCGCGAGGCTGACGTCGGCGAGCACCGGCTGCTCGTAGGTCTTCCCTACGCCCGAAACCGCAAGCACGGCAGGCGCAGGTGACGCTACGTCGGGGGCATTTGCATCCATCACGATCCTGTAGTCGCGAGCCGCGCCGCCGGGGCGAACCGGCGCATGCGCCGCCCGGGTGCTGCGGGTCCGCGCCGCCGCTGCACGCCCCGGTAGAGCGGCCTCGAACGGCGCGTCGGGCAGCGATTCGCCGCACAGCGAAAGACGGCCGCCCATGCGGCCATCCCGGTACACATAACGGCCGCGCGGCGGGATTCTTGAGCGTTTATTGAGTTGCACGCACAAAAGCCGCCGCGGCGCCGCGTATCGCCGGCGCTCAAGCCACGCGGCGCGACGCTTACTTCGTGACGAGCACCACGGGCGTTTCGACGATACCCGAAAGCTCCGACTGCTTCTTGTGCTCCTTGAGCGCCTTCAAGGCCGTGTCGATGCCGAACACGGCCTGCTTCGCCGCGAACTGGTCGGCGGTGGCGAGCACGCGGCCGTCCTTGAGCATCGGCTTGATGGCGTCGATGTTGTCGTAGCCGACCACGTACACCTTGCCCTGCTTGCCCGCGGCGCGCACGGCCGACACGGCGCCGATCGCCATGTTGTCGTTGCCGCACAGGAGCGCCTTGATGTCCGGATATTCATTGAGCATCGCGGCGGCCACCGCGTTGCCCTTGTCGATCTCCCATTCGCCGGACTGCGTCGAGACGATCTTCGCGCCCACGGCCTGCATCGCGTCCTTGAAGCCCGCGGTGCGCTGCTGCGCGTTGGTCGTGGTGGAGACGCCTTCCACGATGGCCACCGGGTCGCCCGACTTCAGCCGTTTGGCGAGATAGTCGCCGACGAGGCGCGCGCCCTTGCGGTTGTCGGGCCCGACGAACGGCACGTTCAGGTCCTTGGACTTGAGCACGTCGGAATCGAGCTTGTTGTCGATGTTCACGACGATGATGCCCGCGTCCACGGCCTTTTTCACGACCGGCACGAGCGCCTTCGAATCGGCTGGCGCGAGCACGATGGCGTCGACCTTCGAGACGATCATCTGCTCGACGATCTGGATCTGCGCGGCCGTGTCGGTCTCGTTCTTGATGCCGTTGGTGATGAGATCGAAGTCGGCGGCGTTGTGCTTCTGGTAGTCCTTCGCGCCAGTCTCCATGGTGAGGAAGAACTCGTTGGCGAGGGACTTCATGACGAGCGCGACCTTCGGCTTGTGGGCCGCCTGCGCCCGGGCGGCGAGCGGCAACGTGCCGGTGACGGCCGTCGTGGCAAGCGCGGTGGTGGCAAGGAGGATGCGGCGGCGAATGCGGGAGTTCATTTTCAAAAGGCTCCGGTTTGTCGGGCCCGGATGGGCCCTGCTTTCTGGTTATGCGCAAACGTTTTATGCCGGCCCATTCTGGGTGCAGGCGCTTTGTGGTGTCAACTTCGCGATGTCAATGGCATCGATGGCGGTGATGCGGCGGCGCAGCAACGCGAGTCCATGGACAAGCGCCAACGACGGCCGCCTCGCCTCAGAGCCAGTTGATCCGGCGAAACAGGAAAAACAGGAATAGGTCGAGCACGAGCATGACGGCGAGGCAGATCTGGTAGCCAAATCTGAAATGCAGCTCCGGAATGTGCTCGAAGTTCATGCCGTAGATACCCGCGATCATCGTCGGCACGGCGAACAGCGCGGCGAACGAGCCGAGCCGCTTGGTGACCTCGTTCTCGGCGAGCGAGATCATGCCGAGATTCACCTGGATGGCCGTGACGATCATTTCGCGGCGCGCGTCGATCGTGTTGGACACGCGCACGAGGTGGTCGTATACGTCGCGGTAATACGCTTGCATGCCCACGCAGATCTGCGGGATGCGCCCGCCCACGAGCTTGCCGACGGAGTCGACGAGCGGCGTGACGTGATGCGCCAGGATCACGAGGCGGCGCTTGAGCGAATAGAGATCTTCGATGATCGCCCGCGAGCCCGCGAGGTCGTGCTTGTCGAAGATGCGGTCCTCCAGTTCCTCGATCTCGGCCGAGATCGCTTCGAGCACGGGCGCGTAGCGGTCGACCACGCTGTCCATGAGCGCGTAGAGCACGAAACCGGAGCCTTCGCGCAGCAGCTCGGGTTCGCGCTCGCAGCGCGCGCGGACATCGTTGAAGCCCTGCTGCGCACGGTGGCGCACGGAGAGCACGAAATTGGGGCCGGCGAAGACATTCACCTGGCCCGTGATGACTTCGCCGTCGTCGTCGAGCTCGAGCGTGTGGAGCACGCAAAAGAGCGTGTCGCCGTATTCCTCGATCTTCGGCCGCTGATTGCCGTTCATCACGTCTTCGATGGCGAGCGCGTGCAGGCCGAACTCCTCCTTCATCGCCGCCATTTCGCCGGCATCGGGGTCCTTGAGCGCGACCCAGACGAAGCACTCCGGCTTTGCCAGATAGTCGCTGATGGCCTCGACGGAGACGTCGGCCAGTTTCTTGCCGCCTTGATACGCGACGCAGTTGATGAGCATGTTGTGTGTTCCGGGCGGCGGGCCGCGCCCGCGCCGTTTCGAGTAGCACCGGTTGCCAGGTGTGAGGTGTTCAGTTGACCGGCGGCGTCCACGCGCGGTTCCCGTGCATGTGAACTACTGCGCGACGCGCCGGATGCCGATGCGGTGATCCTTGTCGAACGTGACGCTCGCGCGATTCGTATAGCGCGGATCCACGAGGAAACGCAGTTCGACCACGGGATCGAACTGCGTCGTCACGCCGATGCGGTGCACGCCCGGCTTGAGGTAAAACGTGACGTGCTCGCCGTCCATCAGGTCGGTGACGGGCTCGCCGTCGATGTAGACGGGCGCGTCTCGGAATTTGACGATGACGTTGCGGGTGCGCTCGCGGCGCACGTCCACGGCGACGAGGCCGTCGCCCGGCCCGGTGTAGCCCGGCCTCAGGATGCGCTCGGCCGGTACGGCCTTGAATGGCGGCGCCGGCGCGGGCTCCTCGGCGCAGCCGCCGAGCGCGAGCGCCGTCACAGCCGTTACCGCTGCGACCGCGGCGATGGATGCAATCAACCTGCGCGAGGGCATGGGCGCTTTCCCCTTGTCGTGCCGGCCCGGCGCTTCGTTGTCCTGATGCGCGCCCATGATATACGCACGGGCGTCAGACCGATGATCGATGTTATATGCTTCGGGGAATGCGCGACAGCACGCGCAACCTGGGCAAAGGGGAGGCAAAAGCGATGTGGTACTTCTCGTGGATCCTCGGCATTGGCGTCGCGCTCGGCTTCGGCATCATCAACGTGATGTGGCTCGACGTCAACGGCAAGTTCCTGAACGGGCACGGCCCGGGCAGCGAGGAAAAAGCCGGCTCGCAGGAGGCTGACGCGCCACGCGCCGAGGCGCGCCGCCCGTGACACGACTGGTATTCCTCTGCGGCCACGCCGGAACTGGCAAGACGTCGCTCGCCAAACGCCTGTTCGCCCCGCTCGCGCGCGCGACTGGCGAGCCATTCTGCCTGCTGGACAAGGACACGCTTTACGGCCGCTATAGCGCGGCCGCGATGGGAGCGCTCACGCAGGACCCGAACGACCGCGACAGCCCCCTCTTTCTCCAGCATCTACGCGACCCGGAGTACCAGGGGCTCATCGACACCGCTCGCGAGAATCTCGAGCTTGGCGTGAGCGCGCTCGTGGTGGGCCCGCTCTCGCGCGAGGTGCGCGATCGCAAGCTGTTCGATCGCGCGTGGCTCCATGTCGGGCCGCAGGTGGCGCTCACGGTGGTGTGGGTCCATACGAGCGAGGAAACGGCGCACGCGCGCATCATCGCGCGCGCGCATCCGATCGACGCCTACAAGCTCGCCCATTGGGACGAGTACCGGCAGCGGCGCTTCATGCCGTCGGGGGCACAGCTCGACGGTCTTATCCTGTTCGACAACACCGCGCCCACCGAGGCCGACTACGATGCCTTGCTGCAGCGCATCGTGTCGGCGGGCAAGCCGGCCTCGGGCCAGTCAGCGCCGTAAGCCGTCAGACCGGCACCTTCGCGCGGGTGTCGAGCGTCGCGCCTTCGTACACCTGACCGTAGCGGTTCGCGAGGAACTGCTGGAGCGACACCTGCTCCTGGCGCACGAATCCGGCTTGGGGCAGGCGCTTTTCGCGGAACAGATCGAGCACGGCGCACATCGCGCCAGCCGTGGTGATCTGGATCGCGCTCATCGGCACGCCGCACACCGTCTTCGCGAAGATCTTGCGCGTGAACACTTCCTGCACGAGCTTGCCGTCACGCATGCCGGTGACGGTCAGGAAGATGAGCACGACGTCCTGCTCCGTGGCGGGCACCGAGCGGCGCATGATGGACTTGAGCGTGTCGCGGTCGCCGGAAAGGCGCAGGTCTTCGAGCAGGAACTGCATGAGCGCGCGATGGCCCGGATAGCGCACCGACTTGTAGTCGAGCGACTCCACTTTCCCCGAGAGCGTCTCGCAGAGCGTGCCGAGACCGCCCGACGTATTGAATGCTTCGTACTCCACGCCGTCGAGCGAGAAATGCTCGAGACCTTCTAGCGGCTGCACCCACTGCGTGCGGCTTTCACGAATCGCTTCGCACGGCTGACAATATTCGTTGATCAGACCGTCGACGCTCCACGTGAGGTTGTACTTGAGCGCGTTGGTGGGGAACTGCGGCAGCGCGCCCACGCGCATCTTGACGTCGCGGATTTCGGTGAAGCGGCTCGCGAGCGCATGCGCCGCAATGCCGATGAAGCCAGGCGCGAGACCGCACTGCGGCATGAATACATGATCGGCGCCGTCGGCGAGCGCGCGGATCGCGTGAGTCGCGCGCACGTCTTCGGTCAGGTCGAAATAGTGGACACCCGCGCCCTTCGCCGCCGAAGCGACGTTCACCGCCAGGTAGTACGGCAGCGCGTTGATGAGCACGTCATAGCCTTCGAGCGCGCCGCGCAGCGCGGCGGCGTCGCCTGAATCCACGCGCGCGGTCGGAATGCCCTGCGCCGCGAGCGGCTCGAGCGCCTTCGCATCGCGGTCGAAGGCCGCCACTTCGTAGTCGCCGCTTTCGCGCAGCATGTGGGCAATGGTGTGGCCGATCAAACCGGCGCCTGCAATCGCGACTTTCATGTGTCATCTCCGTTGGTTTTCTATGCTTGGGGATGGGCAACGCCCGCTCAAACACAGTCTACGGAGAGACAAAAACGGTTCATAGGCGCAAAACGATGCGCTTCGACCGCAGTTTTCGTCATTTTGACGATTGGTTTCGTCGAATTGTCGAAAACCTTGAATTGCGATGCGGATCGCCCCGCTTTTCAGCCGCGCCGTCCGGTCCCGCTCAACCCGTCACGGAACCGCGATCGACCTTGCGCGCGAGCACGATCGACGTGGTCGTGCGCTCCACACCCGGGATGCCGCCAATCTGGTCGAGCAGGTCGTTGAGGCGATCGGGCGAATCGGCGCGCAGCCAGGCAACGTAGTCGTACTCGCCGCTCACCGCACACAGCAACTGCACTTCGGGCATCTTGCCGAGCCGCTTTTGCACGTCGGGCCCGTGGCGCGGCGCGATGATGAGACCGACCCATGCTTGCAGGCTCGCATCGAGCACGTCCTGGCCGAGCCGCACGCCATAGCCCGCGATCACCTGCGTGCGCTCGAGGCGCGCGATGCGCGCGAGCACGGTGGTGCGCGCGACGCCCAGGCGCCGCGCGAGATTCGCAACGCTCTCGCGGGCGTTTTCCTGCAGCAGCGCAACGAGGCTGCGGTCGAGGTCGTCGAGTTGATCGAGGCGCGGGGGTCTCATCGGGCGGCGGTCGGTATGGGCAGTCAGAACGAGGTCATTATCGCGCGAGGCCGGACGCATCGGGCAACGGGCATGGAGCGCGTGTCATGCGCGACGGGTATTTCCACGCGTTTCGTTTGTAAGCAAGTGTCGCAGCCGGGGAGGGGCGGCGCGATAACGTGGTACTAATAACGGCTGCAGCCGTTCTGGCAGTGCTACCCGCTACGAAACGATTCGAGGAGTCACAATGAAGAAAGTTTTTGTCATCCTTGCCGCCTCGCTCTCGATGAGCGGCGTGTTCGCGCAAAGCGCCGCGCCGGCCGCGTCGGCAACCGCCGCGGCCGCATCGAGCGCCGATGTGCGTGCCGCGCAGCATCAGCAGCGCGTCGAGGAGCGCATCACGTGGCTGCATACGCAGCTGAAGATCACGCCCGAGCAAGAGCCGCAGTGGAAGACGTTCGCCGACGTCATGCGCAGCAATGGTCAAACCATGGGCGGCCTCTACAAGCAGCGCATGGAAACCGAAAACACGCGCAACGCGCTCGACGACATGAAGCAGTACGCGCAGATCGCGCAGGCGCACGCCGAAGACATGCAGAAGCTCGTCGCCGCGTTCGAGCCGCTCTACACCAGCCTCTCGCCTGAGCAAAAGAAGCTCGCCGACCAGACCTTCCGCCACGGCCATGAACATGAACATGGTCCCTCGGGCAAGCCGGCGAAGGCGAAGCACAAGGGCAAACCTTCGGCGGACGCCGCGGCAAACGACGCCGAACCGGCCAGCACGCCGGCTGCGCAGTAAAGCCCAGCATTAAAGCCCAGCAGTAAGGCAGAGTAAGACAAGGCACCCGTCGATCGACCCGCTGCGCACGCTCCCGTGCGTGCGCAGCAGCCCAATCCAGGGTACCCTTGCGGGCCATGCGACGGCCGGGCACACTTGCCCGGCCGTCGCTTCTCTGGAACACGATTTTTGTGAAGCAGGTCCGCTGCTGCAACCATGATTGAACTGACCCAACTCGACCTGCGCGGCGACGCCGCTGCACAGCGCGTCGTCAAGGACGAAACCGTTAGCGTAGAGTTCGCGGCGCAAGCCGGCGAGCTGATGAGCCTCGAAGGCCCGAACCGCTATGCGCAAGGCGACGCGATCATCACCGGCTCGACCGGCGATCGCTGGGTCGTCTCGCGTGACCGCTTCGATGCGAAGTACCTGCCGGCCAGCAGCGCCCTCGCCAATGGCGAAGCAGGCGACTATCGCAATCGCCAGGTCGTGGTGCTCGCAAAGCGCATGGACGAGCCCTTCACGCTCGTGCGCTCGGCCGGCGGCGACCGCCTGAGCGGCGTGGCCGGCGACTGGGTCATGCAATACGCCCCGGGCGACTATGGCGTCGTGCAGGCTGCACGTTTCGCCAAGGTCTACCGCCTCGCCGACTGAGCCTCACGCCTGCGCGAACCGGGCGCGCCGCGCCCATTCCTTCGTCGCTTCACGCGATTTTCAGGCAAATTCTTCGTCCAGCGCGATCGTCACTTCGCGCCGCACGTCTTCGCCCTTCGCATGCTGCTCCTCGAGCGATTCGATCGTCGCCTCCACGTAGGCTCGCAGCACCGCGAAGCTGCGGCCGCGCAGCCGCGGCGGCAGCGCACGATAGCGTGCGAGCGCAGCGGGCGCGAGCGCGATCGTGAGCGCCATGCGGCGCGCCTTCGAGCCGAATCGCATCGCAACCCAATGCACGACCAGTTGCGGCACGCCTTGCTCGTTCGGTTCTTCGGCAAAGCGCGTCTGCTCGGGAAAGATGTCGGCAATCACGCGGGCAAGTTCGTCGAATTCGGGACTCGCGCATTCAAACAGATAGGCTTCCATTGACGCCAGATAATGAGTGATGAGACGCGCGCGCTCACGCGGCGCGCGCGACGCGCCGCTCGCGGCGGCACGTCCTGAAAAGCACGACGGCGACCACGGCAGCCGCCACCGCATAAAAACCGTCCACGGCGACGAGCGGGGCGAGACGCGCCTGGTACATCGCGGCGGGCACGTCGATGAGCGCGTGCACGAGAATCGCGAGCGGCAGAATCCCCTTCCATCCCGCGCGCACGCCGCGCCACATCAGCACCGACAGCGCAATCTGGAACACGAATGCGGCCGTGCGCTCCATCGCGAACACACCCGCGAAAAGCGGCGAGAGGCTCGCGAGAATCAGATGCACGCGCAGGACCGAGTCCATCGTGAGGTTGGAAAGATGCTCGTCGAGATTGCCGCGATTGGCGAGCACCGCGAACACGATCCATTGCAGTTGCACGAGCACGCCGACGAACCACGCCTCCGCACCCGCATGGCCGATGCCGTAGCCAAACGCCGTGCTGTCCGCGGGGGTGTTGGGCTTGCGCGCGCGGCGACGCTCGATGAGGCGCATGGCGATATAGCGCCCGACTTCCTCGCACACGCCCGCGGCGAACGCGCCGTACAACACGAAGAAGACGGGATTCGTCATCACCTGCGCGGCGGCGGCGTTCCCGTGCAGCACGTAGTCGTTGAGGGCGCGCTCGATCACGGTCGCAAAGAACGCGAAGACGGCGACGCCCGCGATCGTATCGCGCCAGTCGAGCGCGAACGGCTGGCGCAGCCGGCGATATAGCGATACGGGCAAGGCGGCGACGAACAGCGTCGCGAGCGAGAGGCAGACGAGCGTGATCGGGGCTACGGACATGGGCTTCCTTATGACGTTCGGCACACGTGGACGCGCGCCGCAGCCCGAATGATCGCAGATATCGGGGCCGGCGCGCAGCCCCGGCTGCGCGCCAACCTGCGGATAGCGCGAATTGCGCGCTTATCTCGCGCGGTCAAGCCGCAAAAAAGCGTCCTGTCCAGCACCGCAATCACCCGAGCGTCGACGCCCTCACCACCAGCTCGCCCTCGAACGCCGCCGAGCGCGCGGCAGGCGCGGCACCCTCGATGCGTTCGTGCAGAAACTCCACCGCGCGGTAGCCTATCTCGCGCGTGGGCTGACGTATCGTGGTGATGCCGGCAAGCTCGGCCCAGTCCGGATCGTCGATGGCGATGAGCGCCACGCGCTGCTGCCACTGCGTGCCGAGCGCCGCTTTCAGGTGAAGCGCGAGGCGCAGCGCCACTGGCGCGTTCGCCGCGAAAAGCGCGCAGCGCGTCCCGCGCGCGGCGGCGTGGGCCACATGCGCATCGAGTGCCGCGAGCGCGGCCTGCACGGCCGCTTCGTCGTGGAGATCGAGCACGTGCGTGAGGCCGCGTGCGGCCCCTCTCGTCGCCTGCATCGATTCGCGAAACGCCGCTTCGCGTTCGCGCCGCGAGCTGACCTGCTCGAACGGCTGCACGACGAACACGATGTCGTCGTAGCCGCGCGACAGGAGATGCTCCGTGCCAAGATGCACGGCCGCCGCGTTGTCGAGGCCGACCACATCGGCATCGAGGCCGTCTACGGTCCGGTCGACCAGCACGGCCGGAATGCCGCCGCCGCCCACGGGCTTGAGCATCGACTCGCGCACGCCGAGCGCGTTGACGATCACGCCTTCCACGCGATACGTGGTGAGCAACTGCAGATAGCGCCGCTCCATGTCGATCTCGTTCGCCGCATGGCAGATGAGCGGCATATAGCCGAGCGCGTGACATGCGGCCTCCACGCCCTGCAAGATCTCCACCGAATAAGGATTGGCGAGATCCGCGAGCAACAGGCCGAGCAAACGGTTGCGCCCGCGCTTGAGCCCGCGCGCCATCTGGTTGGGGCGATAGTCGAGCCGCTCGATCGCCGCTTCGATGCGTGCGCGCAAATCGGGCGAAAGCACGCCCAGCTCGCCGTTCAGATAGCGCGAGATGCTGGTCTTGCCGGTGCCGGCTTCACGCGCCACATCGCTGATGGTCGCGCGGCGCGGCGGCGTGGCCGCTGCGCCCTTTTCCGAGCCCTCCGCGCCATCCGCGCCGCCCGATGCCGTGCTCATCGCGCGAGCACCTCGCGGTTGACGATGTTCACGTCGAGCGTGCCGGCGAGCGCCGCGACGAGATTCTCCGCCGCGCAGCGCGCCATGGCGTGACGCGTCTCGTGCGTGGCCGAGCCGATGTGCGGCAGCGCCACCACGTTCGGCATGCGCAGGAGCGGCGAGGCGGGATCGACCGGCTCGCGCTCGAACACGTCGAGGCCCGCGCCGTGGATCGTGCCCGCTTCGAGCGCCGCGATCAGCGCTTGCTCGTCGACGGTCGCACCGCGCGAGGCGTTGATCAGAATCGCGCTCTTCTTCATCTGCTTGAGCTGTTCGGCGCCGATCAGGTGGCGCGTGGCCGGGGTGAGCGGCACCTGGAGGCACACGAAATCGGAGCTTGCGAGCAGTTCGTCGAGTTCGACGCGGCGCGCGCCATAGTTGCGCTCAGCCGCTTCGTTCGGGCTGCGGTTCGTGTAGAGCACCTTCATGTCGAAGCCGAGAGACGCGCGCCGCGCGACCGCGCCGCCAATGCGCCCGAGCCCCACGATGCCGAGCGTTTTGCCCTGCACGTCCACGCCGTATTGCGCGGGCCCGATGCTGCCTTTCCAGCGGCCCGCCTTGACCCAGTCGGCCAGCTCGACCACGCGGCGCGCGCTCGCGAGAATGAGCGAAAACACGGTGTCGGCCGTCGATTCGGTCAGCACGTCGGGCGTGTGCGCGAGCACGATGCCGCGCTTCGTCAGATCGGGCACGTCGAACTGGTCGTAGCCCACCGAGATAGTCGAGAGCGCCTTCACGCGCGAGCCGTCCAGCATGTCGGGCGTGATCTTCACGCTCGCGCCGATCGCGCCATCGGCGTCCTCGAGCGCGGCGGCAAGCGCGCCGGGCTGGTCGGCGTCGATCACGACGACTTCGGCGTGCTCGCGCAGGTAGTCGGCGACATCGGCGGGCACGGCTTTGTAGACAACGATTTTCTGCTTCATGGGTCTGCCAGGTGAAGTCCGTTATTTTCCGTGAGCCGGCGTGGCGTAGCCACGCGCGGCGTCGCGCTGCGGCTTGACGGCGAGCGTGAGGCCGACCGAAACGAGCAGCGCCGCGCTCATGAACGCATAGGATGCCGCAGGCGAGCCCGTCGCGCCATTCAGATACCCGACCACATACGAGCCGACGAACGAGCCGAGCGCGCCCATGCTGTTGATGAGCGCCATCGCGCCGCCCGCCACGTTCTTCGGCAGCAGCTCGGGCACGATCGCGAAGAATGGGCCATACGGCGCGTACATCGCCGCGCCGGCCACCACGAGCAGCGCGTAGGAGATCCAGAAGTGCGTCGAGCCGAGCGCGTACGAACCCGCGAAGGCCAGTGCGCCGACCAGCAGGAACGGCCACACGAAGGCGCGGCGGTTGTCGCGCTTGTCCGAGGCCCACGAGGCGGCGAGCATGGCGATGGTCGCCGCGAGATACGGCATCGCAGAAAGCCAGCCCGTCTCGACCATGCCCAGCGACGAGCCGTTCTTGACGATCGAGGGCAGCCACAGCACGAAGCCGTACACGCCGATGCTCCAGCAGAAGTACTGCGCCGAAAGCAGCATCACGGCGGGCGTGCGGAACGCCTCGGCGTAGTTGCGCACCGGCTTGATGGCGGCCTGCTCGGCGCGCATCGCGGCGTCGAGCGCGCGCTTTTCATCGTCGGAGAGCCAGTTCACCTGCGCGGGCTTGTCGCGCACGAGGAACCACCAGCATACGGCCCACAGGACGGCAGGCGCGCCTTCGGCGATGAACATCTGACGCCAGCCGAACGCGTGCACGAGATAGCCCGAGACGACCGACATCCACAGCACCGTGACCGGGTTGCCGAGGATCAGGAACGTATTGGCGCGTGAGCGCTCGGACTTCGTGAACCAGTTGCTGATGAAGATGAGCATGGCGGGCATCACGGCCGCCTCGACCACGCCCAGCACGAAGCGGATCGCCATGAGCGACGCAATGTTCGTGACGACGCCCGTGAGCGCGGCGCAGCCACCCCAGAGCACGAGGCTCACGAACACGAGCGTGCGCACGCTGCGGCGTTCGGCGTACACCGCGCCCGGCAACTGGAAGAAGAAATAGCCGAGGAAGAACAGCGCGCCGATCAGCGACGAGAGCCCCGGGCTGATGCCGAGATCCTTGTTGATGCCGGCCGCCGAGGCGAAGCCGTAGTTGGCGCGGTCGAGGTAGGCGAGGCTGTACGTGATGAACACGATCGGCATGATTGCCCACCAGCGGCGCGGTGCGAGCGAGGTTGAGGTCATCGGTGTCTCCGGTTGAACGGGGGGCTTCGTCGTGCCGCCCTCTGGTCGCATGTCGTTTGGCGCGCGGCTTGCGGATTCGCTACGCGTTGCGCCGCTTGTTACCGCTTGCTTTTCATTGTTCCCATGCAGTCGCCGCGGCAGCGGCGCCCGCCTGCGTCTGCGCGCCTTCGAGCGCCTCGAGCTGCGCGCGCGTCGGCAAGCCTTCCGAGTCGCCGATCACCTGCACGGCCAGCGCGCCAATGCGATTGCCACGCGCGACCGCCTCGGGCAGCGTGCGCCCTTCGAGCAGCGCGCTCACCACGCCCACGGCGAAACCGTCGCCGGCGCCCACCGTATCGACCACGCGCTCCACGCGCTGCGCCGCGACGCGACCCTGCTCGCCGTCTGCGCTCGCGTAGTACGCGCCCTCTGCGCCCAGCTTGACGATTACGCCGCGCGCGCCGCGCGAAAGATAAAACTGCGCGATGGCGTCAGGATCGTCCGAGCCCGTCAGCACGCGGCCTTCGCCCGCACCCGGCAACACCCAGTCGGCAAAACTCGCGAGTTCGTTGAGCGTGGCGACCATCTCGGCTTGCGAGCCCCAGAGCGACGGGCGCAGGTTCGGGTCGAACGAGATCGTGCGGCCCGCGGCGCGCATCTCGTGTGCAAGCCTGAACGCCAGCTCGCGCGACGACGATGAGATCGCGGGCGCCACGCCGCTCAGGTGCAGGTGGCGCGCGCCGAGCACGTACCCGGCCTGATAGTCGCAAGCCGAGAGCTTGCTCGCCGCCGAGCCGCGGCGGAAATATTCGACAGCCGGATCGCTGCCGTCGTCGCTCTTCGACTTGAGCTGGAAGCCGGTCGGAAAGCGCGTGTCGGTGCTCACGCAGCGCGCGTCGACGCCTTCCTGCGCGAGCACGTCGCGCACGAACTGGCCGAACGAGTCGGC
>Ga0306920_100005476_pt1 | contig 16432 bp, 12 predicted proteins | sample flu12Cox44000170_FD_204666 | JGI IMG/M metagenome (GOLD analysis project Ga0306920, IMG submission 204666) | Lab enrichment of tropical soil microbial communities from Luquillo Experimental Forest, Puerto Rico - flux4day.12C.oxic.44.000.170 (v2)... | ecosystem: Environmental > Terrestrial >... | reverse complement strand
ACCCGGCCGACGGCACCGTCATCGCCGATGTTGCCGCCTGCGGGCCCGACGACGTCGACCTCGCCGTCGCGCCGGCACGTCGCAGCTTCGAGGCGGGATCGTGGAGCCGCGCGACGCCCGCTCGCCGGCTCACGGCAGAGGAGACGACCGAGCTTTTCTCCTCGCGCGCCACCCAGAAGCCGATCGAGATCACCCAGCCGGAAGGCCCGAGCTTCACGCTCATCGACGACGCCTGCGGCGTCCTCATGCTGGTGTCAGTCAAGCGGACCCGCTCCGGACGGCACGGCCTGGGGGCCGGCACCGTGGCGCGAGCCCCTGCGAGTCAACGGGCAGCCGCAGGCCTACTGTCAGCAACCGAGGACAGGTAACCGCCCATGGCCTCCCGACCACGCTCCGGCCCAGCCGCAGACCCGCGTTCGCCGCACCTACATCGCCGGAAGCTCGGTCTTCAGCGCCTGATACCCATTCGTCTTCCCGAAGGAACGACAGCATGTCCAAGCACCCCCTCGACCGTCTCACCGGCGGCGAGATCGAGTTGAACCGCATGATCCTGGATCGAGCCGGCCTCGTCCGGCCGACTACCCGTTTCCCGCTCGTCGTGCTCCACGAGCCGCCGAAACGCGAGGTGCTCGCATGGGAGCCCGCGCACCTCACCGACCGGCGGGTGCGCAGCGTCTTGCTGGACCGCGCCACCGGTCAGGTGACCGAGGTAATTACGTCCCTGACCACGGCGACGGTTCTCTCCTCACGCATCGTGGACGTACGAAGCGAGGGCCAGCCACCGATTATGGCTGAAGAGTTCGACCTGGTGGAGAAGGTGCTGTGGTCCGACGCGAACTGGCGGGAGGCCATGGCCAAGCGCGGGCTCACCGACCCCGCCCGCATCAGGGTGTCGGCGCTCAGCGCGGGCGTTTTCGGACTCCCCGGCGAAGAGGGCCGCCGCCTGGTCCGCTGCCTGTCGTTCCTGCAACTCAACGACGACGACAACGTCTGGGCCCATCCCATCGACGGGATCGTCGCCTACGTCGACCTCATCAGCTGCGAGGTGACCGAACTGATCGACGACGGCGTGTTCGACATCCCGTTGACACCCGCCGACTACCACCTCGACGACCCGGCCAGCCCGGCCCGCACCTCGCAGCGTCCCATTGAGATTATCCAGCCCGACGGTCCCAGCTTCACCGTCGACGGCAACCAGGTAAACTGGGAGAAGTGGCAGTTCAGAATCGGCTTCGACCAGATTGAGGGCCTCACGCTCCACCAGATCGGCTTCGAGGACGGTGGACGCCTGCGGCCGATCATCTACCGGGCATCAGTCGCGGAGATGGTGGTTCCCTACGGGGATCCCTCACCCGTGCGCTTCTGGCAGAACTACTTCGACGCCGGCGAATACTCACTGGGCAAGGAAGCCAACGCCCTCACCCTCGGCTGTGACTGCCTCGGTGAGATCCACTACTTCGACGCCACAATCGCCGACGACGATGGCCGGCCACGGACCATCACCAACGCAATCTGCATGCACGAAGAAGACCACGGGCTCTTGTGGAAGCACACCGACATGTACAACGGGAGCTCATCCACGCGCCGCCAGAGGCGCCTGGTGATCTCGTTCTTCATCACCGTCGGCAATTATGACTACGGCTTCTACTGGTACCTCTACCTCGACGGGACCATCGAGCTCGAGTGCAAGGCGACCGGAGTCGTCTTCGCCTCGGCCTATCCGACCCCGGGCGACCCGTCCTACCCGTGGGCGAGCGAGATCGCTCCCGGCGTCGGTGCCCCCTTCCATCAGCACCTCTTCTCCGCCCGGCTCGACATGATGGTCGACGGCACCACGAACGCTGTGGATGAGGTTGACGCCGTCCGCGTTCCGATCTCCGAGTCAAACCCGTACGGCAACGCCTTCACCCGACGAGCGACCCGGCTGCACACCGAACGCGACGGCGCCCGCCTAGCAGACGGAAGCGCTGGGCGCACCTGGCACATATGCAACCCGTCGGTGCGCAACGCGATGGGGCAGCCCGTAGGCTACGCCCTGCACGCCGAGGGCGGCCCGGTGCTGCTTGCCGACCCAGACTCCTCCATCGCGCGCCGGGCCGCCTTCACCACCCGCCATCTGTGGGTCACCGCGCAAACTGAGGACCAGCGCTATCCTTCAGGCGCGTTCGTCAACCAGAACCCTGGAGGCCTCACTGGCATCGACACCTGGATCCAGGCCGATCGCAACATCGACGGGACCGACATCGTCCTCTGGCACACGTTCGGGCTCACCCACTTCCCTCGGCCAGAGGACTGGCCCATCATGCCGGTCGACTACACCGGTTTCGTGCTCAAGCCAGCTGGCTTCTTCGACCGCAACCCGGCACTCGACGTACCGCGGCAGCCCGCCGGTCATTGCCGCGTCGCAGGTGATGTCAGCGAGCCGCGAACCGGCCACCCATGTCAATGATCTGCATGGGGCGCTACTGCATCGCCCTGTACCGCTACGTCGCCGAGGACCGTACGTTCGGGCCGTTCACGACGGCCGATCTCGATACCGCCGCACGGTAGCAGCTGGCTCAGCCCGGTGTGCCGGGGAGACGGAAGAGCCGACGGATGCGAGCTGAGTAACAGTCGATGATCCGAAGCATGGGCAGGGAGAGGTTCCCGTAGCGGTCGTAGACAGCCGCGTTCAGCTCCATCGCGATGATGATGGCCCGGCCGAGGATGAAAACCAGCCGAGCGTTACCACCGTCGCGCCGCCCCGACCCGGAGCGCCTTCAGAGCCTCAGCGACCCCACGCCCGGGGTCGCGCTGGCAAGCAGTGGCGTCATCCTGCATCCGTCGGGCCCCGAAAGTGGACCCGGAGGCCAGTCACAAGGGCCGGATAATGAAGCATCTCCGCAGCTCACAGCGCCTTACCGGCAGTTTCGCAGAGTGGGGCGGGTGGGGCTCGAACCACGACCGGCGGATTATGAGAAGTATGGCTTCGTGCATCGCACGCGCTAGCTGCAGGGATACCACGGAGCCATGCCGCCGGTGGCCCTGAGCGCACTGGTTGCACAGATGGCTCGGTCCACGAACCGGTCCACGGCTGCGGCGCCCGATCCCTCAATCCTGCTACTGTGCGTAACATCATTAGCAGCGCCGGTCCCATGTAAGGAGCCTGGAGCCCAGCCCGGAACATAACTACAAGGTGGGGTCTCGGCGCGCCCACACCGTCCGGAAGGCCGGGTTGACGGCGCGGCGAGCTAGCATCGTGGCATGAACGCGCAGCCTTCACAGCACGACAGTCACGACGTCATCCGTCTCGGTGGCGAAACGGCTGTCGTGGTTCCGGTGCACGAGTACCACACGCTGAAGGCCCTGCGGGACCGCGCATCCGCCGAGCAGGTCGAGGAAGCCGAGATCGACGCCGCCATCGCCGAGCACGAGGCATGGAAGGCGGCCGGGCGGCCGGGCCTGAAGTCTCACGGCGAGTTCATGGCTGACGTGTTCGGCGGCTCCCGGTGAGGATCATCTGGTCAGAGATCGCGCAGGCGACCTTTGTCCGCTTCATGGCCGACCAGGCCGGAATGATGGCCGTCAACCGCGCCGTGGAAGCCTTAGCTGACGATCCGGCGCCTCTAGGCGCGTTCGTCCGCGGCGCCTACCGCAGGCTGCGCGTCGGTCCTTACCGAGTGCTGTATGAGGTCGAAGAGAACCTGATCACCATCGTGCGGATAGACCGGGTATAAGCTGCCGACTACCGATTCGAGCAGCTGGCAAAGGGCCTCAGGTGGTGCACTAGTGCGTCCAGCGGCATGACAACCAGTTCGTCATGATCGGCTGTCGCTGGTGCCAGGCCCGGTGTGGCCCTTGGCCCCCGCAGTGTCGGCCTAGGTCCGCGGCACGGCCCGTGACGTCTGAGACCGACTCGATTTCCCGCGTTCTCGCTGTACATCGACCGCAGGGACAAGGCGAATGGCACAACGCCCGCCACCCATCACCACCTCACAATCCCGCGGAGAGTTCGCTGGTCCTGGGAAAGCGCAGCGACATGCAGTCGCTAACCGGCTTCGCTCATGCCTGATTTGTCAGAGGGTCGCGTTACCGTCATTCTCTGTGCTCGCCTGCGGGGCGGCATGTGAGGAGCGGACGATGAAGGAACTGGTCTTGCCGGTGCCGAAGATGGTGTCGGCAACTTATGGAGTCCCGGTATCCACGCCAATGGGCACGGCCGAAGCAAGGCAGAAGGCCAGCACGGCGGTCGAAACTAGGCTGACCGGGCCGCTGCGGACGCTAACAGCGGAGTGGCTCGCCAAAGGGGTGGTGAAGGTCGAGGTCGAGGCAGCCGGTCCGCCGCCATCCGGATTGCTGGACAGGGAGCTGTTCGGCACTCCCGAACAGCGGGTCTTCCTCGCCCGTGCACGCGCGTTCGTCCGGTTCAGTGCCACGCAGCGACCATCGCTAATCGGCATGCAGGAATGGAAGACGCGCGGCCCGGCCGCGGCGCTCGCGGCCGAGCTCGGCGCGCCCGTGCTGGACCTGCAGGCGCTCCAGGTTCTGACCGCCGAGGACGCGTTGGCCGCCTTGCCCGACACGACGCTGACCATTCCGGCCAGCATCAGTGATGACATAACAATCGGCCTCACGTTCAAATCCTGGGTGCGCGTACACGACGTCGGCTATCAGGGCATGATCGCGGTCATGACCGATGGCATGCGCCGATTCGGGCTGCCCGAGCTCAGGCTGGGCCCCGCATTGCCGAAGCTGCGGGAGGAGCTGACCACGCTACTGAACGGGATAGCCTTCCGGATCTGGTCCGACCTGATCGCCCGCGCGCAAGATACCCCGAAGGCTGCCGGCTTGCTCCATCTTCCGCGCTTCCTGCGGGTACCGGCCGAGATGGACATTCACCGTCGGGACCTGGACCGGGCAAACGGCGTCCCGAACCGGGGCGGCATGTTCGCCCTCATCGGGCTGCAGTTCGATCCCGGGCAAAGTGAAGACTCCGGGGGCTGGTTGACCGTATGCCCGCCCGCTTGCTGTGACACGAGCTGGGAGGACTTCATCGCCGATACATGCCACGGGATGTTCGGCTTCGAGAAGCCGCGCTGGCACTACATCCCGGAGTTCGGCGCTCTCTTGGATGCTTTGGTCAAAGCGGCGCAGACCCTGCCGGAAGCCCGGTCCCGGTTCCTGAGCGGCGACCTGCCGCCCGGCGGTCGGCTCATGGTCCGGTACGACGCAGCAGACGCCGACGAACTCCGGTGGGCCAGGGTCGAATCCTGGGAGGACGCTGGACACGCGGTCATCCGCGACATCGGGCGGGAACTCGCACCCGGAGTGCGGCCTGGCCCTCTGGTGGCGATCCAGACCAGGCTCATCGCTGACTGGGGCATCTGGGTGGACGGCAGCGGCGTGGTCGAGGGCGCCGGCACCGAAGGCGCCGGCCACCATCTCGCGTAGCACCGGCAGGACAGACACCAGGATCTCGTCCACCGGCCCCCGCTGCAGGCACTGACCGGCCACGTCAGCACCGAGGATTTCGAGGTTCCTTCCCGCCCGCAGCGTCAAGTGCCGTGGCGGACGTTTCCATGATGTCACCGGTAAGGAACGTGACCGCCGGGTCCGGCGGGCCCGGCGGCTCATGGGTCAGGACGAACAAGGGTCCGGAGAAGGGTACTCTTCGTCGCTCGAATCCTCGGCCTCCAACCTTCTGCCAAACCTCATAGGTTCGTTGGCCGATGAGCATGGCGCGGGCAGTGGTCAAGCGCCGGCGATGGCGCCCGTGCCGTGGACGACCTTTCCGCCAACGATCGTCACTGCTGGAACCAGGTCACGCAGCTCGGCTGGGGCAGCGCTTGTGATGTCAGTACTCCAGACTGTCAGGTCGGCCAGGCGACCGGGTGTGAGTGTGCCACGTTGATGCTGCTCGCCGAGCAGTTCCGTTGCGGACGTCGTGTGCAGCCGGATCGCTTCGCCGATCGTGATGGCGTGCTCTGGGCCCTGCACCCCCGCGACGGTCTGGCGGGTTGCCAGGCCCCAGACGGATCTCATGGCTCCGAAGATCCCGACTGGGAAGTCTGAGCCAGCTGCCACCAGGGCTCCGTCGTCGATCCAGCCTCGTGCCGGGAACAGGTTCGCGACACGGTCCGGACCCCAGTAGCCGAGTTCCACGTGGGCGGTGTCGTGCAGCAGGGGTTGCTGGATCGTGACCGGAAGCCCGAGCGCTACGGCTCGTGCTCGCTGCTCAGCGGAGGCCAGGCCGCCGTGTTCGATGACGAGGGAGTTGGGCGGTAGCCATGGGTTGCGGTCCAGGACCTGCTCGTACACGTCGATAAGCAGCCGCACAGCCCGGTCCCCGTAGGCGTGTGTTCCCACCCGCCAGCCGCGCCGGACCACTCGGTCAACGGCGGCGACCAGAGCGTCCGGTGGCCACAGGAGGAGGCCACAGAAGTCATCGTGCCCCAGGTATGGCTCCTCGGTGGCACCCGCCTCCAAACCGCCGTCGAGCACGAACTTCAGTCCCCATACCTGCAGCCACGGGTCGCCCCGGGGCCGCCACCCGTCGACGGCGTCAAGGAGCTGGTCGAGCTCGGAAATCTCCCGTACGCCTTGAGCCATGACCAGAGCGCGGACCCTGGTTCCCAGGCGTTCGGCATCCCGGGTCCCGCCGAGGATCTCCAGATCGCCGAGGGGGACTGCGCAGTCCCGGACCGTGCCGATGCCTGTTGCCGCGTAGGCGTGTGATGCGGTGTCGAGGCCGGCCACCCGCTCGTCAACGTCAGGACTGGGCAGAAGGTGAGTGACCATGTGAAAGGCAGAGTCGATGAGCCGGCCGTTCAGTGTCCCGTCGTGGGTGCGCCCGATGATCCCCCCTGGCGGGCTGGGGGTGCTGGCGCTGATGCCAGCGAGCGCGAGTCCGCGGCTGTTGAGGACTCCATTGTGCCCGCCTCGTTGAACCAGCACGGGGTGCTGGCCGGTGGCTTGATCGAGCTCGAGTGCGGTGGGCATGCGGCCCTCGGCCAGGTTCAGCTCCTGCCAATTGGTCGTGGTCGTGATCCATTCGCCCGGCGGGGTCCTGGTCGCGCGGTCCCGGATCAGCGACAGAAACCCGGCGATGTCAGCGGCCTCGTGCACGGGAACCGCGAACACACCCAGGGCCGCGTAGATCAGGTGCGTGTGGGTGTCGTCGAAGGCCGGCAGAACCACGCTCCCGGGTGCGTCGATCACCTGGGTCGTGGGACCGATCCAGTCGTCGACACCTTCACGAGATGGTGCGATGTCGACGATCCGGTCACCGCGCACCGCCAGCGCGCTCTGCGTGGGCAGCCCCGGCACGAGCGTGTGGACTGCGCCCGCGCGCAGGACGATGTCCGCGGGTGAGCCGGCTGTGCTCGAAGGGGGTTGGGTCACGACGAACACCTCGGTCCGTTGATTGGTCCGGCCAGCACGGCACGCGCCCAGCGGTAATCGGCTTTCCCCGTGGGGAAACGCCTCACCTCGGTGACGAACCTGATCCTGGCCGGTACCTTGTACCCGGCTAGCGTGCCCCGGCAGTGCTCCCGCAGGGCGTCGGCGTCGGCCGCAGCGCCGGGGCGCAGGGACACCACGGCGGCGACGCGCTCGCCGAACCGCTCGTCCGGCACCCCGGCCACGAGGGCGTCGATGACCGCGGGATGCGCTGTGAGCACCTGCTCGACTTCCTCGGGGTACACCTTTTCCCCGCCGGTGTTGATGCACATCGATCCGCGGCCGAGGACGACGATCGAGCCGTCGCGGTCCACTTCGGCCATGTCGCCCAGCAGGGCCCACCGCACGCCGTCGATGACCGGGAACGTGGCCTTGGTCGCCGCGTCATCGCCGTAATACCCCAGCGGCACGTGACCGGACCGGGCGATCTGGCCGATCCCGCCGGGTCCGACCGGCCGCAGCGCCTCGTCCAGCACCGCGACGTTCCCGCGGGGGACAAGCCGCGGCCTGCCATCCTCGCCCCGGGCCAGCTGACCAGTGCCGCCTGCCTCCGAGGAGCCGAAACCATCAGCGACGAGCAGGTTCGGGCACACGGTCAGGAACTGCTCGCGCACCGACGGCGACAGCCGCACTCCGGTGGAGATGAGGACGATGAGCGAGGACAGGTCGTACTCACCCGGATGCGCGGCCAGCTCATCGGCGATCGGGCGGCCCATCGCGTCCCCGACGACGAGCAGATACGCCGCCTGTTCGGCACCGACCAGCCGCAGTACCTGTGCCGGATCAAACTTACGGCTGAGGATGACTTTCGCGCCGGCCACGAGCCCGATAAAGCCAATCTGGGTACCCGCGCCGTGCATCAACGGCGGTGTGATGACATAGCCGCCCGCCGGTCGCTCGCGCGCGGCCGCGGCGACCTCCCCGACGGTGAGGCGCGGCGGCCCGGTCGGGTTCGCACCCAACAGCAAGGAGAAGTAGAAGTCCTCGTGCCGCCACAGCACGCCCCTGGGCAGGCCGGTAGTCCCGCCCGTGAAGATGATGACCTTGTCATCGCCGCTACGGCCGTTGTCCGGATACACGGCTGGCGCTGCGGCAATGGCGGTGCCGTAGTCCACGGCGGTGATGCCCGCGGGGAAGCTGGCCGCCAGCGTGCCGCCGTCGCCGGTGACCAGCACGTGCCGCAGGTCCGGGCTGCCTGCCGCGACCGCCGCGGCCAGCGGCGCGTGCTCAGCATCGACCACCAGCCCGGCAAGCCTCCCCGCGGTGAACAGGTGCGCGAGCTCGTTTCCGGTGTACCGGTAGTTGATGTTGACCGGGATCAGGCGGGCGAGCATGCACGCCAGCACCGACTCCACGTACGCCGCCGAATTGAGCATGTACAGCCCGGCCGTCTCATCCGGCCGGAGCCCTGCCGCGATCAGGTGCTGGGCCAGCTGGCTGGCGCGGTCCATCAGCTGCCGGTAGCTCAGCCGGTCGCCGTCGCAGACCAGGGCGCACCGGTCCGGCATGGCGTCCGCGACCGCGCCGACCAGGTCGGCCAGGTTGACGTCCATGCTGCTCACGCCAGGCCACCCAAATGGCCGACGCTTGCCGGTCGCATGGCGAGATGGGCGTCAGCCGTCGGCATCGTACCAGCACAGATCACTGGGAGTGAAGTTGGGCCGCCTGGAGTCCCCCTGCCTCTTCCCCGTTGCGTCTTCGTGGACCAGGTGACTGCCGCCAGCTGTCTTGGCGGACCTCCAGCTTGGAAGAACGGTTATCACCCCGTGGCTCGACCTGCTGATACGTATGCACTGATCATGAACGCGTGGATGACGTGGTTGACCGTGAGTGCCCGCTCGTCGTTACGGCATCTGGCCCGTCCGTGGCCCGATCCTCCGGTGGCTCGCGGCGTGACCCGCTGCTTAGAGGTATGTTTCATACAGCGGATTAACCAGCCATGCCCAGATCGGAAGCTCTTCGCGGTACCCGTGGCTGACCGCTGGCGACCGCAGTTTTCCGCCCTGGTTACCGCCCGCGGCGAGCGAGCGGGCAAGCAGCTGAACGACAACATGGTCCAGACTTACCACTTCCGTGACGGCGAGGTGTCCGAGGCCTGGAATCAGGCAGCTGACCAGTACGCGCAGGACGAGTTCTGGTCGTAACCGCCCGGCCTGCCCTGTCGCTCCGGCTTGCTTACACGGGCAGCGTAAGGTCAACTCCTCCGCTCAGCCTGGGGGGCGTCATGAGGCGCATTTCACCTTCTATCCTCAGACCCGCGGTGCCGATGACCCGCTACCGGATCGCTGTCACGGCTTCGCTGAGTGCATTCACCCTGCTCGTAATGGCGGGTTGCAGCAGCGCCGCCAGCACATCAGCGCCCGCGAAGGCATCGCCCGTAAAGGCATCGCCGGCGAAGGCATCGCCGTCATCGGCGGCCGGCCCGAGATATGCGAGCAAAGCCTTCGTAGTGCCGCTCACCGTCACGGTCGATGCGTCGCTCAAATCGCCGCCAGATCCCGACTCCCGCAACCTGCTGTCCTGGGATGCAGCACACGATTCCAGCGCCAAGGTCAGGTTCCTGGTGCCCGTCAGCCTGTACCGTCCCGGCAGCTCTGTCCCGGAAGCTCCTCCCAGGGACTACCTGGCGTACCTTCGGGGGCTCACCAGCGATGGCGTCACGTTCTCGGATGTGACCACGATAACCGTGGACGGGCATCCGGCGACGCTGATGTCCGTCACCTCGACCAATAATTCCGGGCTCCTCAATGGCTCCCTCGGGTGCCCCAAGGCCGGCGCAGATCGGTCAGAGGGCTGCTTCGGATTTCAGCCCGGTCGTAGTATACGGATCGCTGTGATCCCGGTTGGGAATCGCACGCTGCTTGCCTGGGCGCGCACGAGTAAGGATTCTCCCGATACCGCCGCGTTCTTCGCCATGTTTGAAGCGATGCTCAAGAGCGTTCGATTCCGCTGATGAGCGCGCTTCCCGTTTCTCAGCAGCGGCAGGCGTCCGGATAAGATATGTGACGCGGCCGCTATGAGTCAGTGAGGCTCGCCGCGCGCCCTGTGGGCCTGGCCCTCGCCGACCGGCTGAACTCGTACTTCTGGTCAGCAAATGAGACTATAAAATGAGACTGAACCGGGCCCCTGAACGGCCTGATTCGGGCGGCTCGCAGACATTATGCCTACTCAGAACTGGTGGTCAGGGGCAGGGCGAGCTGCCGACCTTCCGCTAACCTCAATGATTCATCTCGAGGCCGACCTGGGCTGGTGAGGTCGGGCCGGCCATTTGCGAGCCCTGTTCCCGGGTTCGGGGGATGACGGCGGCCCGGCTGGCGGGCCGGGTGGCCGGGGTTCCACGGGCCCCGATGCTCCTTCCTTGATCGCGGGGACGGCTTGGTGCTGGTCAGGGGGCTTGGGGCAGGGCGCTGATCCGGTCCCAGGCGGTCACGATGTCAGCGGCCCAGGGCCAGCTGGCCTGGATCTTCAGCCGACGCCGGCGACCGCCGCGGGTCAGCCGGGCGGCGGTGTGCAGGATGCGGTAGCGCAGGGTCTTCGGCTCGGCCCGGGCCAGGGGGCCGTCCAGGGCGAGCAGGCGGAGCCAGGCCAGCAGGGTCGCGCCGGTCAGGGCGGCGGCCTGCCAGGCCTTGTTCATCGCCAGCGATTCGGAGGGGTACTTGCCGATGCCGCAGTCCTTGCCGGTGCGGATGGCATCTTCGACCCGGGCGTGGACCCGGTGGGCGGCGTCGACGTAGGCCAGCTGGCCGCGCCAGCCGCGAGTGCGCGCGGGCAGGTTGGTGACCCACAGGGTGTACCGCCAGCCGTCTTCGGCTTCGAACAAGGTGAGCTGGGCGCCGGGGTGGGGCCGCTCGCGGCGGGCGAAGATCCGCATCTTGGCGGGCCACCCTTCGAGCTGGTCCCCGGCCGGGCCTTCGCGCAGCAGCCCGGTCAGCTCGGTGACGTGCGCTTCTTCGATCCAGCACCGGCGGTGCCCGCAGCCCGGGTCGCCGCACGCCTCATCGGCGCGGCGCTCGCGGACCTCGCCGCGGGCATCGACGGCGATCTGCCAGGCCTGCGCGGGGACGGCGGCGATCGCGGCCTTCTCCCGCCTGCCCAGCTCCCACCCGACGGAGTAGATGACCTGGTAGCCGGGCCGGGCGGCCAGCTTGTCCAGCCGGGCGATCAGGGCGTGGCCGGCCCCGGCGCCATCGCAGGTGACCATCAGCCGCCGGCGGAACCCCGGCGGCAGCGCCGTGACCGCGGCGTCCAGCACCGCCAGGTGATCGACGGCGGTGTTGCTGCCGGCCGAGCCGGGCCGCAGCATCCCGGCCAGCGGTTCGGCCGTGTTATCGCAGTAGCCCAGCAGCGGGTGCAATCCGAACCCCTTGAAGTTCGGCTCCGCCCCTTCCTTGTCGCTGTGGCAGGTCACCACGCTGGCATCCAGCCGGATGCATGTCACCCCGTCCAGCACCTTGTCCGCGATCCGGATGCCGGGCAGGGCGCCGTGACGGACGGCGATCTGCGCCCAGGCCCGGCGCCGGGCCGCGTTCACCGCCGCGGTGATCTTGCCGAGTCCCCGGTCGCCGCCGCGGGCGATCTCATCCAGCGTGCGCCACGCCGTTGGCACCGAGGCGACCAGCCCGAATAGGTCCTGCTGGTCGCCCATCACCCGGAAGTCGCTGATCACCTCGGCGCCGTCGGCGATCGCGCAGGCCAGGTCGGCCAGCACCCGGCCCCGGTCATGGACCAGCAGCCTCTGCGAGGCCAGCGCCTTCGACAGGCCCGCGGTCAGGCCGATGTTGTCCGCCATCGCCCGGACCAGCGCCACCCCGGCATGCGACACGATCCCCGTACCGTCCGCGGTGACCTGCAAGCCCTTCAGCCAGCCGGTAGTGTTCACCTTGAAAGTGCTCCTCGATCCGGGTTCACGTAAGGACTTCGACACCCTTATCGTCCCAGGTCAGGAGCACTTCTTATGGTTGCCGCACCGTTCAGCTCACACGTCGGCGTGAATTCTCAGGGCTAATGAGTGTTAGCGGGTTCGCCGTCCGGCAGACTCGTTAGCTGGTGGCCGCCGGCAGGTGAGCACTGTTGTCCGCCGGGCCTGGAGCCCTGTGAAAAGACCGTGCCCCTGCCGGTGAGCGGGAGAGTGGATCGCTGCTGGGATGTCGTGCCCGCCTGCTGGCGTGAGCACTAATCAGGCGTAGCGGCCTGCCTGTTCAGCAGATCAGGTCCGAGCGTAGCTGGATGCTGGCGTGTGTCCGTGGCAGGGACTGGCTGGCGCCGTTGCCGTCATCGTTGCTGTCCGCCGCCAGGGCCGCGGGATCGCCCGGCATGCTGCTCAGGAGATCGACCGGAGCCACCCTGCGACCGGTCAGGGTGCAGGTCACTGGCCAACCACACGGCTCGCGTGGTGCAGCTGCACTCCGGCCCGCTTCCAGAAACCTGCCCGCTGGTCGGTCAGCGCCTGGCGTGTAACGGGCGCGCCGCCGCGCGGACAAGAACACATGGCATCCTTTGCGCGGCGCGCAACCCACCGACGGCTGGCCGCCGCGGTCGCCGCCTTCGGCCTGGCCATCACCGCGGTGTTCGTGCTCGTGTACTTCCAGCCGCAGGACCTGTTCATCAACCACACCGTCGACCAGGCCCGTCCGGCGGGCGCGGTGGTGCTGGTCCGGCAGGGCAGCTTTCACAGCGGCGAGCACGCCACCACCGGTGTCGCTCAGCTGCTCGGCTTCCCCGGCGGCCTGACCACCTTGCGGCTGGCGCCGTTCCGGACCTCCAACGGCCCGGCGGTGCGCGTCTGGCTGAGTGCAGCCGCGCCAGGCGCTGCGAACGGCACGGTCGCCGACCGCGCCCACCTCGACCTCGGCGAGCTGAAGGGCAACATCGGCGCCCAGAACTACCCTGTGCCGCGCGCCGCCGACCTGGGCCAATATCGCACCGTCGTGATCTGGTGCGAGCGGTTCTCGGTAACTTTCGGCTACGCCCCGCTGACCTGAGCGGCTTCCGGCGCCGCAAGCTGAATGCATCGATCATTGCCGACGGTTGCCGAGCCCAGCCGGTGAGCTACGAATTACGAGCGCGTCGGCGTATGTCTGCGCACGAGCTCAAAGTCCGTGTGATCTTCAGTTTCAGCGGATGTAGGTAACGGCGATCGTTGGCTGTTGATGGCCGTTCGGGGGCATTTCAGGGGCACGGCACTAAGCCCTTGACCTTCTGGATGCAAACTAGTGGCAGGAAGGTCAATAGAGGTCATCCAGGCAGGTCACAGCGTTCATGCGGGGCGGTCGCGGTCAGCCGAAGGTTATGTGGTTGCTGCACTCTACTGCTGCACCTGGCGGTTCCCTGACGGTTAACTCTCAGTTGGTGAATGGCCTGTGATGTTGGGGAGAACTGGCAACCAGTTCGAGCCGTACAGCGTCGATGCTGGACTCCTCGGAGGTATACACGAGGAGGATGGTGCCGGGCGCGCCGGGTATCGGGTAGGCGTCCCAGTCCAGGACCATGTCCCCGGCCAGCGGATGGATGGCGTGCATCTGGCCGTGCGTGGGCTCCTCGACATCGTGGCGCGCCCAGAGCGTGGCGAACTCGGCGCTCTGCGCCGAGAGCTGCTCGACCAGCTTCATAGCACTCGGGTCTCCCGGATAGGCGGTGACCTGGGTACGCAGCATCGCGGTAAGCTCGGCGACAGTCTCGGCACGGTTCGGGCAGACTTCGTCGGCCTCCGGGCGCAGTAGCAGGCGCAGCAGGTTACGCTCGTTTTGTGGCAGGCGAGTGACCTCGCCCAGCAGAGTCCCCGCCAGCGGACTCCAGGCCAGTACATCGAGGAACCGGCCGACGACAAGCGCGGGCACAGTCATGGTGCGCAACAGGCGCAGGGTGGTTTCCGGCACTACCTCCGGGCTGTACTCGCGCGCGGGCTGTGCAGGCGCACGTGCGGCGGTGGCAAGGTTGTGCAGGTGCCGCGTCTCCTCATTAGTGAGGTTCAACGCGCGCGCGACCGCATCGAGCACCTGGTCAGACGGCCGCAGGTCGCGCCCTTGCTCCATGCGCTGGTAGTAGTCCGGACTCACCCCGGCCAGCAGCGCCAGCTCCTCGCGCCGTAGTCCCGGTACCCGGCGCCTAGGACCGGGTTCCAGGCCCACGTCCCGCGGCGTGACCCGCGTGCGGCGGGTACGCAGGAACTCGCCGAGAGCCTTTCGAGAGTCGTCAATCACGATACGAGTATCTCCCCGGGCACAGGCGGCGAACTGGGTGGTCCTGGCAAACCCAGGATAAGCGGGACGACCGAGTTCCCGCGGCACGCGTGCACGCTGGAGTCTTGGTTCCCCCGTTCATCAGGCCGCATCTGAGCAGCGTTGCTGCACGCGGCTGTCCCAATGAGAACCGGAGTTTGACATGCCCGAGCTGAACGTGGCGCTAGTCACGGGTACTTCCAGCGGGATCGGCTTGCACACCGCAGTGGGCTTGGCGAGCAAGGGATTTCGCGTGGTCGCGACGATGCGGGACACCAGCAGGGCCTCCGCCCTGCTGGCCGAGGCCGCCGACCAGGGCGTCGAGGTGGCGGTACGGGCGCTGGACGTGACCGATCGCGACAGTGCCCGTCGCTGCCTCGATGAGGTCGAGGCCGATTTCGGTCCCATCTGGATCCTGGTCAACAACGCCGGGCTGAGCATCGCCGGAACGCTGGAGCAACTCGACGACGCTGCCCTGCAGGAGCAGCTCGAAGTCAACCTCCTGGGACCGGCCGCCCTCACCCGGCATATCCTGCCGTCGATGCGGAAGGCCGGCTCCGGCCGGATCATCACCGTCACCAGCGTCGGGGGCGCCGTGGGCGAGCCATTCCTCGACGCCTACTGCGCCAGCAAGTTCGCGCTCGAGGGCATGATGCAGTCGCTCGCCCCCGTGGCGGCCCGCTTCGGCGTCGTGGTCAGCATCGTCGAGCCGGCGGCGGTCGGGACGGAGATTCTCGCCAACTCTGACACCAGTGCCATGGGCAAGCCCGGCGACCCCTACCGCAAGCTGAGTGAGAACTTCGCCGCCACATTCGACGGACTTTTCGCGAACCCGCAACCCGCGCGCGACGCGGCTGCGGTCGTCATCGAGGCGGCGACCACCGACGCTCCGCGCTTCCGCTGGCAGACTTCCGACGAGGCCGCCGCCTTCGCCGGCTTGTCACTGGCGGACCTGGATGGCGCCAAGACCGTCAGCGCCATGGACAGCCTGTTTCTGGGCTCATCCGACCACTAGCAGTACTTTGCCAGGTTCCGGCGAGGGCAGCCGGGAGTCGGCCGAGTGTGACGGGCTGGCAGCACGACGAACGAGCCATACCCGGCAATCGACTAGCTGCAAGAACGCCAGGACACCCACGACACCCAGCCCGACTCTGGACCCGGTGACGAGGGAGACCGATGTGACTACAGGTCAGGTCCAGGGTCCTACGTCGCCGCCCCGTCTTTCTCACCGGCGCCGAATCCTGGCCAGTGGGTGCCGGGTCTAGGTTGGCGAAGCTATCGCGAAGCGACGCCCGGAGGGCGACCTAGAGGCGGTGCCTGCGAGCTGGGACAATTGAAGCCGCGGAAGATGAACCCCGCGCCGTACCGGGCCTCCCCTGCCAATGAGCCGGATTGATCTGAAGCAGGCCCTGCAACGCGGCGCGCCCATGCCGGGCGGGCGCCCTTGGCGCAAAGCCGGCGACGGAGCGCGCCAGCGGGCGCTGTAGGCGCCCGCTCTTGATCCAATACGGCCGAATTCGGCAGCGCAGCGGGCGCATGCAATCGGGCATCGCATGGGCATCGCTCGGCCAGCCGAGCTACCTAACCAGATACTTGAGGCTTGCCGTGAACGGGACTGGCCGCCGTTAGGTTTTGCGGGTGGCAGCATAGCATGCTGCTTCGATAATCGACCGCATCGTCCAAAAGCGACCATAGATACGGCCAGGGCGCATAGTCCTGACCTTTTTCAAGATGGTCACTGAGCAGGAGCCTAGCCCCATCGTTCATATCGTGAAGCG